>Ga0136623_10000285_pt1 | contig 14213 bp, 15 predicted proteins | sample AntDrymUQ4492106_2_FD_104656 | JGI IMG/M metagenome (GOLD analysis project Ga0136623, IMG submission 104656) | Polar desert sand microbial communities from Dry Valleys, Antarctica - metaG UQ449 (21.06) | ecosystem: Environmental > Terrestrial > Soil > Desert | place: Antarctica: Dry Valley...
AGGAGATGACAAACTACTTGACCCCAACGCGAATGAGGGTTTTCGGCGCCGCCGGTATTGCGGAAAATGTCAAGACCTTACTTCTTCCCAGCGTGATGCTCGGCGGTTTTGCTCGAGAAAAGATCAATGCCGTGGTGCTCGATTTGGAACCAGTGAACGAAACCGCTGGATTTGCGCAGGACGGCATTCTGGGCGGTAATTTTCTCCGTCACTTCCGCATTTCGTTCGATTTTCGCCGTGGAGTGATTCGGCTGGAACCGCTGATCAAGAACAACCGGCCAAGCGTCAAACCTGACGGCTTGTGAGCGTTGGATTTCAATGAAGCAGAGTCTATATCTGGAAACATCGGTCATCGGCGCCTACCTGGACAATGGTGAGCCGTTTCGGCGCGACTTGACGATCCGCTGGTGGGAGCACGAGATGAATGATTATCGAGCTGTCGTCTCTGCCCTGGTTTCACGCGAGATCGAACGAGTTCCAGAGCCCCACCAAAGTTCATATCTCAAACTGATTGCTCCCCTGGAACAAGTGGAGCTCACTGATGAGGCTGCTATTCTTGCGGACGGCTATATTTCTCGCGGAATTTTCCACCGCAAATACATTGCCGATGCCTTGCACGTGGCAATTGCCTCGTTTCATAAGATCGACTATCTAGTGACGTGGAATTTTGGCCACTTGGCCAATGTTCGCCGGCAAGCGCGTATTCGCCTCTTTAATACGGCAGCTGGTTTTTACGTTCCAATGATCGTCACGCCGGAGTTCCTGGTCTCTGAAGCAACGGAAAGCGTGAAGTGATTTTTGATTTTTGATTTGTGATTTTAGATTGCCGATTTCGGATTGCTTGGCAACAAGACCGACTGATAACCTGATTGGAGTTAAATCGAAAATCAGAAATCAAAAATCACAAATCGGAAATCTAAAATCCCTTATGTATCGTCGCCCAAAATTTCTGGAAGTGTTGCATGCCATCCGCGAGGAAATGTCTCGCGAGGTTGACTACGATGTCGACCTCTTTGCAGAAATGGTTCGCTCAGGCATCAGGCCCTCACATGGACCAGAGAGGAGCATTCGAGGCTTCAAAAGCAGAGCCCCGCGTGCAGAGCAAACAAATGGAAAACCCCGCAAGCCTAGACAGGTGAAGCCCGCCAGTGGTAAGTGATAGATAAGAGAAGTAATGAATAATCTGTGATCAGGCGGTTGGCCACTTTGTTTCAGATGCCAATATGAATCCTACTTTTGAAACGATTGGATTGGAAGTTCCCAGCGAGAAGGCGTTTAACTACCTCGCTGAGCGCGCAGGAGATCAGGGCGAGCCGACGCAGTTGAGTCGGCGAGGCGCCGTGTTGCACGGCCGCTGCTGGAAACTCGGTGAGGGGCTGGAGGTGTGGACGGTGCTTTATGAGTCAGGAACCGGCGACGTGTTTTATGCCGACTGCCGTCCAGGATTTCGAGCGAGATATATCCAAACTATCAGCCCCTGGGCACTGACAGAATATGACGAGGAAGGCGAAGCAGTGGTCCATGGATATCGCGAGGGGACGGACTGCGAAGTTTTGTTTGAGTTGCAGAACCTTACGGAAGTTGGCCCGGCCGGCTTCCGCGCGCAGGAACTGCACGTTGGTCTGTGCGGACTTGCTTACCGCGCCCGGGTTCGCAAGGGTGTCTCGAAAATCCGCTGGATGCCGCTCGAGAAGGCGGCCCCTTCCCGCGCCGCTCATGAGAACGACTGGAGTTTGTCGGGAACCGTGATTGCCTTTAAGCCGCTCAAAAACCCGCTATCCGGCAGTGACCTGTTTTGGATCCATCTCGATCTTGAGCGAATAAAGTTGGAAGTCCTGGTCAATCAACGTGCGTTACGCGGTGACTGTCTCGCGCCTGGCGCAACTTTGGATGCGGAAGTTTGGTTGCAGGGGCATGTATTGGATGAGCAGGCATTACGTTCGCGCTATGAGGGTGTCGATCTCACCTGCTCAGCTGCGGCCTTCTGGTCCGGATTGAGAAGGAGAAACTAGAATAGCCAGCCGAGAGCGCCCGCGGCCGCCCGAAAGGCAACCTGAATCGACCGGGGTCGGGCGGGCAGCCCGCCTGGAGTGGTGGTGGTTCCGGCTGGTGATTTGTTTTAGATGAAACGTTTAATCTTACTTAGCCTCATAATCCTCACTACCGTTTGCGGAGTCTACTCTCTAAATCAATATTGGATTCACCGTTTTGACGGTCTGATTAAAAGGCAAGCCAGTATCTATCGCCTGGATCCCGATCTCGTGTGGAGTATCATTTACGAGGAAACGTATTTTAGTCCCTGGAAGGCCGGGCAGGCAGGCGAAGTTGGGCTGATGCAGGTAACGCGAGCGGTTGGTCAGGACTGGGCGGCGGAAACCGGTATGCGGGAACTTGAACGGCAGATGGCCGCCGATCCTTCCAGCTTGCTGCGCGATCCCGAGCGAAATATTCAGATTGGTTGTTGGTATCTTGAAAAGTTTTACGAACAATACCGCGACACTCCCGATGCCGAAGCCAGGATGATTGCCGCCTACAATGCCGGTCCAAGCCGGGCGGCGGAATGGAACCGTCCGCGCGAAGGCGGCGCGGCCCTGTCAGGCGAGGAATTTATCCTGCGGATTGATATTCCTTCCACGCGTGCTTACGTGACCTCAATACTTGGGCGCTACCGCAAACTTAAAGACCAACGATCGCAGAGTGCGGTAATAGTGCAACATCCTGTCACGCCAAGCCGCGCACAGTGATGTATCGCTGACGCTCCAGGATTAATCGGACGAATGTCCGCCCAGCCTGCTGATACTTACTGATAAAGGAAATGACTACTCTCTACAGCGCTCGCTGGGTATTGCCCGTGTCGTCGGCTCCGATTGAAGATGGCGCGATTGCGATCACGGGCAGCCAGATACAGGCGGTCGGCACCCGACTGGCGCTCCAAGCGGCATTTCCTGGTGCAGACCGGCAAGACTTCGGCGAGGCCGCAATCGTACCGGGCTTGATCAACGCGCATTCCCACCTCGAACTCACTGCTATGCGCGGCTTTCTCGAAAGCGAAGAGGCCGACTTTCTCCAGTGGTTGAAAAAACTTACCTTCGCTCGCCTGGAGCTTATGACGCGAGACGACATTTACTTTTCAGCTCTCTGGGGTGCGTGTGAAGCCCTCCGAGCGGGAGTAACGTGCGTTGCCGACGCCAGTGATGGGGCCTTTCAAAGCATGACCGCACTGCGCGATGTCGGCTTGCGCGGCACAGTTTTTCAGGAATCCTTCGGCCCGGATCCCAGACTAGCCGCAGACAACTTTGCAAAGCTGAAGGATAAGGTCTTACGGCTGCGCGAACTGAAAACGGCGCTCGTCAGACCAGGCGTTTCACCTCATGCTCCGTATTCTGTCTGCGCTCCCCAACTTCGCTTGATTTCGGAGTTTGCCCTCGGGGAGCGACTCCCGCTAATGATCCATGCTGCCGAATCCCTCGCTGAAGAGATGTTCCTGCGCGAAGGACGAGGACCCTTTGCGGAAGGCCTGGCAAATAGAGAGATAGAATGGAGCGCGCCAGGCATTTCAACAATCGAGTACCTCAAACACCACGGCGTGCTCGACACGCACCCATTGCTTGCGCACTGCATCCGAGTTGATGCCTCTGATATCGAAACTATAAAACAAACAGGATCGCGAATCGCTCATTGTCCTAAATCAAACGCGAAACTCGGCCACGGAAGAGCGCCTTTGGTCGCCTTCCTCGAGCAGGAAATTGCCGTCGGCTTAGGCAGCGACTCAGTTGCGAGCAACAACAACTGTGATTTGTTGGAGGAAGCTCGCTTTGCAGTTCTACTCGCGCGGTCGGAGCGTGACGTTCGCGCCAATCAAAGGATGCTGAGTGCGACTGATGGACTCCATGCCGCAACGATTGGCGGAGCGCGGGCACTTGGTCTGGAGGGTCAAATTGGCGAGTTGCGAGAAGGAATGCAAGCTGATTTTGCGGTCGTAGCGCTGACTGGAACACACCAGTTACCCTCCTACGATCCGGTTAACACGCTGATCTTTGCTTCATCGGGGCGCGATGTGATCATGACTGTAGTTGCGGGAAGGGAAGTGTATCGCGATGGCCGGATCACTACTATTGACGAAGAGCGCGTGCGTGGAAGAATGCAGGAAATAGGTTTTAAACTACGAACTTAGTAGAACTTTGAGTTTTCTTGGATCGGCGCGCCGGCTTCAACTCTAACGTAAATAAATAACGTTTAGGTCGTCGAGCTTGAACTGATACGCATGCGTTTTAGGAGAGCGGATTTCATGAGGGACTTCGTGGCGGTGCGTCAGGTTGCATGCCGTTGGATGCGTCGGTGTTGTAAAACCTCTACCGCTCGACAGGCGGCGTGAAAGCGCGGCACTTCGTTTTCCGGTGCTGAGCGCGGTACTCCGCCCCGTCAAATTTATAAGGCGTGACATCCAAACGCTGGACTTTCCGGTCACAGAATCCCATCGGCGTTTCGCTCACCAAATCATGATAGCCGTTGCTTAAGGCATCTTTCACCCGGAGCACCTTATCATTTAGGAGCAAGACATGGCCGCGGCCCTTCCTCTGGAAAATCCAGTAATCGCAATTGCTACCCGCCCCACACCAATCGCTGTGCTCAATATACGCGAAAAACTCAGGCATGCCGTCGGCATTTAAGTCATGCGTCTCAAATTTCAACTTACTTCTCCATCGAGCTACTTCTTAGTCGGAACATCCGCTTTTGCATAAATCCTTAAAAAGTAATCTGGTGACTTCCTTCGGCAGTTTGGGCATGTCGTTTTGATGCGCTAAAGAAGCGAATGCTGTCCCGCAAAACAGGAACAGTGTCGCGATATGAACGAGCTGCTTATTCTTCATAGTCTCAGATCAAATGAAGCATCTAACATGTTCCATCAGGCTTTCACTACGTCACCTGCCCGAATCACGCCCTCATTCAATATCTGCGCTCGCAGACCGCCGCGATGAACCAATCCAGGCAGGACGCCTGACTGCGTCAGGCTGGCAAGATGAGCGCAGGGTTCGCATAGCTTTAGCCCGCGAACCCTGACTCTTCCAACCGCAAATTCCCGCCCAACCAAATGATTTAGAGGGACGCCGCGAGTGACGATGTTCCGCCGGGCATCACCCTCTGCCAACTCGAGTCCGGTCTCAGCCTTCAGTGCCTCGATTGCCTCAATCTCGATAAACGTAAGCTCGCGATCGGGTTGTGGTTTAGAGAATGTTCCGACCTGATGAAAATAGCGGTCACCGGAAAGGCCTTTGCCCGGAATTGCCTCCACCTCGTCCACGGACAGCATTGGACCTTCGGCCGCCGCGGCAATATGAATTGAGACTACTGCACCTTCGAACATTTCTTTCTCCCTGCCTTCTGAAGCTAAACGAGTGAGGCGGCGATAGCTTCATCGAAGATCTCGATTGCGACGTCGACGTTTTCCTCCGTCAGGATTAGCGGTGGAGACCAGCGAATAGTGTTGGTTCCTGCCCCCAGAATTATCAAGCCGCGTTCGAAGCAATTGACCTCAACACGATCCCGCAACTCGGGGGCGGGCTTTCTTGACGCTTTATCTTCAACGAATTCCACGCCAAGCATCAGGCCCATACCCCGCACGTCGCCGATGCAATCATATTTCCTCATCAACTTTTCCAGGGCGGTTTTTAAGTAGCTGCCAACCTCGGCGCTGTTTTGGACCAAACCGCCTTCAAGCAACTCAATGGTTTTCAAAGCGGCAGCGATACACACTGGATTACCACCGAAGGTAGAGGCATGAGCGCCGGGTTTCCAATCCATCAAATCCGCGCGCGCCACGGTTACGCCGATCGGCAGACCAGATCCAATGCCTTTGGCAATGCAAATGATGTCAGGCTTAAGATCGTAGTGATCGCTGGCGAACATCTTGCCCGTGCGGCCCATTCCGCTTTGCACCTCATCGACGATCAGGAGAATTCCGTGCTCATCACAAATCCTGCGCAACCCCTGCAGGAAGTTGAGCGGTGCTGGCACATAGCCGCCTTCACCCTGTACTACTTCCACGACGATGCCAGCGACTTCCTCCGGCGGCGTAGTTGTTTTGAAAAGCCTATTCTCGATCCAAGTAAGTGCACCCTGCCCGGCGCCGCCGGCGCCACAGTCCTCGGCGTTGAATGGATTGCGAAACTCGTTTGGATAGGGGACGTGCACAACGTCCAGCGCCTGTCGCTTGAAACCTCTGCGCTGCGCTGCCCTCGAGGAAGTAAGCGAAAGCGAGCCAAGCGTTCGTCCGTGAAAACTATTGAAGAACGCAATGAACTTCTCGCGGCCCGTTGCATGCATCGCTAACTTTAACGCAGTCTCAACTGCTTCAGTGCCACTGTTGGCGAAATGCGTTCGTGTGGGAGAAGGCACAGGAACGATCTGATCGAGCTTCTGACCGAGCTGCGGCATGTGACGGTAATAATAGTCGGTGCCGCACATGTGAATAAGCTGTGCTGCCTGATCCTGGATCGCGCGCACGACTTCGGGATGACAATGGCCAGTCGAACAAACGGCAACCCCTGCGTTGCAATCGAGGAAGATGTTGCCATCAACGTCTTCAACCCAAACGCCCTGCGCGCGTTCGGCCACAAGCTTAAATGACGGTCTTGGATAAGATGGGGTAACAAACTTACCGTCTGCCTCAATAATCTCTTTGCCTTTCGGACCGGGCAGCGCTGTCTTGATCTCCGGCCGTTTGGGCCGGGCCATGGTGATGGTGGACATGAGCTTTCTCCCTTGCAGTTGTTCTTAGTAATTTGGAAAAGCGGTAACTCGCGCGAATAGTCCATGCGAATAACGCTGGACTATGGGTTGTTAGACTTTAGGAAGGAGAAACTTAGTCCGCGAAAAGGTTGGCACGGGACATAAGAGGGCAAAGGTGTAAAGGCTGCGGATTCAACATGACGGTGTTCCTATGGAAGTCAATCTTAGCACTTTAGGTGCACCAAACCAACGGAGGAGGCCCAGGGTGTCACGTTTTCAGCATCCTTCGTGCCTCGTAGCGGAGACCCGGCAAGACGATCCACGAAACTACACGAAATGTCACTAGATTCGTGTTGATTCGCTCCTTCAGGGAAAAACCTTAACTCCGTTCGCGTCAATTGGCACGCGACTTAAGTTCCAGTTATTTCCGAGAATCTCATTCTTAAAGCACTGAGTTCGATAAGCAGTCCCGCGCACAGCTGGGCGGCTGTGAGAGGTGAGCCACTTGTGGCGGGCGTTCACATAAGCCTTGATCCAGGACTTTTCGTTTCCACCAGCAGAGGGTGGACTTTCCGGAAACATGTTCCTAATAATCCAGAGAATAGATCCGCTATGGACAAATGAGTCGTAGATGACAAGCGCGGATAGTGGGAGGGTAAAGTCTTGCAGGTCCGCCCATTTGATTGCAGGGCGATAGTAGACTCTGTCAAAGAATGAGTCCTGGGTCCGCTTCATTACCGGATCTTCCTTGCCTGCCCTTCTCAACAAGTTCTTGAAATTCGGATCGTCAGTTAAAGGGGTGCTGCCTACTTTGTCGGCATACGGGCGCAGCGCCTGACTGAACAAACCTGCGACTGCGACATACTGCTCCACAAGTTGTCGCAGATTGCCGTATTCGGTTGTCTGAGACCGACCATAAGTAATCTGGCGGATGTCATGCGGTCCATCGTGGTAGATGGAGATACTCGAATAGCTTCCCTCTGGTGAACCAGTTTCAAAGACATTCACCACGCGCTGAATCAGTCTTTTTTGCACGTCGGTTAATTGCATGGATTTACCTCATCAGGTTTTGCGCCACGACCGGGGGATCGTCTTACGACGCGGAAGAGCATACCAAATTCAAGAGCTGCCACCGGACAAGTCGATGGCATCACCGTAACAAAAGGACTCACTACCGCGTAGCTTGCTCCGTCCTCGCCGGCAGGTATAAGCTTGCTACAGTCCTTCAGCCATTACCAGTTGTGTCGTTTCATCTTCCCCATTCGAATTTTTGTTGCGAGACTCACGTGCGGTCAATTACTGACGCGCCCGGCGCCCTGGGAATGCACTGACAAGTTTGAATTGGAGCATCGCAAACATGAAAGAACTCTTGCTGGCCCTATCCTTACTCGTTAGTTGCTTAACTCAGAGCGTGCTTTCGCAACAGCTGCAGACCTTTGCCCTGCGTGGTCGCGTCGTCGTTGCGCGTACAGGAGAACCAATTGCAAAGGTAAGAATCATTGCCAATGCGGCGGATCAGAGCACCACCACCGACGACAATGGCGATTTCACTCTTCACAACATACCGGCGGGGCAGGTTGATCTTTACATAACCACCGTCAATTACGGGCTGGTTAAGAAGACAATCACGCTCACCGCCGGCGAGAACGAGCTGTTCTTGATTGCCCTCAACGAAGATGCCGCCGCCTTGACCGAAAAGGTCACCATTACAGCAGACCCGTACGAAACCGGCGAAACCAATGCAGCTTCGGAGCAAACCCTGAACAAGAGGGAGCTACAGACACTGGCCAGCGTTCTGCTCGGCGATCCTGTGCGTGCAGCTCAAGCATTACCGGGCGTGACTGCCAATGACGACTTTCGCAGCGAGTTCGCCATTCGCAGCGCAGGCTTTGATCGCATCGGTCTCTACCTCGACGACGTGCTGACCGACAACTTTGTGCATACTGTGCAAGGCGGTTTCCCTGACACGGGCTCACTCTCTGTAGTCAATGCAGATACAGTTAGCAGTGTGTCACTGATGAGCGGAGCGTTCCCGTTGAAGTATGGCGACCGCACCGCGGCAATTTTGGATGTCAGGTCGAGAGATGGAAACCGCGTTAAGCCGACGGGGCGAGTTGCGGCCAGCCTGAGCGGTTTATCCGGAATCCTCGATGGACCATTTGCCGACGATCGTGGCTCATATCTATTTGCAGCGCGAAAGAGTTATGTCGGATATTTGGTGCGACGCATCAACGATACGAACCAGTTCACTAATAATCCGCCGGTTCTTGGCTTCGCGGACGTGCAGGGGAAAGCGCTCTATGATCTGTCAGAGCGAAATCAAGCCGGAGTCTCCGTCATTTACGGCGCGTTTAACTACGATCGGAACCGCGATCGTAATCTGTTGGGCGTGAATAACGTCTTTCGTGGCGATTCCCGCAACTTGCTTCTGAATGGCCACTGGACCTTCACGCGAGACACACGTTTCTTCTGGCAAACGCGAGTCTTCGGCTTGCGCACCTCATTTAAAAATGTCAATGGTCAAGAGAATACACTTGATGACGGCAAGCGGACGCAGTTTGGCGGCCGCAGCGACGTTAACTTCCAGGTAAACGGCTCGCATCGCATCGAGGCTGGTCTTTACATCCGCTCTCTTCGAGTTGACACCTTCAGTCGGCGATTCGACTTTGGCGCCGGAACCTTTACTGTAACTGGCTTTAATCGTAAGGGAACGGAGCAGGGCTACTATGCTCAAGACACCTGGAGCAACGAGCGGACTGGACTCTCATTAACCGGAGGTGTTCGCCTCGAACACAGCGGCGCGACGAGTGAGACGCTTTTTTCGCCACGTGCATCATTTAGTTGGGCCATGACTGACGCCTGGAGAATTCGCGCCGCCGTTGGACGCTACTATCAGTTCCCTGATTTCGAGCAGATGTATGGACGACTCGGTAATCCGGGACTTCGCGCTGAAGGCTCTACGCACTACAACGCCAGCATCGAGCGTCTTTTTGGTGATCGGATAAGGCTATTGGCGGAGGTTTACGATCGCGAGGATAAGAACATCTTCTTTAGTCTTTCCGAACCTCGAATCGTAGGGAATAGGGTCACATTTGCGGAGTTCCCATTTCGCAACGCTTTGTCAGGGCACGCGCGAGGCGTTGAGTTGACCCTGCAAAGACGCAGCGCCAACAAGCTCGCCGGTTGGATCTCCTATGCTTACTCGCGCTCCGAGCTGGCCGATGTCGGGACCGGCCTAAGTTTTGTGAGCGACACTGATCAGCGTCACACAGTCAACGTGTATGGTAGCTATCGCTTTACTGAGACATGGAATCTCAGTGGTGCCTGGCGCTATGGAAGCGGCCAGCCGATTCCCGGCTTTTTTCGCCAGGTTGGCTCGGGATACTTTCTTTCAAGCAATCGCAATCGGGCTCGACTACCGTATTACAGCCGAGCAGACCTGCGGCTAAGCAAGGCGTTCCTCTTTAGAAAGTGGAAGCTGACGGTGACCGGCGAGGTAATAAACGCCATGAACCGAAACAACGTGCGCTACGCCGGCTTTGATGGTTTCGGCTTCGACGGGCGGGTCTTCGGCCAACTCGATCGGGTCCTGCCGATCCTGCCCTCAGCCGGCTTGGTGCTCGAGTTTTGACAGGCTCTTAACTCATCCGAGATGATTCAGAATCTATGGGATGGCCTGCCGATGTGGATATGCGGTCCGGTAGCCGTGCCCGGGATGGCAGCGCGGAATGCGAGGAAGGGGATTCCATTAGCGCGCAGGAAGTTCAACAAGGCCTGGCCCTCTGGCCCGTCAGGATGAAGAGAGATATCCATCGCATTGCGATGGTCGAGACGCCAGCGATCGTGTATCGCCCCTTGTCCAAAAACGCCCACTGGTAGTTGCTTCTTAAACGAATCAAGAAAAAAACGCTGCACTTTCCAGGCATCTGATAAAGCCCAAGCGCCCCCACCGTTGTACCGAATATAAGACGTCGTACTAACGAGGCTTCCCTTGCGCAGAGGGCTTTTCGATATCTGCGCCTCGGCCTGCGCCTCCAGCAGCGTATCGGCAATCTGCGTGTCGGCGCTGGCCATTTGCCTACGAGCTTCGTTGACGCTGTCCTTCGCAGCGGCGACCCCGCTTTCGGTCTCGGCAAGCTGGTTTTTGGAGATAAGTCCTTCGGCGAAAAGCTTTTGTGACTGAACTAGCTTCTCTTCCGCCTGGGTAACATTGCGTTCATGGATGGCCAAAAGCTTAGCCAGGCTCGCCTTGTATTCTTTAGAGGCGTTGATGAACTCTTCCCGAAGCTGCGCTAACGGATTAGCAGGCTTGGTTTGCTTAGTCTTCTTGGTCTGGGCTTCGGCGGTCACGACGAAAACGAGCGCCAACGAAACCAGCAGCGCCAGCCTTGGAGGCCAAATCCTGTGTAATAGCAAGGTCATCGATACTCTAAGGTGCTACCTTCGGATATCAGATGCTACGTAGGCTATTCGCCAAAAGTTTAGTTCCAGTACCAATTCCCCAGGTTTTCCGTTACCCTTGCTCCTGTTCCCTCCTTGCCCGGTTTCTGGCTTACCTTGCTAGTTGCCCAGTAATAGTGCATAGTGACTTACGGTTAATCCTTCTCTCGCGCATCGACGGTGATGCGCCCCGCGCGTAAACGATTCGGCGCTGGCGTTTTTGGATAGTTCGAGAGCAGGCTGATTTCAACTTCAGAAGCCGCTCGTCTGAGCATCCGAAGCCGGGCCTTCGCTCCCTACCGTTAGACCGAAGCCAATCCGATTCGCAGCTTCTCTTTGTTCCCCTCTGGGGAAAGGTACATCTACATGACAATGAAACTTTACGTAGGAAATCTCGCGTTTACGACTTCCAGCCAGGATTTGCAGGAGCTTTTTGCGCAAGCTGGCACCGTCGAATCAGCGAGCGTCGTGGAAGACCGCGACACGGGCCGCTCACGTGGCTTTGGCTTCGTCGAAATGTCTAGCAAGGAGGAAGGCGCGGCCGCTATTGCCCAGTTTAATGGCAAGGAAGTCAACGGGCGCAGCCTCACCGTTAATGAAGCCAAACCACGCGAAAATCGCGGCGGTGGTGGTGGACGTGGCGGGTTTGGTGGTGGTCGCGGTGGTGGCGGTGGCTACGGCGGTAATCGCGGTGACGGCGGCGGCTACGGCGGCGGCGGTGGTGGCGGCGGTGGTAATCGCGAGCCCCGCTGGTAACCCTTTTTCTTTATGTGATCTCGGGTCTCCGTGGTGAATACAGTTTGCTGCGGAGCCCCGAGGTTGCCGGCTTTAATAACAGATGCGAGCTTCAGAATTAGACTGAGGTTTCGCTCAATGAGGAGTTTATGAATTTTTCTCAACTGGGCCTTGCGCCCGCACAGGTGCGGAGTTGCGAGTCCCTCGGATATACCGAACCAACACCGATCCAACTTCAGGCAATCCCTGTTGTACTCAGCGGTCAGGATCTGATCGGCTGTGCCGAAACCGGCACAGGCAAAACCGCCGCTTTTCTTCTCCCCATCATTCAAAGGATAACGGAGTCTACTGCAACCGTTTTGACCTCAACCCAAAGGAATACCTCATCTTCGAGAGGATCGCAGCCACGCAAAGTTCGCGTGCTCGTGCTCGCGCCAACGCGCGAGCTGGCAGCACAGATTGAAAAGAACTATGCAGAACTTAATCCCGTGAAGGCCAATCGCAGCGTTACGCTCATCGGCGGCGCCAGTATGCCACGGCAACTTGACGCTCTGCGTCGGGGGCCAGCCGTTGTGATTGCCACGCCGGGTCGACTGCTTGATCTGACAGAACGCAGGGCCATTGATCTATCTGCAGTTGAAGTACTTGTATTGGACGAAGCCGATCGTATGTTGGACATGGGGTTTTTGCCGGCAATCCGCCGGGTGCTTTCCCTCGTGCCGCCAAAACGGCAAACGCTGCTCTTCTCAGCAACTATGTCGTCTGAGATTGAGAAGCTGGCACGTTCCACTATGCAAAACCCCAGGCTGATCGAGGTCAGTCCACGGGGACAGGCTGCCACAATGGTTGAGCAGACCGCTTATCCGGTTGCCCAGGAATCGAAGACAGCCCTGCTGCTTGATTTGCTGGAACGCGAACGCTTCGAGCGCGTGCTCGTTTTCACTCGCACTCGCCGTGGAGCGGAGCGGCTCTCGCACATTCTGTCCGCGCGCGATCATAGTGTTAATCGTATTCATGCCGACCGCACACAGTCTCAACGCGAGTCAGCATTGCGTGGCTTCCGGGATGGCCGCACGCGTGTCCTCGTAGCTACTGACATTGCCGCGCGCGGATTAGACGTCGATGCTGTTTCACACGTCATTAACTATGACGTACCGGCGGCGCCTGAAGATTACGTGCACCGCATTGGACGCACCGGCAGAGCCGGCAATCAAGGCCGCGCCATTACGATCGTCACGCCGGTTGATGAGTTCTCGATGAAAGCAATTGAGCGGCTTACAGGTCAGCGAGTTAAACGTGTCGTATTGCCGGGGTTTGGCGGAGTGAACCAACCGATTGAGGGGACCAGCCGCTCTGCTACGGCCAGCAAACGTCCCGGCGTTCCGGCTGGAGTTTTCACGCGTTCATTCAGGCCGCGTCGCGCAAGTCGCTAAGACCCGACGGGGAAGCATGAGTGACAAGTGAAGAACCCGCAAAGGTTCTTGCTCGTCACTCACCATTTATCACCGATCCAAAGTTCAAAGGAGCACCGATTGGCAAAAGACGATCTGATTCCGGCCGAGGGCACTATCATAGATAAGCAGCCCAACGCGTTCTTTAAAGTCCAGCTCGATAATACGACGCACGTGGTGTTGGCAGTCATTTCCGGAAAGATGCGTAAGAACCGCATCCGGATTTTGGTTGGCGACCGCGTTAGCGTCGAAATGTCGCCTTATGATTTGACGAGGGGCCGGATAACCTATCGGTACAAGTAGGGAGGAACACTCCGTGGACAAGAAAACATTGGCCGTTGTTGAGAGCATTGAGACCCCGACCTTCGTGGTTGGGGATCGAGTGGAAAAACTTTGTCTCAAGTGTGGCGAAGAGCGTGGCCACGTTATCGCGTCGCTCAGCAAACGCGGAAAAATATCGCGCGTAAGCTGTCCGAAATGCGGCACCCTGGGAACGTTTAAGAGTGGTGTTCGAACGGGTGCGAAGCGGAAACTTGAACCCGGTGGGCCATACGATCAGACTCGCGCTTATCGCGCAGGACAAACAATGCTACATCCGACCTTCGGGCAGGGCGAGGTGACGGCTTTGATTGAGCCCTTGAAAATCGACGTATTATTCGCAGATCGCATGCGACGTCTCATTCATGCCAGGCCTGCTGCGCCAGGTCTTCACACGACCTGACTTTGCTTTCAAACAGCGACGCTTTTGGTGGAGTGAACAGTGTCAGGATTGCTGCACATCCTCAAGGTGTAGCTTGCTTTACGTAGTTGTTCCGCTTATTAATCCTCAATCTTCACCTTGCCTAATGGGTAAAGATC
>Ga0136623_10000288_pt1 | contig 14167 bp, 12 predicted proteins | sample AntDrymUQ4492106_2_FD_104656 | JGI IMG/M metagenome (GOLD analysis project Ga0136623, IMG submission 104656) | Polar desert sand microbial communities from Dry Valleys, Antarctica - metaG UQ449 (21.06) | ecosystem: Environmental > Terrestrial > Soil > Desert | place: Antarctica: Dry Valley...
ACGAAAATCAAACTCACCGACCAGCAGAAGAAGTCCATACCTATCACACGACATGACTTCCACGGAGACTGGAACTACACCATCCGACGATCGAAAGAATAGGTAATATCATTACGGCTCCTTGTCGCGTTACGACATCGACACCGTTGCCGACTGCTTCGCCGAGGACGCCGTCCAGGAGATGCCATTCGCCCCACCGGGCTTCCCGAACCGGCTCGACGGGCGGGAAGCGCTGCGCAAGCTCTACGGCGGGCTGCCGGAGGCCAACCGGTCGATGAGCTTCCCCGTCCGCAGCGTGCGCCCCTTCGCGGATCCCGAGTGGGTCCTGGTGGAGTTCGACGGGAAGATCGAGCAGTTCAGCGGTGCCGTCTACGACAACCACTACTTCGGGTTCTTCCGCGTGCTCGACGGGCAGATCCGGCACTACCGGGAGATCTTCAACCCGCTGGTGCTCACGGGATCGATGTCCGAAGCGGACCGAGAGTCGACGTTCAGCCTGCACAGCGCCGGCTGAGCTGCCGGCGTCGTTCGAAGGGACCTCGCTCATGAGGATCGCAAGCGACCCGCAGGCCCGTGGCGCCTGTCTTGGCCTCGGAGCCATCGTGCTGGTCGCGATCGCCGACATCATGTCGGGCTTCACCGTCGGAGCTCCTGCGGTGCCGATGCAGCGGGACCTCGGGATTGGACTACCCGGTTCGGGCTGGCGCTGGCCTCGGTGCTCACCCGCCGGATCGTGCCGAGGCTTCCGGTGCCCGTCGTACTCGCCGGGGTCAATGGCCTCTCCGCGGGTGGCTCTGCTGGCCGCCTCCCGCATCGACGGCGCGGGATTTCTGACGGCACGATGGGCGTCGCCGGTCTCGGCAACGCGCTGGCGCAGCCGGCCGTCGGCCGGGTTCATCGCCACCGAGATCCCGCCCGGTCGGTTGTCGCTGGCCACCGGCCTGGTGGGTGCAGCGCTCGGTGCCGCACCGTTCGTGCCGCCCGCTGGTCGCCGCGCCGCGCCGCGGGGCTGCTGACCGCCTGTCCATTGCGGTAGCGGGTGCGCTGCTTTCGGCGACATCCGCGATCGCAGTCCTCATGCGTATCGTCGCGGGGGCGCTTGCGGACCGGGCTCCGAACCGCAACCCAGCGATGGTGGCGCTGATGATGCTCAGCGGGGCGGTGCGACTCGGGGCGATGACCCTGGGCCACCCCTCACCGTTGTGCTGGGCACCGTGATAGCCGTGGCTGGCGGGTGGGTGGACTGGCCTGCTGCTGGCAGCCAGCATGCGACTGCCGCCCGACGATGCGCCACGCGCGGGCGCGGTGATGTAGATCGGCCTGTTCAGCGATGCCGCCGTCGCGCCGCTGGCCTTCGGCACGCTGATCGCCGCGATCGCCGGTGCGTCCACCGTGCTGGCCGGCGTAGCGATCCTGCGCCGGTCAGCACGGCAGGCATACCAAGCTCACCACTCGCCCGTTCGGCTCGTCACGACCCGACGGCGAGCGGTCTTGTGTGGTCTCTGCCTGGCTGGTAGTGGCGGTACCAGCATCGACTGGACCTACCTCGTTGCAGCGGTTCGATGACAGCCTCTAGATATGGTCGAAGCCTCCATCCAGACGCAGGCCGCGCAGCTCGATACGAAGCGCTGGCTGACCCTGATCACGCTCTGTGCAACGCAGTTCATCGTGGCCCTTGACTTTTCTATCGTCAGCGTCGCACTGCCCACGATCGGTCGTGAACTCGGTTTCGCCACGACTGCCGATTTGCAATGGGTTGTGACAGCGTTCGCGCTTCCGTTCGCTGGGTTGCTACTGCTGTGCGGCCGAGCCGGAGACCTCTACGGCCGAAAGAAGATCTTCCTCGTCGGCCTGGTAGTATTCACGGTTACGTCTTTCCTGGGCGGCGTGGCACAAACGGCAACCCAGTTGTTGCTGGCCCGCGCCGGGCAGGGCATTGGCGCAGCGATGCTGGCACCCACCGCCCTCTCACTGATCACCACTTCATTCCGGGAAGGCCCTCAGCGAGAGCGCGCGCTCGGCATTAATGGTTCGGTGCTGTCGCTCGGGTTTGTTGCAGGCGTGATCCTAGGTGGCGTCATCACCAGCGGTCTATCCTGGCGTTGGACCATGCTGGTTAACGTTCCTGTAGGCATCGTGGTATTCGCTTGCGCCTTCGCTCTCATCAAAGGAAGCCGCAGAAATGAGTCGCCGCAGCTCGATGTGCCTGGTGCGGTCCTGGTGACCGCCGGACTCGCCAGCTTGGTATATGGTATCTCGACCGGCGAGACGGTTGGTTGGACGAACATCGCAACCGTGGCGTCGCTCATCGGTGGCCTGGTGTTGTTGCTGTTCTTCCTGGCAGTGGAGCGGCGAGTACGGGCTCCGCTGGCTTCGTTGCCGCTGTTGAACCTGCGGACCGTAAAGTGGGGAAACGTGATCGGGTTCATCACCTTTGGCATGGCGACGGGCAGCACAGTGCTGCTGACCATTTACCTCCAGGAAGTGCTCGGGCTCACGCCGCTGTACGCGGGCCTGTCGTTCGCCCCGCTCGGTCTCGCAGCTATCCTCGCCGGTAGCCTTGGCCCAAGGCTGATCGCGCGCTCGTCTGCGCGTACGATCATGGTTGTCGGCTTAGCCGTTCAGGCGATCAGTACTGGAATGCTGTACCTGCTTCCGGAAAACAACCCGATGGCGCTTCTGCTGGTCGCGATGGCCATGCTCGGCTTCGGGCATGTACTAGCCGCGGTAGGGTTCGTCCTCACTGTAACGTCCGGACTGCCGGATGAGCAGCAGGGCCTCGCAGGCGGTCTCGCCCAGACATTCCAACAGATGGGCGCCGCTGTTGGCATCCCGATCATTGCCGCGGTCGCGGCGGCTCAGGGTGAGTCGGCGGACGGCGATGCGGCGTTCGCTGAGGTCGCGGACGTGCTCAATGGCACCCGTGCCGGGGGGTTGGCGGGAGCGATCATTCTTGTGATCGGTGTCCTGATCGCCTTCTTTCTCGTGCCGTCCCACCAGAATAGGACACGAAGCGGCCGCACATTGACGGAGTAGAGTCGCAGTAATTGAAACTCTTGCCCTCGGTAAGTTCTGAACATGCTGTCAGCAAGTGGAATTCGCTCAGTAAGCCGTAGGAAGCGGCGGCGCCGCCGCCGGGTGCATATCGATGCGCCGGATCGATCCGTCTATGACGCCGGTAGACGAGCACGCTGGTGGTCGGCGAGGTGGTGGAAGTGTACTGCCCTAATGCCGACCCCGATCACTCTAGCCTTCTGGATCAGGTGGGCGGTTATCGGCTCTACTGACGTTCCCGTGGGCGGCTTTTGACCGTCCGGAGAGGGTCGGGCAGAGACAGCCGCGGGTAAGCAGCAGGTAAGTGTTCGTGGCCTCGGAACGGGCTTGGGCAGGCCGTGAGTGACGGCGCCCGAGGATCTGTCCGGTGCTGGGTGATGGGGCGGGCGAGGCAGACGAAGGCGGGACCGGCAGCGATGGGCGCAGGCGATCCACCCGGCCGGCAGCGCTCGTACCGCGGCTGGGTCACAAGCACTGGAGGATCGCCCGGAGTTGCTCTTTGAGCAGGTAGCCGGTGGAGTCCGCTGTTTGCCTGGGCGATCCCGGCCAAGCTGGTGCGCTGCTCGCCGGTCAGGCTCGGCGGGTTTCGTCAGCAGCGCCTAGTTATGGGGAGGGGGCAGCTTATCCCTGCTCGACCTCCGACCTCTGGCACAACGCGACCTCCGATGATCACTTGAGCAAGCGCGAACAAATAGTTTCGACTGGACCTGAAGAAGTCTCACCGTTCGCTCGAAGAATCTTTGACACGTCGCTTGCCGGGCTGCTTGACTTGAGGTCGTTACGCACCAGAGCACAACCCTGATGCGGTGCGATCGACAGATCGCCGGGGTAGTCACGAGATTGGATGACGAGATGAGCACTACGTCAGCGAAGGGTCAACTTACCGAGGCCGATATCAAGGACATGGTGGCCGAGTGGTACAAAGCCCTAGATGAGCATCGACCGCTCACCCACGTGGAGGAGTTCCTGGTGGCCGACGGCCCTCGGATGACTTTTCCGGAGCGCGCGACGGACACGATGAGTGAGTTCCGCGAATGGTACGACGACGTCACGAGGAAGTTCTTCGATGAATCACACAGGGTGGATAAGGTCGAGGTAGAACAGTCCGGTGATGTCGCTGCAGTACATGTCGTTGTAACTTGGCACACCAGAACATGGACCCCGCCGGAGGCACGGAGCAGCCAGCTTTCGTTCGAGGCGGACCAGACCTGGGAGGTTGTGTCCGACGCATCGGGTAAACCGCGAATCAAGACCTATGTCGTGAACGATCTCAGGCCGCTGTAAAAGGTTGATAGTTTATGCTGGAATCGACCGACAGGAGCATCCGATGAGAAAGATAATGGTCGTCCTCTCGGAGTACGGCTACTGGGGAGAGGAGCTGCTCGGACCGGTCACCGCTGCCGACGAGCATGGCTACCAGACGGTATTCGTGACTCCGTCGGGCAAGCGTCCGCAGGCGCTGCCGCCGAGTCTGGACCCCGGTTATGTGGACCCGCCGCTGGGACGTTCGGTGACCACACCCGAGGTCGCGGTGGCCGCGCGGCGACTCGACGAGTCGTCCCGGCTGGACAGCCCGCTGAGCTTGCGGGAATGGTTGCCGGAGCGGCCCTACAACAGTGAGCCGGACCAGCTGCGCAGGGTGGAGGCCTACTACCGTGAGCTCTCGCGCGTCGCCAGGGACATCGAGGGCTACGACGCGCTGGTGATCGTGGGTGGCAGCGGACCGATCGTGGACCTGGCGAACAACGGCCGGGTACATGATCTGGTCCTCGCCTTCAAACAGGCGGACAAGCCGATCGTGGCCGAGTGCTACGGCGTGGCCGCCCTGGCGTTCGCGCGTGATTGGGACGACCGGAAGAGCATCATCTGGGGCAAGCACGTTACCGGGCACTGCAAGGAGTACGACTACAAGGACGGCACCGGCTTCGTCGGTACCGACTTCAACATGGGCCCGCCGCCGTACCCACTGGAGTACATCCTGCGTGATGCGACGGGTCCCGAGGGCCGGTATCACGGCAACGTCGGCAGGGAGCTCTCGGTGATCGTGGACTACCCGTTCGTCACGGCCCGCTCGACGCCGGACTCGTTCCTGGCAGGCGAGCAGCTGGTCGAGGTGCTGGAGAACGGTCTCCGTCGATACGGCTGGTGAGCCCGAGCGAGCTGGAAGGGGAATCGCTGATGAGCGTCAGGCCCGGCAAGGTGGCCATGTTCGAGCAGTTCGCAGCCGATGGCATCACGCGCATGTTCGGTAATCCGGGAACGGTGGAGCAAGGCTTTCTCGACATACTGGAGCAGGTGCCCGGTTTCGAGTATGTGCTGGCGTTGCAGGAGTCGGCGGTCGTCGGTATCGCCGACGGGTACGCCAGGGCGGCGTCGGCTCCCGCGCTGGTCCAGCTGCACTCGGGCGTGGGGCTCGGCAATGGCATCGGCATGCTCTACCAGGCGATGCGCGGGCACTCACCGCTGGTCGTCGTGGCAGGCGAGGCCGGTGTGCAGTACGACGCGATGAACGCGCAGATGTCCGCTGACCTGGTGGCGATGGCGCGCCCGGTCACCAAGTACGCCACCCGGGTGCTGCACCCCGGGTCGGTGTTGCGGGTGCTGCGTCGCGCGGTCAAGACGGCGATGACGCCACCGCGCGGGCCGGTGTTCGTCTCGCTGCCGATGGACGTGCTCGACTCTCCGACCGAGGAGCCTGCGGTCCGCAGCACGATCCCGTCCCGGTCCGTGATCCCCACGCAGCCCGAGCTCGCAGCGGCGGCCGAGCTGCTGATCTCCGCACGTGCCCCGGTCATTCTGATGGGTGATGGCGTGGCGGTCTCCGGCGCCCAGCGGGAGCTGACCCGGCTGGCCGAGCTGCTCGATGCTCCCGTGTGGGGTGTGGACTCCTCGGAGTTCAACATCGACACGGCGCACCCGCTGTACCGGGGCCAGCTCGGGCACATGTTCGGCACCGACAGCGCTCGGCGGCTCGCCGACGCGGACGCGGTGCTGATCGTGGGCACCTACGTGTTCCCCGAGGTGTTCCCCGCGCTGGCCAGCCCGTTCTCCGACGGCGCGCGGCTCGTGCACGTCGACCTGGACGACTACGAGGTGGCCAAGAACTTCCCGGTCGACGTGCCGCTGGTGGCCGACCCCAAGCCGACGCTGGCGGCGCTGGTCGCCCGCATCGACGGGGCGGTCCCCGGCACCGGCAGGGCGCCCTGGAACGGCACCTATGACGTGCCCCAGCCCAGGCCGGATGCGCCGCTGGCCGAGCACTTCTGCGCCGAGCTCGCGCGGCAGGCACCGCGGGACCTCGTGATCTTCGACGAGGCGTTGACGCACTCCGGTGCCCTCACCCGTTACCTGCCACCGCGGGTTGCGGGCAACTACTTCCTGACCAGGGGCGGCTCGCTCGGCGTCGGGATCCCCGGCGCGATCGGCGCCAAGCTGGCCCGCCCGGACGCCGAGGTCGTCGGCTTCACCGGCGACGGCGGCAGCATGTACACGATCCAGGCACTGTGGACGGCCGCGCGCTACGGCATCGCCGCGAAGTTCGTAATCTGCAACAACCATCGCTACCAGCTGCTCGACGAGAACATCGAGCAGTACTGGCACGAACGCGGCATCGTCCGGCACGCCACCCCGGGCGGTTTCGACCTCTCTCATCCGGAGATCGGCTTCACCGACACCGCACGCGGCCTCGGGGTCGACGCGGTGCGGGTGGACAAGCCGGCCGCCGTGGAGGAGGCCGTGCGCCGGATGCTCGAGCGCGACGGACCGTTCCTGTGCGACCTGGTCACAGCGTGACATGAAAGACAGCGTGACGTGGAGGGGAGACAGCGGGTGAACACGATGGTGCGCTCGTCGCGCGGACGCTTGCAGGGCAGGGCGATCGCGATCCTGATGGAGAGTGACTACGTGGAGCCGGAGCTGCACTACTACCAGCGCCGGTTCGCCGAGGAGGGCGCGGACGTCGACTTCCTGACCCGGCTCTGGGGCCAGGAATCGATCACCTTCACCGGGCACGAGTACCAGCTGCCGTTCACCGTGGACGGTGACCTGGAGGCGGTGGACGGCGAACGGCTGGCGCGCTACGACGCGATGATCGTCCCGTCCGGCATGGTCTCGGACCGGCTGCGCTACACCGAGGACGTGACCGCGCTGGCACCGGCGGTGCAGTTGCTGCGACGTGCGTTCGCCGAGCCGGGACTGCTCAAGGGGATCATCTGCCACGGCATGTGGCTGGTCGCCCCCATTCCGGACGCGGTGGCAGGCCGGCGGGTCACCTGTCACAACAACCTCATCGGCGACGTGCGCAACATGGGCGCGCAGTACACCGATCAGGATGTCGTGGTCGACCGTGACCTGGTCACGGGGCGCACCGCCGGGCACTGCCACCTGTTCGCCAGGACACTCATCGACCTGCTCGTGGCCTCGCACCCACCATGCCCACATCTCGGGGTGCTCCCATGACCACCGACAATCAGCTCGACTTCACCTTCTCCGATCTGATCGCCGGGTACGTCGTCGAACACGATCCACAGCGCGGGTCGGTGCGGTTGCGCACCAGCGACGGCAGGACGTTCACGGCACGGCTGTCCGAGACGATGTCCGCGGAGTTCCTGCGGAACCTGGGCGATCCCTACCTGGACGCCTCCGCGCACGTGCCCGATCTCCTCACTCCGGGACGCCACGTCTTCGCCTACGGTGTCTTCTCTCCGCCGGGCAACGATTTCGAGGTCAAGCGGCTGGTTTTCTTGGGCCGCAGGCCCGGGGAGTACAACTTCGAGGAGCCGAACTGGTGGGTCCGCCAGCTCGACGAGCTGGCCGGTTTCTACCGCAGGGCGCAGTTCGGCGACGGGCCCATCGACTACGCCGACTACCGCACGACGCTGCGGCTCGGGGGCGACAAGACCGACGTGTACATCCAGGAGACCGACACGATCTCCCGGCTGATCTACGGTATGGCCTCGGCGTACATGCTGACCGGGAACGAGGACTACCTCGACGTCGCCGAGCGCGGCACCGGCTACCTTCGCGACCACATGCGCTTCGTGGACCGCGACGAGGGCGTCACCTACTGGTACCACGGGATCGACGTGCGCGGTGACGCCGAGCACAAGCTGTTCACCTCGGAGTTCGGCGACGACTACGACGCGCTGCCCGCATACGAGCAGATCTACGCGCTTGTCGGGCCCACCCAGACCTACCGCGTCACCGGCGACCCGAGAATCGCCGCGGACATCGACGGCACGCTGCGGCTGTTCCAGCGGTTCTTCCGTGACGAGCACGCCGGTGGCTACTTCTCCCACATCGACCCGATCCTGCTGCGGCCGGACCACGAGTCGCTCGGTCCCAACCGCTCCCGCAAGAACTGGAACTCGATCGGTGACCACGCGCCCGCCTACCTGATCAACCTGTTCCTGGCGACCGGCGAGCAGCGCCATGCCGCGATGCTCGAGGAGACCTTCGACCTCATCTGCGAGCACTTCCCGCAGCAGGGCAGCCCGTTCGTGCAGGAGCGGTTCCACGCCGACTGGAGCCCGGACCGCGCCTGGGGCTGGCAGCAGGATCGAGCGGTGGTCGGGCACAACCTCAAGATCGCGTGGAACCTGACGCGGATGAACGCGATCCGCCCGAAGCAGGCCTACACCGAGCTCGCCGACCGGCTGGCGAGGTCGATGCCGGATCTCGGCAGCGACCGCCAGCGCGGCGGCTGGTACGACGTGCTGCAGCGCTGCCTGGTGGGTGAGGAGAACCGGCACCGCTTCGTCTGGCACGACCGTAAGGCGTGGTGGCAGCAGGAGCAGGCGATCCTCGCCTATCTGGTGCTGGCGGGTCACACCGGCGATCAGGATTTCCTGCGCCATGCCAGGGAGGCCGAGTCGTTCTACAACGCGTTCTTCCTCGACCACGACGAGGGTGGCGTGTATTTCAACGTGCTCGCGTCCGGGATCCCCTATCTACTGGGCACCGAACGGCTCAAGGGCAGCCATTCGATGAGCATGTACCACGCCGCCGAGCTGTGTTTTCTCGCCGCGGTCTACGGCCGCCTGCTGATCCGGGGCGAACCGCTGACGCTGTGGTTCCGGCCATCCCCGGACGGCTTCCCGGACCGCGTCCTGCGGGTCGCCCCGGACGTCCTGCCACCGGGGCGGGTGAAGCTGGACCGGGTGGAGGTCGACGGCAGGCCCTACGCAGGGTTCGACCCGGATGCGATGAGCGTGAAGCTGCCGGACTCCACCGAACCGTTGACCGTGCAGGCGCATCTGGCGCCTGCCCGCGACTGAGCAGGAGGGGCCATGCAGATCGACAGGCAGATGACCGGCGAGGTCGTGGTGTTGTCATTGGAGGGGGAGCTGGACAGCCGCTCCGCCCCGCAGGCGCAGAGCGAGATCGCCGAGCTGGTCCCGCAGGACGGGAAGATCGTCCTGGATCTGTCCGGCACGACCTACCTGTCCAGCGCCGGCCTTCGCGTCATGCTGCTCACCTACCGGCAGGCCAGGGAGGCCGGCACCCGGTTGGTGCTGGCTGCGGTGCCTGCCGACGTGCTCGACGTGATGTCGGCGACCGGGTTCCTGGACTTCTTCACGGTCTCGGACACCGTTCAGGCAGGGCTGGGGGTGTTGCAGCGGTGAGGACGACGTCGCTGACGGAGCGGGTCGACGCCTACCCGACCGGCTGGATCTCGGGGTTCGCCGTGCGGCCCGGCCGGGCGCTGCCGTTCGGGGCGACACCGGTGCCCGGCGGAGTGAACTTCTCGGTCTATTCGAATCACGCCACGGCGATCATCCTCGTGCTGTTCCGGCGCGGTGAGCGGGAGCCGATGGCCGAGCTGCCGATCCCGGAGTCGTTCCGTGTCGGCGGGGTGTACACCATGGTGGTCTTCGGGCTGGACGTGGAGGGCACCGAGTACGGCTACCGTGCCGACGGTCCGTTCGATCCGGTCGCCGGTCACCGCTTCGATCCCGGACGTGTGCTCGCCGACCCCTACGCGAGGGCGTTCGGCGGCCGCGAGGTGTGGGGCGTCCCGCCGGACCGCGCGGATCCCTACCCGTACCGGGCGCGGCTGGCCCACGACGACTTCGACTGGGAGCGGGACCGGCCGCTGCACCTGCCGTCGGAGGATCTCGTGATCTACGAGATGCACGTGCGCGGGTTCACCCGTCACCCCTCGTCGGGCGTCGCGGCGCCGGGCACCTACGCCGGGCTGGTCGAGAAGATCCCCTACCTGCGGGAGCTGGGAGTCAACTGCGTCGAGCTGATGCCGATCTTCGAGTTCGACGAGTTCGAGAACAGCCGCACCGACCTGACCTCCGGCCGCGCGCTGCTGAACTACTGGGGGTACTGCACCGTCGGCTTCTTCGCACCGAAGGCGGGCTACGCGGCCACCGGCCCCTACGGCATGCAGGTCGACGAGTTCAAGAACCTCGTCAAGCAGCTGCACCGAGCCGGTATCGAAGTGATGCTCGACGTGGTGTTCAACCACACTGCGGAGGGTAATCAGTTCGGCCCCACCATCTCGTTCCGCGGCCTGGACAACCACACCTATTACATGCTCACCGCGGACGGGCACTACCAGAACTTCAGCGGCACCGGGAACACGGTCAACTGCAACAACCCCGTGGTGCGCGGGTTCGTGCTCGACTGCCTGCGCTACTGGGCGTCCGAGTACCACGTGGACGGTTTCCGCTTCGACCTCGCCGCCATCCTCGGTCGCGCGCCGGACGGGACGCCGCTGCTCAACCCGCCGCTGATCGAGTCGCTCGCCCATGACCCGGTGCTGCGGGACTGCAAGATGGTCGCGGAGGCATGGGACGCCGCCGGGCTCTACCAGGTCGGCAGCTTCCCGGACTACTGCCGCTGGTCGGAGTGGAACGGCCGCTACCGCGACGTGGTACGCCGGTTCGTGAAGGGTGACCCCGGCACGGTCGGCGAGCTGGCCACCCGTGTCGTCGGGTCACCGGACATGTACGCCAGGAGGGGACCCGGTGCGTCGGTCAACTTCGTCACCGCCCACGACGGGTTCTGCCTGCGTGACCTCGTCTCGTACAACGAGAAGCACAACGAGGCCAACGGCGAGGACAACCGCGACGGCGAGTCCTCCCACGACTCGTGGAACTGCGGCCGGGAGGGTCCGACCGGCGATCGCGAGGTGCTGGCGCTGCGGGACCGCCAGGTGCGCAACGTCCTGGTACTGCTGCTGACCAGCCAGGGGGTGCCCATGCTGCTGGCAGGGGACGAGATCGGTCGCACCCAGCAGGGAAACAACAACGCGTACTGCCACGACGACGAACTGTCCTGGCTGGACTGGTCGCTCGTGGAGCGCAACAGCGACCTGTTGCGGTTCGTGCGTGTGCTCATCGCGTTCCGGCACGCGCATCCGGGCCTGCGGGGGCGCGGGTCTGCGCAGGGCCCGGCTCGCGACGACGTGGTCCCGGCGGTGAGCTGGCACGGCGTGCGGGCGTGGACACCGGACTGGTCGCAGCAGAGCAGGCTGCTGGCGGTCATGCTTCGCGGCGGCAGCCGGCAGCCGTCGGACTGCGTGTACGTCGCGGCCAACGCGCACTGGGAGGACCACGAGCTGGAGCTACCGGCTCCGCCGGCGACCCTGGAGTGGCATCTCGTCGCCGACACCGCGGCTCAGGCACCGCACGACGCGTACGAGGCGGGCAGCGAACCGCACCTGGACGACCAGTTCCGAGTGGTCATCGGCGCACGGTCCGCGCTGGTGCTGCTGGCGAGGAGGCAACGATGAGTTTTGACGTCACCCTGCACCTGGAGCAGCGCGCCGCCAGCATGCGGTTGGTCGGCGAGCTCGACGCACAGGCCGCGCCCCGGGTACACGAACTGATCAACGAGGCCGCCGCGCACGAGCTGGACCGCCTCGTGCTACTGATGAGCGAGCTGACCTACCTGTCGTCCGCGGGTCTGCGTTGCCTGGTGTTCGCGCACCAGAAGATGAGTCCCGGGGTGGAGATCGTGCTGGTCGGCACCCGGCCGAAGGTGGCCGAGACGATCCAGCTGACCGGGTTCGACCGCAGCGTGACGATGCAGGACCCAGCGAGTGCGCCGTGACGGCAGGCCGGCTGCGGCTGACGGCGTCGGCCCGCGTCGCGGACGAGATCGCGGTGTTCGTCCGCTCGCTGGCCGCGCGCGGCGGGCTGGCCGAACGGCAGGCATACCGGTTGCGCCTGGCTGCCGACGAGATCACCACGAACATCGCGGCGCACGGGTACCGCGGCGCCGGGGGTGTCGTGGAGATCGAGGGCGACGTCGACGACGAGCTGGTGTGGCTGCGGATCGAGGACGACGCCCGTCCCTTCGATCCGAGAGGCCACGACCCGCGACAGGTGTTGCATACCGACCCGACCGCCCGGCAGGAGGGCGGACTCGGGCTGTTCCTGGCGCTGAGCGGATTGGACGATTTCGGCTACGAGTACGCCGATGGCCGGAACCGGAACACGCTGATCATGCGACGGAGCGGGCATGACGGACGGAGGTGCGAATGACCGGGAGCATCGCCCTGGTCGTCGCCGAACCGGTGGGCAGGACACCCGAGCTCGATGAGGCATTACGTAACGAGGGTTTCGACGTCCAGCACGCCACTGCCGGTGAGCTGTTCGCAGCGGCCGCACATTGTGGCGCACCCGACGTGCTGCTGGTGTCGGCGTCGCTCGGCCTGGAGCGCATCGGCAAGCTGCGCCACCACTTGGCCGCGCTACCCGGGTCGCTCACCACGATGGTTTTCCCGGACGGCGACTTCGGCGCGCTCGAGTCCTGCGTGCAGGGCGGGTTCGACTACGTCGTACCGCCTTTCCTGCCCGGGCTGCTGCGCACCAGGGTCACCTCCTGCAGCGAGCGCAGCCGACTGACCACCACGGTCGAGCAGATGACCGCCGAGACCAGCCTGCGGGAGTACGAGCGTGACATGAGCATCGCCCACGACATCCAGGCCGGCTTCCTGCCCGACGTGCTGCCCAGCCCGACGGGATGGGAGTTCGCGTCCCGGTTCCAGCCGGCGAAGCAGGTGGCCGGTGACTTCTACGACGGTTTCGAGCTGGTCAACGGCACGCGGATCGGGTTCGTCGTGGCCGACGTGTGCGACAAGGGCGTCGGGGCGGCGCTGTTCATGGCCCTGATTCGCACCCTGCTGCGACACACCGCGGAACACACCGGTTCCTGGGATCTGATGGACACCGACCCCGGCGTGGCCGCCGCCCGCGCGGTCGACACGGGCATCGCGGCGCCGCCGCGGCTGTCGGTCGGCGCCGGTCCCCTGATTCAGGCGGTGGTCGGCACCAACCGTTACCTGGCACGTAACCACCTGCGCCAGGGATACTTCGCCACGCTGTTCTTCGGGGTGCTCGACCCGATGACCGGCGCGCTGCTCTACATCAACGGTGGGCACAACCCGCCGGTCCTGCTGCGTGCCGACGGCGAGCGCGCGCTGCTCGCCCCGACCGGTCCCGCGGTGGGCATGCTGCCGGACAGCTCGTATGCCCTGGGGCACACGACACTGGACAGCGAGGACACGCTGTTCGTCTACACCGACGGAGTCACCGAGGCCCGCGACCCGGATGGCGTCCTCTTCGGCACCGAGCGGATGCTCACCGTCGTCGAGCAGCGGACCGGTGAGTCGGCGGAGACGCTGCTGGCCGCGATGGACGGGGCGCTGGCCCAGCACGTCGGGTCCGCGGAGCAGTCCGACGACATCACCATGCTCGCCGTGCGCCGGACCGGTGGGTAGTCAGGGTCGAGAGGGCGACGGCCACGTCCCACCCGCTGCCGGGGGCGCCACCGTGGAAGCTGCTCGCGTAGGCGGTCGCCTCCCGGGCCCGGCCGGCGAGTAGCAGGGCATCGATCAGGCAGGCGTTGAGATAGGGCCGCAGCCAGGGCATCGTGTGGCGCTGCCCGTCGGCCAGCGCCAGCGCCGGCCGTAACTGCGAGATGGCTGCAGTAGGGCTGCCGGTCTGCAACGCCGCGACGCCCCGCGCGGTCTTGACCATCAGCGCCGCCTCACGGTCGCCACCGAGGTCATGTGCCGCCAGCTGCGCGGCGTGCGTGGCGACGTCCGGCTGGCGTGCCAGCGTGAGCACCCACGCCCGATGTGCCAGCAGCCTGCCGC
>Ga0136623_10000293_pt1 | contig 14121 bp, 13 predicted proteins | sample AntDrymUQ4492106_2_FD_104656 | JGI IMG/M metagenome (GOLD analysis project Ga0136623, IMG submission 104656) | Polar desert sand microbial communities from Dry Valleys, Antarctica - metaG UQ449 (21.06) | ecosystem: Environmental > Terrestrial > Soil > Desert | place: Antarctica: Dry Valley...
TATTATTTTTCAGTTTTTTTGTAATATCCGTTTGTGATAAAATTTTCTATTCCTATCTATCAGCAAATCTATATCAATAGATTATCTTCGTAATAATTTTTATGGATAAATTTTTAATCCGCGGCGGTCAATCGCTGAAAGGCACAATCGAAATCAGCGGCGCGAAAAATTCCGCTCTGCCGTGTTTGGCGGCGACGCTTCTGAGCGCGGAAACCGTAACGCTGCATAATGTTCCGTATGTCAAAGACTTGATTACGCAGCGGCGGTTGTTAGAGGATTTGGGCGCCACGGTTCTCACGCCGGAACTGAGAACTCATAAAGTGACGGCGAAAAACATCGGAACTTTTGAAGCTCCGTATGAACTCGTCAAAACGATGCGGGCGAGCGTTTTGGCTCTCGGACCGCTGCTCGCGCGTTTCGGACAGGCGAAAGTTTCACTTCCGGGCGGCTGCGCCATCGGAACTCGCCCGATTGATTTGCATTTAAAGGCGTTTGAGCAACTCGGCGCGACGGTTTCGCTCGAATCCGGCGACGTCGTCGCCCGCGCTCCGAAAGGCAGATTGACCGGCGCGGAAATCTCGTTTGAAAAAGTGACCGTGACGGGAACGGAAAACGTGATGATGGCGTCGGCTCTGGCAAAAGGCAAAACCGTCATTCACAACGCCGCTTGCGAACCGGAAATCGAAGATTTAGCCGAACTTATCAACAAAATGGGCGGGCGCATCAAAGGCGCGGGAACGCCGACAATCGAAATCGAGGGCGTTGAAGCATTGAGCGGCGCGGAACACACGATTATTCCCGACCGCATCGAAACCGGAACTTTTATCGTCGCGGCGGCGATAACCGATGGCGAACTGGAAATCAGAAAATGCGAGCCGAAACACTTGCAAGCCGTGATCGAAAAACTGCGCGACTCCGGCGTCGAGATTGAAGAACTCAATCAAAGTTCCCTTTTAGTTAAATGCGGCGCGAAAGGTTTGACGGCGAAGGACATCACGACTGAACCGCATCCGCATTTTCCGACCGATATGCAGGCGCAGTATATGGCGTTGATGACGCAGGCGGAAGGAATTTCGGTGGTTAAAGAAACGATTTTTGAAAACCGTTTTATGCACGCTTCGGAACTCGTCAGAATGAGTGCGAAAATTGATTTCTCCGGCAATACGGCGCGCGTTCACGGCAAAACGCGATTGACGGGCGCGCGGGTTCAGGCGTCGGATTTGCGCGCGTCGGCTTCGCTCGTTTTAGCCGCGCTCTGCGCTTCGGGCGAAACCGTGATTGACCGCGTTTATCACATTGACCGCGGTTACGAAAACATCGTCCGCAAACTCGGCGCGGTCGGCGCGAAAATCGAAAGAATTTCCGAAACTCCGACAGCGGCGACAGAATAAATTTACAAAAAGTTCTTGCAATATCAAAAAATTCTGGTATAAAGAAGGTGGGAATAGTTTGAAGCATAGGTTTTCTCCTTTTTTAGTTGGGTGAAAAAGTCCTGCCGGACGTAACAGTCGGCGGGACTTTTTCTATGCCGAAAAGTCGTGCGCCGCGAAGGTAAATTTTTGGTGGTGTCTTAATTTTGTGTTGCTACATTCAATATATCTTTTAACGTCCAGATTGTCTTTGTAATTCCCGCTTCCATTGCAGGCGTGCATCGAATCGTTTTATGGATTCTGCAAAAGTTATAATGCGCGAAATGCAATGCTAAAGCGTAATTGTGATTTTCCCACTTTTTAGAAAAAGCATTTGTTAATCTCGTAAATCTTCGGATGCTCATTCGCATTGTTAAATTACTTCTTTCAACATAACTTGTCGAGATATTATCTTCATTCGGCTTGCCGCAAATAATTTTCTTTCTAATTTCAATTACATCACCCGACGAATATCTAACTTCGTCAGGATTTTGTTTGCCGTAAATTTTAATAACTTGCCCGTAATCGGCTTTTGTTCCAAGAACTTCATTAACGGTATGGTCATAGCCTTTGAAGCCGTCTGTGGACATCTGAAAGCGTGTTGTTGCGCCGTCAATCGCGGTATAGAGTTTTTCTAAAAAGATAAGCGCGTCTTGTTCCGAACGTTTGCCAAGATGCCAAGCGACAATCAATTTGGAATGTGATTCAATCGCTGTGAAAGTGTAAGCCGAGCCAACTTTTTCTTCATCGGTTAAACCGTAATCATTTGCCGTTTTTTGCTTCATACCGATAAACGCCCAAATTTCATCGGCTTGAACATCGGCAACCTTTACATTTTTAGCCAAGTTTTCTTGAATCCACAGGCATTTTTTACCAACCGTTTCGATAAGTGAAAGAATTGTATTGCGATTAACGTCCGTCATTCTTTCGGTTGACCGAATCGAATTGCCTTCAACTAATGCTTTCAAGCATTGAATAGCTTTTTCTTCGGAAAGATACATATTGCCGAGCGGTTTATCTTTCGGCTCAATATAAGTTTTGCCGCAGGTTAAACAACGAAATCTTTGGTTGCCGTTTCGGTCTTTGCCGTGTTTCTTTGCGAGTAAATTGCAGTTTGGACAGTTCATAAATTTACATTAGCAAGTGTGTTGCTATAATGTAAATTATACTTGAGCGGTCAGGTAAAGTGTAATTAATAATATGAGAAAAGGGCTGCTTTTTGAAGCAGCCCTTTTCTTAGTGTGATTTTAAGAATGGTTATGAACGGGTTAGATGGCTAGTGCGTTTTTCTTCTTTAGTGTCAACAACTACCGCTTTTCTACTACCAAACGGCGATGCTAATCCATAACCTCGCGGCGTTACGCCGTGTTTACGTAATTCGTCTGACAAATCCATACTTTCTTTAAGTTTTTTTTCGTCGATGTTAGGATTTTTTTTAATAATTTCTTTAAGTGTCATTTTTCTCATTCATGTATCCTCCTTTCCATAAATGGGATATAGTTACCTGAATAGTGAACTACACCCATTTTCCCAAGTTTTGCCATGTAGTCTGTCAGCAACTCGTCATAACTTCTGATGCTGTCAGATAGCGCAGTGTTTATTCCAAAGTCATCAATTTTTACTTTCAGGTCCTTTTTAAGCACGTCCATAGAAATTCCGTGTCCATGTGAATGCCATTTCTCTGTATTATTCAGCTCCGCGGCTATTTCTTCCGCTCGCTTCTCTTTCATTGTTTTATCAACTTTTAGTCCGCGTGTTTCAGTTTGCTTCCAATCCTTGAATTTATATTTGACTAACCATTCTTTCAATAACGCAATAGATAAGTCGCGGGCGTGTTCATAATAGTTTAATTCCGCTTGGTCAAAACCTTTAATAAGCAACTGTATTTCTGCAACTGAAATTGTTCCGTCTTGGGCTTTTTTAAGCAAACCATTATATTTTTCTAAATAACCCAAAGCTGGGACGAATTTTCCCGACTGTCCTTCGACTTGTGGGTCAATGGGTCCAAGCCGAGAATAATAATCCATGTGTATCGCATCACCAGATAAAGCTAAAACTGTTCCGGCAGAATAAGCGTTATTGGGAATAATAAAATCTACGATACTGTAATGTTTGCGCAATGTTGCGACAATACGTTGAACTACTTCAATATAACCTCCCTCAGTGGACAAGATAAAAACCAACTTCTTGCTTGCTGGAGTAATGCCATGTCTTTTCTCAATAGCGGCTCGCAAAATATCATCAACACCGCCCATGATTGGACCTATAAAAGTTATAGCGTGCGCGGAATATGCGTCTTCTATAACTTTTATTCGCTCATGTAATTCTTGCTCAACAAACTCACTTACGCTTCTAGGAATTGTCATAAATTAATAGTTAGTTTTGTTGAAATTTAAATACAGCTTAACCCTTCTAAGTTCAATCACTTAAACCTATTTTCAAAATATCCTGTTATTTCTTGATTACTTTAGTCCTTAGAAGTATTACGCCAACGCGTCTTTGCCGCATTAGAGGCAATTTCGCTTTTTCTTTCCGCCGAAAGTTTGTTCGCTCTAGCTTTGCCACCTTTCAAGCCGCCCAACCGACCTAAATAAACAGCCGCAGGATTTTTGTCTGGTGTTTGCTCAAAAGTTTCACTTTCCGTCAACTCTATAATATCGTCAATGACACTTTTAGCCATTACGTTTTCGTCTTTAGAACGACTACGTTTGATGCTTGAGCGGTTGTGCATAATCATTAATTATTAGCACTAGGTTTCCACCCTGTCAAGCCCTTAGACCATACTTGCGACAAAATATAACACAGGTTTTTTCCATGTCAAGATTTTTTTTCAAAGACCTAGCAATATAAACTTCTAATGAGCGAAAAAGTTTCGGAATTTTGCTATTTATTTAGAGCAACACAGATTTAAGACACCACCAAATTTTTCGCTCGATTAACAATCCGGTTCGTTTATGATTTAATAAATCTTTCTTTTAATTATGAGCGATTGTATTTTTTGCAAAATTATTGCGGGCGAAATTCCGTCGGCGAAGAATTATGAAGATGAAATTTGCGTGGCGTTTAACGACCTCAGCCCGCAAGCGCCGACGCATCTTTTAATAATTCCGCGCGAACATTTCGATTCGCTCGATAAAGCCGAAAGTCGTCATCTGGAAACGCTCGGACATCTGCTTTTGACCGCCGCCGCAATTGCCCGCGAAAAAGGATTTGCGGAAAACGGCTACCGCGTCGTCATCAACACTAATAGAAACGGCGGTCAGACGGTTTATCATCTGCACGTTCACTTGCTCGGCGGTCGCCCGTTCGTTTTTCCGCCCGGCTAAAAATTTATTAACAAACTAAAATATTCCACTCTGAATCTAAACCCAATTTTCGGAGTTAAAGTATTATGAGAAAAGTTTTTTCCACATTTTTTTTCGCGTTTTTTATAACTGCTTCGATGCTTTTGCAATTTGGCTGCGCGGGCGGCGAGGCGGCAGATAATTCTAATCAAAACAATGTAAATTCGGCGGCAACTCCGGCAATCGAAACCACTCAAACCAATACGAACGCAACGGTTGCGGAAACTCCGCTTCCCGAATTTACCGATGCCAATACGGCTTTGGCGGAAGGCGTTAAACTGCTTGACGAAAACTCGACCGAAAAAGCGATTGAGGCTCTCCGACAAGCCGTAAAACTAAGCCCGGATTTAGCCGAGGCGCATTTCAGGCTCGGTATCGCCTACGCACTGGTCGAAAAAGAACAGGAAGAATCTCCTGAAGCCGACGCAACGCCAACGCCGGTAAAAAAAGGCAAAAAAGTTGAAGCCGCCAAAACCGATTCGGAAAAATCCTTTGAAAATGCGGTCAAGGCATATAAAAAATATTTGATAAAAAATCCGAAAGACGATGTCGCGCATTTTAATTTAGGACGCGCTTATAACAAACTCGACGACGACAAGGAAGCCTTAAAATCACTTCAGCAAGCCGTCAAACTCAAACCCGACGATACGGAATATCAAACCGAACTCGGCGAAATTTTGATAAAGTTGGCGCAGTATGATGAAGCCGTTCGCGCCTTGAAAAAGGCTCTGGAAGTTGATTCGTCAAATCTGCCCGCCGAAGAAATGCTGGAAAAAGCCGAAGCCGGAAAAAAACGGGTCAATTTCGGCATAAAACCAAAGCTGCCGGAACAGAAGGTCGCGCCGCACGAAAATCCAAGACCGAAACCGACGGCTAAAACGGACGCTGAACCGAAAACAGAACCTCAGCCTAAAACAAACAATTCCAACCAATAATAGGACTTTCTCAAAAATTAATTTAACGCAAAGTCGCAAAGACGCAGAGAGACGCAAAGGGAAAAATAGTTTGTTTAGCCGGTCGGTTAAAAATACTGAAATTTCCCCGACTTAAGCAGGTGAGCAAAAGTATTCAGGAATTTTGAAAAGTTCAGAGTCCAAACGCGGAACGCACTTTGCCAAACCGCCGCGCTTCGCTCGAAGGTTACACGCTGAAGCGTGGACTCTGAACGGGAAGAAAACATCTTAAAACTTCTGCTCACCTGCTTAATTCTAAAAAATCTTTGCGCCTCTGCGTCTTTGCGTCTTTGCGTTAAGAATTTTCCACCTTTTTGAGAAAGTTTTAAATAAGTCAAAACGGCGAATTTATAAAATATCGGGATTCGCCGTTTTTATTTTGCCCGCATCCAAAATACACACGCTCAAACAAGCTTGTATCAACTTGACATAAATTGTAGAAACACGATGATAAATAAAGCGTCGGATTTTTAGCCTTCGCTTTATTGTTGTTATGAAAATCGAACTCGAAAGCCCGCCGATTTCCGAAAATCTTTCTTTAGAACGCAAAATTAAAATGCACGAAGCCCGCGAAGCCATTATTCATCGGCTCGCGCGTGATTTACCGACGAATATTGATTTGGAAAGATTCTTAAACGTCGTCGTTTCGGAAATCGGGCGAATGATGCAAGCCGACCGCTGCGACCTTTTGCAGATTACGCCGGAGAGTGAACTTCGTATCAGCCACGAGTGGCGCCGAAACGACTCGATTCCGTCGAGCATCGGCACGACGATCCCGATTGACGCGGAAAAACTCGCGGAAAGATTCGACATCACCAAACCAATCGCCATCAATGATATTGCCGAAGCGAAAGACGCGACTTTGAAATTTTTCGCCAAAGCTCTGGAAACCAAATCGCTTTTAATCGTGCCGATCAGCCTGAACAAAAATGTTCTCGGACTGGTCGGACTTCACGATACGCGCGCGGCGCGGCAATGGCTCGACGAAGAAATTTCGTTTCTCGAATCAATCGCGCAGCAACTCGCCATCGGTTATCAATATACGAATTTATACGTCGCGCAGGAGCAGGAAACGCGCCGGACCAACGCGCTTCTGGAAATTGCCAATACGCTTAATTCACACTCGGATTTCAAGGAAGTTTCGTCGAGAGTTTTGGAACGCGCCATCGAACTCGTCGGCGCGGATTACGGCGCACTCGGCGTGCTTGACCAGACGGGGAAAAAGATAAGTTTAGCGTCGTTCAAATCCGCCGAAGGAATCGAGCCGAATGCGGTTTTGCAGATGATCGAGCAGCATAATCAATCGCTCGACATCGAACCGTTTCCCGCGCTCGGCGAAATTTTGCGCGAAGGCAAAACGATGCGAATCGTTGACACGCAACTGCCGTTTGCGATTCGCTTGATTTTTAATTCGCAGCTTAACGGCAAAGCCGCGCTCGTCTCGCCCGTTCGCGTTGCCGGTCAAGCGTTCGGTCTTTTGGGATTTGTCTGGAGCGAAGAGCGCGAAATCACGTTTGAAAATCACGAAATCGCTCTGGTCGAAGGCATCGCCGATCAAATCGGCACGGCGCTCGAACGCGACCAATTGAGCGCGGAAATAATGCGTTTGAAAAGCGAACTTCATCAAAAACACAGCGAAATTATCGGGCAAGCGCCGACGATTCGCCGCGCCATCGAACTTGCCTTAAACGTCGCCGACACGAACACGACCGTTTTGGTGCAGGGCGAATCCGGCACGGGAAAAGAACTGCTGGCGAATTTGATTCATTACAATTCAGGGCGCGAAAACAAGCCGTATGTCAAAATAAACTGCGGCGCAATCCCCGAAACTCTGCTCGAATCGGAGCTTTTCGGACACGAAAAAGGCGCGTTCACCGACGCCCGCAATCAACGCAAAGGTCGTTTTGAAGACGCGAGCGGCGGAACTCTGTTTTTAGACGAAATCGGCGAAATGACGATGCAGGCGCAGGTTCGCCTTTTAAGAGTTTTGCAGGACGGCGAGCTAACGCGAATCGGCGGCAGCGATGTCGTGAAAACCGATGCCCGCGTTATTGCCGCGTCGAATATTGACCTGGAAAAAGCCGTCGAAGAAGGAAAATTTCGCAAGGATTTGTTTTATCGCCTCTCGGTTTTTCCGATAACCTTGCCGCCGCTGCGCGAACGCGCCGAAGACATTCACCTGCTCGTCTTTCATTTTCTCGAAACTTATAAGGAAAAAACCGGCAGATTCGTCGCCGGAATTTCCAAAGAGGCGTTGCGCGCGCTCGTCAATCACGAATGGTTCGGCAACGTCCGCGAACTCGAAAATGCAATTGAACGCGCCGTCATTATCGCATCGGGGCGGCAAATCGAACTCGATGATTTGCCCGAAGCTATCAGCAAAAAGGCTTTTGAATTAAACGCTTTAGCACGCCACGAACGCGCCCGCGCCGCCATCGAAGGGCGCTCGATAAATCTGGAAATCGAATTTCCCGCGACCATCGAAGAAATCGAACGCCGCGCCATCGAACTCGCATTAGATTACACTTCGGGCGATAAATCGCGCGCCTCGCGCCTTTTGAATATCGGGCGAAAAACGCTCTATCGAAAATTAGAGCTATACGAGCAACGCGACAAATAGTTTTATGTCAATTTTATGATTATAGAATTTGGAAACCCGACAATCAATCTTTCCACAAAAGACTAATTCACAGGACGTGAAAAAGACGACTTTACAGATTTGTAGTACTCCCGAGCGCGTTGGTATGACGCACATCTCGGCAGATTTATTTTTGAAGAGTTTATTTGATTTCGAGTTCCTCTAATTCTTTAAGCCGAATTGCCCGAAACGACAGTTTATCTTTTTCGCAAAAAACTTCAATGACCGATTCTTCCGAGATTTCGCCTTGAATCAAGGCTTCCGATAATTCGTCCTCGACGTATTTTTGTAAAGCGCGTTTCAGCGGACGCGCACCGTAACTGCGGTCAGCGCAGGTTTTTTCAATCAGCCAGCTTTGCGCTTCTTCGGTCAGCCGAATCTGCAAAGTTCTTTTTTCGAGGATTTCGTTTAATTTGCCGATTTGCAAATCAACGATTTGGCGCAGGTCGGCATCGGCGAGTTCGTCAAAAATGATGATTTCGTCCAGACGGTTAATAAATTCGGGCGCGAAAGTCTTTTTGACTTCGCTCATCACCTGCTCTTCCATTTTTTCGCGGGAAGCGTCCGCGCTCGTCTGAAAACCGAGCGTCGCGCGTTTTTGGATAAACCGCGCGCCGAGATTAGAAGTCATTATAAAAATCGCATTTTTGCAGTCAATCGTATTGCCCTGCGCGTCGGTCAAAACGCCGTCTTCAAAAACCTGTAATAAAACATTGAATAAATCGGGATGAGCTTTTTCGACTTCATCGAAAAGCACGACCGAATACGGCGAGCGGCGCAGTTTTTCCGTCAATTGTCCGCCTTCTTCGTGTCCGACGTATCCGGGCGGCGAGCCGATAAATTTCGCCACCGTATGTTTTTCCATAAATTCCGACATATCGAAGCGAATCAAAGAACGCTCCGAGCCGAACAGAAATTCAGCCAGGCTGCGGGCAACTTCCGTTTTACCGACGCCGGTCGGACCTAAAAACAAAAACGAGCCGACCGGTTTATTCGGATTTTTCAGTCCGGCGCGTGAACGGCGAATCGCCCGCGCCAGAGCGGAAATCGCCGGACGCTGCGAAATTATGCGTTTGTGCAGTTCCGTTTCGATTTGAAGAAGTTTTTTTCCTTCTTCCTGTTTGACCCGCTGCACCGGGATTCCCGTCCAGCGGGCGATTACTTCTTCAACGTCGTCTTTTGTGACCTCGACGGCGAAAAACGAATCTTCCATCGTTTCGAGTTCAAACGAAATCAATTGTTCTTCATTCGCCGTCGCGCGTTTCCAGTTTTCAATCGTTTCCTTCCACGATAAATCCGAAGTGTTTTCCTGTTGATAGCGCAATTTTGCCCGCGCGCCGGCTTCGTCTAAAACATCAATCGCTTTATCGGGCAAAAAGCGGTCGGGTATGTAGCGATTCGATTGATAAACGGCGGCTTCGAGAGCTTCGTGCGAGTATCGAATCTGGTGAAAGGCTTCGTATCGGTCGGCGATGCCTTCGATAATTTTCAGTGCGGTTTCTTCATTTGGCGGCAAAATCTTGACGGCTTGAAAGCGACGTTCCAAAGCGCGGTCTTTTTCGATTGATTTGCGGAATTCATTCGGCGTGGTTGCGCCGATGCACTGAATTTCGCCGCGTGAAAGCGCGGGTTTCAGGATATTTGCCGCATCCAAAGTTCCTTCCGCCGAACCTGCGCCGACCAATGTGTGAAGTTCGTCAATGAAAACAATATATTCGCTGTTTTCCTTGAGTTCACTCATAATTTTCTTGAGCCGTTCTTCAAATTGTCCGCGATATTTCGTTCCCGCCACGATAAGCGATAAATCGAGCGATAAAATTCGTTTATTTTCCAGAAAAGTCGGCACGTTTCGATCTACGATGCGCTGCGCCAAACCTTCGATAATCGCCGTTTTGCCAACGCCCGCTTCGCCGATTAGCACCGGATTGTTTTTCGTCCGGCGGCAGAGAATCTCGATGAGTCTTTCAGTTTCGTCAGCGCGACCGATGAGCGGGTCGAGTTTTCCCCCGGCGGCTTCCGCCGTCAAATCGCGCGTAAATTCCTGAAGATGCGGAGTTTTGGAATTCTCTTTAGTAACGGCGAAAAAGCCCGGCACACCGTTCTGGCGGGCGACTTCATCGCGCACATCTGAAGCGCGCAAACCGTAACCGAAAAGAATTTCCGCCGCAATCGAACGCTCTTCACGCACAATTCCGAGAAGGAGATGTTCGGGTCCGACGTGCCTGCTTTTCAGGTTTCGGCTTTCTTCATTGGCGAAAATTAGAATCTTTTTCGTTTCCGGCGAGAGATGCAGTTCGGCGGATTGCGGAATGCGCGCGCGCCAGACGATTTGTTCCTCGATGTCGCTCCGCACGGCGTCAACCGTCAGTGAATGGCGAAAAGGAAAATACCGCGCCGAGATAGTTTTATCTTCGCGCATCAAACCGAGCAGGATATGTTCGGGCGAAATAACCTGCGAACCGTATTGCAGAGCCTCGTAGCGGGAAAAAAAAATGACCCGACGCGCTCTTTCCGTATAGCGTTCAAACATAAATTTAGTGATTCGGCTTCAAGTAAAAAACTTTCTGTAACGACAGTCTGAACCGATGCGGCTGAATAATCAAGATTGAAATTTTGCGTACCTTGTCTGAATACAGTTGCAAACGGTGCGAAAATCCAAAGAAAGTTGTCAAACGAAGGAGTTTTGAAGTTTTTTTCGGAAATATCTTTGTCTGCAAAAAACCTCAGCGAAAAAAAGTGAAAAAAAGCGGGCGGAATTTAATATTTGCGCCCGCTTTTCACCGAAATTTATTTTGAGTTTATCTTTTTGTTTTCGCGTTCAGGCGCCGGAATTTCCACGATTAACGCTTCGCCCTTTTTCGTTATGCCGCGCAATTTATCGGCTTTCGGCGTGAGTTCGACTTCGGTTGAAAGCACACGCGAAACTCTTTTCGGCAAAAGCATCGGCGCAATATTCGCCACCGAATTTGCCAGACCGATAATATCGCCGCCGCCCGACCAATTTTCGCGCACGACTTTTTCGTCCGTGCGATTGAGCAGCCGAAGAAGCGTCAGCGCAACCAGATAAACATCGTCAACCTGCCCGATAAACGGGAAAACATCAGGAATAAAATCGAGCGGAACGATAACGTAAACAATCGCCGCCGCAAACAACGCCTTTTCCGCCAGAGGAACGCGGTTGTCACTCAAAAGATTGCCCAGAAGTTTGAGCATATTCGGCAGAAACATTATAAAACCTTTCATTCTGCCCTTTAATTCGCTTTTTTCCCGGCGCGTCGCTTTGTTTGGTTTTGTCGCTTCAATTTCTCTCATTTTTTTTCTTTTCCTTTTTTTTCCTAATAGTTACTTGTCTTTGTTTATTTTTTCATATTTTAAATTTTTCTTAGTCTAAGTAATACCGCGCCGTTGAGCAAGTCTTTACATTTATCATTTATCATTTATCATTTATCAAATAATGAAGATTAAATATTCGACGATAACTGTTGAATGGTAAATGATAAATAAAACTATGGTTCTCGAAAAAATTCGCGCCCGCGCCGCTTCTGACATTCAGCATATCGTTTTGCCCGAAGGCGAAGACATTCGCACGATTCAAGCCGCCGAAATGTGCGTCCGCGATAAAATCGCCAGGATCACAATTATCGGCGACGAACAAAAAATCCGCGACGCGGCGCAGTCAGCAAACGCCAATTTGAACGGGGTTGAAATTGTCGACCATCGAAAATCTACCGATTTTGGCAAAGTCGCAACCTTCTATCACGAACTGCGCCGCGCCAAAGGCGTAACGCTCGAAGAAGCCGAAGAAACCATCAAAGACGCGCTTTATTACGGAAATCTGCTCGTCAAACTCGGAAAAGCCGACGGCTCGGTCGCCGGCGCGACGAACACGACGGCGCACACGGTCGCGGCGGCTTTGCGCTGTATCGGCGTTCGGACAGGTTTCAAAATCGTTTCGTCGTTCTTTTTAATGGTTGTTCCCGATAAGAAATTCGGCGCAAACGGTGCGCTTGTTTACGCCGATTGCGGCGTCGTCATTGACCCGAACGCGGCGGAACTCGCTGAAATCGCCATCGCTTCCGCCGATTCGTGCCGTGCGCTTTTAGAAGTCGAGCCGCGCGTGGCGATGCTTTCTTTTTCGACCAAAGGAAGTGCGAAACACCAATTGATTGAAAAGGTCATCGAAGCGACGAAAACCGTCCGCGCCCGTTTTCCCGAACTCGAAATTGACGGCGAACTGCAAGCCGACGCCGCGCTCGTTCCGTCGGTCGCCGCGTCAAAAGCGTCCGGTTCATCGGTTGCAGGGAAAGCGAATGTGCTGATTTTCCCCGATTTAAACGCCGGAAACATCGCTTACAAATTAACCGAAAGATTAACCGGCGGCACGGCAATCGGTCCGATTCTGCAAGGCTTGGATAAACCTTGCAACGACCTTTCGCGCGGCTGCAAAGCCGAAGACATCGTTGATGCGGTGGCAATTACGGCGGTGCAGGCGCAGGCGCGAAAAATTTAATTTTGCCCGATTTCTTAATTCTACATTTGTCCAGATTAAATCCGTTTAGTTTTATGTTGTTTTACCGAGAAATAGCGCCGAAACCGGAGTTTAGTCATCTGGTTTTATCTTTTTGGGAATTTACCGCCGCCAGCGAAAATTTCGCTTCGATTCAACACGAAATTTTTCCCGACGGCTGTGTTTCCTTGTTGTATCACCGAAACGAAAATTTTAATCTCAAACAAGTATTTCTCAGCGGCTTAAATCTTGAATCAATTGTTGCGCCCGTTTTTCCGACCGACGTTTATTGGGCGATGCGAATTTCGCCCGCTGCCTGCGCGAATCTTTTACGCGCCGATCCGGCGGATTTTGTCGGGAAGCGGATGTTGGAAATTGAAAAATTTCCGCATTTGACTGACGGACTTCTTGAAAAATTTAACGCCTGCCAAAATTTTGACGAAGCCGTTGCCGTCTATGAAAATCAGTTGCGGAAAATAGATTCAGGAAAAAAATCATTTGACGAAAAAATTGAACAAGCCGTCAAAATCATCGAGCAGAGAAGCGGCGAAATCAAAATCTCCGAACTCGCCGAACAATTAAATTTGAGCGTTCGGCAACTCGAAAGACGCTTTAAAAACTCTTCCGGTTTAACGCCGAAACAGTTTGTAAGAGCGCGGCGAATTCGCGCGACGGCGGTTGATTTAATCGAAAATGAAAGTGTAAATTGGGCAAACCGCGCCGCCGAAATGGGTTTTTCCGACCAATCACACCTTGTCCACGAATTTGTTTCCATCACGAAACGCTCGCCGAATTCTTTTGCCGAAAAGGTCAAACAAATAAAGCACGGCAATCTCATTAAATAAAATTTTGCGGATGTCGCAAATTTACAAGACACCGGCGCGAAAAGCGATCATAATCGGCAAAAAACAATTTTAAGGAGATATTTTTATGAAAATTTTTTTAGTGATTATACTGGTTTTATTTTTAGCTGCGCTTTCAGCCTCGGCGCAAAACGAGCCGTCAACCGGGCTTCTGCGCGCGGAGATGAGCAAACTCGACAAAATGGTCGGTCAATGGAAAGGTTCTGGCTGGATTCAGCAAGGCGCGAAACGCGAAACTTTTAGCGGCACGGAAACCGTTCAAAAAAAAATTGACGGACTCGCTTTGCTGGTCGAAGGCAAATTCAGCGATGCGAACGGAAAAGTCATCCACGAAACTCTCGCTGTTTTGTCTTTTGATACGAAAGCGAAAAATTATGATTTTCGGACATATCTGGCGAACGGAATAA
>Ga0136623_10000294_pt1 | contig 14112 bp, 20 predicted proteins | sample AntDrymUQ4492106_2_FD_104656 | JGI IMG/M metagenome (GOLD analysis project Ga0136623, IMG submission 104656) | Polar desert sand microbial communities from Dry Valleys, Antarctica - metaG UQ449 (21.06) | ecosystem: Environmental > Terrestrial > Soil > Desert | place: Antarctica: Dry Valley...
ATCCGCTTCAGTCATATCGCGTGTCGTGCTAGTTCAAAAGGAAGAGTGAAATGTTCAGTACCGGGTGTCGCAAGTTGTGGATGAGAGGCACGCTGATTCCGGTCCCCTGCATGCCTTTGTTGGGCGGCGGTGTATAACGAAAACATTTTAGAATCGAAATCCTAACAAGTTCCAATAGTGGAAAAACGGTATCATCAGCGATCCGGCGAGAGCTACTTGTCTCATTAGCGGCAAGCGTCAAGTTTGTCACGTTATACGGCGCGCTGAAATTGACCTTTAGCGCGCGTTCGGCTGTGATTGAGAGACCGGAGATAATAATGTCAAATCATTCCGCCAGCAGGTCGTGAATTAGATAATCAAAATGCACCGGATAGAATTCAACCTCGACACTTAGGTCGCGCGCCATCTTCTTCGCCACATCAATTTCGAAACCAACCAGGTTATTGGTTTTGTCATTTTTGTCATGAAACGCCCAAGGGGCAATTTTCGCCACTCCGACGCGCAGTTTGCCGCTTTTTTTAATCTCTGCCAGCGTGTCAACATTGCTCCGCGGAGCAACCACCATAGTTGATGGCTGCGGTTGTTGTTTTTGTTGTGCGAGCACGGCGGAAACGCAAAAACTAGAATTGTATGAATCAACAAAACATTGCGTAACCGTGCGAAATAGATTCGATTAATCATGATGTCTGTTCCTCAAATTCGTTTTATTCAATAAGTAGAATGGATTATCACTCACGACGCTGACTCAATTTTACTTATGAGATCGGTGGTGATAGCCGTCGTCATACCCGCTCGCGAAATCACTTTCGTATTGAGACGTGTAGTGATTGTTGTGCGACCGGTAGTTCGGCGGTATACCCTGATCCCAATCCTGCCCACCATAGCGGTAACCTTGATTGTAAGTATCCATTTTTTGAGGGTCCACGTTTCCACCACCGCCGCTGTTCCTTGATTTGGAAGAACCCGCCGCTACGCCGAGGAAAATGGCGCCGAGTATACCTGCAGCAATGAGACCTCCCTTGCCGCCGCCGCTGCTTCTGCCGTACGCAAACTCCGCGCGGCATCCGCGATCCACCCAAATTCCGCGGTAGTCATAACCCCAACTGTAATCCTTCGTACAACTCGTGCTGGAGGTTTGCGTCGTGAGACGAACTTCATTTTGCGTGTCTGCTGGACAATACTGGTATTGCCCAAGCATACTCTCGCAAGTAATATTTCCGCTTTGCGCTGATACTGTTAACGGCGTCAATACAGTTAAACAGGCGATCAGTAGGACGGCAGTCCAATAGGAAATTTTCCTCATATTTGCTCCTCTCAATTTTTCTGTTCTTAATTTCAAAATGTCTTTCTTTTGAATGAGTTTCTTGATCCAACCGAGACTTTCTGACGCAACGTATCTTCTGCGGGTATCGGGAGAAACGGCGCTGCAAACTTCATCCGTATCGTCGGGGCGTGTGACTATACACAGTTTTTGCTTTGATTCCAAGAACACAATTATGTGTTGATCTCGGCGTAATGACGCCGCGCAAAAACTCCCGTCAGGTGAACGTTATGGATATTTTGTTTTTTATCTTGGGATGACCGAACAAGAGTCTCAAAACCAATCATCTTGAAAGAAGACAGCGAGTGAAATAAAACAGAACTTCACTCCAGGAGCGAGTCATAAATCCCGCAATTTCTCACCTTCGCTCTTCTTCGGTGAGCGTCTGGTCTTTGTTGAAATCAGTTTCAAGTTAATCGTCGGCGCGTACCAGTTGATGGGGCCGATGATAGCCCGCGCGTCCGCCAGGTCGAGCCGAGAGTACAGGTCGAGGTTCCACATCAGATCGGGCTCCCAGCGGCTGTTTTTCTCGTAACAGTTGCAGGGGCCACACACAAAGCGCCATCGAGGTCGAGACGCAGGCGTTGCAGCTCTGGATATGCTCGCGAGCGAAGACGTTACCCAGGTCTTCGAAGTCTAATCTCCCACTCCTGCGGCAGACGCTCGGCCATGCGCAGCATCAAAGTTCGCGATTTTGAATCAACGCCGGCGCAGTTATATTGTCGCCGGTCAGATCCTGAGAGAATTAGCACACGTAGAGGACGCTCGGACGTGGGCAGCTTGCCGTTTTCGTCGTTAGGTTTCATTTACTCTCCCTGGATGGATTGCAGCCTTCGGATTCTTTGGATTGTATATGCTAGTGTGGCGTCTCTAGAGTTCTAACCGCAAATCGTGTCCTGGCCGCAGAGCGCCAAATGTTTATAGCTCCATGTTGCCGGAAGGAATTCTTTAGCTCCGGAGGGGCGCAATGTACCTCGTAGCGAAGCCAAATATTACGCTTCTAAAGAAAGTCTTAGGGGAGAAACTTGGCTCCACGATCACGGGCACAGATTTGCTTTCAGCAATCACCGGCGTGCGTGTTTATCATCGAGCATAATGGAGCATAGGTCATGGCATGAAACAAAGTGATTCAAGAAGATGCTGCTGGCGGCGATTTGAAGCAGTTGTATGATCAACTGCAGGAGCCTTGGGGAGGAGTGGATAATATTCTGAAAATCCACAGTTTGAATCCGCCCTCCCTGCGCGCGCACTTTGAGTTCTATAAAACGCTAATGCGTGGCCAATCAGGGCTCGGCCGCCTCCAGCGAGAGATTAAACCGCTGGCACGAACGCTACAGCGAAAAGGGGTTGAGGATTGTCGGGGTGCACTCGCCGGAGTTTGACAGTGAAAAGAAGATCGAAAACGTGGGCCGGCAAGTTGCCTCGCTGGGCATTCGATTTCCGGTAGTCACGGATAATGAATACGAAATCTGGCGTGCCTACAAGGTCAAAGCGTGGCCGACAGTCTTTGTACTCGACAAGTCGGGTCGCATTCGTTGGACGCATGTTGGTGAAGGACGCTACGACGAGACTGAACAGGTGATACAGAAACTGCTCGCGGAAGATGTTCGTGCATCTAATGGCAAAGCAAGCTGGGCAAAGGCGCAGGGAACCCAAGTGACTACAAAGTTGTAAGCACCTTCGGCATGGTTCGTCCAGAAGATAGTTTCAACAAGAGGTGAAAATCATGGTAGCGACAATTTCAAGGGATGAGTTGAAAGCGAAGTTTGATCGCGGCGAGAAGTTCTTGCTGGTTGAGACGCTGTCCAAAACAGCTTATGCCCACGCGCATCTGCCGGGCGCGATCAATCTGCCCCCAGATCAAGTGGCGGAACTGGCTCCTCAAATCTTGCCCGCCAAAGACGCCGACATTGTGGTCTATTGCGCCAGCTTTACCTGACATGCATCAGAAAACGCTGCCCGTGAATTGGCGGCGCTGGGTTACACAAACGTGCTCGACTATGCCGAAGGAAAGCAGGACTGGATCGATGCAGGGCTGCCCGTCGAGAGTGAGCACGTGCACAAAGGGGCTTGATGGAAGCAGATCGAGCTACCGTGCAAAAACGTTCGGTAATCACGTGTCCTGAGTGCGCGTTTCAGCAGGAAGCGGAGATGCCCCTGAACTTAATCCTTCCTTCCGGCATCTAGTCTCGGAGGCGCGCCACCTCGGGACACACGTAATTGTGCGGCACAATCTGACGGTCATGTTCGATCCCGGGCAAAGCGATCTGCCTGACTTTTTCCGCAGGCATGAAGTGGAAGTAGTCTCTTCACTGCCTTACTTTCTCGAACAGCAGACGGACGCGCAGCGGGGGCACGGAGTTTTTCATAAATCTATCGAAGCTCTCCCTAGATTAAACGCCGTCGGTTACGGAGTTGACGGAAGTAGCTTCGTCTTAAATCTCGTCTACAATCCGGTTGGAGCGTTCCTGCCGCCGCCGCAGGCCTCCATTGAAGCAGATTTCAAGCGCGAGTTTACTGGCGCGTTACGGCGTGTCGTTCAATCACCTCTACACAATCGCGAACATGCCAATCAAGCGTTTCCTTGACTATCTGCGGCGCAGCGGAAACGAAGAGCGTTACATAGGAGAAGGATATGAAAGCGAAAATTCTAATAAGTCTGCTGATTCTGGCTTTAGCTAGTACCTCACTGTCCCTCTGCCGGGCGTTGAGCACAACCCAGGAGCGCAAGTCGCCCGTTGTCACAGGAACGGAGGCCCCAGACTTCACCCTCAAGGATCAGCATGGGCGTCAAATCACATTGTCCGAATCGCGCGGAAAGAATCCGGTGGTCCTTGTTTTTTATCGCGGTTACTGGTGACCGTTCTGCTCCCGGCAGTTAGCCGGTCTGCGATCGTTCTCGAAGAAGGATGAAAAGGTGAGTCTCTATGCGATCAGCATTGATCCTCCCGAGACGAGCCGTGAGTTTGCAAAGAAGATAGCGTCGGATGGAAAAGGTGAGGTTGCCTTTCCGCTCTTGTCTGATCCTGAACATCGAACCATTGATGCGTACGGCCTGGTCGATCCCGCTTATCAAGGCCAGAAGAGTTATGGCATTCCGTATGCGGCGGTTTATGTGATCGACAAGCAAGGCCGCGTCGCCTGGATTAAGATCGAATCAAATTACAAGCAGCGTCCCACCAATGATGAAATCCGCGCGGCGGTTAATGCGTTGAAGTAAGCTGCCGCGATCATGGAGAATTGCCAACCTGCCTGAAAGGAGTCGGGGGTGTCATCACCGAAATTCATCGCGCTTACGGACTATCATGAGTATCACATTGATGAAATGAGACAGCGTGCAGTTTCATTTTATGAACAGATGCGAAGCAGACGTACTGTGCGTCAGTTCTCCGATCGTCCTATTTCTCGTGAGATCATAGAGCAGTGTATCCTTGCGGCAGCAACAGCGCCGAGTGGCGCCAATCTTCAGCCCTGGCACTTTGTAGTCGTCACCGATCCATCCGTGAAGCGCCAAATCAGAGTGGCTGCCGAGGAAGAGGAGAAAGAGTTCTACAACAAGCGTGCGCCTAAAGAGTGGCTAGAGGCTCTCGCGCCTCTGGGGACAGACGAGCACAAGCCATTTTTGGAGATAGCTCCGTATCTGATAGCGATATTTGAAGAACGCTATGGAAGGTTGCCGACTGGTGGGCAGGTTAAGCATTACTACCCGAAAGAGTCGGTGGGAATAGCAACCGGCTTACTAATCACGGCGATCCAACAGGTGGGCCTTGTTTCGCTCACGCACACGCCAAGTCCCATGAAGTTTTTGAATGAGATATTGAGAAGACCTAGCAATGAAACTCCGTTTCTGGTGTTGGTAGTCGGCTATCCAGCCGAAGACGCGGTTGTGCCTGACATCAAGAGGAAGAGACTTGAGGATGTGTGTACGTTTGTGTAGCCAAGTCTGCAGAATTGGGTTTCACTCTGTCTCTACCGCTCCCGCTTCTGCTTTGACGCGGCATCGCGCCTTTTTGACGCAACCTTTGGCGAAGGTCATCTCAAAGAATAACTTCGTTCCCACCGAGACGCGCCTTATGGATTGCTCGGATAGACCATCGTTAAAGGATCGGGCAAGGGGATGCGCCGAATCTGCCCGTCCTTCGCAATCTTCAAGAGCGAATATTGCGGCTTGTCGGGATTGCCTTTGCCAATCTCGTCAATATTGCCAACGACGAGCACTACCAGTTTGTCCGGCTGGAGGTATTTCTGCGCCACACGCTGCACGTCATCAGCCGTGATGGCCCGGATGCGATCGCGATAGGTCGTCCAGTAGTCAGCCGGGCGCTTCGTATACTCGTCTTGCGCGAAGGTGCTGGCTACCTGCGCCGCGGTTGCGAAGATGCGCGGGAAAACCTCGATGGCCGAGTTCTTCGCGGTTTCGAGTTCTTCGTCCGTTACCTTGGTTGCACGCACGCGGTTGATCTCTTCCATGACGATGTCGATGGCCTGCGATGCGGTAGGGTTTTTCGACTGGAATGACGCACGGAAGTTGCCCGGGTAGTAAACGCCAAGCCCGAAGCTTGAACCCGCGCTGTAGGCGAGTCCCTCGTCCGAGCGCACGCGCGACATGATGCGCGAGGTGAAACCACCACCGCCGAGGATGTCGTTCATGATCTCAAGCGCGTACGAGTCCGGCGAATCCCGCAGTGCGCCGGCGTGCCCTATGCTTACGCGACCCTGATTCACGTCTGCCTTGTGCACTGTATAGACGCCGGCCACGAGTGTATTCACCGGTTTGGGAACTGAGGGGACGGCCTGCTTGTTGACGGGCCAGCCCTTCGTCGCCGCTTCCAGTTTGGCCAGCATCTCCTTCGTATTGAAATCGCCGGAGACGGCGAAGATGAAGCCGGCAGGTTGGTAGTATCTCTGATGGAAGGCGATCATGTCTTCGCGCGTGATGCCGTCGATCGATGCTTTGGTTGTCTCTTTCGTCGAGAAGTGATCAGTGCCGTACATCAACCGGGACCATTCGCGGCCCTCGATGGCGTCGGTGCGATCGTTACGCCGCTCCATATTCTGAAGCATCTGACTTTTGGCAAGCTTGATACGATCCTCCTGGAATCGTGGGTTCCTGAGCATGTCGAAATAAAGCGCCAGGCCTTGATCGACGTCCTTGGCCAGCAGATTAAGGTTAGCGTTGCCCTGGGTCGGGCCGATAAAGTTTGTGATGTTTGCGGCCAAAAAATCGGCGGCTTCGTCAAACTCGTCAGCGGACTTCGAGGTCGTGCCTCCAACGCGCATCTGGGTACCGGTAAGCGCGGCGAGTCCCTCTTTGCCGGCCGGGTCGAGATATGAGCCGGTACGGACGAGGGTCGAGATGTTCACCAGCGGCAGGTCGTGATCTTCGACGAAATAAGCAACCACGCCGTTGGATAGCACATGCCGATACTGGTCACGCTTCGGCGGCGTGTAAGTCAGCGTCGTGTATTTCAACTCGCGCGGGTGCGCGGGAATTTGCTGCGTCTGGGCCAGCACGCTTGTTGGCGACAGCGCCAGCAGGACCAGGGCCAGAAGTCCGGAAAGTGGCCTTAGATTCCTCTGTTGATTCCTCATGCAGGGTCTCATAATTACTGATTACCTCCCTCGAGTTGCTTGAGGCGATCTTCCAGCATCTTCTTGACCACCTTGAAGAAATTCTGTTTATCGGCTGGAGCTGAGCTCGCTTGTTGTTCAAACCGGGAAAGCATCATTTTAATTTGTTCGGCTTTCGCCTGTGAGAGCATCCCTTTCATCTGACCGATTTGGATCTTCTCCTGATCAGTCAAGCCGGCTAGCGCCGGATCGTCCACGGCGCCGTCAGCCTTTTTCTTCGTGTAGTAGATGGCGATGGTGCGATTCTCAGGTTTGAAGTGAGTATTGGCTACGCGACGGATGTCTTCCGGCGTCACGGCCTGGTGGCGCGCGGGGTCGGTATTGATTGTTTCCCAGCCGCGGTTGTTGTCGCGCAAGAGGAGTTGGACCATCAGCCCGAAGTTTGATTGGATCCCGCGAAAGTTGTTGGCGGCATACTGGTTCTTCACCTTCTGCAACTCGTTTGCGTCAACCAACTCCTTCTGCATCCGTTCGATCTCTTTGTAAAGCGCTTGCTCCACTTCCTCCGGGGTTTTGCCGGGTTTGGCGACTCCGTTTAACTCGAACAGCCCTTCGTACTTGCGTCCGTCCTGCCCGGCACCCGCGCTGTTGGCGACTGATTGTTGCAACACGAGCGACTTGTAGAGCCGTCCGGTGCGGCCGCTGAGCAAGCTGGCCAGGATGTCCAACGTGAAATCATCGGCATGTCCTTCCGCAACGGTGTGATAACGAACACGCACCTGCGGGACGGTCTCGGCCCAGGCCACCATGCGCTTCTCCGCGAGTTGTGGCATCTCGCTTGTGCGTACAGGCTCGGGCGAGCGAGGTCCGCGCGGCAGACGCCCGAAGTATTGCTGAGCGAGTTCTTTGGCACGCACCGGATCGACGTCGCCGACCAGGCAAGCGGTCAGATTGTTGGGTGCGTAGTTGACGGCAAAATAGTCGAGCGCCTCTTCGCGCGTGATGCCTTCGAGATCGCTGGGCCAGCCGACGACGGGCCAACCATATGGTGACGACTGCCAAAACATCGACTCGTATTGTTCATTAAACTTGCCGGTCGGCGTGCTATCGGTGCGCAGACGCCGTTCTTCGTGGACCACATCGCGCTCGGAATAAAACTCGCGGAAGACGGGATTGCGCAAACGATCTGATTCCATCCAGAACCAGAGTTCGAGCTTGTTAGCCGGGACGTTAATGAAATAGACGGTGAAATCGGTGCTGGTGCCGGCGTTCATGCCGGAACCGCCCGCTGTGGTGTAGATACGGTCGAACTCGTCCTTGACCATTAAGTCTTTTTCTCGTTTGGTCAGCTCGTTAAATCTAGCGAGTAATTCCTTGTGGCGCTGCGAACGATACTTCGGGTCTTTGTTGTCGGAAATTTCGCCGAGCCGCGCCTTGCGGATGAGCGTCTGCTCCTCCTGACGGAGTTCGACGCGCACGGTGTCCATTTCCTTTATGAGTTTCAAATTCTCGTCGATGTTTTTCGTGCCCACGGCGTGCGTGCCCTTAAACATCATGTGCTCGAAGAGATGCGAGAGGCCGGTGATACCTGGACGTTCATTTACCGAACCGACGCGAGCCACCCAGCCGGCGGCCACGTTTGGATCGCCCTTGCGTGGTACCAGCAGCAGGCGCATCCCGTTGTCCAGGACCATTTCCTGCACCGGCACTTTCTGCGCAGCGGCGAACTGCACGCACAGTAGTAGAGCTAGAAGGCTAAGAGAGGTTTTTTTCATCCTGATATCCTCGTTCATTTGACTGGTGCATTAATTGATACTGTAGGGACCTACCCGGGGGGACGTTGTGTGCTTGGGGATACCGAGGTTCATCATAGCAGCCGAAAAATGTTTTTTCCAGGCCGATACGTGTACCGGAAACCCCGCCGCCGGCCACTGCAACTTGTACGTGTTGGTAATGAAAGCGAGAACAGTCGCACCATGTCGATCGACGAGTGACTGAATGACCCTTTGCCAGTTCCGGTTTGCGTCGTGATGCTTCTTCCACCACGCCTTCCGGTAGATTGGCGCTGCGCGCTGAAGAATTGCCGCTATGCCGGATCGACTTTTGATCCGGTCAGCGACCTTGAATCACCTGCACGCGCTAAAGCATTGGTGAGTGCGGGCAGCGGATCGTCAAAAACAATATCCTTTTTACTCGGCCGCGCCGCATACGAGGCAACGGCTTCACGCCAGATCGTTTGCTCTTTCGCGCTCAGCTTCTCGAAGCCGCGTTCCTGATCACCTGGTGCCCCCGCTACCGCCTCACGCGAGGTATCCCTTTCCTTGTTTTCGGCGCGCCCCAGGACGTAAAGGAAGTGGTGTAGGTTTAGCCAGAACTCATCGGTATGGAAAACGAAGATGGCGCCGCCGCGCGTGTCTGGGGTTTTTGCATGCACGGTTGACATTGCGTCTGATGAAGCCGACTGAAGCGCTGAAGTATCGACGTAGGCGAGCTTTCATTTCGAAGGCAAGCCGAGTTGGGAGTGAGCGCAAATTGAAAGCGACATCGTGAAGAAGACGGCGTTGATGCAAACAAGGTTGAGAATTCTTTGCTTCATCGATGTTTCCTTTAACAGTCCGCTAAAGAGGACCTTCACCCCCTTACTGAAATCGCAATCTCCTCATCTACCGGTTCTCCCACGCCAGCCGCCTTGTTCACCCCTGTCCACACTACCGCTCGCCTACACCACGTCACTCCGTTCCGTGTAGCGAATTGAAACGGAGCGGCATTTGAAATGGAACTGGTCCGAAACCGCTGACGCGATTCACGTCCGCCGTGCTGTCTGCAGGGCCTGATCAATCGTCTGCTTTAACTTGTTTCCACTCTGTCCAGGCGAGTAGCCGCTCCAATGGTTGACGACACGTCCGTCAGCGTCGATCACCAACGTCTGAGGGATCGAGTTCCTGCCGTTCATCAACGTGCGCGCGGTCTCACGGTCGGCCCAGCCAAGGCGGAAGCCGAAACTGATATCGCGCAAGAATTTATTCACACGGTCAGAGGAAGTACGCGGGTCTTCCGTCGTTAATCCTATGAACTCCACGTCGCGTCCTGCATAAGCCTTACGAACTTTCTCATACTCCGGAACTTCCATACGGCAGGGACCGCACCAGGAGGCCCAGAGGTTTATTACAACGACTTTGCCGTGGAAGTCCGCGAAGCGGAAGCTGCCACTGTTGAGGGACTTAATTTGCCGCTCGCGAAGATTCTCAGGCAGGAAAAGCAACCCCGACGGCGCGACGGGCGAGCTGAGCTCAGGCTCCGGGTTGAGTGGTGGTTGTATGGGGCCTGTTTGCGTGGGCCTCGGAGTGGTGATTCTTCTTCCAGACTGAGAAGCAACGTTCAGCGCAGAAGCGGCTGCGACAAGGAGTAGCAGGAATAGTTTACCCATAGGAAATCTAGCCGCTCTTAATTGAATGAGTAATCAATTTGGATCTGACAGAAATAGAGGATTGCCCCCGCCGGCCAAGAATGACTCGAATGCAAACAATTCTGACCCCCACTAACGGCAGTTCGTGGATTGTTCATTCCCATTTACTCCTCCAACCCTACCAACGGCAGTTGCCGTCGCTATAAGCCGCACTGCTGAGCGGGGATGATAACTCTCACGGTCGATACTGCGCCATCAAACAATCAGCCTACAAAGCGGGCGAAAGCATAAAGCCTGGGGCGTGAGCCCCAGGAAAGAGGCTGTACGGTTGGAGCCCGTGGAACGGGCGACAGTCGATCCGACAACACTGTCGCCCGTTTATCACGGGCTCGGTTGTTTTGTATCCTTCCCCTGGGGCTCGCGCACCAGGCTCTATGCTTTCGCCTGCTGGCAGGCTGGTGAATGCAGCAGGCGTATGCCGCGCTAATAGTTCCCTTTAACCCCTCCGCCAATTGATGTTTCGGTCGAACACTCGAAGCTTAGGCAGGGCTCAAGAGGATTTTCAACGCGTGTCAAACTAAGGTTTTGTGAGCGTGAGGCCGGTCACGATGGCCTCTGTGTTATGTGCGAAGCGGATGCCGTACACACCGTCAGTTGACTTGAGTTTGCCTGAAGTTACCAGCGCAGACTTGTCGTAGCTCGCGACGACTTTGTTGTTGATCGAGCACGCAACCTTTTCACCCCTCACTGAAATCGCGATCTCCTGGCTCACCGGCTCTCCCACGCCGGCCGCCTTGTTCACCGCCGGGTCCGCACCACCACGCGGCCCATTCATTTGAAATGGAGCTGGTCCGAAGCCGCGAACGATGAAGTTGCCGTTACCATAAGCCGCACAGTACACGTAACTCTGCTGCTCCGTTCCCAGATCATTACCCGCAATTACCAGCCCGTAAGGGTGTGGGTGGCTATTGATGTTCATGTACTTGGGTTCCTTGAACGTCGCTTTTACTGTGTAGTCTCCGGCCGCTTTGTTAGCGGGATTCCAGTAGGTCACTGCCGGACCGGTAGTAACGCGCAAGGCATCACCGTCTTTGGTCAACTTAGCGCTGTTGAGGGTCATCCCGGCTGCCTCCTCTTTGGCGTCGATCTTTCCGGTCCAGCCGGGAACCGACACTCCGCCACCTGGAACTCCGCGGGAAGTCTCCATCTGACCACCCTGAGAGAAGTTCGCGGTTGGGACCAATATGACTGCAAGTAGAGCAAGCGCAAAAACGTAAGTGCGTCGCATGTTTTGAGATCCTCCTGATTGAATTGCTGGCAATTGCTGACCGGGGGATGATAACTCTCATGGTCGATATTGCGCCATCAAACTCCATCCAGTCACGGCAGCCAATGATGCGATCGCAACAAAGAAACGCATGAATGCCCAGGGGCGAAGACTTGCGAGAATCTGGCTTTATTCTCTGGTGGAATCCCCGGATCTGATCATGAGGTCAGTACCACCACGCGGTAGCGGGTGGGTTCTGGCAGCGAATCGAAGCGACTGTCGGATCCAGCGAAGGGCCAGATGTTAGATGCCGCTGGTCTCAATGCGACGGGGACCCACCCGCTACCGCGAGGTGGTACTGACCTCATCGGACCGTAACTATCAACCGACTGTTGGACTCAAACTGCATCATTACCGAATAAAACAATCAGTAAAGAATTGAAACGCAGGAAATTAAACTAAAACTTTTCTAATGCTATAGTCGTTTTGAATGGTATGTTTTGCCCAAGATGCGGAAAAGCCGAACAGCTCACTGAAACTTACTGCCGTCAGTGCGGCCTTTTTCTGCCCGATCTGTCGAAACCGGTCAAACGTGAGCTTCCGCCCGAAGAGCATCTAAAAGCTAACACGGTTCTCAATTCATTAACCATAATCGTGAGTTTTGCATTGTCGATTTTGCTTTTTGGATTCAGACCGGGCACGCATCCTCTGATCTATGTTACGGCCGGCCTCTTGATCGCGATCGGCGCCTGGCACATTCAGACTCTCATAAGAACCCAGAAGCTAAAAAAGCAGTGGAAACGAAGAGATCCCTTGACTGAAATCCAAGCGGCTTTGCCCGAAACACAGCCGGCATTCGAATCCGCGTCAACCGCAAGGTTGCTAGATCAGGCAGACTTTGGGGACACGCTTCCAGCGAGTGTGACGGAAAATACCACCAAGCATCTGGCTGAAAGACCCCAGCCAAAATCATCTTAACCTGAGCATTAGATGTATGCTTCCTCCTCGTCTACGATTTCAGACAATTCTCTTTTCGTTTTCGATACCCACGATCGTCATCTATGACACATGTCACTTGGAGGCTTCAATTTCAAGGAGAACTGAATTGGAGACCAACAGCCCGGAGATGACGGGCGAGCATAGCTTGACAGTAATCTCATACTTGCCCGGAGCCAAACGATCATATCGCTCGCCGAGACGATAACTAGTCAGCGGGTCCGACTGTCCCACGTAGGAACCTCCGCCAGAAGGAGGGCAAGTACTGGGTGCAATTTTGGCTTCCTCCGCGACGAACTCGGCTTTGGGCTCAATCAATCGACCGGCACTGTCTTTAAGTTCTACCCCGAATGGTGAAATCGCCGGCATACGGTCTTCTTTAAAACTAATATTCTTGACTGTGACTGACACTTCTATGTCTTCCTGGCGTCCTCGTTCGCGATTGGCGGCGATGCCACACGCAAAGCCTCCGGCTTCTTCACCCCAACCGTGCGCCAAATCGACGTCGGTCGGTGTCTCCCATTTGATAGCGATGACTTTTTCGCCCTTCGCGTCGAAGAGCAAGACCGTTTGTTCGCCGCCTTCAGGTTTGTGTCTGACTTCTTGTGTCCTGACACCACGCGCTCATTGTAGTGAGCTGCGGTGTTGCGGTTCCCGGCCAACACTTTGCCTCAACCGTGCTTTTTAACTTCATGCTGGGCCAGTAGGTCTCGCCTTCAACGGCGCAGTCGTCGGCGCCATATTTAGAGACCCCAATCAGGTATTCGCGCAACAGTTCCTCGCGGTATGGAGCCGCAGGCCCGCCGCCGGTGTAGATAATGCTCTTTACGACTCTTCCCTTGCTGTCCTTGAATTCTCGATGCGCAACGGTGCCCGCTGAAGTCGGTTCATCATAGATGTGTAACTCGCTTCGTTGCTCGTCTACTTGTACTTGAGCAGACACCCGACTGGAGAGCAAAAGCAGCAAAGCCGACATTGCAATCAGAGCTATTCGAAGGTTTTTCACTGCACTCTCCGCCCATAGGCTGGAAACCAAACACCGACATTATGGGGAGAATACAGAGCAGATTTTACTCCAGCAACTTCCCGCCAACAACCAATTCTTGAGCTCCTTAGAGCAGTGATTAAGCTCGGTAACTCCGGCTCCGAAGTTGCAGTTCCTCCCTCCCAAATAACCAACTCGGTTTTTGCACCATCCTATTCACCGTCACTTTCCATTTATTCCTGCCACAATCCTGCCACAAACTAGCAGCTGTCCGAATCGCCTTTGAACCATCTATACAAAAGCTCACCTCAGGGCGCCGCCGTTAATTGAGCGACATATTTCAGACTAACTAATTAGATCAAGAGTGCACAACGGCTGTGAGGCACGAAGGCCGGCAACGGACGCGCAAATCATACGTGCAATTCAAACAACGCGACAGGTGAGCCAGGACGACCTCAACGAACGAACTGAAGCCGCTGACCACTACGTTCTACTGCGAATCGAGTAAAGCCGGTGTTCAGTCCGGATTAGCAAGCGGTCACCCACCATCGCTGGAGATGCCTGCG
>Ga0136623_10000297_pt1 | contig 14040 bp, 15 predicted proteins | sample AntDrymUQ4492106_2_FD_104656 | JGI IMG/M metagenome (GOLD analysis project Ga0136623, IMG submission 104656) | Polar desert sand microbial communities from Dry Valleys, Antarctica - metaG UQ449 (21.06) | ecosystem: Environmental > Terrestrial > Soil > Desert | place: Antarctica: Dry Valley...
AGCTTGCCTATTTCTTCAGCGCTCGGGGGCGCCACCTTGGCCACCACATCGCCGGAGAAGCCGTCGCCGAGGCTGGCGCCAGCCTCCTCGTACTGGGGGTCGGGCAGGTGCGCGGACTCGCCGGCGCCCGATTCGAGCACCACTTCGACCTCCTGGGAGGACAGCTTCTTGGCGACCTCCGGGACCAGGGCAACCCTGCGCTCCCCTTCGGAGGTCTCCTTTGGGACGGAGAGCTTCATCGGCGGGGCCGGGAGGCTAGTGAACGGCGACCCTCGGTGCCTCGTGGCCCCGTGGGGGTTCACCGATCGCTCCCCGGGTAACGCACCGTTCGACGATGTTCTTCTTCTCCAACCGGCTGGGCTGTGCCGGGTCGATTCTCGTGTCGGTCATCGGAACCCTCCTCCTGCTGGTGCTGGTGGGGCTCATCAACCTCTGATCAGCGCACGGGCACGAACCGCTCGCGTGCCGTGGCCCGCAGGCGCGCGATGTCCTCCCGCCGGGTGACCGAGAGGGGCACGGTGGCGCGCATTTCGGCCTCGAGCAGCTCCGTGGACAGCGCTCGGCTTTCATGCAGCGCGCGGTAGAGCGATGCGATCACCGCCTGCTCGAGCTCGGCGCCTGAGAAGCTCTCAGACGCTGCCACCAGCCGGGGCAGGTCGAGCGTCGCGGGATCCTGGCGGCGTAGCTTCAGGTGGATCTCGAGAATGGTCTCCCGCTCGTCGGCCACGGGCAGGTCCACGAAGAAGATCTCATCGAAGCGGCCCTTTCGCAGAAGCTCCGGCGGAAGCGCTGACAGGTCGTTGGCCGTGGCCACCACGAACACGCCGGGCTTCTTCTCCTGCATCCAGGTCAGGAAGGAGCCGAAGATCCTCCTGCTCACGCCGCCGTCGGAGTCCGAGCCCTGCGCCATCGCCTTCTCGATCTCGTCGATCCAGAGCACGCAGGGAGCCATCGACTCCGCGAGCTCGGTGGCGCGGCGGAAGTTCCGCTCCGACTCGCCGATGAACTTGTCGTACAGGCGGCCGGCATCGAGTTTGAGCAGCGGCAGCCCCCAGTCACGGGCCACGGTCTTGCAGGCCAGGGACTTCCCGCAGCCCTGGACTCCCACGATCATCAGGCCGCGTGGGGGCTGAAGGCCCAGTTCGGCCGCTCGCGGCGTGAATCCGGTGCGCGCGCGGTCGAGCCAGCCCCGCAGGCCCGCGAAGCCGCCGAGCTGAGCGGCGTTCTCGGCTGGCGGGAAGTACTCGAGCAGGCCCTCGTCCCGAAGCGCGTGCGCCTTGCGCTCGGCCAGCCGCCCCACGTCGTCACGCGAGAGCCGGCCGTCCTCCAGGGCCACGTGCGCCAGTGCCTGGCGCGCTCCGTTGAGAGTCAGCCCGTTCAATGCCGTCACGAAGGCGTCCACATCGCTGGACTGGACCTCGACCCGGGCCTGCCCGCCTTGCTCCAGCCATTGCATCGTGGCGAGGATCGTGCGGCGGTAGTCGTCCGGGCCCGGGAGCGCGAGGCGATAGCGCACGGCGAGGGCATCCAGCTCAGGCGGGAGGTCCACGCTGGTACCCGCGATCACCAGTGTGGACATCCGGCCGGGTGCGGAGAAGGCCTCGGCCGTGTCGCGGAGTGCACGGGAAACGCGTGCGGCACCCGGCCCGGCGGCCGCTGACAGGTGTGGCGCGAGGTCTTTCAGGAGGAAGATCGCCTCCACCGAGAGCCCGGCGATGGTGCGAGCCAGGGTGGCCGGATCTTCGGTGCCGTAGACCGCCTGCGCCTCGCCGGCGCGCACCAGGCCGCGCGTGACCGTCCAGTCGAAGCGGTGCACGCGCAGGTCGGCGGCCACCTCGGCCACCAGCGCCTCCACCCGCTGCTCCTCGGCGCTCTCCACCACGATCAATGGATGGCGGGAGAGGACCAGGGTCTTCAGCTCGTGGGCCGGACTCGGCTTGGCAGTCGCGGCGGAGCCGTAGCCGTACGTGGACGCGGGCATCGCCGTAGCGCTCATCACGCTGGGCTTCGGCCTGCACGCCCCGGTCCTTGAGTCCCGGGGGAGTCGCCAGCGACCGAATCAGGCGGCGAGGCCGGCCGTCAGGGCCGAGTGGCCCGCGCCGTCGTGATGGCGCTCGAGGTGCCCCGAGAGATGCGCCATGAGGCGCTGCGCCGGTACGTTCTCGCTCAGGATGTCGGCCGAGAAGCGCTCGATTCCGTGGCGAGCGGCGACGGCCGCCAGCATCTCGGCCATCAGCGCGCCCAGGCCGCGACCCTGCATCGAGTCGGCCACCACGATCGCGACGTCGGCTGTGGGGGCGTTGCTGGGCATGCGCACGTAGCGCGCCACGCCCACCCCGGTCCCGTCCATCAGGTGGGCCACCAGGGCCACGTGATCGTGGCCGTCCAGCTCGGTGAGATAGCGCAGCTCGGCGGTGGTGAACCTGACCTTGGGCGAGAGAAAGCGCCGGTGGCGGCTCAGTTCGGAGAGGCTCGAGAGGCCGGCCGACAGCTCGGCCTTGTCAGACGGGCGAATGGGGCGGATGACCAGTCGAGTGCCGTCTCTGAGAATCCGCTCCATGACGCCAGGTGTACGCCTGTCGCGGCATTCGCACTGTGCGGAGCGTCACACGGAGGTCTCGAGCACCCGCAGCGCACGCGAGGAGTCAGCACGGTGACGCCCCCGTGAACCACGCGCGCCCGCCGGCGGCTCTCTTTCACCACCGGCGGGCGCGGGTAATCCCAAACGGACTCCATGAAGCGCTTACGCGCTTACGGCGTTACTCGATGAAGCCCGACTCCTGGAGGTAGGCCTTCGCGACGGCCTCGGGCTCCTGCTTGTCGAGGCTCACGCGGGAGTTCAGCTCCTGCATGGCCTTCTCGGTGAGGGGCTCCTGCACGTCGAGGATCACCTGCTGACCCTTGTCCCCGATCTTCTCCAGCGTGTCGTTGCGGATGCCGAAGGAGATGTTGTACGGCGGGAACAGGTTCTTGTCGTCCTCGATGATCGCGTACTTGCCGAGCGTCAGCTCACCATCGGTGGAGAAGACGAAGCCGAGGTCCGCACGGTCCTTGTCGATCGGGTCGTACTTGCCCTCGTCGGCCACGAACTTCGGTGTCCACTTGTAGAGGGCCTTCAGTCCCAGCAGGCAATCCGTGAGCTGCCGGCACTCGGGGAAGCCGGCGAGCGAGATGTCGCTGGCCTTCGGGAGCTTCGCCACCTCGGACACGGTCTTCGCGCCCTTGAGGAGACTGGACTGCTTCTCCTTGGTGGTGGCGATCCGGTACGTGTTCTCGAACGACGTCCGGGGCAGCGCCGTGATGTCCTTCGCGGCGTACTCCTTCTTGGCCATCTCGTATGCGGCGTCCGGGTCCGTCGGCACGTCGTCGGTCTTCACGTCGAAGAACGACGTGAGCGAGGTGCCGGTGTACTCGGGGTAGGCGTCCACCTGACCTGACTGCAGCGCCTTGTAGGCGATCTGCTCCGAGCCCAGGTTGAGCTTCTTGTCGACCTTGAAGCCGGCGGCCTCGAGTGCCTGCGCGTAGATCTCGCCCAGGATGTACTGCTCGTCGAAGTTCTTCGACCCGACCGTGATGCTGGTCTTTGCGTTGGCGGGGTCGCTCTGGATGAGCTTGCCGCTGCTGCTTGAACCACCACCGCCGCCGCCACTTTTGTCCTCGTCGTCACTGCCGCAGGCGACCGCTCCAACTGCGAGCGCCAGCGCGGCGAGTGCCGACAGAATCAATCTGAGTGAACGTGTCACGTGGATGCTTCCCTCCTTCGTGTGGGCAGAGAGAGCCGCTTCTGTTTCACCTGCGGCTCCTCGGCCAGCTTTATTCCCTTTGGGGTAACTGCCTGCTGCATCAGACCAATGCCGGCGTCTGCCGCCAGCGTTATGAGCGCGACCACGAGGGCCGCGCCCAGCGCCCCCTCGAACCCGTACTGCTGGGGTACGAGAATGGGCTCTCCGAGCGTCTGAAGATTCGCGTAAGTGCCGATCGTGGCAGTGGCCAGCACGCTTACGGCGGAGGTGCGGATCCCGGCGAAGATCGTGGGCATGGCCAGGGGCAGACGCACCTGGCGCACGATCTGCGGGCCGCTCATCCCCATCCCGCGGGCGGCGTCCACGATGTCCGTCGATACCTGACGGACCCCCACGTAGGTGTTGGTGAGGATCGGCGGGATGGCGAGCAGGATCAACACGAAGGCCACGTTCTTGAACCCGTTGCCCACGAAGGCGATGAAGAAGAACAGCAGCACGATGGCGGGCACGGCGCGCCCCACGTTGGACACCGAGATGGCAGCGAACTCGCCGCGGCCCCGGTGGCCGAGGAACAGCCCGATCGGGATCGAGATCGCGCACGCCACCGCCATCGCGACGGCGCTCACGAGCAGGTGCGTGGCGGTCAGGTCGCCGATCTCGCCGAGCCCGCCGACCTTCACGCCCCCGCCCACGGACTCGCGCTCCTTAAAGATGAACTCGATCGCGCCGCCGAACTGGCCGAGGAAGGCGAGGGTGGTGTTCACGCGCCCGCCCTCTGCCACGAGGTGGCGAAGCGCTGGAACGTGAGGATGATGACGTCGAGGATGGCCGCCAGCAGGATCGCGAGACCTCCCGCAACCACCACGTTGGACTTGAAGAACGGGTCCTGGTCGAGCTCCTGGCCGAGCCCGCCGCCGCCGGCGAGAAACGCCAGGGCAGCCAGGCCCACGGTGGTGGTGGTGGCAATGCGCACGCCGGCGAGAATCTCCGGCAGGGCCAGCGGCAGCTCCACACGCCAGAGCATCTGGCGGTCGGTGAGCCCCATGCCCCGGGCCGCGTCCTTCGCGTCCTCGGGCACCGCCGCCAACCCGGTGATCACGTTGCGGAAGATGATCAGCAGCGTGTAACAGACCAGTGCCACGATGGCTGTGGTGTTGCCCAGCCCGGTAATCGGCTGGAGCAGGAAGAAGAAGGCCACGCTGGGGATCGTGTAGAGCGTGCCGGTGATGCTGGCGATCGGGCTCACGAGCCAGTTGCGCCGGTGGGCGAGCAGGGCCAGGCTGAAGGCGATCAGAAACCCGATCACCACGGGCGTGACCGTCAGGTAGACGTGCTGCCAGAAGGGATCCACGTAGCGATCGAAGTTGTCGACGATCCAGTCGGGGCAGAGGCCGTCGTCGATCACGCAGCCGCTCTCCTCAGAGCGGTCGCGCGTCTGGAGCTGAGCAATCAGCGGCTCGAAGCTCACGCCTCTTCCCGCGAAGCAGCCGGCTCGGCCGGCTGCGCACGATCCTCCACGTCTTCGATCAGGTCGGCGCCTGACCGCGCCTCGGTGGGCGCCTCGTGGAGGAAGTTGCCGATTACTTCGAGGGAGAGGACTCCGGCGACCTTGCCGTGGCCGTCCACGACCGGCCCGTAGCGCGTGTCGCTTGTGAGCAGGTCGGCGAGGGCGTCGCGGAGGATGTCGTCGAGCTCGACGACAGGGTCGGCGGCCGAGCGCAGCTTGCGCTCCACGCGCTCACCGTGGAAGGCGCCCTCAGACAACCAGCCCTCCGGCCTACCCTGGTCGTCAACCAGCAGCGCGTACTCGATGTCGGAGTCGGCGATCTTGTTGCGGACATCCGACACGGGCTCGCCCACACGCACCAGGGCGGCCTTCCACAGGTCGATGTCGCGCACGCGCTGGAGCGCCAGGCGCTTGAGCGAGCGGTCGGACCCCACGAAGTCCTCGACGAACTCCGAGGCGGGGTACATCAACAGTTCGCCCGGGCTGGCGAACTGGGCGAGCTTGCCGCCCTTCTGGAGGATCGCGATCTTGTCGCCGATCTTGATCGCCTCGTCGATGTCGTGGGTCACGAAGACGATGGTCTTGCGGATCTCCGACTGCAGCCGCAGGAACTCGTTCTGCAGGCGCTCGCGGTTGATCGGGTCGATGGCGCCGAAGGGCTCGTCCATCAGCATCAGCGGCGGGTCCACCGCGAGGGCGCGCGCCACGCCGACGCGCTGGCGCTGACCGCCTGAGAGCTGGGCCGGGTAGCGGTCGCGGGTGTCGTGGGGATCCAGCGAGACCAGCTCGAGCAACTCGTCCACGCGGGCGCTGATGCGCTGCTTGTCCCAGCCGAGCAGCTTGGGCACGGTGGCGATGTTGTCGGCGATGGAAAGGTGGGGGAACAGGCCGATCTGCTGGATCGCGTAACCGATCTCGCGCCGCAGCTCTGCCGGGTTGCGGTCCCGGACGGACTGCCCGTCGAGCAGGATGTCGCCGTCGGTGATGTCGATCATGCGGTTGACCATCCGCATGGCGGTGGTCTTGCCGCAGCCCGACGGGCCCACGAGCACGCAGATCTCGCCGGCGGGGACCTCGAGCGAGAGGCCGTCCACGGCGGGCGATTCCTGGCCCGGGTACTGCTTCGTGGCATTGCGGAACTCGAGCGTCGCCGCCTGGCGATCACTCTTGCCATCTGGGCTAGGAGCGGAGGATTGGTCGTTCACGGGCGATTGCCGGGCCGGGCAAGGTTGTGAATCTTAACCGCGCGGGGCGGAGGATGGGTGCGAACCCGGCTGATCCGGGACCTTTCGTGCACTGCGAGAGGCGGTGATCTCCCCGCTCGCGAGGCGCTCCAATTCGCTGGCGAGGTCCTCGCGAAGGCGGGTGACCTCAGCCTGGGTCACCTCGGGGTCGGCCTCGGCCGACTGCACCATCGCCCCCGCCAGACGCTCGTTGGCCGCTCGCAGGCCGCGTCCGGCGGGCTCGGGGTCGGCGTGCCCGCGGAGGTCCAGGGCGCGCCGGCGAACGTCGTCGGCCAATGGCTCCAGGCGCCTGCGCTCCGTGGCCGACAAGCGGTTCCAGCGTGCGTGGATCGCGCGGGCCACTCGTACTCCCAGGATCGCGGTGGCCACTCGGCGCGCCAACCTCACGCCTGTGACTTGGTTTCTGAGAAGGACACGGTCGTATCGTCCTCCACGCGGTGGATGGAACCGGGTTCGTGGGGCCCCGCGGATCCGTACAGTGAGCTTCGGATGGTCCATCGCACCACACGCAGCCTCGCCATCGCGGCCCTCGCGCTACTCGCCGGCGCCGGGCCTGCACACGCGGCGCCACGTATCTCCACGACTCTCACGACCGCGGACGCGCTCACGGCCCAGGCGGGCCGGCTGACCGTCGGCCGTTACGGCGGCGGTGCCGCGGGGCGTCCCATCCATCTGGTCACGATGCGGCTGGCCGGCGGTCGCCGCTCGGCCTCCCAGACCGCGATGCTCACGCCGCGTTGCCGCGGCGCGATCAGGCCCAAGCTGCTGGACACGATCCGGCTTTCGCAGATCACGCTGCGCCAGCGCGGGCGCTACGTCTACCAGTCGCCCTACGAGGAGACGGTGCCGGCCGATGTTCCCGAGATCGGCGGCCTGAAGCGCATCGGGACGATACGCGGCAGCGCGCGCATCGGATCCGGTGGGCAGGCCGCCGGCGTCCTTCGCAACACCTTCACGCTGCGCGACCCCGGCACGGGCGAGGTGCGGGCGAGGTGCGACACACTCACCGTTCGCTGGAGCGCCCGCGTTCCACCGCGCCGTGCCGGTGGCGGCAGGCCCGCTCCCCAGCGGGGGGCCGCCTACTTCGGGCTCACCGGGCAGAGGCTGCCGTCCGTGCTCGAGGTGGGGGGCGGCGGTCGCGCCCTGACTCGTGCGCGCGTTGCGTTCCAGATCCGCTGCCCCGGCGCGCTCGGGCGCCCCGTGGCGCTGGAGTCGATCGGAGCCCGCATCGCGAGGGGGCGCGGCAAGCGCAGGGTGGGGGCCGGGCGTTTCCGCGACTCAGGCCGCGAGACGCGCACGCTGAGCTCCTCGCAGGGCCCGCTCAGTGCATCGCTGCGGTGGCGGCTGAACGGACGCTTCGGCGCCGAGGGGGTGGCGGGCACCTGGCGCGTGGCGGTGGTCCTCAGCCGCCTGGATACCGGGGCCCAGGTGGCGGAGTGCAAGCCGGCCACGGTCGCCTGGCGCGCGGTCGGCTGAGCCGTCCAATAGATTCGTCCCCGATGCGAGCCGTGATTGTCCAGGACGGTGCCCTCGTGGTGGAGGAGCGCCCGGATCCCGAGCCCGGCGCCGGGCAGGTGCTGGTGGCCGTGCGCGCGGCCGGCATCAACGGGGCGGACATCCTCCAGCGCAAGGGCGGCTACCCGGCGCCCCCCGGAGCGCCGCCGGACATTCCCGGGCTGGAGCTGGCGGGAGAGGTGGTGGCCCGCGGCCCGGGCGCCGAGCGCTTCGAGGAGGGCGACCGCGTGATGGCGATTCTCGGCGGCGGAGGCCAGGCCGAGCTGGCGGTCCTGCACGAGCGCGCGGCGATGCCCGTGCCCGAGGCGCTGGACTGGCCCCGCGCCGGCGGGGCATCGGAGGTGTTCACCACAGCCCACGACGCGCTCTTCACCCAGGCCGGGCTGCGGCCTGGCGAGCGCCTGCTGGTCCACGGTGCCGCAGGTGGCGTGGGAACGGCGGCCGTTCAGCTCGGGCGCATGGCCGGCGCGCGCGTGACCGCCAGCGTGCGCCGCGAGGAGCTGCGAGCCGGCGTGCAGGCGCTGGGCGCCACCGCCATCGACCCCGAGGGCTTCGCCGATTCCGGTCCGTTCGACGTGGTGCTCGAGCTGGTGGGCGCGCCGAACCTCCCGGACAACCTGAAGGCGCTGGCCACCGGCGGCCGGATCGTGGTCATCGGGGTGGGGGCGGGCTTCAAGGCCGAGGTGAACCTGCTGGCGATGATGGGCAAGCGCGCCACCCTGCGCGCCTCGACCCTGCGCGCCCGCCCGCTCGAAGGGAAGGCGCTTGCGATGCGCCGCGTGGAGACCGAGGTGCTGCCGGGTTTTGACTCCGGCGCCCTTGACGTGCCCGTGGCCGCCACCTTCCCGCTGGACCAAGCCGAGGCCGCCTACGACCGCTTCACCGAGGGCGGCAAGCTCGGCAAGGTCGTCCTCACCACGGGCTCCTAGAGCACTGGGCCACATTTCCCTTGGTATACAAGGGAAATGTGGCCCACTCAGGCCCGCAGCCCTTGGATCAACTCCACGAGCGTCGGCTCCACCTCGGCCCGCTCGGCTTCGGGATCGTCGGCCTGGGCGATCATCAGGCCGGCCTCGCCCATCGCCGCCAGCAGCAGATGGGCCAGTGGTCGCACGGGTGCCTTGCGCAGAGCGCCCGAGTCCATTGCCGCCGTGAGGGTCACGGTGGCCAGGCCGAGTCCGTAGCGCATGTCGGCCGCCCGCCACTCGGTCCAGCCCAGCACCGAGGGAGCGTCGATCAGCGGAATCCGGGTCCAGTTGGGGTCCGTGCACAGATCGAGGAAGCGGCGGGTGGCCGCGATCAGCAGCTCGACGGGATCCTCGATCCCGGCCACAGCCTCCGAGATGGCGCCGACCATGTCCTCTTCCACCTGCTCGTGGACCGCGCGAAAGAGGTCGCGCTTGTCGGAGAAGTGGTGGTACAGCGCGCCGCGCGTGACCCTCGCCTGACGCACGATCTCCTCGGTACCCACGTCGACGTAGCCCTTCTCGGTGAAGAGCTCGCGAGCGACCGAGATCAGCGCACCGCGCGTCGTCGCCGAGCGTTCCACGTTGGCCCGACGCTCAGCGCGCACGGTCACCGTCTAACTGACAGACACACTGTATGTATGTTACGCTCGGACCCACTGACATACAGACTGTACGCAACAGAGGGGACAGAGCATGAGTGCAGATGACCGCAGCCGGTGGCGTTCGCCGGGCCTTGGACAGCAGCGCACCCTGGACCTCCCGAGCGGGCGGCTCGTCGTCTACGAGGCGGGAGAGGGCCCGGTGATCGTGTTCGTCCACGGCCTGCTCGTTAACGCGAACCTGTGGCGCAAGGTGGTGCCGCGTCTGTCGCCGGACTTCCGCTGTGTCACGCTCGACCTCCCGCTCGGCTCTCACATCGAGCCCTCCGGCGGCGACGACCTCACGCCCCCCGGCCTCGCCGCCCTCGTGTGCGACGCGCTGGACGCCCTCGAGCTCGAGGACGTGACGCTGGTGGGCAACGACACCGGGGGCGCCATCAGCCAGATCGCGGTGACCACCCGCCCGGAGCGCATCGGCCGGCTGGTGCTCACCCCGTGCGCCTACCGCGACGTGTTCCCCCTCAAGCTCTTCAAGCCGCTGCTCGCGCTCGCGCGCGTGCCGGGAGCCACACAGGGAGTGCTCAACTCGCTGCGGCCGCGGGCGGCACGGAGGCTGCCCCCCGCCTACGGCTGGCTGACCAAGCGCCCAATCGAAAAGCAGGCCGAGGACACCTACGTGCTCGCCGCTCTCGCCGAGAAGGCGGTCCTGGCGGAGCTCAACGACGTCCTGGCCGGCATCGACACGCGCCACACCAATCAGGCGGCCGACCGGTTGCCGGCCTTCGATCGCCCGGCGCTGCTCGCGTGGGCCTCGGAGGACCGGTTCTTCCGGAACGGCATCCCCGAGGCGCTGGCATCGACCCTCCCCAACGCGCGGCTGGAGTGGATCTCAGACAGCTACACGTTCGTCGCGGAGGACCAGCCGGAGCGCCTGGCCGAGCTGATCGCCGGGTTCGTGCGCGAGCCGGCGAAGGCAGCCGCCTAGCGCAGACGCTCGACGATCATCGCCTCGCCCTGGCCGCCGGCTACGCACATCGTCTCCAGGCCGATCGTGCCGTCGGCGGTGTCCAGGCCGTTGAGCAGCGTGGTCATGATGCGCACGCCGGTCATGCCGAAGGGGTGGCCGAGGGCGATCGCGCCGCCGTGGGGGTTGAGCTTCTCCAGCGGGATGTCGCACTCGGCCATGATCGGGATGACCTGGGCGGCGAAGGCCTCGTTGAGCTCCACGATGTCCACGTCCTCGATCGTCATACCGGCCCGCTCGAGCGCCTTCTTGATGGCCGGGATCGGGGCCACACCCATGTACTCGGGCTCATTGGCGGCGGTGGCGGCGGTGATGATCCGCGCGCGCGGCTTCAGGCCCAGCTCCGACGCCTTGTCGGCCGACATGATCAGCGCCGCGGCGGCGCCGTCGTTGAGCGGGCAGGAGTTGCCGGCGGTCACGCCGCCGCCCCCCTCGAAGGCCTCGGGAAGCTGTGAGAGCTTCTCGTAGGAGGAGCTGGCGCGCGGACCGTCGTCCTTGGCCACCGGGTTGCCCTCGTGGTCGGGGATCGGCGCGATCTCCCGCTCGAAGAAGCCGTCCTCCTGGGCCTTGACGGCCTGCTCCTGCGAGCGCTGGGCGTAGGAGTCCATGTCCTCGCGGCTCACGTCGTAGCGCTTGGCCACGTTCACGGCGGTGTCGCCCATCTGGATGTAGACGTTGGGCTCGCCGTCGTTTCCCTGCAGGTGGGTGTTCTGGTCGGCGGCCCCGGCGGCCTCCTGGCGCTCGTTGTACTGGGACACGGCCTCCACGCCGGCCGCGATGTAGACGTCGCCCTGGCCGGCCACGACGTTGTTGGCGGCGATCCGGATGGCGTCGAGCCCCGAGGCGCAGTAGCGCGACACGGTGCTGCCGTTGACCTCCTGCGGCAGCTTCTCGGACAGCAGCGCGATCACGCGGCCGATGTTGAAGGCCTGCCTGCCCTGCGGTAGCCCGCAGCCGGTCACGACCTCTTCGACCAGGGCGGGGTCCACGCCCTCGTTGCGCTCGAGCAGGCGGTCGACGATGAAGGCCCCGGTCTCGTCCGGACGCAGCTGGGCCATCGACCCCTTGAAGGCGCGGCCGATGGGCGTGCGGATGACGTCGACGATCACTGCTTCGGGCATGGGAGGGTCTCCTTGCGAGTCGAGGGGCCTTCAACGTTATTCAGCGGGAGGACCGCAGGTCGATCGTTGGGGGAGGAGCGCAGCCCGATCGTTGATCGGGCGAGCACCGGACCCGAAGATTCTCAGCCGAGCACCGCACCGCCACTTACTTGGGCTACTTGGGCGCCATCCGCAGGGCACCGTCCAGCCGGATCGTCTCGCCGTTGAGCATCGTGTTCTCGGCGATGTGGACCGCCAGCTGGGCGTACTCGGACGGCAGGCCCAGCCGCGGGGGGAAGGGGATCGTGGCGCCGAGCGCCCGGCGCGCCTCTTCGGGGAGCGCGGCCAGCAGCGGGGTGTCGAACAGCCCTGGCGCGATCGTGCACACGCGCACGCCGCGGCCCGCCAGGTCGCGGGCGGCGGGCAGGGTCATGCCCACGATGCCGCCCTTGGAGGCCGAGTAGGCCACCTGGCCCACCTGGCCCTCATAGGCAGCGACCGAGGCGGTCATCACGGCCGCGCCGCGCTCGCCTTCGTCGTCGGGCTCGTTGTCGTTCATCGCCGCGGCGGCGAAGCGCAGGAAGTTGAACATCCCGATCAGGTTCACCCGCACGACGGTCTCGAATGGCAGCAGCTGGTGGGGACCCTTCTTGGAGACGATCTTCTCGGGCCAGCCCACCCCCGCGCAGCCCACCGCGAAGCGGATCGAGCCGAACGCCTCCACGGCGGCGTCCACCGCGGCCTTCACCTCGTCCTCGGCGGTCACGTCGCAGTGGACCGCTATCGCGGAGGCGCCCAGCTCGCCCGCAAGGGCATCCGCCTTCTCGTCGTTCACGTCGGCGATGGCCACCTTGGCCCCGCGCTCGGCCAGCGCTCTTGCGGTGGCCTCGCCCAGCCCGGAGGCCCCGCCCGACACGATCGCGCCTGTTCCGTTCAGGTCCATGGCGGCGGCACTCTAGTGGCGGCGCTCAGGCGGGCGAGGCCACGCACACCGCGAACAGTCCCTGCTCGTCGGTGATGAGTTCGTCCAGGGTCAGCCCGGCGGCGGTGAGCTCCTGTGCGATGCGCTGTGGGGTGAACTTGCTGCTGATCTCGGTGAGCATCTCCTCGCCTTCGGCGAACTCGACCGTGATCTGAGCGCCCGGGATCGAGACCGTCTGAGCGCGCACCGAGCGCAGCCGCATCTCGATTCGCTCGTACTCGTCCACGAACTCGGCCACATGCTCGAAGGCGTCGAGGTCGAAGTCGGCCCCCAGCTGGGAGTTCAGGACGCTCAGGACGTTGAGGTTGAACTCGGCGGTCACTCCCGCGGCGTCGTCGTAGGCCGCCTCGAGCATCGCGGTGTCCTTGACCAGATCCGTACCCAGGATCAGGCGGTCGGTAGGGGTGAGCAGCCCGCGGACGCGAGCGAGGAAGCGGGCTCGCTGTTCGGGCTCGAAGTTGCCCACCGTTCCGCCGAGGAAGGCGAACAGCCGCCGCTCGCCCTTGGGTATGGCGCCCAGGTGGGATTCGAAGTCCCCGACGACGCCGTGCACCGCGAGCCCGGGATAGAGCTCGGCCAGTTCCTCCGCGCTGGCCTTCACCACCGACTCGTCGACGTCGAAGGGCACGTACCGGTCGAGTGTTCCCGCGGCCGCCATCGCGTAGAGCAGCGCGCGCGTCTTGGACGCCGTGCCAGAGCCCAGCTCCACCAGCTCCCGCATGCCCTCCACGAGGTCGGGCGCGCGGCGGTTGAGGATCGCGCGCTCGCAGCGCGTGGGGTAGTACTCGGGCACCGAGGTGATCCGGTCGAACAGCTCCGACCCGCGGGCGTCGTAGAAATACTTGGGCGCGAGTCGCTTGCGCTCGGCGCTCAGCCCTGCGCGAACGTCCTCGGCGAGGGTGTCGGGCGCCCCGCCCTCGAGACAGTTCTCGATCTGGATCGTGGCTCCCGTACTCACTGTGCGTCCTGGGCGCATCGAAAGCCGGCGAAGATCTGGCGCCGGTCGGGGAGGTCCCAATTGCGCTGCGTGTTGCGGGCCAGGGTCGTACGGGTGGCCCACGAGCAGCCACGCAGCACGCGGTAGACCTGGCCGAAGAACACCTCGGAGTACTCGCGGTAGGGGAACGGCTCGAAGCCCGGGTAGCCCCCGAACGGGCTCGCGGTCCACTCCCAGCAGTCGCCGATCATCCCCAGCACCCCGTACGCCGACGCCCCGGCGGGAAGCGAGCCTGCGGGAGCCGGGCCGAAGGCGAGCTGATCGAGGGTTGCCCGCTCGGCTGTGGCCTCGTCCTCGCCCCAGGGAAGGCGGCGGGACTCACCCGTCGCGGGGTCGTGGGCCGCGGCCTTCTCCCACTCGG
>Ga0136623_10000298_pt1 | contig 14035 bp, 12 predicted proteins | sample AntDrymUQ4492106_2_FD_104656 | JGI IMG/M metagenome (GOLD analysis project Ga0136623, IMG submission 104656) | Polar desert sand microbial communities from Dry Valleys, Antarctica - metaG UQ449 (21.06) | ecosystem: Environmental > Terrestrial > Soil > Desert | place: Antarctica: Dry Valley...
CACCCAGCAAATATACGATGGCCGGCTGGATGCGTGACAGCGACACAAGCTGTCGGGAGGCTAGTTTAACACAATGCACGACACGAGTATTCTCCGCGAGACTGCGCCCACCAGTGGCTTGATCCGTCAAATCCCAACAAAGGTATGGTTGTAGCGTTTCAAGTAACTGCCGCAGCAAAGTTTGGCTCGATTCGGATGAGTGGCTTGTGGGCGTTATTAAGTCTTTAGCAGACTGGCCCCGACTACATACACCACAAAGTCTGCAGTAAAATGGGCAATCATTGCTGCCTCGATGCCACGTAACCGGTAGATGTAGCCGAAACAGATCGCTGCGATACCATTAAGGACACCGAACCAAGGAGCACAACACCAACGCCGACGCCGGTAGCAACACCTAATTTGACCGTTTGAGCCGCATTGGCAGTCGACTGTCGGTCGTGCACCAAAGATTCAAATAGCGGCGCTTCAAATCCCAGCTTCCTTGAGAGCCTTAGACCCAATCCGACAATTAGCCCGAGGAGGACGAGATTCTGAAGCATCCCAATCGCTACCAACAGCGGCAAAGGCTCCGCCGGCTAGTCGATTGAACCAAACAGTTCAACGCGAGTGGAATACTTGACAATGCGCTGAGAACGCCAGGGATGAAGAGCAGCCAGAAAAGCCGCCAGGGAAAGAGCCGCTTTAGATTAGGTCCGTGGTCTATCACACTACCGAAAGCGCTGGAGCGCCGGCGATCACATTAGGAGGCTAAGAATAAATTCGCCTGGCGTATTCTTCGACCATGCGATCGCTATTGAATTCGGGAACGAGAGTCGAGATAGATCGCTTCATCATCGCGATCCACTTTCGGGGCAGTCCGTCACTATCGCGCTCATAGTAAGTTGGCACCACTTCCTGCTCCAAAACTCGGTAAAGCGATTCCGCGTCGCTCGCATCAACGTCGCCCGTCTCCGCACCTTCCACGGAGCCACCGATAGCGAAGCCATTGGTGCCGTCGTATCCTTCGAGCCACCAGCCATCGAGAACTGAAAGATTCAGACCGCCATTCATAGCCACCTTTTCTCCGCTCGTACCCGAAGCCTCCAGCGGTCGCCGGGGGACATTCAACCAGACATCAACTGACTGAACTATTTGCTTGGCGATCTCCTGATCGTAATCCTGCAAAAAGACTGCTCGCTCCTGCACGAGAGGATCGTATTTCCAGTGAGCAATCTGTTGCAGAATCAGTTTTGCTCCCTGATCCTGTGGATGTGCTTTTCCGGCGAATACAAGTTGCACCGGACGATCTTCGGCATTGATAATTCTGAGCAAACGATCCGGGTCTTTCAGCAAGAGACTCCAGCGCTTGTATCCGGCGATTCGCCTGGCAAATCCGATCGTGAGCGCCTGCGGCTCAAACATCTTTCGCGCTGACTCCGTGTATTCAATGTTCTCTCTACGTTCCAACCTTGCGTGGAAGGAACGATGGCGAATGAACGCAATCAGCCGCTGTTTCAAAAGTGAATGGGCCGCCCAGAGCTCCTCATCAGAAATACTGGCGACGCTTTTCTCCCAATGCGCTTTATCGCGCACATGTTCGGTCCATTCAGCACCGGCGTGTCGTTCATAGAGCGCCCGAATCAATCGCGCGACCCAGGTCGGCGCGTGCACCCCGTTGGTTACGTGCGTAATTGGAATCTCATCAATCGTCCTGTCAGGCCAAAGCTTCTGCCAGAGTGCGCGAGAGACCTCGCCGTGTTTACGGCTCACACCATTGGTGGAGCGGCACATCCGAATTGCCAGGGGTGTTAAGCCGTAACGCCCGTCGATGTTTAGCGGCTCTATCCGGCCGAGCGCGAGAAATTCCTCATGACTCAAACCCAGTTCCTGCTGGTAGCTCGGACCAAAGCACTGGCTGACGAGCTCCGCCTCGAATTCGTCGTTTCCGGCGGCAACGGGCGTGTGTGTGGTAAATGCGCAGCGCTCGCGCACTACCTTCGCTGCCTCCGGAAATTTGAGTCCCTCCGATTGAATCAGCTCTCGCGCCAACTCAAGAGTTAGAAACGCTGAATGTCCCTCGTTTAGATGAAACACATGAGGCGTTATCCGCAGCGTTCGCAGCAGGCGGACACCGCAGATGCCAAGCAGCATCTCTTGCACGACACGTGTTTCACCGTCACCACCGTAAAGATGACCGGTAACTAAACGATCGATTTCTTCATTCTCAGCTATGTTCGTGTCCAGTAGATAAAGAGGAACTCGACCAACATCTGCACGCCACACCTGCGCACGCACTATGCGCCCGCGTATTGAGACCTCAATCCGCACCGGCATCCCGCTTTCATCCTTAATCTGACGAATCGGCAGTTCCCCGGGGTAGGTCTCTCCATAATGTTCTTCCTGCCAGCCGTCACGTCTCAGCCGCTGGCGAAAATATCCGTAGCGATAGAGCAAACCTATCGCTACAAGCGGTAGTTGCAGGTCGCTAGCCGACTTCAAATGATCTCCCGCCAGCATTCCCAAACCACCAGAATAAAGCGGCAATGAATTGTGGACCCCGTATTCCGCGCAGAAGTAAGCCACCGGACGCTCCTGAGTAATTCGCGTTCGATCGACTTGAACCGGAACCGTTTGCGACCCCCAGGGCAAGCCCATGTATTGATCAAAACGATCAGCCAGCTGACGTACCCGGTCGGTGAAGGTGGGATCGGTCGCCATCTGAGCAAGACGGTATTCGGAGGTCCTGGTAAGCAGTAGACGTGGATTGTGCTCACACTCCTCCCATACGTCGGCATCAAGATCGCGAAAGATCCCGGGGCCGTCGGCCGACCAACTCCACCAATAATTCCAGGAAAGACGCTCTAGTGGTTGTAAGGGAAGCGGCAGCGCGAGACCGCTGTCCGCGGAAGAACTCTTGTCGGAGGTGGTAGTGTTTATCTTGTTAGTGGTTTCGACCATGAAGCAGTCCGTGTCGCGTGTTAGGTTTACAAAAGAGTTGGCACCCTTGGTCCGCGCTTTATCTAAAACGGTGATTGTCCACAAAAAGGGCGGCATCACCTTGATTCAGGAAGACCATCCGCACCTCAGTTAGCTCGCGGTGCTCGGCGAGGAACTCCTTGATGGTCTGGGAAGCGATCGCAGCTGCCTCGGAACGACGGTATCCGTAGACGCCTGTAGAGATAGCCGGAAAAGCTATTGCAGCAATAGAATTTTTCAAAGCAAGGGTCAGCGAGTTTTTGTAGCACGCGGCCAGCAGTTCTGCCTCACGTCCGCCATGCTTTCCATAGACTGGTCCGACGGTGTGAATAACGTGTCGCGCGGGCAAATTGCCACCGCTTGTAATCACCGCTTCACCTGTGGGCAAGCCATCAGGGTACTGCGTTCGGCGAATCTCGCGACACTCCTCCAGGATTCGTGGTCCACCGGCTAGATGTATTGCGCCATCCACACCGCCTCCACCAAGAAGAGATGAATTTGCTGCGTTCACGATCGCATCTACGTCCTGGACCGTAATATCCCCGACGATGATTTGAACGCGGCCTTCTAAGAACTGTTTCTGTTCCATTGTCAGCAACTAGATTTCATCGGCGGATTCACGCCGCGGCTCGACTCTGACCTCGTCAAACATGTCTTGCCGGCGAAGCGCTTCGGCCACCCCTTTGGCCTTGTGTTCAGTTAACGGATGCTCCGGATCCGCGCTGGCAATCTCGAACACACGCTCGTCAAGCATGACTACACCGAGAGAGCCAAGCGTAACGCCTGGGGTAATCTGTATTTCATTCATGTTGTGGATGCGGAAGTGTCCCGTTTGTTCAACCCAGTCCTCAATGAACGGGTCTCTCAGGGCATGTTCGGCTTCTGATTCCGAGAGGTAGGCCCCCTCAACGATTAGACAATGTTCGCGCACTTTGCGTGTTCACTAAGTGTGAGTCTCTGGGGCCGGAACCCTTAACAACGACACCTCGTTCCGGCTGTGCTCTGCAACTCTACCATCGCCGCACTTTACCGGCCAAGCTGGACGTGAGGTGGGGGACCACTGGCAGTAAGCAAGCGGATAATGCGAAAACGCCGCCGGAAGTGACCTTCCGACGGCGTCCATATTTCTTCTGCAGGTTGTAACGGCCCTCGTGTTTGGCTGGCGCTGGTTAGTAAGCCTTCGCGTATTGCTCGTTTAGAGCTTCACGCAGGCGGCGGAAGTAGGGGTTGAAACTCACAAACCCTGTCGTGCCCTGGAAGAAGGCTTTTCCACCGGTTTCGTCTGCCAGGCGGTTAAGCGAGCTTTGGCCATAACTAGCAGCGATTCCACTGCGGCTGGTCAGACCCACGGAAGGCGCGTAAAAGGCAAACACTGCCACGTTACGTTTGTTGGCGTGTGCAATTGCCCGGTGAAGGTCAGTGGTGTTGCCGGCGGCAGACGAGTCGAACCCGTGTGATGTGTCCAAGCCGTCGGAGACTAGTAATACGGCACTCCTCCCTTTCCAACTAGCATCGAAACCGCGCAGTGCCTCGATCACTTCCACATATGGATTAAAAGGCGACCCAGCCGTGCTGGACAGGGGAATGCGCAACGAGCGCGCTGCCTTGTCAAGGTCCGTTGTAAACGGCTGACGAACTTGTAACGATCCGCTGGTAACATAACCCACCATTACTCGAGATCCGGCGGGCAGCGATCTAATGAAGTCGCGTGTGGCGTCCAACTCGTTCCCGACCTGCGAAATAAGGTCGTCCTGAATCAAAATAGCAAGATTCAGTGGCGTTAATACTCGGGCGTTCCTTTTGTCATTCTTATTTCCGTCAGTCCTCGCTGCAAAGGTTGCCACACTTGCTACAAAGGCAACAACCAGCACCACGACCAGCGGAAATGTTCGTCGCAAAAACATGTTTCTTACTCCTAACCTATTCGAACTTTGTCCACTCACTCAGATGCACAACCCATGGGAAAAGATGGCCCTTAAAGTGTCTTGGATCTTCGTGGGAGTGCTTATGCCATTTAGAGAAAGGCCAATCTGAAGTCGTGTCTTACTTGGGACTCCTGCTTGAGAGCAAGCGAACGATCCACAAAATATCACCAAAAGACACGAAAAGCCTTAGTGTTATTTCGTGTCATTTAGTGGATCGTCCTCGAACCGAGGAAAGAGGAAGCGTTGGAAAGTGAAATTATGACATCATCTGGACCGCGCTGCATCTTTTTTCACATCGAATAATCGCGTTTTAGATTCGGATACTGAGCTATCGACCCTAACTTGCGTTTACCATGCGCGCTCAGATAAATTACCTCCCAATCCGGAACACATCCTGCCAGGTACTCTGGGCTTTGATTGAAGCGGATGGGTATCCTTCACCAAAATTCGCATACCGAAAGGGAAAGTCGTTATGAAAGTTTATTCGACAGATTCGATTCGCAATCTGGCGGTCATTGGACACGGCGACGCAGGCAAGACGCAACTATTAAGCTCTCTTCTCTACGTCGCCGGCGAAACGTCCCGTTGGGGTAAGGTGGATGAAGGAACAACCGTCACCGATCACGAAGAAGATTCGATTGCGCGCAGGATCACACTCAATATTGGACTCGCTCATTTAGACTATCGGGAAACCAAACTCAATTTTATAGATACACCCGGATATGCTGCGTTCGTCAGCCACGCACGTCCAGCTCTGCGGGTCGCCGACTGCGCTGTGGCGGTAGTTGACGGCGTTAAAGGCGTTGAAGTGCAGACAGAGAAAACCTGGGCTTACGCCAACGAGTTCATCGTGCCGCGCATTATGGTGATTACGAAACTCGATAAAGAACATTCGGATTTTGGCAAAGCTATTGAAAGCGCCCAGAGGACCTTCAGCCGGGCAATCATTCCTTTTACTTTACCAATAGGGAGAGAGAAAGACTTTCGTGGTGTGGTGGACGTAGTCCATATGAAAGCGTACGAGCTCGGCGCTGATGGACAGGCGAAGGAGATTGACATCCCCAGCGACGGTCGCGACTTCGTTGAGAAGACGCGCGAGCGTCTCGTCGAGCTGGTGGCCGAATCCGACGACGCTCTATTGGAGAAGTATTTGGATCAGGGGACACTCGACGAAGCCGACATTATTCCCAACATCAACAATGCCATAGCACAGAGCAAACTCTGTCCGGTGTTTGCGGTGTCCGGCGCCACCCTGGTGGGACTCCGGGCGTTGCTAAACGGTATTGTCGATTACGCGCCGGACCCGGCCCACCACGAGGCGGAATATGGCTATCCGGTAGATGCTGGTCCAAACGCAGACAAGATCGCACGTCGCTACAACGCGAGTGAACCGTTTTCGGCTTATTGCTTCCGCACGGTCGCCGATCCATTTGCGGGTCGCATAAACGTAATGAAGGTAATTAGTGGTCGGTTGCACACTGATGCCAATGCATTGAACTCCACCCGTGGCACGATGGAACGGCTTGGAGCACTGCATGCAGTCCAGGGTAAGCAACTCGACAAAGTCCCTGAAGTTCACGCCGGCGACATTATCGCTTGTGTGAAGCTCAAAGAGACACAGACCGGCGACACGCTCTGCGACAAGCAGGCTCCCATCGTTTTCCCGCCGGTTGAGTATCCCGAAGCCGCCATTGCTTTTGCGATCGAGCCAAAGTCACGCCAGGATGAGGAGAAGATCAGCGTGGCGCTACACAAGATCCTGGAAGAAGATCAGGCGCTACATTTCAGCCGCGATGCCCAAACCAAGGAGTTCTTACTTTCCGGTTCGGGCCAACTCCACGTGGAAACCGTTGTTGAGAAATTGAGGAAGCGGTACGGCGTGGAAGTGACACTTCATCCACCCAAGGTTCCCTACAAAGAAACCATCACGCAGCGCGCCGAGGTCCAGGGACGGCACAAAAAACAGACTGGCGGCCGGGGACAGTTTGGCGACTGCAAGGTCATATTCGAGCCTATGCCCCGCGGCGGTGGTTTTGTCTTCGAGGACAAGATCTTCGGCGGCGCCGTGCCACAGCAATTTCGACCGGCGATCGAGAAAGGCATCGTCGAGGCCGCTCTATCAGGAGCCATTGCAGGTTATCCCCTCGTGGATTTCAAGGTACAATTGATCGATGGTTCGTATCACAACGTCGATTCCGATGAACATTCTTTTCGCGCGGCCGGCCGGAAGGCATTTCGTGCGGCGATGGAGAAAGTAAAGCCTTCGATACTTGAACCGATCATGGACGTGGAGATCGCAGCGCCCCAGGAAAATAGCGGCGACATCATGGGAGATCTCAATTCCCGCCGCGGCCGCGTGCAAGGCATGGAAACCAACGGCAAGCAACAGGTTATTAAGGCGCAAGTGCCGATGTCTGAAATGCTCAACTACCAATCGACGCTGAATTCGATCACGGCGGCACGCGGGTCATTCCACATGCAGTTTTCGCATTACGATCCAGTCCCTGGAAATTTGGCGCACAAGATTGTCGAGCAATCGCGAGCGGAAGGAAGAATCCGTGGGGGCGAAGAAGAAGAGTAATTCACCTCTGGTGCGCATGAGACTGATGGGTCACTCGAAACCGGATCTCGAGTGACCCATCTTTTATTCCCTCACGACCAGTCCCAAGCGAGGCAGCATAGACTTCATTTTCCATTTCTGATTTCTCATTCATCATTGCAATGGGAAATGATAGCCGTCAAATGAAAACTGGAAATTGAATCCGTCCCACCGGCGCCCTTTACTGCTCTATGCGGCTCCTCATGCGTATTTTCTGACCCATCGTCGGACCTTCCTTTACTGTGTAGTTCGCTGGGACCTCGAATAGCGACCGGACAGGTTCGTCGCGACTGATGTTCGTAAGCCGGTAAATCGTTTCGCCAAAGCGGGGGTCAGCGTGACGTGTCATCACCACGGTCTGCAGCTCCGGCGAATACCAGCGTTCGAAAACGATTTCAAGCGGGCGCTCGTTGCCAATCTCACCGGTGGGAATTGTTGTTGTATTGCGAGTTCCCTCCGCCTCCACTCCTTCAATTGTTTGCCTGCCAAGTGATTCCGTCTTGCCACCTCGTTCTGGGCCACCGTGCCATTCCATTACCACACCGCCTTCGGCACCTGGCGGAGGCGGAGGGCCACTGCGTAAAAACACCTCCGAGTGCATTTCGGCTCGCTCGGGCGGTGGACCTTGCGGCGGCCCGCCAGCGGATCGTTCACCACCCCGGTACAAAGCGGTCAGGGCTTCTTCCTCTCCGGCCAGCATCGACTGGAGCAGTTCGCTGTCAGAAGGGTCTCGTGGTGTATTCATTCCTGAATGATTCGCGTCGTCACTTTGTATTCGCGTGAGCGGACAAGAAAGTTCCGGAATTACAGCAACCCGGAAAATGAGATGAAGGGAGATACCTACAGAAGATTAGTGACATATTTCTGGTTTCATGAAAGACGATCCACGAAATCACACGAACCAACACGAATATTTAGTGAGAGTTCGTGTGATTTAGTGGATCGTCTTGCCCCAGTCTCGCTTCTCGAGCAGTTGAATAAACTCCGGCGAGCGGCGACGCAGGCTAAGCCAATCCTCAAACATATTCGGCTCTTGCAACCACACAGTTAACCACTGTGCAATCTCCCCGGCCTCGACCCGGTTTTTCTCGCCAACAATCTTACTTTGGGCCAGCCTCTGAGATTCTCCTTTGATACTCAGCGCCAGCTCACGGAGGCGCCGCAACCTGACCTGATCACCCTCTCCTTCCAATCTTTGTCGCAATTCGTCAAGCTTCGTTATCGACTTCGATGACTCAACCAGATCGGAGAAGTTCAATTCATCCGGCAAGATCAATGCCGTGAGATTCTGTTCTCGCCATTGGGTATCGAAATCCAATACTTCCGGGTGACGCAGGACGGCGCCTTCATCGGCCAGGGTCCGAGCGATAGCTGCGGGGCTTTCTAACGCCCCTTCGCCAAAGCTTTCGCTGACCGCTTGCTGAATCTGCGCCAACTCTTGTGCGCCAACCGACTCACAATCAAGATCCTCCCAGACCTCAATAATAAGATCCTGCTTCGTATGCGCCCGCCAGCGATTAGCTTTCATCAAGTCAACCTGATATCACCCACGCGTTGTGAGATCAAGCGCTACTTTCGCTGCTGCCACTCGTGGGTTAGACTTTGCTTTCGGCAAAAGGGCAATTCCACGAGCAGTCTGCTGAAAACTCTACGATCCACGAAACGCCACGAAGCGAGACGAATTGAACGCCTGGAATTTGAGTCATTTGGTGTGATTTCAGGATCTTCTACTGCTCTTAGGTTAAGAGACTATGCTTAGCAGTTCCGAAGCAGCAAACATCGCGAAGGCGCGGATCACGGCTGACGAAGCTCGTGAATTTCTTGCACACGCAACACAACTTTTCAGAAGCAAGCCATTTAATGCTCATCGCGTTTTCTCCGGCGGTCACGCGCAAACGCTAGCGGGTTATGCCTGGCCGCGGCGTTTTCGCCTGCGCCCGCATGCGGACCAGGAACGTCTCTTCCAGGTGGCCCCGGATACTCAAGTGCTCGCCAATTGTCGCTGGCAAACAAACCCTACTGAACATCCAACGATCGTAATCTGGCACGGCATGGAGGGTTCGAGCGCCGCAGTTTATATGCTGGCTACTGCGCAGAAGGCCTTTCGCGCGGGATTCAATGTTGTGCGAATGAACCTCCGCAATTGTGGCGCGACGGAACATCTGACACCAACTCTTTATCACGGGGGACTAAGCGAAGACCCGCGCGCGGTCGTGACTGAACTGATCGAACGAGATGGCTTGTCAAAAATCTTTCTCGCGGGCTTCTCGCTTGGCGGAAACCTGGTGCTGAAACTAGCGGGTGAATACGGTGAAAGTCCGCCAAAAGAAATCCTTGGCGTCTGTGCCGTCTCGCCTTCGGTTGATCTGGATGCCAGCGCTAACTTAATCAACCAGCCTTCAAACAGGATCTATCAGCGAGATTTTTTGCGCCGGCTGCGAAAACGCATTTACATCAAGAAACAACTCTACCCGAAATTGTATGACACCGCCGGGATCCGGACGATTCAAACAATCAGACAATTTGACGATCGATTCACTGCGGTTGCGCACGGCTTTGCAAACGTCGCCGACTATTACGACCGGGCGAGCGCGCTTCGCGTGATCGATCTAATCCGCGTTCCGACATTGATCATTCACGCCCACGACGACCCCTTTATTCCGTTCGAACCGTTGCGCCATCCTTCTATTGCAGCTAACCCATACATTCTCCTGCTGGATCCGGAACGCGGCGGGCACGTCGCTTTTCTTGCCTCCAGGCCTTCTCGCGTTAATCGAGATCCTGTAACGCGCGATGCGCGAGAGACTCAGGAATTTGAACCGGAACTCTCGGGTAACGATTCACGATTTCCAAATCACGATTCAGCAACAGAAGACCGCTTCTGGGCCGAGAACCGCATGGTCGAGTTTTTCACATTGGCGGATGAAACCTGGTAGAGGCAAATGACAAGTACTTTCAGAAGCTAGTTTGCTTATCCTTGCTTCCACGCCCGGGTGTTATTCATCCCGACTGATGTCTGTGATTCTCTTTTTCATCGACGGTTTGGGTATTGGTTCACGCGGGCCCTTCAATCCATGCGACGGCCTCGAAAACGCGGCGCCACTGGCAGTTTTCAAAGACGAAGCGCCCGCTGGGGCGGCGACAATCGACGGTATCCTCGTGCCGACAGATGCCTGCCTCGGAGTCGCAGGGCGGCCGCAGAGCGCGTCGGGGCAAACAACGATCCTCACAGGTGTCAACGCACCGGCGCAGCTCGGTTATCACAAGCAAGGCTTTCCCAATGCGGCAATGCGCGAGATCATTAGCGAACACTCCATCTTCCTCCAACTACAGCGGGCCGGGATTGCTCCGATCACTTTCGCTAACGCTTATACCCCGCGCTTCTTCGACGAGCGTCCGCGCTGGGTTTCCGCTACAACGGCAGCCGTCGAAGCGGCCGGGCTACAATTCCGCACTATCGATGACATGCGTAACGGTCGAGCCGTCTACCAGGATTTCACGAATAAGATGCTGATTGAGCGCGGTGAAGATGTTAAGCCGCGAACTCCGCGCGAGGCCGCGAAAGTTCTAGCAGGAATTAACGCTGAAAACCGCTTCACGCTCTACGAGTACTTTATTACCGACAAAGTCGGCCATGCCCAGGACATGGATGCCGCGAGAACTGTGATAAAGGATCTTGCTCTTCTCGTAAGAGAGGTGCTGGCTCGCGTTGATCTGAACCGCACTTCCGTTATACTCACGAGCGACCACGGGAATATTGAAGACTTATCCTCGCGAAACCATACTTTGAATGAAGTGCCTACCATTGTCTGGGGCGCAAACCGCGATCGCATTGCCGGCCGTATCAAGAATCTCGCAGACATCACGCCAGCCATCGTCGACACCTTGACGGAGAAAACAACAGCGCATAGATGACAGGGGCACAACTCGCATCGACAGGAGAGCCGCACTCCGAGCGCCATCTCCCAAAGAACAATCCGCGTGAGATCTTTGGTTGGAAGATGTACGACTGGGCCAACTCAGCTTTTTCTACGACCATCGTTGGCGCACTTTTCGGGCCTTACCTGACGGAAATAACGCAGCGCGTGGTGGGCGAAAACGGAGTAGTTGTTGATCTTGGTCCGTTCGGCGCAATCACGGCAAAGTCCTTTTTCCCGACCTGCGTTTCTGTCGCCGTCTTTCTACAAATATTCATGTTGCCGATTATGGGATCGGTTGCCGACTACACCAATCTTAAGAAGAAGATGCTGACCGTGTTCTGCTACGTCGGCGTCACGGCAACCTGCCTGATGTTCTTCATTAATGGAAGCCTCTATTGGCTCGGCGGCCTGCTCTTCATAATTGCCAACCTCGCTTTTGGGGCGGCCCTGGTTTTTTACAACGGTTTTCTTAATGAGATCACTACCGAAGACCAGCGGGACAAAGTGTCGAGCAGAGGGTTCGCTTACGGTTATCTCGGCGGCGGGCTCTTGCTGGGTTTGAATTTTCTACTGGTAAAGAGCGCTAGTCGGTTGGGTTTAGATCCTTATCTGGCTGTGCGAATTTCCCTTCTGTCGGCCGGCATATGGTGGGGCGGATTTGCGCTGATCACATTTGCCACTCTAAAAACACGTGCGGTGGCGAAATCGCTGCCGCCGGGGAAGGGCTACTTGACTCTGGGGTTCTCCGAGCTTGGCCGCACGTTCAGGGAATTGGCGCGTCTGCGCCACACATTGAGGTATCTCATCGGCTATCTGTTCTTCAACGATGGTATTCAGACTGTCATCAGCATGGCCTCGGTCTTAATGGCCCAGGAACTTTTCATCGCCCGCGGTTTGCCAACGGATCAGTCGTTTCTGCTCGGCATCTTCCTGATGGTGCAGTTTGTCGCTATCTTCGGCGCGCTTATATTCGAGCGGCTCGCCTATGCCATTAAGACGAAGAATGCGATTCTCGTTTCACTTGTGCTGTGGTGCGGTGTTGTGATTTACGGATACGGCTTCCTCAGGACGACTACAGACGCCTGGGCGATGGGGGTCGTGATTGCCATCGTCCTGGGTGGTTCGCAAGCACTCTCGCGTTCCCTTTTCTCGCGCATGATTCCCGAAGGCCGCGAAGCCTCTTTCTTCGGCCTTTACGAAGTCTCAGAGCGTGGCACTTCGTGGCTGGGACCGTTGTTGTTTGGAGTAGTCGTTGCCGCGACAGACTCTTACAGACAGGCACTGCTTTCGTTGATAGTCTTATTCGTCGTCGGCACGATAATTCTCTACTTCACCGACACGGACAAGGCCATACACGAGGCAGGCAATCTTCTCCCCGAAGAAGCTGCGCGAGCGAAGTGACTTTATGGCAGGCGTTTCCTCAACCAAGCTTTCGTTTCTTTCCCTTTGCTGCTGACTTCTCGACGCACTCCCGCGAGCAATACTCCGACAGCTTAGAGCCCGGGCCAATTGCGCGGTCGGCTGGTACCCAGGTGCCGCACGCTACACAACGGATAAGTTTGTTTTCAGTTTTGATTGATCCGCTTCGTTGAGTTGGAGCAGACGTCGAGGTTGCGTCAAGCGTGCCTTTCATCATGCTGGACATTTTGCGCCAGAGCTCAAGGTATGGTCGCAGACGCGAATACAGGAGGAGGAGGAGGAGAGCGAGGAGGGCCGCGATGAATAGATACTTCAAGTTAGTCTTAAATCAATGTAGGTTTCTTTACTCACTTAACCTGGCTGGTTTGTCGCCTGAAAATAAACCCATGACTATTCATTTTTATCATCGCCGGCTTTGCGTGCTCCGGGGACATACGTTACGTCGACAGCGCGCCTACGCGGTGCGGGATCCGTCGCGCGACGCCGTGGTGTGGTTTCTTTATTTCTTCGGTCGATGCTACCGACGGGGAGGCCTTTTCCGTGCACTGCTTCCTCCAGGATTCTCGTGATTTCCTGTGAAAGCGTTCGATGCTCGGCGGCCGCGCGACGTCGCAAAGACTCCTTCAGATGATTGGGTACGTACGCGCCTATGAAGACTCCTTTGCGATTTGCCATGTCTCTCTCCGACCTCTCCTCTGGGTTAAATGGATAAAGGTATTCGGGTGGGGCCCTTGCTTGGGGCCCTGCAATAAGAACAGGTCTGTAAGCCGAATTCTGTGCTCCGATTTGAAATCTAAGATTCCCAACCAGAGTGGCGATCATTCATCTAGTCCAACTGTTGCCAGTTGGATCGAGCGACCTACCCGGAGGTCGTAGCAGCTTTTTGAATCTGAAAACTCAGATTCTCAAATCTGCTTTGGGCGGGCAGCCCTATTTGACGCCTCCCTATTTGGTCTTGCACTGCGAGGAGTTTGCCTGGCCGCGCGTGTCACCACGCGCGCCGGTGCGCTCTTACATTAAGCCCTTACGGGCCGCACCATTTCACCCATCACCTGCTCAGCTATTCGCAAAACAGGCTGGTTTGTTTTCTGTTGCACTTGTCGTCGCTCCAACGTCTCAGACCTGAAATTCAAGTCTGGGATTGTGTTGGACCGCCCAGCCGTTAGCGGGCTCGCTGCCCTTTAGTGTTCGGACTTTCCTCTCCCAGCGTCTTATTC
>Ga0136623_10000299_pt1 | contig 13986 bp, 5 predicted proteins | sample AntDrymUQ4492106_2_FD_104656 | JGI IMG/M metagenome (GOLD analysis project Ga0136623, IMG submission 104656) | Polar desert sand microbial communities from Dry Valleys, Antarctica - metaG UQ449 (21.06) | ecosystem: Environmental > Terrestrial > Soil > Desert | place: Antarctica: Dry Valley...
ACGTGGCGCTGCAAACATTGAGCGCAAACTTCTTTCATCATACACTGCATCGGCGAATTGATTGAGCCGATTGCCGTGTGTTCCTTTTTCAAATACGGCTGTAAAGCGTTATGTCGCGCTTCCTTGACACCGTTCATCATTCGGTCCGAACCGATGGCGATAATGCGGTCAACGTCCTTCAAGTCAACTTTCGCTTCGCCTAATTTTCCTTCGGCATAGGCAATCATCGCCTGCACGATATTGCCGCGAAAATGCGCGTCCTGCGGTCTTTCGGGCTGAATCTCGTCACCGTAATCGGTCGCCCAGACAACTTTGTCGGTCGCGTTTTCGATTTCTTCGCGCTTGAACAAATCCGCTCCGTTTTTGTATCCGGCGAAATAGACGACTTTGTTATTATTTTCGCGCAAAGCCCGGGCAATCGAAAATAAAACCGCGTTTCCGAGTCCGCCGCCGGCAAGCAAAACCGTTTCGTTTTCGGGAATCTCCGTCGGCGTTCCGGTCGGTCCCATCACGAGAATTTCTTCGCCTTCTTTGAGCAGAGAACAGAGCCGCGACGAAGTTCCCATTTCGAGAACAATCATCGAAAGCAAGCCTTTTTCCTTGTCCGTCCACGCGCCCGTGAGCGCAAGACCTTCCATCATCAGGCGTTTGCCGCCGACAACCGGAGCGGACGTTTCAAAGTTTTGCAGACGATAAAATTGTCCCGGTTCAAACTTTCTCGCCTGCAGCGGCGCTTTGACGATAACGTCAATAATCGTCGGCGTTAAGCGTTCGATTCTGACGACGTAAGCGCGAAGTTCTTCATCAATCGTCGCTTCGAGCCGGTCGAAAATCGCATCGCGTTCAGGTTGCGGCAAACTGCCGCGCGTCGCCAGTTCCTCGGCGAAAATTTCGACCACTTTCGGGTAGCCGTGTTTTGCCGAAGCCATCGCTTTGACGACGTTTCCGGCGTATTGCGGGTGATTATCGCCGTAATAGCTGATAAATTTCCCGGCATTTTCGTAACTCGTGAAAAATCCGGTTTCGCCTTTTGCGGCTTCCGTAGCGTGAAATTTTCCGTCGCCGTTTTTTTCCAGTTTGAACGGCTGGAAAAATTGCCGCCACTCGTCGAGTTTGAAAGTTCCGGGTTTTTCTTTTTCGTAAATTACGTTCGGGCTTGTGCCGGCGGCGACGCAGACGGTTCGCGCCGGAAGTTCGACGTATTCGCCCGCGTTCGAGAATTTACCGGTTTCGCCGTCGTAAACTTGTTTCTCAAAAACCAGAGCCTTAACCGCGCCGTATTCGTCGGGAACGGCTTCGGTCGGCGACATCAATTCGACAAAATTAATGCCTTCTTCGAGAGCTTTTTGAACTTCTTCGTGATTCAGACGATATGCGGGCGAATCCTGTATTCTCTTTCTATAAACCAACGAAACGCCGCCCCACGATTGAATGAGCGGCACGAAATTCGGCTCTTCGTCCGCTTTCGAGGCGCGTCGTCTTTCCTCACGAATCGCTTTTCCGTGAACGAGAAATTCGCCGAAAACCTTTTTCTCTTCTTCGTCAAACGCCGCCCACGCCGCTTCTTCGCCGATGTCATCGGCGACCGTTTCAAATTTGCCGAGCATTTTTTCGACCTGCACCGGATAATACGCGAAAATCTCCGTTGCCGTATCAATTCCCGTCAAACCGCCGCCGATGACGACCGCCGGAAGCCGGACTTGAAGATTGGAAAGCGTGTCGTATTTGAATGCGCCCGTTAATTGCAAAGCCATCAGGAAATCGGAGGCTTGACGAATGCCGCGAATCAGATTGTTTTTCATCGGCACAATCGTCGGTCGTCCCGCGCCGGTCGCAATTGCAATATGATCGAAACCGAAATCCCAGGCGTCTTCAATCGTCAAAGTTCCGCCGAAACGAATGCCGCCGTAAGCGCGAAAACGCTTGCGCCGCGAGAGAATCAACTGCATCATCGTCAGAAAGTTTTTGTCCCAGCGAACCGTAATTCCGTATTCCGAAACGCCGCCAAAGCCAGACAAAATGCGCTCGTCGAGTTCGTCTTTGATGACTTCGACATATTTAATCGGCTTCGGCGTAGATTTACCGAGATTGCCCGTCCATTCGTCGGGAAGCGGCTCGATTTTCAAACCGTCAACGCCGATTACGCCGAAACCTTCGTTCAAAAGATAATGCGCGAGCGTGTAGCCGGCAGGACCAAGACCGACGACGAGAACATTTTTTCCGTTATACGGCAATTGATACGGACGTTTGGCGTTTAAAGGATTCCAGCGCGTCAGCAGATTGTAAATCTCAAAACCGTAAGGCAGATTTAAAACGTCGGTCAAGGTCGCGGTTTCTGCAAGCGGAATATTGACCGGCTCCTGTTTTTGAAAAATACAGCCTTTCATACAATCGTTGCAGATTCGATGACCGGTTCCGGCGCACATCGGATTGTCAATCACCACCAGTGCGAGCGAGCCGATAGAATCGCCCTGCCGTTTCAAGAGATGCATTTCCGAGATTTTTTCGTCCAAAGGACAGCCTTCGGTTTTTATTCCCAAAGGATTTCGTTTCGGCGCGCCGTCCTTTTCGCGCAAGCCGGTCGAGCAGGAATCTTTTTCGCGTTCGTGGCAGATCAAGCAGTAATCAACTTCGTAAAGAGCGTCGCGCACGGTGCCGCGGTCGTCGGTCAAAGTAAAACCGTCGCGCCGCCGCATTTCTTCGCCGCCGCCGCGCATCAGATTGGGCAGTTTCGGTTCGGGATGAATCAGATGAACGAGATTTTGATAATCGAGCGCGTGCGGAACCCGAAAGCTGTGCCATTTTTTCTTTTTGGCGAAAAATTGGATCGCCGACCACGCTTCGAAAATTTGCAAAACGGCTTTGACCTGCAAAATATTGCCCGTGCCTTCCGTTTCGATGATCAATCGCTCAAAAATCCTGCCGAAGGTTTTATCTTTTAATTTATCGTAAGCGGAATTTATTTTATTTAAAATTTCCTGAATTTCCGCCGTGATTTCCAGATTTCTCGTTAAAATTTCTTCGGCTTGAACGAGTTTGTCGGTAATAAAAGCGATTGCCAGTTCTTCGTCGTAAATCAAGGCTTCGTCGAAAGCGTTATATTTAAATTCATTGACCGCCGTCGCTAATTCGCGTTCATTAAGCGCGCTGATTTTTTCTGCCGGATATTTTTTAATTGCCCGCCGCTGAACAAAAAACTTGTATTTCCAAATCGGGTCCTGCGCCCGGATTTCCCGCTGCAATTCTTCGCGTTCGCGGCTGATGCCGAACATTTTGGCGATAAAGGCGGAAAGATGCGGCGCGGCATCGGTCAGAATGTTCGACTCGACCCGCCGCTCGTAACCGTTGCCGTGCGCGGCGATATATTTGGTTAAAACACCGGCGAGAACCGGCTCTTTGTCGAAAAGCTCGCTATAAAACTTATCAGCCAACTCTTTAAGTTTTACGGCATCGAAAAGGTCGGAATAACGAAATCCGACAATTCCGAGATCAAAATCACGATTTGCGATGATTTGTTCTTCTACTTGTTTTTCAAATTGTTTTTTTACCTGTTCTTTTTCGTAAGTTCCGGTCATATATGTTTGCTAAATAAATAATTTTAAAATCAGTATAAAAGTCACTATAAAAGTCATTGTAAAAGAAAATATATCATTTGCGTTTGTCTTGTCACAAAAGCGGACGGAGTTATGCCGAACGGAATTTTTGATTTAAGTCCGAAAAAAATGTATATTTTTCATAGAATTAAGTGAAAAACTAAGATGAATATGTTATAAAGCAAGTTTGCTTATTATATTCTCCGCTCGAGTTTTTGAAGATTAAGTTTTATTAAAGCAGTATGGAAAAAGATCAAAGATTAACGCCTTTACCGAACACCACCGTTACCGATTTACAAAAGGATAATCAGGATTATCCGGCGAGTTACGCGCCTTTTTACGATGACGAAAATTTTGATGATAAGCGTTCGGTTCGGCAGTATTTCAATATCGTCTACAAACGGCTGCCGCTGATTTTGGCGTTGACGATTTTAACAACCGCCTTCGCCGCTTTTTATATGTATCGGCAGCCATTGGTTTTCCTGGCGCGGACGGAAATGCTGATCGAACCGCGAAAACCGAAAGTTCAAACAAAGGACTCGATTAACATTAATTTCGCTAACGATGTTAATTATGCCAGCACTCAGCTGCAGCTTTTGCAAAATCCCGATTTGATGATGGCTGTCGTCCAAAAGCTCGGTCTGCACCGCCAGCCAAATCTTCTTGGCAATCAGAATAAAGGAATTCTCTCCACTTTTCGCTCAATTTTTTCAAGCGATAAAACTGTCGAAAGTAAAGATGCTTCGTTGCCGGTCTTAAACGAAAATAACGTCGCCGTCACAGGCGTTGCCGCCGATAAACTTTCGCTCACGCCGGAAGAAGAGGAACGCGCCGTCCAATACTTAACTTCATTTTTAAGCGGCTTGGACGTTGACCAAATAGAACAGACAAATCTCGTCAATATCACACTCAAAAGCACAAATCCCGGACTGGCGGCGAAAGTTGCCGATACACTTGCCGAAACATTTATCGAACAAGACATTGAGCGCGAAACTAAAGGCGCGAAGGATGTTTATGATGAACTTTCCAAATCAATCGAGGATTTGAAGTCAACAATCAACAGCAAGGAAGTCGAACTCATTAATTTTATGAGAAACGGCGATTTGCCTTTGCAGGAAAAAGGCGGAGAATTATCAGCCAGTATTTTGCAGAATTTGAGCGGTCAGTGGCTCGGAGCAATTGATGAGCGACGCAAAATAGAAGCCAATTATAATGCTGCCGTAAGTGCCAACGCACGCGGTGAAGGTGATAATATCCGCGAGTTGACCGAAAGTAGAATTTATCAGGAAACGATGAGGATTAATGCCGAACGAAAAGCCAAATTACAGGACACGATTCGGGAAATTGATAAACAAATAAGCACGGCTGAAAATGAAAAAGCGCAATTGTTAGTCAAATATACGCCTGAATACTACAAGGTTAAAGAAAAAGAGCAGCAAATCGCTAAACTTCAGGAAAACAGAGAAAAAACGGAAAAAGAGGTAACCCAGTTAATTGATACCGACGAGAAAAAAATTAAAAAAGACGCTATTGGCGGCGCACTGGTCGGATTGCGTTCACAACTCGAGTCGGCAGCTACGCGCGAAAATCAACTTCGAGCCACGTATCTAAACGAGATGTCCAAAGCTAATATTCAGGGACAAGCGGAAACCCGTCTGACCACACTCAAAAGAGAAATTGAAACCCAGCGCAATTTGCTCGACAACTATACGCAAAGACAAAAAGAACAGGAACTGGCGATTTCGGGCAGCCGTCCCGACAATATCAAAATTTCCGCTCACGCCATTACGCCGACTTCGCCCATCGGACCGCAGCGAACACGCAATATTATGGTCGCGTTTTTAATGTCGCTGGCTGCCGGAATCGGTCTCGCTTTTTTAATGGATTATCTTGACGATTCGGTGAGAACTGCGGATGACATCGGCAGACATCTCGGATTGCCGACTTTAGCCTTAATTCCCGATCACGGTTCAATGGATAAACTCACGACGGCTTTGATGCCGGGCAAAAACGGCAATGGAAACGGAAGCGGTTCGATTGCTCTGATAACGCTCGAAGACCGCCGCTCGCCAGTCGCCGAAGCCTATCGCCATCTTCGCACGTCGCTGCTGTTTTCATCTGCCGGAAAACCGCCGCAAATAATTCTGGTAACGTCCGCGCAGCCTTCCGAAGGCAAAACTACGACGGCAATCAACACGGCGATTGCGCTGGCGCAATCGGATGTTGACGTCGTTATTATTGACTGCGATTTGCGCCGTCCGCGTCTGCACAGCCATTTTAGTCTGGACAATACGCAGGGATTAACCAATTACCTCTCCGGCGAGAGAAATACGGAAAATCTGGTTAAATCTTATGCAAATTTGCCGCGCTTAAAAGTAATAACCAGCGGACCGATTCCGCCGAATCCGGCGGAGCTTTTAAGTTCAAACGAAATGAAAAACCTTCTGCAATTTTTGAAGGGAAATTACAAGCACATAATTATTGATTCGCCGCCCGCGATTTCCTTTACCGACGCTGCGATTTTGGCAACTTTAGTTGACGGCGTGGTTTTGGTGGCGATGGCGGGCAAAAGTTCGCTTCAGTTGATGCGCCGTTTCAAACAACGTCTGGGCAATCTCGGAACGAGAATTTACGGAGTTGTTCTCAACGGCATTAAAGCCAACTCGACCGATTACGATTACTACGGCTATAGTTCAACTTACAGCTATTACACGGCTGCCGAAACGGATGATTCAACGCCGTATATGGAAGAAGTGGTTTCGTCCCGCAATACGAAAAATTAAGTTAAGGTTAAAAGTAAAAAAGGCAAAGGTCGTGAACGTAATGGTTCGCAGTTTTGCCTTTTTTATTTTTCGGCTTTGTTTTTAAACAGCTTCTAAAAAACTCTTGAGTGATTTGCTCCAATCAGGCAAAGGAGAAAGCCCGAATTTTTCGCTGAATAAACAGGCGAGTTTTGAACTCGCGGGACGCGGCGCGGGGCGTTTTAAACTATTTGACGAAGCGCTTTCTAATAGCTGTTTGTTTAGACCGCCTAATTCACAAATTTTCCGAGCAAATTCCGCGTAACTTGCGCCTTCGCCCGAATTTGTTACGTGATAAATACACGGTAAATCGAGTTCGGCAAGCTCGCGCAGTCTTTTTGCCAAATCGTCGGCAAACGTCGGCGTTCCGTATGAATCTTCAATCGCCTTGATTTTTTTTCCGTCGGCGAGAAGTTTGGGCATTACGCTTAAAAAATTTGTTCCGCCGTGTCCGTAAATCCAGCCGGAACGAACGATGATAGAACGCGCGTAAGCATTTCGCGCCCGAATTTCGCCTTCGAGTTTTGATGCGCCGTAAACGCCCAACGGATTCGGCGTGTCGCGTTGCGTATAAAATCCGGTGTTTGCGCCGTCAAAAACGTAATCGGTAGAAATCGTTACAAAGCGGGCATTGATTTTTTTTGAAGCGAGAGCGAGGGTTTCCACGCCGTCGGCATTTGTCTTATTGCAAATTTCTGAATTAGTTTCCGCGCCGTCCACATCCGTGTAAGCCGCGCAGTTTAGAACACAGTCGAATTTTTCTCGTTCAAACAAATCAAAAACGCTGCGTCTATCGGGAATATCGAGTTTCTGCCGGGTTAAAGCGACAACTTCGTCGCCGATTGATTGGCAGTATCTGTTTGCCGCGCGCGCGACCATTCCATTTGCGCCCGTGATAAGAATTTTCATAACGAATTTTTGCGAAGCAGATAATTTATTTTGTCCCGATTTCCATCCCGTAATGATTTTTATAATAATCACGATATGCGCCATCGCGAATGCGATTCACCCAATCCTGATTTTCAAGATACCAACTAATTGTCTTCCGCAAGCCTTCTTCCCAACTCGTTTGCGGTTTCCAGCCGAGTTCGGTTTCGGTTTTAGCCGCGTCAATCGCATAACGGCGGTCGTGTCCGGGACGGTCGGCGACAAATTTTAGAAGCGACTGCGGTTTACCCAAAACGTCAAGAATAGACTGGACGACTTCGATGTTTTTCCGTTCGTTTCTTGCTCCGATGTTATAAATCCCGCCTGCTTTGCCTTTTTCAAAAGCGAGCCAAATCGCCCGCGCGTGGTCTTCGACGTAAATCCAATCGCGCACGTTTTTTCCGTCGCCGTAAACCGGCAGCGGCTCGTCGTTCATCGCGTTGGAAATCATCAGCGGAATCAATTTTTCGGGAAATTGTCGCGGACCGTAATTGTTTCCGCAGCGCGTTATCACCGTATCAACTCCGAAGGTTTCACGCGCGGCGCGAACGAAATGTTCGGCGGCGGCTTTCGATGCGGCGTAAGGCGAATTCGGCTTGAGCGGCGAATCTTCCGTAAAATATAAATCGCTGTCTTCCGGCAGACTTCCTAAAGTTTCATCGGTCGATATTAAAATAAATCTGCGTATGTTTTTCGCCCGCGCCGCGTCGAGCAAAACCTGTGTGCCGAAAACATTCGTCAAAACGAATTCGCTCGCCGAATTAATCGAGCGGTCAACGTGCGATTCGGCGGCAAAATTGAAAATCGCTTCCGCTTTATCCGGCAACGCCCGCAAAACGGCTTCTTTATCACAAATATCACCTTTGACAAATTTATGTCGCGCAGTGTTGTCTAAATCTTCCAGGTTTTCGAGGTTTCCCGCATATGTCAGTGCGTCGAAATTAGTAATTTCTATGTCAGAAGTTTCTTCCAGAACGAGCCGGATAAAGGCGGAACCGATAAAACCCGCGCCGCCGGTGACGAAAATTTTTTTCATAATTAATAACAAATCACACGAAAAAATTGTTCTCAACTAAAAATATACGAATCAGTTGTTCTGAGTCCCGCCTTTAGGCGGCTTTTCCGCCAGCGAAGCGCGGCGCGAAGCCGCCTAAAGGCGGGACTCAGAACGGTTGGCGAATACCGGAAAATTTAGTTTACAGAATATTAATTTTATTTGCTTTGCTTATCGAGTGACTTCATCTTTGCTTACTGCATCGGAGTCGCCCGCGAATCGGTTTTGGGGCGAAGTTCATATTCCCGCGGCGGTTCGGCGCCGAGCAGGTGACGAACGAAATAATCCCAGCGGCGGCGCATCATATACGGATTGTAATCGCCGAAACCGTGACGCTTGTTCGGAAAAATGATTAAGTCAAAATCCTTGTTCGCTTTCACCAGCGCGTCAACGACCAGATAGGTGTTATAAGGCGGCACATTATCGTCCATTCCGCCGTGCGCGAGCAGCAGTTTGCCTTTCAAATTTTTCGCGTAAACCTGATTCGCCTGATCTTCGTAGTTCGATTTGCCGTCAGCGCCCGGCGTGAGCAAACCGATGTAACGCTCGCCCCAATCGTCTTCATAATTACGATTATCGTGATTGCCGGATTCGGAAATGCCGACTTTGAAGAAATCCGGGTAACGAAACATTGCCGCCGCCGTCGCGTAACCGCCGCCGGAATGTCCCCAGATGCCGACTCGTTCGAGGTCAATATACGGATGTTTTTTCGCCAGTTGCTGCATTCCCGTTATTTGGTCAGGCAGAGTGTTGTCCACCATATTGCCGTAACAGGCATCGTGAAACTTCTTTGAACGAAGCGGATTGCAAGTTCCGTCAATCTGCACGACGATAAAACCGAGTTCGGCAAGCGCCTGATGATCGCCGCGTCCGGCAGAAAACGCGCGGCTGCCGACGCTGCCGCTCTGCGGTCCCGGATAAATGTAATTGATAATCGGATATTTTTTGTTCGCGTCGAGGCGCGTCGGCGTATACATCAAACCGTATAAATCGGTCACGTTGTCACGCGCTTTGACTGTAAACGGCATCGGCGGTTTCCAGCCGGTCGCCGTCAGCCGCGAAATGTCGGTTCTTTCGAGAGTGGCGACGAGCTTGCCGGTTAAATCGCGCAGAACCGAGACGGCGGGAATGTCCGGTTTCGAGAAATTATCAATGAAATAATTTTCGGCTGGAGAAAAAGTAATTTGATGATTTCCGTCTTCGGGCGTGAGCAAAGCGAGATTTTTACCGTCGAAATTAACGCTGTAAAAATGGCTGAAATACGGGTCGCGCCCTTTTTCGCGCCCGCCCGCGAGAAAGTATAATTTGCGATTTTTTCCGTCAACTTTGAGCAGCTGCGTGACCGTCCAATTGCCGCTCGTAATTTGATTCTTCAACTTTCCGGTCGTCAAATCATACAGATAAAGATGTCCCCAACCGTCGCGCTCCGAAAACCAGACGACTTCGTTCGAGGCGGGCAGATAACGCCAATTGACGGTAGACGTTCCCGATTCAAACTGGGTCGGCGAGATTTCTTCCAACACATCTCGAACTTCGCCGGTCGTCGCGTCGGCGATTCTCAGATTCGCTTTTTTGTGATCGCGCGAACTCGACGCGAACGCCAGATTTTTTGCGTCCGCGCTCCATTCGACATCGGTGAAATCTCCGTTACAGGAAATATCGTCGCAGAGCGTCGAGCGGTGCGGGTCGGGCGGCATCTGCAGGCGAATAACTTTCGGAACTTCAATCTCGATAATGACGCGCTGAATCGTCGCAATCGGCTCACCCGGAAGCGGATATTTCCATTGTTCGAGTTTCGGGGCGCCGACGTTCGTCGTCACCAGATACATATCGCTCGCGCCGCGCTGATCCTGCTGGAAAGTAGCGATTTTTTTGGAATCCGGCGACCAAGCTAAAATCGCGCGGTCGCTGTGCGTCCAGCCCGCGTTGTCGGTCGCGTAACCGAAATCCTTCACGCCGTCAATCGTCAATTGCGTTTCCTTGCCGGTCGCAATGTCACGCATCCACAAATTCCAGTCTTTGATATAAGCCGCTTTTTTGCCGTCGGGCGATAAAACTTCGTTCGGATTACGGTTTCGGGCAGCGGCGGGCGGAACGGTTACGCCGAGCTTGGGTAAGTCGGTATTTGCCGTCCGCGTGCCGTCCGCCGGATTGACTAATACATATTCGCTGCCGGTCGGAGTTAAAACGCGATACCAGAATCTGCCGTCGGGCAAAAAGGTCGGACGAACTCCGGCGCGGTCAATAAGCGGCGCGGTATTGTAACCCAACATTTTTTCCGCTCGCGCGTAATCTTCGGCGGTTATTTTTCCAATCGAATTTCCCGCGTTTTGCTGCGCGGAAACAGTGAAAGCGAAACAACCGAGTAAAGTTAAAAACAGAAGTTTTTGTAGATGCAATGTTCTCATAAATGATAATTGTTGATGCTGATTGTTTTCCAAACAAGATTTTACCATTAAATATAATTTTATTGATTAATCGGTTCGCCATTCGCATCGAGGCGAACTACTTCGCCCAGATTAAGCTCGCGGATTCCGCTTTCAATCTTCTTTAAATCGCCGATTACAATCCAGACGACTTCGCCGGGACGCACGAATTTGTTTGCCGCCGCCGCCAGTTGCGGTTCGGTTAAGGAACGCATATTTCCGGCGTAGCGCGACCAGTAATCGTTTGGCAAACCGTAGTTAATCATAGTGATCGCCGCGTTTTCCAGCGACGCGAGCGTTTCAAATCTTCCCGGCAGACGCGATGTCATATTTCGCATAATGCTGGCGAATTCTTCGCCCGAAAGCGGACGATTTCCGGCAACGTCGCCGATTTCCTTGACGACTTCGACAATTGATTCTTTAGTTTTATCGGTTTGCACCGGCGCGACAACGAGAAATGTCCGCTGCCCGCGCACACCGCTTAATTGTCCCGACGTTCCGTAGCTCCAATGTTTGTCGAGCCGCAAATTTCGGTTAAGCCGCGAAGTCGCCATTCCGCCAAAGTTTTGGAAAACCGGTTCGGCGGCTAAATCTTCCGCCTGACCACTCGTTTCGGAAACGTGCGCGGCGACGATTGTTGATTGCGGCGCGTCCGGTTTATCAATCAGATATATTTTTTTGCCCGGCGTTTTGGCAACCGTCGCCAGATTTTTAGCCGGAGCCGCGCCTGTTTTCCAGGAGCCGAATGTTTCTTCGAGCGCGGGCAAAATTTCTTTTAACGTCGTATCGCCCGTAACGACAATTGTTGAATTATTCGGCTTAAACCAATCGGTTTGCCATTTTATCAAATCTTCGCGCGTGATAGTTTCGACTGATTTTTCATAACCCGAAGCCGGTTTCCCGTAAGCGTGATTCGCGCCGTAAATAATTCCGGGCAAAACGCGCTGGACGAGCGCGTTCGGATTAGCTTTTTCCTGCCCGATTTGCGCCAGACGACGTTGCTTCTGTATCGCAAACTGGTCAGCCGGAAACGCCGGATTGAGCACGACATCAGCCATAATGCCGAGCGACGGACGCAAATTTGCCGAAGTTGCCTGAAGGCGGACAAACGACATATCGAGCGAACTTCCCGTATTCAGACGCGCTCCGAGCGCGTCGAGTTCGTCGGAAATTTGGAAAGCGTTGCGGTTGCGCGTGCCTTCGTCCATCAAATCGAGCGCGAGCGTCGAAGCGCCCGCTTTCGCCGCTGAATCCGATGCGTAACCGGCGTCAACCGCCAACGCGACGTTGACAATCGGCGCGGAATGGCGTTCGAGCAGCATCACATTCAAACCGTTTTTGAGTTTGGCGCGCTGCACTTCGGGAAATTTGATTTCCGGCGGCGCACCGAGCGGCGGAAGAATTTTACGGTCAACATTCGTCTTTCCGGCGACGAGTTTGGCAAACGGTTTGACGAGCATCGTGTAATGATTCGCCCGCAGCCATTTGTCGGCAGTCGTTTTTACATCCGCCGGTTTCGCCGTCGCCATCGCTTCCAGACGATTAAGGTAAAAATCGGGCGAATCGCCGTAAGTCATACTTTCAGCCAGAACGTCGGAACGTCCGCCGAAACCGCCTAGGCGTTCGATACCGCGCAGAAAATCAGCCAGATTGCGGTTTTGAGCGCGTTCTAATTCTTCAACCGTCGGACCTTTCTCTAATAATTCATTCACAACCGCGTCCATTTCGCGCTCCGCGTCGGCGGGATTTACGCCGGGTTTGACCGTGACGGTGATATTTAGAGTGCTGCCGAGTTCGCTGTCATTGATGCCCGCACCGACGCTCGTGGCGAGTTCCTTTTCGTAAACCAATCGGCGGTCGAGACGCGAGCTTTTCGATCCGGCGAGAACGTCGGCGAACAAACTCAAATTTTGCAGCTCGGCATCTTTCCAGGCAGGAGCGTGATAAATTCGATAAATTCTGGCTTGCGGTGCGCGGTCTTCCATTTCATCGCGGATATTGCGTTCGAGCGCGGGAATCCATTTTTCGGTTCTCGGTAGCGGCGGTCCGGGCGCGATGCCGCCGAAATATTTGGTGACGAGTTCGAGAGCGCGTTCCGGCGTAATATCACCGGCGAGCGAAATGACCGCGTTATTCGGTCCGTAATATGTCCGATACCATTCTTTAATGTCGTCCAATGACGCGGCGTTCAAATCTTCCATCGTGCCGATAACCGACCACGAATACGGGTGCGAAAACGGGTAAATCTTGCCGCTGATTTCCGAAAAAACGCGACCGTAAGGCTGATTTTCGCCCTGGCGTTTTTCGTTCTGAACAACGCCGCGCTCACGTTCAAGCATTTCTTTGGAAATATAATTGGCTAAAAATCCCATTCTATCGGCTTCGAGATACAGCGTTCGTTCGAGCGCGGAAACCGGAACGTCCTCAAAAAAATTCGTGCGGTCGGTGTTCGTCGTGCCGTTGCGATTGTTCGCTCCGAGGTCGTCCATCGCTTCGCGGAAACCGCGCGGGTAATTTTCCGAACCGTTGAAAAAGAAATGCTCGAAAAGATGGGCGAATCCGGTTTTGCCGCGCTTTTCATTGCGCGAGCCGACGTGATACCACATATTGACACCGACAATCGGAACGCTTTTGTCTTCGTGAACGAGCAGCGTCAAACCGTTATCGAGAACAAATTTTTTGTATTTAATGGCATAACGACTTCGGTCAAAATTTCCCGCCGCCGCCCGATTCGCCGAATTTAGGGACTGCTGCGCCGTAATATTTACCGGAGCAAGTTGAAAACACATTGTAAATAACAAAACAAGGCACGTCGGTAGTTGCTGTTTCATAAACACCTCAATAAAATTTTTAGCTGAAACGCCCGCGTTTCAAGGGCAGAGTTGAATGATATTTAGACTTTAATAAACTATTACGTTTGTGACAAATGTAAATTTAAAAAACGCTTCAATAAGAGTTTTATATTAATATTAAAATTGGATAAGAAATAAAAAGTGAAAATAATTGAAAATTACCATTTGATAATGCGGTGCGCGAATCGGAAATTTATTAATTAACCATTATCGAATAGTAACTAATTAGGTCTTTGGATTTAGGTCTTTGGTCTTTGATTTTCCGGCAAGTGCGCGTTGTTTTCTTACTGGTTTGGGGCTTTGCAATGTTTCATTCGGTCAAACTTTTAAGAT
>Ga0136623_10000301_pt1 | contig 13961 bp, 15 predicted proteins | sample AntDrymUQ4492106_2_FD_104656 | JGI IMG/M metagenome (GOLD analysis project Ga0136623, IMG submission 104656) | Polar desert sand microbial communities from Dry Valleys, Antarctica - metaG UQ449 (21.06) | ecosystem: Environmental > Terrestrial > Soil > Desert | place: Antarctica: Dry Valley...
GAACGTGGGGCTGCCTACGTTGTTCCTTTGCGAATCGGCGGTGGAACTCGCCTGAAGATCTTCGAAGCGATGGCAATGGAGAAGGCGATTGTGTCAACCTCGATTGGCGCCGAGGGCCTGCCGGTGCAGAATGGCGTCGAACTACTGCTCGCCGACACTCCGGAATCATTCGCAGATTCAGTAATCCACTTGCTCGGCGACGCCGCCGCTGCCCGAGAGATGGGTCAACGCGCGGCAAAGAGCGTGCGGGATCAGTTTGGCTGGGATAAGGTTGCGGAAAAATTCGCAGAGATTTGCGAACATCTAACTCGCGAGGGGCAAGCTTCGCCCGTCAAGTTAACAATTTCGGCGAAGAGCAATGCGCCCGAGGTAGTCTGAGGCAATGGCGATTTCGAGATCTTCAGAAGCCGTGGCAGAAAAGCGCCCTCCTTCCGCTAGTTCTTCTGACACGGAAAGCGTGTCGGTAGTGATCCCCTGCTACAACGAGGAGCGATTCATCGGAGACGCACTGCGGCAGCTTGCCGGACAATATGACAACGATCTTTTTGAAATCATCGTTGTCGACGGTCTCTCTCAGGACCAAACTCGCGCGGTGGTTGAGCAATTCAAGCGGAGTTCGCCAGAGTTGACGGTTACTCTGATCGATAACGCAGCCCAAAATATCCCCACCGCGCTAAACCTCGGTGTGGCGGCGGCGCGGGGAAACATAATCGCTCGCATGGACGCCCATACTGCGCCATCCGCGGGCTATATTCGCCGGTGCGTCGAAGTGCTCAGTCAAGATAAGGCAGGTGTCGTCGGTATGCCGTGTCGCGTGCGGCCTGGCGCGAGCACACTGACAGCGCGGGCCATCGCCAGCGCAGTTTCTCATCCGTTTGGTATTGGTGACGCAAAGTATCGCTTGAGCGAAGGCCAATCGTTGCAGGAGCCAGTCGACACGGTAGCCTTTGCCTGTTTTAGAAAGTCGCTCTGGGTGGAATTGAAGGGATTTAACGAGTCGTTGCTGACGAATGAGGATTACGATTTTAACTATCGCGTTCAGCTTACTGGGCAGCAGGTGATTCTGGATCGTTCGGGGCATTGCGACTACTTTGCACGAACAACATTGAAGGATCTCTCCGTCCAGTATCTGCGCTACGGCCGCTGGAAGGCCCAGATGCTAAAGTTGCATCCGCGCTCAATAAAGCTGCGCCATCTGGTCGCGCCTGTTTTCGTTTTGTCGCTGGCGTTGCTGACGCTGCTGAGTCTTTTCTGGACTCCAATACTGCTTTTGTTGGCTCTGGAAATCTCGTTATATGCTTTTTTGGCGTTAGTTTTTGGCTGGCAAGTTATGCGGCGCAATCAGGGCGGCATCGGTATGTTGTTAGTTATGCCCTTGATTTTTTTGACGATTCATTTGTCCTGGGGTTCGAGCTTTTTGCTGGGACTGATACGTCAACCTCGGTGAGTTTAAGACGATTTGCGATCAAAACATGGCACGAGCGGCAAGATTTCCGCTCCCAACCGGATCGTTTCTGCTGAGGTTTTGTTGTGCCCATTTTGATGATTAGAAGGTATTCCGAATGAAACTTAGCGTTTTTGGTATTGGTTATGTTGGGTGCGTCTCGGCTGCGTGCTTCGCGAAAGAAGGACACGACGTGACAGGTGTAGATGTTAATCCAACCAAAGTCGAGATCATCAACAAGGGCAATAGTCCAATTATCGAACCAGGTATCGGCGAGCTAATGAAGGAAGCTGTGGCTTCGCACCGTCTCAGAGCTACAACCAGCGCAGCCGAGGCGGTGAATAATTCTGAAGTATCACTCGTTTGCGTTGGTACTCCCAGCAATTCCAACGGTAGTCTGGATCTCCGTTACGTCACACGGGTTTGCGAGGAGATCGGGGCAGCTTTAAGAACCAAGCAGGAGCGGCACGTCGTGATCATGCGCAGCACCATGCTGCCAGGAACGATCGAGAATGTCCTCGTACCGGCGCTGGAAAAAGCTTCTGGGAAAATGGCTGGCGCGGATTTCGGTGTCTGCATCAATCCGGAGTTTCTGCGCGAAGGTTCTTCATTGAAGGACTTTTACGCTCCGCCCTTCACTATAATTGGCGCAGACGATGAAACAGCCGCAGCCGTAGTGCGCGCACTTTATGCGAACATCGATGCGCCGCTGTTTGTAACGACGCTAAAGACCGCGGAGATGGTCAAGTATGTGTGCAATAGCTTTCACGCGTTGAAGGTTGGCTTTGCCAATGAGGTTGGCAATATTTGCAAAGCGCTTGCTATCGATAGTCATGTAGTGATGGACATTTTTTGCCAGGACACAAAACTCAACCTATCACCCTATTACCTGAAACCGGGTTTCGCGTTTGGCGGTTCATGTTTGCCCAAGGACTTGCGGGCGATCAATTACAAAGCAAAGGAACTCGATGTCGAAGTGCTGCTGCTTTCGGCGGTCCTACCGAGCAATCGCCTTCAGATTGAAAGAGCGGTAGATATGGTTGTCAGCACGGGAGAGAAGCGAATCGGAGTGCTTGGGTTCAGCTTCAAAGCCGGCACAGACGACCTGCGCGAATCTCCAATGGTCTCACTGATCGAGACCTTAATCGGGAAAGGCTATCAGCTCTCCATCTACGATCGCGATGTTTCGCTGGCGCGGCTTTTTGGCGCCAACAAAGAGTACATTGAGCGCGAAATTCCTCATATCTTGCAGTTGATGCGCGATAGCCTGCAGGAGGTGTTGGAAGACTCAGACGTGCTCATTATTGGCAACGAGGCCCCAGAGTTTTTCGAACTCGAAACAGATCTCCGCGCCGATCAAGTAGTGATCGATCTTGTGCGTTTATTTGAGGGGCGAACCAGTGATGAACGCTATCGCGGCATCTGCTGGTAGCGAGCCCGGCAGACGCCGGTTGCCACGCCCGCTCCTGTCGCGGAGCCGACTTCTGCGCGCGCTCTGCTTCGCTGCCCTACTACTAGTGGCGTGGTGCGCCTTAGCCTGGGGGGCTGCACGCCTGCTGATTGTCCAGGCTGAATTGCCGCGTGCCGACGTAGCGGTAGTGTTAAGTGGCTCGTCAGCTTACGTGGAACGGACACGCTGGGCCGCGCAATTCTGGTTGGCAGGACGCGCGACGGAGATCATCGTAACCAATGACGGTCAGCGCGGAGGTTGGTCCAATGCCGAGCAGCGGAATCCCTTCTTCGTAGAGCGCGCGGTGGCAGAACTGGAACGTGCGGGCGTGCCGCGCGCCAGAGTGGTGGTACTGTCGGAGCTTGTCACGGGGACGCATGACGAGGCCATTTTAGTCAGACGGTATGTGGAAGACCGCAAGCTGAGTTCGGTCCTAATTGTGACGTCCCCCTATCACTCGCGGCGGGCGCTGTGGACGATGCGCAAGGTCTTCGCCGGCAGCGGAGTTAAGATCGGCCTCGTCACGCCTCCCCCGGGCCAGCAGACCCCGCCGCCACCAACGTGGTGGCTCCACGTTGGGGGTTGGAGCACTGTCGCTGGCGAGTACATCAAGCTGGTCTATTACTGGCGGTTCTACTAGAGTGTTATGTTTGAATCAGGCTTCTACCGTAATCTGAGCTAAGCGCAACCGAGGAACCTGAGAGCTAAATGCTTGCTAAGCCACTTATGAAAGTAACAGCCCTAACGCTGGCAACTCTCGCGGTCATCGGTTCCCTGGCTGTCGCACTAACGCGATCGGGCTCTTAACGCGCAATGCAGTCAGTTTCACCGACGGACATTGTTCTCAAAGCCGGGAGCGACTTAAATGCTGCCCTCAAAAAAGCGCAGCCTGGCGACACGATAATTTTAGAGGCCGGAGCGGTCTGGTGAGGGCGAGCGTGTGACTCCGGCGTACGCGGGAAAGATGCCGAAGATCACGACGCCGGGTTGTGGACTGGGTCGGGGGCTATCCCTATGAAGTTGCTGCTCCAGAAGAGATCTTCGATTTCTTCCTGGCCAGAGGGTTTATGCTGACAAAACTAAAATGTGGCGGGGTCGGCTTGGGCTGCAACGAATTCATCTTCGTTAAGAACTCCGATAAAAATCTGGTTGATGGGGATTAAATCAGATACGTCGTTTTCATGATGTACCTTCGTTTTTGTCACTTTTTGAGGACACATTCGCCTCATGGATTTTCCTCTGAAGTCAGCAATCACCGATAACGCCACACCTGCCTTGTTACGCTACGCAGGGTCAGGAGTCTCTCGCCCAAACGGGAGATCGTCCGGTTGCCGAAGTGAGGTCCGTTAAATGATTCCCCAGTCCAGGCCTGCCAGACACAACTTTTCATTTCGTTGTCTGTTTTTCGCTTCAAGCTTTATTGTCGGTGTGCTGATGCTCTGCATGGGCATCATGCACACCACTTGTGCCCAGAACTCAAACTTGGGGAGCATCAAGACAGACTGTGGCGTTTACCCAGAAGGCCCGGCCCCGGCGTTACCCCCAGCCGGCGGCATTGTCTATGACCAAATCTTTGGTGCCGAGATCATGCGCGTGACCGATGAGCAGGACGGCACGAACCTGGGCACGTACTACAGCTATTGGCCAACATTTAACAAAAACAACAGTCGGCTTTTAGTAAAGGGCCACTCAGGAACCGGTTTCATCCGTAGCTTTAATCCCACCAGCTTCACGCTCGGCGCCAAGGAGTCGATCCCGTCCATCCCTGGCGTTGGCTACCCGGTGTTTGAGGGAGCGACGTGGAGCGGAAGTGACCCCGACGTGCTTTATGCCAGCGCCAACGCTTCAATTTATGCATATAACGCTGCGACGAAGGCTTACACGCTGGTGAAGGACTTGGCCTCGCGTCTCCCTGCGGGTGAGTACTTCCTACAAATGTCGAAGTCGCTCGATGACGATTATTTCGCGTTCACGCGTCGAACTGCTGACGCGATTCCCGGCTATGTTGTTTATCGGAAGTCAACTGATACGTTAATAGTAAAAGATGAGCCCACCCTAGATGAGGTTTCGATCTCCAAGAGCGGTCGCTACTTACTGGTTAAAATGTACCGAACGATTGGAGACCCGACTGAATCAAGGGTGTTTGACACTGTGACCGGTACACAGGAAAACCTGACGGACGGTACTCCGGACTACGCGCCCGGCCATGGGGATGCTGCGGTGGATTGTTATGTTGGGTACGATGACTGGCGAAACCAGGTCAACTACCGGAAACTGTCTACCCCGCATGCGCTTACAACTATTCTGGAGATTAATGATTGGACCACTGGTGCGATTCATACAAGCATGTTGGCTGATGATGAAACGTGGGCTTTGATCGGGTTCTTTGGTGGAGAGACCTCGGTCCCATTCCGCAACGAAGTGATCCAGGTTGCTACAGATGGGTCACAGCGCTTGCGCCGTCTCTTTCATCATCGGAGCGTATATCGCAACTACTACGATAGCCCGCGGGCTAACATCTCACGGGACGGACGCTTTGTCGCCTTTACCTCGAACTGGGGCGGGCAAGCACGAACCGATCTCTTCGTGGCTAAAATTCAGTCGGTTGCACCTGTAGTGGGGATCCAACGCCAAGCCCGTCTGCCACGCCGACTGCGAACCCGACACCCACGCCAACACCTGCTACGCCCGTCTCCCTGCCGAGCGAAAACGTCATCTGGTCGGGTTAACTAACAGTGCCGTAGTCAATAACAATCTGCAGAAGATTGCCGGCTGCGAGGGCTGCTATGACGCAGGGGCCTTCTCGCTGCACGAAATTGTCGCCGGTGATGGGTATCACCGCCTCAGAAACCTCGACCAACCGCTACGTCGGGCTCAGCCATGTTCGCGCTGGAAGTAGCGTGTTCGGAATAGATTTTGTACTTACTGACTGGTGGCTACCTGGAGGTGCGCGAGAAGGGCAACTACCGCCGCGACACGCCCTACCAGGCTGGCGAAGTATTCCGCGTCGCAGTCGAGGCCGGCACGGTCAAGTACTACAAGAACGGTGCTCTTCTACACCAGCACCGTTGCCCCCAATTACCCGCTCACTGTCGACGCCTCAATGTCAAATCTCAACACAACTATCGCCGGTACCATTATCGGAATGAACGCCGCGCCAACCCCAACTCCAACGAACCCGGGGTTGCAGATCTTTGTCCGTCAGCATTACCTGGATTTTCCTCGGCTGTGGGCCGGATTCTGGGGGATGGAATTATTGGAGCCAGCAGATGACAATGACAAGGTTGTCTGGCGGAAGATGTGGCTTGCGTCCGCTCGAGCGCATCAACGTGAGTGCGGCCTTCTTCATAGAGCAAGAGTTCAGCAGACCGGAAGTTTTGTCTATCGGTTTTACCAATCATCGCTGGGCCGCCAACCCAGCTACGCTGAGTTCGCCTGGCATCGCGCGCACGTTGTTGACGGGAGTAATCTCGAGCCAGCAAGCAATCGTTTGCGGATGCGTGGGTGCAAAGAGCGGAGTTCCCGGAGCGGTACCCCGCAGATCTGGACGGTATTCAATTCATTGATGCATTGCTGCAGACAGTGCAGCGGCGTTCAGGTGTGGACCTTTCCTCAGAACGCCCCGCACTGATCGCGGACTGGAATCTAATGGGAGCCGCGCGCGGATCGTGCGCCTGGTTGCAGATTCACCGACCTTTGCACAAGCGCAATACAACGCGGCATTTGTGCTGATGCAATACTTCGGGTATTTGCGACGTGATGCGGATCTGGCTGGTTACGATTTTTGGTTGAAGGTCTTGAACAATCGCGAGCCGAACAACCACCGGCGAATGATGTGCGCTTTCATTATTTCAGCCGAGTACCAGCTTCGCTTCCGTTCCTTTGTAACTCATACGAATGCGGAATGCGGGTTGTGGGCGGAATGATGAAGGCTGCAGAAATGAGGCCTTAGATCTGGGCTATTGCTTCTCTTCTTTCAGGGAAATTTTGGTGCGAATCCGTGGAAGGGTAGGTGCGGGAAACAAAGAGCTTACCGACCCAGACTGTCCTAAGTTGTGCGATCATCCTCCCACTTTTCCGGAATTCATTCTTCTTTGTTCATTTGTTTGGGAATGCACGCATGTTGCACCAATCAAAGGCCTTGATCATTCGGGAGTTGGTTAGGGGTTTTTTACATGTTAGTCTAACTTGGCCAGGCGGCAGAAGCCCGGTCTCGAATACGATAGGACCAATTCCGAATGTACCTGGGGACATGCCGATACCAAGTCCGCATTTCACATCGTCGTGCGAGTGCTGGACGAAGCACCAAACTTCCCGGTTGACCGCGACTTTCCGAGACCTCGAACAGCAGTTGGGCCAAGACTACGACGTTCAATTTCTGCTGGTTGACGATGGCAGTACAGACGGCACGCGCAAGCCTGTGCGCCGACTGACTGGCTTCACGGGACGTTTCTATGCCATGAGCGGAACCAGCTTGCGCGCCTCCTAAGGTTGGAGAGTCGTTGCCACCACGGAGGGCTAAGTTGGTTTGAGGCGAAGACCGAGATTGCTAGAGGAGCGGTGCGAGGCCGTATGCTAATCCGCTCTACTCGCCTATCCCAACTGATACCTTCTATGAAAATCAATAACCCTCAACAGCGGTTGCAGAGCCTTTGGGGAATGATCGACCGCCAACATAACGCACTGATAGCATCGCGGTTGGCCGGGCGGCGCGTACTGGATGTAGGGTGCGGGTACGGATCGCTTGTGAATTACTTAACCGAGCAGGGTTTCGAAGTCGAGGGCATTGACTTCGATCAGGAGTCAGTGGATGCTGCCCACACCCTTTTTTCGGGGGTTAAAGTGCGGATCGAAAACGCCGAAAGCCTTGAGGAGTATCCGTCCCATTCGTTCGATTCCGTGGTCCTCAAGGATGCCCTCCACCACTTGGTCTGCGAGGGCGACTTCCAAGTTTCGTCGAAGACTATAAGGCGGCTGCTCAAACCGGGCGGCCGTCTGGTTATTCTGGATCCCAATCCGACTTGGATTCTGAAAACCGCGCGCCGATTGGCAGCCCATGAAGACGTAGAGGTCGGTCCCGAGTTGGCGTTGCGGCTGCTCAGAGAGAATTCTTTTCAACCGCTCGGGATCGGATACTTCGAAATCATCGGGCTGCCGTTGAGCGGAGGCTACGTCGGAGTGCGGTTAGTGCCGAACATCGAGTCGCTCAACCGCGCCATGGCATATTTGAACAGCGCAGCGTCGAAAATGGCCACCAGCGCTGGGCTCGGCCGAAGGCTTTGCTGGCGCTATTTGATCCATGCCGATGCCGTCGGGCCCGCGTAATCAGTCTGGGATGCAGGGATTGGCCCTTTGAGGATCTTGTAGGGGGCCCTTATGCGTTCGCTCGCCGCGTACAAGCGGTTTTGGAATTCACGATTAGCCGATACGCTGATTTTAGATTCAACAATATTCAAGAAGTCGGATTCGCTCGGGTGCGATAGGAGCTATTCTCAAATGTCGGAGACAAAGCCCACCTTCTACATCATCGTGCCAGTGTTGAATGAAGTCCCGAACTTGCCCCGATTGACTGCGGCTTTCCGCGCTCTGGAACAGCGCTTTGTTAACGATTATGATATCCAGTTTGTGGTGGTTGACGATGGCAGCACCGATGACACGGCTAACGTTGCAAGTCAACTGAGCGAAGGGCTTCAGCTGACGGTCCTTCACCATGAGCAGAACCAAGGTCCGGGTAGTGCGTTTGCTACTGCATACGCACATCTTACCGTAGCACTTCGCGAGGGTGACTGGGTTGCCACCATGGAGGGCGATAACACGTCTAGGCATGAGTTGCTCGGCCAGATGATGACCCGCGCTCAAGAGGGATATGACGTGATTCTGGCCAGCCCTTATGCGTACGGGGGCGGTATTGAGAACACCAATATCATTCGCATACTGCTCAGTCATGTGGCGAACGCGTTTCTCAAGGGAGCGATAGGAATCCACGGCATTCATACAATGAGCTCGTTTTTTCGGCTGCATCGTGCCACGGCCATCGTGCGTTTGCAGCGGCTGTATGGCCCCGGCATTATCGAGCACCCTGGATTCGACGGCGTCGTTGAGATGCTTATCAAGATGGTGACACTGCGGATGACCATCTCCGAAGTACCAATGCTGCTTGATACATCCCTGCGCATCGGGAAAAGCAAGATGAAGGTACCGAGAACGATCTTCAATTACTTGACGCTGATCCGTGACCGTCACGCGTGGACTCGAGTCGCACACTCCGAAGACTTTAAGGTTCGGGAACTGGAGCCTCGCGAAGGCCATCGGCCGAAAACGGTATTAGGACGATAGCTGGCATACTTCACATACGGAGCCCGTTTTCCATTGGTATCAAATCCCCTGCAAGTCGCCAAAGTGAACGTTTGTGTGGTCGGCTGTGGCCACTGGGGTAAGAATCTTGTCCGGAACGTTCACCAGCTCGGACATTTCTACGGAGTTTGCGAGGCCAAAACGAACCTGCTCGATACTTTGCGGGCTCAGTACGGACCTCTGAAAGCGTCCGCGACGCTGACGGACGTGTGCGCCGATGAAAATGTCGACGCCGTCATGCTGGTGACTCCTGCCGAGCATCACTTGCAATGGGGGTTCAGCTGCTTCGCGCCGCAAACATCTTTTCGTCGAAAAGCCGCTGGCGCTCGACTCGCAGGAAGGGATGGAACTGGTCCGCCTGGCCCAACAGCAGGGCCGCATCCTGATGGTCGGGCATCTGCTGAAGTACCACCCGGCTTTCCTCAAAATCCAGGAGCTGAATGCGGACCCTAGCTTCGGCAAGGTCGAATACATCTACTCCAACCGGCTAAGTATGGGCAAGATTCGTCGTGAAGAGAATGCGTTGTGGAGTTTTGCGCCGCATGACGTATCTCTCATGCTGGCCCTCATGGGCCAACTTCCATTGCAGGTAACGGCGACAGGCGGAGCTTACCTCCAGCCCAACATTGCAGATGTTACGGTATCGCACTTCCTGTTCGATCGCGGCGTGCGAACCCACATCTTCGTGAGTTGGCTGCACCCTTACAAAGAGCACAGACTCGTCATCATTGGCACTCGTCAGATGATCGTATTCGAAGATACCCGCGCAGATGACAAGCTTATCCTGTACGACAAGAACATTGAATTTAAGAACGGGGCTTTCGAGGCGGGCAAGCCCAACGCGAGGCCGGTGGGGTTCGCTGCTGGCGAGCCATTGAGGAACGAGTGTAAACATTTTATCGAATGCGTCCGCTATGGGCGAGAGCCGCGCACGCCTGGAGTCGAGGGCGTGGAGGTCCTTCAAGTGCTCCAAGCCTGTCAGCGGTCGCTGCAAATGAACGGCGAGCCCGTGAGAGTCGGCAACAACGTGAAAGTTCAGAACAACGTCTCGATCTATACCGGTTGTATTCTCGAGGATGACGTCTTTTGCGGCTTCTCTATGGTATTCACCAACGTGATGAACCCGCGTAGTCACGTGGTTCGGCGCGGCGAATACAGACCGACGCTGGTGAAGCGAGGACTTCGATGGGCGCCAACAGCACCATCGTCTGTGGGAACATGATCGGGCGCTATGCCTTCATCGGGAGTGGCTCAGTTGTGACTCGTGACGTGCCAGACTATGCGCGATGTATGAGAAGCCGGCTCGGCAACACGGCTGGATGTGCGCATGTGGCATCAAGTTGAAGTTCGAAGGAGAAAGGGCACGCTGCGAGGCGTGCGGTGCCGAGTACGAAAAAACGGAGCAGAAGCAGCCTGCTAGAGGAAACAAGTCATGAACTTTGGAATCACAGGAGTAGCCGGGTTCATAGGCTCCAATTTGGCCGACGCGCTGCTCTCCGCCGGCCATGAGGTGGTCGGCATCGATAATCTGTCGATGGGCAGCATTCGGAATATTGAGCAGAACCTCGACCGGTCCGATTTCAAGTTTCATCAGATCGACGTACGCGACTTGGCGGCGATGGGCGAAGCGTTCAGCAACGTGGACAGAATAGTCCACTTGGCGGCTTACAAGATCCCGCGTTATGGGAACGCGATTGACACGCTTGAGATCAATTCGCAGGGCTCGAGGAACGTACTGGAACTGTGCCGCGATGGTAACCGCCGCCTGATCATGGCCTCGACGTCAGACATCTACGGGAAGAATCTCAATCTGCCGTTCTCCGAAACGTCGGACTCGGTACTGGGGCCAACCACAATCCCCCGGTGGTCTTACGCGGTGTCGAAACTGTTCGATGAGCACATGGCTTTCGCTTACAACAGCAGCTACGGGGTGCCAGTCACCATCCTGCGCTTCTTCGGGAGCTATGGTCCGCGGCAGCATCTGAGCTGGTGGGGCGGACCGCAGTCCGTATTCATCGCCGCCTGTATTAACGGCGAGGCAATGGAGATTCATGGAGACGGCCAGCAGACTCGGAGCTTCACGTATATCGCCGATCTGATTGACGGCATTGTCAGAGCGAGCCTTTATGATGCGGAACCCGCGACTGTCTTCAACCTCGGCAACGCGCAAGAGGTGACCATCCTGGAGCTCGCCAGGCTGGTACACGAGCTTTGCGGGAGGGGCGGTCAGGCGAACATCAAAATGGTGCCCTACAAAACCCTCAGTGGCAATTATGAAGACGTCATGCGGCGCATCCCGGACATCACGCGCGCGCGCACCGTGTTGGGCTTTGAGCCCAAGGTGGAATTGCGTGAAGGATTGCATCCGACTATTAAGTGGCAGCGCTTAGCGATGGGTCTCGTGGAGGCACAGCCAGCGTAAGATGCGGGTCATTTCTCTTGTGGGAGCCCGGCCTCAGTTTGTGAAGGTGGCGGTCATCTGCCGCGCCGTGGCGAAGTATGACAATATAGATCACCTGATCATTCATACGGGACAGCATTACGACGTTCGTATGAGCGATGTCTTCTTTGAACAACTGGAAATCACACCCCCCAAATACAATCTTGAAGTAGGCTCAGGCAGTCATGGAGAACAGACAGGTGAGATGATCAAACGGCTTGAGCCTGTGCTGATTACGGAAAGGCCCGACTGGCTGCTGTTGTACGGCGATACAAATTCGACACTGGCCGGGGCGGTTGTGGGAGCGAAGATCAATCTGCGCATGGCTCACGTCGAAGCAGGCCTGCGCAGCTTTAACCGTCGGATGCCCGAAGAAGTCAATCGTGTCGTCGCAGATCACCTTGCTGAGCGCCTTTTTTGTCCCACCGCAACCGCAGTCGACAATCTGGAGAGAGAAGGCCTAAAAGAGCGAGCAGTCTTCACGGGCGATGTAATGTACGATGCGGTTCTACATGCCCAAGGAGCAGCCGAACGTTACTCGGCTCCAGAGCATCGCGGTCGACGGTCGCGGGGCTTCGCCCTCGCTACGGTTCACCGGGCCGAAAACACGGATGAGCCCGTACGTCTGCGTGAGATCGTCTCAGCGCTGAATCGTATTTCGCGGGAGATCTGCGCAGTAGTGCTGCCACTTCATCCCCGCACGCGGAAGTGCATTGACGCAATCGGGGTCGATACCGGAGAAATCGAAGTCATCGAGCCTGCGTCGTACATGGACATGCTGCTGCTCGAGAGCCGGGCGCGTTTCATACTTACTGACTCCGGGGGTGTGCAGAAGGAAGCCTACTTCGCGCGTGTACCATGCATCACTTTGCGAGACGAAACCGAGTGGGTGGAGACTCTCGCGAACGGCTGCAACACGTTGACCGGTGCGAACGCAGATCGGATTGTCGCGGCGGCTCTGGAGACCGTGAATGCCGGACCCTGGACGGCGGTTTACGGTGATGGTGCCGCCGGACGCCGGATAATAGAGAGTCTATGAACCCAGATGTGCAGATCGCCTTCAGCAGTGGTGCCAAGGAAGCCGCAGATCGGTCTGCCAGGTTTACGCTGCCTATCATACTTACCGCAGCGGCCCTGCTATATCTAACGCTCGCGCTCGCGGTCACCTGGACGCGAACCCCGATCGATGACGATGCGTTCTATGCAAGCGCCGCCTATAATCTGTACGCACACGGATTCACCGGAACGACAATATACGAGTCCGCTGGACTGCTCTTTCCCGGAGTCGAGCACCGCACCTACACATATCCGCCGCTGCACATGGTCGTGCAGGCGGGCTGGTACAAGCTGGTGGGCTTTGGGATTCGCCAGATGCGACTGAACTCAGTGCTCTGGGGCCTGTTGGTGCTTGCCGCGTGGTGTGTGATCGTGCGCAAACTTGTTGGCAACACTGCCATCGCGGCGCTTACCGTGCTGATGCTGGCCGCTGATTACACTGTAGCCATGACAGCCACCCTCGGCCGAATGAGCATGATGTCAGCGGCCCTTGAGTTTGGCGCCATTGCCTTCTATCTGAGTTGCCGTAAAAACGATCTGCGCCGCGCATTATTGCTGTCCAACACGTGCGCGATGCTTGCAGGGCTGACGCATCCGCTCGCGGGTGTACTGGCAGTCGTTAATCTTGGTTTTCTGGCGCTTTGGTTCGACCGGCCCAACCTGCGCTGGCGTCACGCTGGGTACGTATTGCTGCCGTACTTGATTGGGGCAACAGGGTGGGGGCTGTACATTGCCAAGGATCCAAAAACGTTTGTAGCGCAATTTACCGCGAGCGCTGCTCAGGGGCGGCGCCTGAACGGGATTTCAAATCCGGTGGCCGCGATTGTGTCAGAGTTGCGAGATCGTTACCTGGGGTATTACGGCTTCACCGCGACGAAGAAGGATCCCCGGGTTTTGCTGCTGTTCTCGTACCTGGTCGGTGGGGCATCGGCAATCGCAGTGCCATCGATCCGCCGCCGCCCAGAGTATCGCGTGCTCGCCGGCCTGACGGTGATCAGCTTCGTGACCATGGTTTTGATCGAGGGAACTAAGCAGCGTGTGTACATGATACATACGATCCCGTTCCTGGTGATGGGGGCCGCGGCATTCGCTTACTGGCTGTGGTTACAGGGGAGCGCGAGGCGGGCACTGGCGATCGCGTTCGTGTCGATCTTTGTGCTGCTCCACGTAGCAGCCATAGGTTACCGCGTGATTCTAAACCCGTACGCAAAGCAATA
>Ga0136623_10000302_pt1 | contig 13948 bp, 11 predicted proteins | sample AntDrymUQ4492106_2_FD_104656 | JGI IMG/M metagenome (GOLD analysis project Ga0136623, IMG submission 104656) | Polar desert sand microbial communities from Dry Valleys, Antarctica - metaG UQ449 (21.06) | ecosystem: Environmental > Terrestrial > Soil > Desert | place: Antarctica: Dry Valley...
AAATCCGAAATCCGAAATCCGAAATCGAAGACACTCTGGTGAACATCGATGAGGCGCTTCGGGATTCTAATATCCAGGATGTCCTGGATGAACTGGATCGTGAACTCGTCGGTCTCAAGCCGGTTAAGACCCGCATTCGGGAAATCGCTTCTCTGCTTTTGGTAGAGCGGTTGCGCAAACAAATGAGTCTAACTTCTGAACCGCCGACTCTGCACATGAGCTTCACCGGGCATCCTGGCACGGGCAAGACGACCGTCGCGCTCCGCATGGCGAAAATTCTCCATCACCTGGGCTACGTGCGCCAGGGGCATTTGGTGGTGGCCACCCGTGACGATTTGGTCGGGCAATACGTTGGTCACACCGCACCTAAGACCAAAGAGATCGTCAAGAAGGCGATGGGAGGCGTGCTCTTTATTGACGAAGCATATTACCTGTATCGCCCCGAAAACGAACGCGACTACGGCCAGGAAGCGATTGAGATGCTGCTGCAGGTGATGGAAAACCAACGCGATGATCTGGTGGTGATTTTGGCCGGCTACAAGGAGCGGATGGATACTTTTTTCCAATCCAATCTCGGCTTTCGCTCGCGGATCGCGCATCACCTCTCCTTTCCCGACTACACCCCGGAGGAGTTGATGGCGATTGCAGAACTGATGGTGCGCCAACAAATGTACACCTTTGACGACCAGTCGCGGCAGGCATTCGCCGAGTATTTGCAATTGCGCATCAAGCAGCCGCACTTTGCCAACGCCCGCAGTGTCCGCAATGCGCTTGACCGCATCAAGCTTCGCCAAGCTAATCGCCTGGTCCGACAAGGGGGCAGCATCCCGAAGGAGGGGCTGGCACGCATTGATGCAGGGGACATTCGTCAAAGCCGGGTCTTTCAAGGTGGACTGGACACGGAGATTGCGGATTTCTGATTGCGGAATGCGGAACAAGCGTAACCGTGTGTCAATTCGAGATCCGCAATCGAAGGGGGGCATCATGACAGGAGAGCTTATGCTTATGACAAAACAACGACCGATTATCCTGGGCATCGTGGGTGACAGCGCGGCTGGCAAGACGACTATCTCAAGCGGCTTGGTCAAATTGCTCGGCCCGGAGCGTGTCACACACGTTTGCACCGACGACTATCACAAATACGACCGGCTGGAACGGGCGCGACTGAACATCACAGCTCTGCATCCCGACTGCAATTATCTTGACATACAGGAGTTGCACCTCGAGCGCCTGCACTACGGCCAGCCGATTATGAAACCCGTCTACGATCACTCAACTGGTTCGCTGGTCCGGCCCCAGTATGTTCAGCCGCGTGAGTTCGTCATCGTCGAAGGGCTGCTCGGCTTTCACTCCGCTGTCATGCGGCAGTTCTACGACGTAAAAGTGTATCTGGCTCCACCTGAAGACCTGCGGCGCGTGTGGAAGATCAAACGCGACACGGCCAAACGCGGTTACAACGCCGAGCAGGTGCTGGAGGAACTTGAGAAACGCGAACCTGATTCGCGCGACTTCATCCGCCCGCAGCGCGAATTCGCTGACATCGTTGTGCAGTTTTGTCCCCCAGTTGGCGTCTCACCGGAAGAGGCCAACGGCCATCTCAACGTTCAACTTATCCTGCGCCCAACGATCCCACATCCTGACCTGAGCTACCTATGCGACAACGCCGACAGTTCGGCTTGCGGCGTCCGCCTGGAGCTGGGCCGCGACAGTGGCCGTCCGGTGGACATTCTTGAGGTTGAGGGCAATGTGACCGCCGAACATGCCGCGAAGCTGGAGAAAGCGATGTGGCAGCACTTGCCCGAAATAGCGCCACTAGGCGCCGATCAATTTGGCGATTATCAAGACCGTTCAGAGGTTAGGCACAGCGACCCGCTGGCCCTCACGCAACTGCTGTTGATTTCTCACTTGTTACGTGAGCACAGCGCGGGCGCCCAAATGCTCTTCGCTCCTCCGGTCGCTGCATTGAGCCGGCTGGGTTCAGCCTCGGAAATTGCCCCCACTCAAACCGCCCACAGCAGCGAGACTAATTATGAATAACGTTGCACTGATGCCAATGCACCTTGCCGTGACCGACCGAGTGAAACTGCGCCATCTAGCGGCCAACACCATCCGCGCGCTGGCGATGGACGGTGTGCAAAAAGCCAACTCCGGCCATCCGGGGATGCCGATGGGGATGGCCGACGCGGGTGTAGTGTTGTGGACACAGTTTCTCAAGCACAACCCAGCCGATCCAGCCTGGCCGGACCGCGACCGCTTCGTCCTCTCGGCCGGGCACGGCTCGATGCTGCTCTACAGTCTCTTGCACTTGAGCGGCTACGACCTTCCGCTCGACGAATTGAAAGCCTTCCGGCAGTGGGGCAGTCGCACACCAGGTCATCCCGAGTACCGCCTGGCGCCCGGCGTCGAAACCACAACCGGTCCGCTTGGACAGGGCATCGCCAACGCCGTCGGCATGGCGCTGGCGGAACGCTGGCTGGCCGCAGCGTTCAATCGTCCAGGCTTCGAGATCGTCAGTCACTCCACTTACGTCATTGCTAGCGACGGTGACATGATGGAAGGCGTGTCGCACGAAGCGTGCGCGCTGGCCGGGCATCTAGGACTCGGCAAGCTGATCGTCCTCTATGACGACAATGGCATCAGCATTGACGGGCCGACTTCGCTCTCCTTCAGCGAAGATGTACCCACCCGCTTTGCGTCCTACGGCTGGCACGCGCTGCGCATTGACGGGCACGATTCAGCAGTGGTCGAGACCTCGATCCGTGCCGCGCAGGACGAGACCAAACGTCCTTCACTGATCGCCTGCAAAACTCACATTGGCTTCGGCAGTCCCAATCGGCAAGACACGAGCAAAGCGCACGGTGAGCCGCTCGGGGTGGCCGAAGTGCGCCTGGCCAAAGAACGATTGGGCTGGCCGCCTGACGAACAGTTTTATGTCCCCGCTGAGGCGCGCGCGTTCATGCGAGAGTCTGGCGCGGCGGGCGCAGCGCAACAAGCCGGATGGGAAGACCTCTTAGTCCGTTATCGCGAAGCCTACCCCGACCTGGCCGTTGGCTTCGACAGCGCCATGAGCGGCGAGTTGCCGGATGGCTGGGATCGTGACCTGCCGACCTTCTCGGCAGACAAGCCTCTCGCAACTCGCGCCGCGTCTGGCGCGGTGATTGACGCAATTGCGCCTCGACTCCCAACGCTGCTCGGTGGCTCAGCCGACCTAACACCTTCAAACAACACGCTTCCCAAAGGGGAAGCTTCTTTGACTCGTGAAGATTTCTCCGGGCGCTACATTCGCTTTGGCGTGCGCGAGCACGGGATGGGAAGCATCCTCAACGGCCTCGCTCTGCACGGCGGTGTGCAACCCTACGGGGGCACGTTCCTCATCTTCTCCGACTACATGCGCCCAGCGATTCGGTTAGCGGCGCTGATGGAACTGCCGGTTATCTTCGTCTTCACACACGACAGCATCGGCCTCGGTGAAGACGGCCCGACGCATCAACCGATTGAGCATCTGACGAGTCTGAGGACGATTCCGAATCTGGCAGTGTTCCGCCCGGCAGATGCAACCGAAACGGTCGAAGCCTGGCGCGCGGCGCTCAATCGCCGCCATGGGCCGACCGCCCTCATCCTCACCCGCCAGGCCATCCCCGTGCTTGATCGCACCCGTTACGCTCCAGCCGAGGACGCATCGCGCGGCGCATACGTTCTGGCAGAATCGGAAGACCCGGAAGTGATTTTGCCGGAAGTGATTTTGATCGCCACCGGCTCGGAAGTTCAGCTCGCGCTGGCCGCGCAAGAGTTGCTCGCGGCGCAAAAGATTCGCGCCCGCGTCGTCTCAATGCCGTGTTGGGAATTGTTCGATGCGCAACCGGATGAATATCGGGAGGCGGTCTTGCCATCCAGATTGCGTGCGCGCGTGGCGGTAGAAGCCGGCGCAACGCTGGCCTGGGGGCGTTACGTGGGATTGGACGGCGAGGTCGTGGGAATTGATCGCTTCGGAGCTTCCGCACCTTACCAGGTGATCTTTGAGCAATTAGGACTGACCGCCGAGGCAGTGGCTGAAGCTGCGCGGCGAGCGCTCTTGAAGGTGAAATGAAAATGGTCAAGCTTGCTCCTTCGATTCTCTCTGCCGACTTTGCCCGGCTCGGCGCGCATGCGCGCGAAGCGATTGCCGCCGGCGCCGATTGGCTGCATGTGGACGTGATGGATGGGCATTTCGTCCCAAACATCACCATCGGCCCGCTGGTCGTCAAGGCCTTGCGCCCGCTGCGCGAAGAGACCGGCGCGTGGCTTGACGTGCATCTGATGATAGAAGAACCGGATCGCTATTTGGCAGATTTCGCCCGCGCTGGCGCAGACATCATCACCGTGCAGGTCGAAGCCTGCGTCCACTTGCACAGGACCATACAGGTGATCAAAGAACTTGGGGTGAAAGCCGGTGTCACGCTTAACCCGGCCACCTCCTTGACGACGCTGGAGGAGATTCTGCCGGAAGTGGATCTAGTGATGATCATGTCGGTCAACCCGGGCTTCGGCGGGCAATCCTACATTCCCGGTAGCACGGCCAGGATCCGCCGCCTGCGCCAGATGTTCGACGAGATTGGCTCGAAGGCTTGGCTGGAGGTGGATGGAGGCATAAAGGCGAGCAACGCCGCCGAAGTCGTCACCGCTGGGGCTACCGTGCTGGTTGCCGGCAGTGCGGTGTTCGGTGGGCCCAAGTCAGTAACAGAGAATGTGGCCGCTCTTCGAGCCGCCGCGGTCTCTTCAACATGAAGCTGGCCACCCCTATCGGGTGAGCGCGACCAGGAGAGCCTCATGTACGATAGCCGCGCAGCTACGTTAATCAAGGATCACACTCATTCCGCAACCCCTCTCCAGGTACGTTGTCTGCTCTTTGATTTTGATGGAACGTTGATAGATTCGCGCGCCGATCTGACCAGTTCGATCACTCTGATGCTCGCAGAAATGGGCCACGCGCCACTGCCGGACGAGCGCGTGGTGAGTTTCATCGGAGAAGGTGTCCGGGCTCTCGTTGAGCGCGCTCTGCGCGCCGGCCAGGAGCGAGAACCGGAGAGCGCGGATATTGACTGTGCGCTCGACGTCTTTCGCCGCCACTACAGCGGGCACCTGCTTGACCAGACCCGTGTCTACCCGGAGGTTCACGAAACACTTGCGCACTTTCGCCATCTGCCCAAAGCGGTCGTCACCAATAAACCTTATGACTTCACTCTAACGATCCTGGAAGGGCTTGGTTTGCGGTCACACTTTGCAGTGGTCCTGGGCGGCGACAGCCTGCCGGAGCGAAAGCCGGCGCCGCTGCCGCTGCTTGAAGCCGCGCGGCGTTGCGGCTGCGCGCCCGCCGAATGCGTCATGGTTGGCGATAGCCGTGTGGACGTGTTAGCGGGTCGCGCTGCCGGGATGGTCACCTGTGGTTTTGTGGCGGGTTTCAGGGGAAGAGCCGAGTTGGTGGCGGCGGGGGCAGACGTGTTGATCGAACGCTTCGGGGAGTTGCGAGAAGCTTTCTCGGATGCGTCGACGGCTCGCTATCAGTAATGATGAGTTCTGTCCAGCAGCTTTTCATTACCCGTAGCGTTTTTTCCGAATCACTGTCTATGAAATTCTCCTCTCCAAAAACCTCATCCATCAACAGCTCCCTCAAGAGGTTGCGCGAACCACGCTCTTAATCATGCGCGGTCTGAGCGGATTTACGAAAAGGAGCGTACAGTAATTTATTTTATGATTGATAATGCCTGCACACCGGCTTTCAAACATGAAGAGTAAAATCAGCGTCGCTCTTACCGCCTTCTTGATGGCTATACCGTATTTCTCCGAAGCGGCTCACGGCGATAGCCCCAGATACGGTGGTAGCGTCGTGGTTGCGGTCTCGAGCGACCCAGGTGGCCTGAATCCTGCCATCACAACGCAAGGCGGTGTGCATCTCATCTGCGGTTCGATCTTCAGCGGGCTAGTGGCGCATGACTTCAGCTTGAATCCCGTGCCCGATTTAGCCGAGCGCTGGGAGGTCTCGCCCGACGGTAAGACCTACACTTTCCACCTTGCACCTGAAGCGGTGTTCCACGACGGTGTGCCTGTCACCTCCGAAGACGTAAAGTTTACGTTTGAGCAACTATTGATGAAGTATCACTCGCGGACGCGCACTTCAGTAGGTGACAACTTGGATCGGATGGTGACGCCCGATCCACATACGGTGGTTTTCGAGTTCAAAAGGCCATACGCCGCCTTCCTACAACTTATTGATGTCAGCAATGCTCCGGTAATGCCGAGGCATATCTTTGAAGGAACTGACCCTCTCACAAATCCGCGCAATACGAGCCCCGTCGGCAGCGGGCCGATGAGGTTTCAGGAGTGGAGAAAGGGCGATCACATCACCCTGGTCAAGAACGAGAGGTATTTCAAGAAGGGCAAGCCCTATCTCGACAGGGTTGTGTACAGGGTGATGCCGAGCGGCGCAACGGCGGCGATCGCTTTCGAGAAAGGAGAGGTGGATTATCTCCTCAATGCTTCACCACTCGACGTAGCGCGTTTCAGGAGCATGCCCGGAATTGTTGTTACCGATAAAGGCCGCGAAGGGTACGCCACAGTTGAGACGCTAATACCTAACCTCGCACGTGCACCGCTTTCCGACCTCCGCGTCAGGCGGGCGATCGCTCTGGCGATTGATAAGAACTTTCTAGTTGATAAGCTCTTATTTGGGATGGGAGTTGCCGCGACCGGACCAATCTCGCATATGCTCGGATGGGCACACAATCCGAACGTGGTTAAGTACGAAAGGGATCTGACGCTCGCGAATCGATTGCTAGATGAAGCCGGACAGAAACGAGATGCCAGCGGCGTGCGCTTTCGTCTGAAGTTCGTTCACGCTGCCAGTTATTCAAAAGTTGCCGAAGCGCTTCGAGATCAATTGCGCGAGGCAGGTATAGACGTGGAACTACAACTGCTGGAATTCAGTGCGGCGGTTGACGCGGTCTATATTAAAAAGGACTTCGACCTCGGGTTCGCGTCTTTCGAGAATGGACCTGATCCCGACGTGGGCGTTAAGCGCACCGTCGTTTCGTCGAATATCGGACCCATTCCATTCTCCAACGGTGCGGGTTATCGCAATCCACGAGTTGACGAGCTTTTCAACCTGGCAGCATCTGAACTGGATAAACAAAAGCGTGCTTCGTACTATTTCGAGGTGCAAGGGATTCTCACTAAAGACTTACCCTACTTTTGGCTCTATGAACCCCAATCAGTATCTGCATATAGAGATGGACTAAAGGGAATGTACGAGTGGAGCGCGAAGTCGAACGCCTACTTTGCACAGGACGCCTGGTGGGCCGAAGGTGATCGAAGAGCAAAAGCTGCGCCTCGTAGCGGGCGCCGACTATACATCCTCCTCGCGTTCCTCGCGCTCCTTTCCTTCACCGCTGTCACGGTTCTTTTGTTTAAGAGCAGACGGAGAGGCTGACATCAGCAAGTGCCCTTTTTCAATCGTTGAACTCTCAAGGATACCCGGCAGTCCCGGAAGGACATAATATTTATCGAAAGCAGGCTATATAAGATTCGCCTAGCTCCGGAGGAGCGGTATGTTGCTGATGGGACTTACTCATCGCTGGGAACATTTCGCTCCGGAGCTCCAGTCGTAGGATTCGCTGCCTTGTCTATAAACATGCGGCTCCCTCCGGAGCTAGTGCCTCATTTGGTAGCGGCCGTGGCCGCGCTGTGTAAGTCTGGAGTTAAAACTGAACAACAACCTCAGACAGGCTTATTGAGATACTCAATCCGCGACCTGGGATCGAGGGCGCGGTTAAGCGCGTCGCCGAGGACGTTCAAAGCAAAGACCAGCAAGGAGACCGCCAGCATCGGGAACACGACCATCCACCATGCGTCACGAATGAAGTGCTGACCATTGTGAAGCATATAACCCCAACTGATGTGGTTTCTGTCACCGAGCCCAATGAAGTCCAGCCCTGCTTCGATAAGTATTACCCCGCCGATCATAAGAATTACTTGTGTAACGATGAGCGGCAGCGCGTTAGGCAGTATCTGTCGCAAGAGAATTCTGGTTGGCGTCGCTCCCATCGCGCGCGCGGCTTCCACAAAACTTCTTTCCTTCAGCGACATCACTTCAGCCCGGACGAGCCTCGCTGTAAAGGGCCAATAAGTAATGGTGAGTATTATGATCACTGTGAAATGCGACGCACCAAAGATGGCCGCGATCACCAGGGCCATAAAAAACCTCGGTGGGATGAGGAAAAGCTCCGTGAGCCTCATCAGCAGGTCGTCCCAGAGCCCGCCCGCGTAACCCGCTATCAGCCCGATCAAAACTCCCCAAAGCCCGCTTAACAGAGCCACTGTAAGGCCGGTTGTGATCGAGGTCCGCGCGCCATGTACAACTCCGCTGAATACATCTCGGCCTAGATCGTCAGTGCCGAAGAAAAACTCCCGCGAGGGTGCCCTGAGCGACTGGCCGGAAGTCTTGAGTGGATCGCGCGGCGCCACCCACTGCGCAAAACCTGCCGCCAGGACAAAAAGCATCAACAAGAGAAGAGCGCAAATCGATGTCTTACTGCTCCTTATACTGCGCCAGAAATCCCATTCTCTGGCCAGACGCGGCTTTGTTTTCTCGGGATTCATCATTCGCGTCATGCATACTTAACCCGCGGGTCGAGCAGAGAGTAAACAAGGTCCGTGCACAGGTTCGCCACTGCTACACTTATCGAGATCATCAGGAAGATTCCCATTAGTACGGGATAGTCTCTCATGGCAATTGAATCGATCAGCAGTCTGCCAAGGCCCGGCCATGCAAAGACCGTCTCCACCAGCACCGCCCCACTCAGCAGCGTCCCAAAGTCGCTTCCCAGGATGGTCACGAGCGGAATCAACGCGTTGCGGAGCGCGTGCCCGTAGATGACTTGTCTTTCTCTCAAACCCTTAGCGCGCGCCGTCGTGATGAAGTTCTCTCGTAGTACGGTCAACATTTGTGTCCGGGTCAAGCGCATGACCTGAGCGAACTGCACAATGGCGAGCGTAGCAGCCGGCAAGGTCAGATGACGGAGCACGTCGAGCAGATACGTTAACCCAGTCAATTCCTGATTGGCGGAAGACATATTCTGGGCCGGGAAGAGACCGATGTGGAGTGCAAAAACGATGAGTAATAGCAGGCCGATCGAGAAAGAGGGAATCGAGTAACCTAAGAGCGCCACTGTGTTAATTGCTCGATCAATGAATGAATTCTCCCGGCGTGCGGCTTCCACTCCCAGCACCACACCAACGGTAGTTGATAACAAAATCGCGCTCAGCATCAGCAAGAGTGTCGCGGGTATCCTCTCTAAGATGACCCGGAGGACGGGTTGCTGGTAGCCAAGCGAATATCCTAAGTCTCCGCGGAGAACGCCCGATAGATAGATCCAAAGTTGCGTCGTCAGCGGTTGATCCAAACCGAACTTCGCGCGAATGAATTCATAGTATTTCTCATCGCCGCTCTGACCCGCGAGCATGTGGACCGGATTGCCAGGAGCGACATGAATCAGAAGGAAATTGACGGCAATTAAGATGAGGATCAGGAATAGCGATTGAACTGCACGCCTGATGAAAAACCGGCCAGACTTGCGCGAAAGTATGGCTTTCACAGTTGAAGATTAAGCAGCTTCAGCAGCGCGGGTTGTTGCTGCCGCGCATCTCATGGTTAGTGCCAGGTTAGTGTGAGTGACGATAGCACGTTGTTACCCGACGGTTCAATAATGCGAACTAACATCGATTAGCCGAAGAAGCAGCAGAGATGGCATGTCGACTTCGCGTCTTCCCTGTGCCCGATTGTTTTTTATCCTCAAAGAAAGTAACACATGCCCCTAACAGGTCTTTTATAGAATGAAAGGTGTCGCTACTTTGGGTGAAGCCTAAGTAATGAAGTATATTATGCCAGCGCAAGAGATTGTGCGGCGCGAGGTAATATGAGGCACGATGACGGTTTATGAGGCTACGCATCTTAACTGTGCCGGAAGAGAATGCCTGCGGATGCATAGAGCGCACCGGCGCCGCGAGCCATGAATGTCTCTGTTCCACGACCGGGCTCGTGCAAATCATGGGTCGCAAATATGCGTTGAGACTGCTCTTCCTGATCGGTGAGCGCAGGGGCATGCGCTTTGGCGACCTGAGAAGCAAAATGGACGATATGAGTTCGTCAACCCTTACCATCAGGCTTGCCGAACTCGAACGGGCAGGACTGATACATCGCCAGATGTTTGCAGAAATACCGCCACGAGTTGAATACACGCTGACGGAAGAGGGTGAGGATATGCGCAAAAGCCTCTTCGCGCTCTCCAAGTTCGCCTCAAGAAGATAGCTACTGACTTTCAGCTACTTCAATCGCGGATCAAGCGTATCCCGCAGCCCGTCTCCAAGCAGGTTGAATCCCATTACCGCAAAGCTGATCGCCAGTCCCGGATAGATCATCAGTTGCGGCGCGCTGCGCAGGAATGGGCGTCCGTCGTTGAGCATCGCGCCCCATTCCGCCGTCGGCGGCTGCACGCCGAGACCGAGAAAGTTAAAACCTGAGATGGCCAAAAGCAAGCTGCCCATTTCCAACGTCGCGAGCACAATGATGGGTGGAATCACATTCGGAATTACATGGCGGGTGATGATCCGGATGGGTGTGACGCCACCCGCGCGCGCCGCTTCGATGAATGGCCGCTCGCGCAAGGAAAGCACCAGCCCACGCACGATGCGCGCGTAAGACGCCCACCAAACACTTACCACGCCGACGAGCACGCTGCCTATGCCATTCCCAATAAAGCCCGTGATGGCCAGCGCCAGAAGGAGCAGCGGGAAGGCTAGCACCAGGTCCACTACCCGCATGATAACCGCGTCCAAGAACCCGCCAGCAAAGCCGGACACCGCGCCCACAACGACGCCGAGCAGCAGCACTAGCAGTGAAGTTACACCCGCAAACCCGAGCGACAACCGCGCACCGAAGAGTAGCCGGCTCAATATGCAGCGACCAAGATTATCCGTACCGAGCGGGAATGTGAGGCTAGGAGACTGAAGCCGTTCCGAAAGGTGCTGCGCGGCCGGGTCGTGCGGTGCTAAGAAGGGTGCGGTGAGCGCGAGGCCCACGAGCAAGAAGACGATAGAGAGTCCTACAATTGCTGCCCAGTCACGCGTCAAACGAACGAAGATACCGGGCCGCCCGACGGCGAGCAGTGAAATAGTCTCAGCTCCCTGGCTCGCCAACTCGAAGGGAGCGTGCGTAGTTGCGCTCGCTAAAATTTTACGCCTGCTATTCATCGTCCAATGCGCCTCTTGTTTGCGTAACGTACACGTGGATCAATCCAAGCATAGGATAGGTCAACGGCTGTGCTGAGCAGAGTGAAAACCGCGCCCATAAAGAGCACAAAGCCCTGAATCATCGGATAATCACGGTCGTAAATCGAGTTTATTAATAGATTCCCAACGCCGGGCCACGCGAAGATCCCCTCTACGATCACGGCGCCGCCCAGGAGATGGCCGAAGGCGATGCCCGTAACAGTGACCACAGGGAGCAAAGCGGCTTTCAAAGAATGATGCCAGAGGACTGCCCACTCGCTAAGTCCTTTCGCCCGCGCTGTGCGCACGAAGTCTTCGCCAAGCACTTCAAGCAGACTTGAGCGTGTCAGACGCGCGAGCGTCGCCGCCGTGCCGAGGCCGAGCGTCAGGGAAGGCAAGATCATTGCGCCCGTGCCATCACGTCCGGCCACCGGCAGCCAGCCGAGAGCAAGCGCGAAGAGGAGGATTAGTAGGTAGCCGAGCCAGTAGCTCGGTAGCGACGCGCCCAACAGTGCGCCTACACGCGCCGCATGATCGAGCCAGGAGCCGCGCCTTACCGCCGCAAGCACACCCAACGGCAAGGCGATGGCGAGCGCGATAACAAGCGCGGCACAAGCGATCTGAAGCGTCGCCGGAAAGTGCGTGGCAAGCTCCATGAGCACTGGCTCTTTTGTCCTGTACGAAATCCCGAGGTCGCCTTGTGCCGCTGAGCCGAGCCACCGCGCATAGCGCAATGGCAGCGTATCGTCCAGATGATACTCGCGGCGCAGGGTAGCGATCTGCTCCTCGCTCGGTGGCGCGTCGGAAAGGCGGTGAGCGATTACGGTCGCAGGGTCACCCGGGGCAAGGTTGCTCAAAAGGAAAGCGAGCATGGAGATACCGAGCCAGAGCGGAACAAGGGAAAGGAAGCGGATCAGTACATAGCGTTTCATCGCTGAATGGTGATTGTATGCCAACGTTGATTTAACAGCGACGGATGTGGAGTAAAGCCGCGCAAATCTACACGCATCGCGTAGATGCGCTTCAAGCCGGCGAGCGGGATGGTAATGGCTTCCTCATCTACGAGCAGGCGCTGCGCTTCAGCGGAGCGGCGCATGGTCTCGTTGCGCTGGTCCGTTTCGAGACCTGCTTCGATGATCGCATCGAAACGACCGCCGGGCGCGAAGTGTCGCACGGTCTTCCCGGATGATTTGGAGTAGAAACGCAACGCCGGAAGGAACATCGGGTTGCCGTCGTTTTGGTTGGGCGCTTCCAGATCGAGATCAAACTCGCCAGCCTCGATTCGCGCCTGGTAAGACGCCGAGTCGGGCGACCTCACAATGCGCAGTTCAATGCCGATAGTTGCCAGTTGTGCCTGTATGAACTCAAGCGTCGCCGTGTCAAACTCCGGCCACGCGATCATCGTTAAAGTCAGCCGTCGTCCGTTGCGCACCCTCACGCCATCAGTCCCGGGCAGCCATCCTTCTTGCGCGAGCAAATGAGTCGCCTGCTCCTTATCAAAAACGAAGCCCTGAACAAGACCGGCGTAATCACCTAACATGGCCCGCGGGCCTATCGTCGCAATTAACTCCCCGTTGCCTTCCCAAACCTTTTCGATCAGCGTGCGACGGTCTATTGACGACCCGATTGCACGTCGTAAGTTTCTGTTCGCCAGCAGATCGTAAGGCGCTTTGCCGTGAGTGTTGAGAAAGATAGCAGCCACTCGTCCAACAGGCGCTTCGATTACATACGTGCCTGCCTGCGCTCGCAACGTGGCTGCTTGCTCGCGCGGCACGTCGAGGATCATGCCGGCTTCACCAGCTTGTAATGCGAGCACGCGGGTTGTGTCGTCTGGTAAGAATCGAAAGGTGAGCCGCTGCAATCCGGGGCCCTCGCCCCAATAGAGTTCATTGCGTTCGGTCTTGAGCCATTCGCCGCGCCGGTATTCGACGAGCTTAAACGGGCCTGTGCCGACGGGTAGAGCAGCAGGCTCAGTGTCAGGGGCGATGATGCTGTAGTTAGCATGCCCAATCTGTTCGAGCAGGTGTTGGTTCGGGCGTTCAGGTGTTATGTCCACCGTAAGTTCATCCACCACACTCACGGAATTCTCGCCGAGATAGGTATGCTGATAGATGCCCGCGCGATCCCCCTTCACGAGCCGGGCGAAGGTATATCTGCCAGCCTCGCTCCTAAGCGGCTGGCCGTTAGAGAAGACAACGTTCGGTCGAAGGAAGAAACGCCAGGTGTTGCCGTGACGCTCCCAACGCGTCGCCAGCAGCGGCTCAATGCTGTAGTCGGGAGTAATACGAACCAGCGGTTCGCAGATTTGGACGTTTAGCGGATACATGCCGAGCTTCGACTTGAGAGGTTCGACCACGTAGTCGTCAGCGCGTACGCCGATGATTAGTTCATCTTCGTTGCCCGCTTGTCTGTTCCCGCCGCACGCGAATAGTAAGAAGCACAGCGCGAATCCAATCAGAAGGCGGCCTATTGAACGATGATTGATCTGTTTGAAGTTGAATGCTGGTTCAAGCATTTACGCGAAAGTATCGAGGTCACAGTTGAAGGATTGGAACTGTTTCAGCAGCGTCGCTTGCCGCTTGCCGCGACACGATATTACCTTGATGCTGACGGTTGCAATAATCCGAAAAGAGTGTGCTGGGGACTAAGT
>Ga0136623_10000303_pt1 | contig 13901 bp, 16 predicted proteins | sample AntDrymUQ4492106_2_FD_104656 | JGI IMG/M metagenome (GOLD analysis project Ga0136623, IMG submission 104656) | Polar desert sand microbial communities from Dry Valleys, Antarctica - metaG UQ449 (21.06) | ecosystem: Environmental > Terrestrial > Soil > Desert | place: Antarctica: Dry Valley...
ACGCGAACCGGCGCAGCGCTGCGCAGCGCCGCGCCGGTTCGCGTCGACGACGTCTCGACGGGCCTGATCATCGATCCAGCGGAGTTCGGCCTGGACGGCGCGCGCAGCGCGCTGATCGTGCCGCTGCTCTTTCGCGGGCGCGGCCTCGGCGTGCTCGCGGCCTTCGACCACATCGGCGCCGCCGCGACGTTCTCAGACGACGACGAGCGCGCCCTGCGGGCCTTCGCGGCCAGCGCGGCGACCGCCGTGGCGACTGCTCGCAGCGTCGAGGCACAGCGCCTGCGCGATTCGATCGTCGCCGCCGAAGGCGAGCGCCGGCGCTGGGCGCGCGATCTGCACGACGAGACGCTGCAGGGCCTCGGCGCGATGAAGCTCGCGCTGTCGAGCGCGCTGCGCGCCGACCCGGATGCGGCGCGGCTGCAGATCGAGGGTGCCGTATCGCAGCTCGAGGAGGAGATCGCCGCGCTGCGCGGCATCATCGCCGACCTGCGCCCACCGGCGCTGGACGAGCTCGGGCTCGAGCCGGCGCTGCGCACGCTCGCCGAGCGGGTCGGCGCCGCGAACGACCTCGAGATGAGGCTCGACCTGCAGCTCGCAGAGCGCCGCTTCGACGCCGAGACCGAGACGATCGCCTACCGCGTCGCGCAGGAGTCCATGACGAACATCGTCAAGCACGCCGCGGCGACGCGGGTGGACCTCGAGCTGCGGGTCACGCCGTCGGCGCTCGAGCTGTGGGTGCGCGACGACGGCAACGGCTACGTCGAGCCCAGGGGCGAGCGCTCGGGTGGGTACGGCATCTCGGGCATGCGCGAGCGCGCCGAGATCGGCGGCGGCAGCCTGCGCGTGGAGGGTCACGACGGCGGCACGACGGTTGCGCTGTCGCTGCCGCTGGACGACCCCCCCACGCTCGGCGTCAGCGCCGGCGGATGACCTTGAAGCTACGTTGCGCGGAGACGACCTTCGTCCCGTCGGCGGCGAAGCCCACGACACGCCAGCGGTGGGTGCCGGTGCGCCTCATGCGCCGCGAGACGCCGCGGCGGGCGGCGCTGACGGTCGCCACCACGCGGTGGTTGAGCGACACGCGCCAGCGCGTCACGGCGCCGGCGCCGGTGGTGCTCCAGCGCAGCGTCGCGCGTGATCCGGCGCGAGTCCGCGACGCCGTGCGCAGGCGCAGCGTCGGCCCGGCGGTCGCGCCCACGGGCGATGCGCTCCTCCACGCCGTCCCGCTGCGAAGGCGATGCATCGCCGCGCCGACGTCGAGGCTCCCCCCGCCGAGCAGCGAGGCGAGCAGGTCCGAGCGCCGGGTCGTGTCGACGAGCGTGTCGCGCAGGGCGCTCATCGGCAGATCGGGCCGCGCCGCGGCGAGCAGCGCGAGCGATGCGGCAACGAACGGCGCCGCCGCCGACGTGCCGTTGCGCGACTCGTAGGCGGATCCGTTTCTCGTGGACACGATGTGCTCGCCCGGTGCGGCGATGTCGACGGCCAGCAGCCCGGTGTTCGAGAGCCTCCACAGGCGGCCGGCGGAGGTCGTCGCGGCGACGCTGAGGATCGCGGGCTCGGTCAGCGACAGCGATGCCGGATAGGAGGCCAGCAGGTCGATGTTGCGGCCGTTGTTGCCCGCCGACGCCACGATGATCGCGCCCTGCTGGCCGGCGTAGCGCACCGCGTCCTTGACGGGGTACGTCGAGGTGTCCGTGTTGACCGAGACGTTGAGGATCCGCGCGCCCTCGTCGACCGCGTAGCGGATGCCGCGCGCCAGCGCGTCGGTGTTGCCGGCCAGCGTCGCGTCGAGCACCTTGACGGGCAGGATCCGCGCTCCGTGGGCAAGCCCCGATCCGCCGATGCCGTTGGCCTGGCGTGCCGCGACGATTCCGGCGACGTGGGTGCCGTGGCCGTTGTCGTCGGCCACGTTCGCGCTGAGGTCGAGCATGTTGGCGCCGCGGACGTCGTCGACGATGCCGTTGGAGTCGTCGTCGCGGCCGTTGCCTGCGACCTCGCCGGGGTTCGTCCAGACGGCGCCCGCCAGGTCGGGGTGGTCGAGCTGGACGCCCGCGTCGAGCACGGCGACGAGGACACCGGCGCCGCTGGACTGCGTCCACGCCTCCCCCGCCCCGATGGCGGGCGCGGCGAGCGCCCATTGCTGGGCGAGCAGGGGATCCGGCGCCGCAGCGGCCACGGAGGGCGCGGCGAGAGCAATACATAGAATTGTCCAGACCACATGATGCTTTTGCATATATCGTGAATCGACTGCCGGGCGTGCCGTCGGCAACGCTCGGGTTCATCCCAGTCGACGATGCCGGCAGGGTCGATGGCCTGGCGGGCGTCTACGCCGTCGGCGACGCCACCGACCGGCCGGTCAAGCAGGGCGGCCTGGCATGCCAGCAGGCCGACGTCACCGCCGCGCACATCGCCGCCGGCGCAGGCGCCGACGTCGACGTCCCGCCGCTGGCACAGGTGCTGCGTGGCCGCCTGCTGACCGGCACGCGCGACCGCTACCTGCAACGAGACCCGGGTCGCAACGCGGGCAGCGCGAGCAACGAGCCGCTGTGGTGGACGCCGACGAAGGTCGCGGGCAGGTACCTGTCGCCGTATCTGATCGCCAAGGACGTCGTCCACGTGCAATCGCGCGGCGGGTCCTCCCTTCCACAGGGCCTCGACGTCGATGTGCCCCTCACGTGGCAGCAGAAGCGTGCCTCGGAGATCCTCGGGCTCGACCCGCTCGGACCGATGACCGCGGTCCGATGACCCATCTTGCCCTGGCACCGCCGGGGGCCGAGCTGCTGCGCTTCACGCGCATGACCGGCTCTTCGATCGCTGCGCTCGATGCCGCGAGCTGGGTGACGGACTTCCTCAACGCGGCCTACTACCGCAGGCCGGCGGGCGATCGCGACGTCGACGACCTCCGTCTGGCGTCGTGCATCCTGACGACCTACTGGTATCGCAAGCCGCCCCACCACCGGCTCCGCCTCGCCGACCTGCGCGCGTTTCATCGCGCCTTCGGGCGCGAGCGCTTCGCCGCCGCGGGCCACTCCCGCGGCACGCTCAGCCGCAACGGGCTGCTGGAGGGCGCGGGGCGCCTGCTCGGCGACTGGTTCGCGGCGGCCTACGCCGACGACGACCGTCGCGGCTGGGGCATCGCGTTTCAGAGCTCCCAGGCCCGGGACGCCTATGACCCCGCGTGCCGGATGTCGCTGGCGGACATCGGCAGGCTGACGCCGGAGCAGGCCGCCCCCGCGGAGCAGGTCTGGCATACCTACCCGGCCGTCGAGATGCCCTCGGCGCCGGCGGTCGTCGCCGCGCTGACCGCGCCTCACACGTGGCCGGACTTCGCCAGCGAGCTCGGTCGCTTCACGCCGCTGCGCGTGGGCGGCCTCACGGGCAGAGCTTCGAGATCGAGGTCGCGGCCGGCACGGAGGCAGGCCGGCCGGTCTTCACCCGCGGCTACGTCACGGTCACGCGGCTCGTCACGCCTGCGGATCCCGCGGGGCTCGCGGCCTGGTTCGCCGCGCTCGAGGAGGGCCTCGCCCGCTACGGCCACGACGAGCCGCGCGCCGTCCCGCGGGGCGCGACGCCGCTCGTGGGCTTCGACCTGACGACCCACGAGGGGCATTTCATGGGGCGCGGCCACAACCGCCTGCTGCTGTACACCCACGACGACAGAACCTGGGCGCGGGCGGCGGGCACGTGGGACCCGATGCCGTGGCACGTCGAGCGCGCCTACCCGATCGCCGGCCGCGACGCCCAGCACGCGTTCTGGGGCCAGGCCAACGTCGTCTCGCAGAGCCTGCTGCACCAGCTCGCTCTGCGCATCGCCGCGACCTGAGCGCGGGCCGTCCGCTCAGGGCGAGTCAGGCGGCGAGGATGAACGACAGAAAGAAGCCGGCTGCCGTCGCAAACGCGTTCCACGGACGGCCGTGCTCGTAGGCCTCGGGCATGAGGGTGTCCGCGAGCGATGCCAGCACCGCCCCGCCGGCGAACCCGAGTGCTACGGCGAGCACCGAATCGTCCAGTCCGCCGGCCAGCCCGCGGCCGAAGACGAAGGCAAGCGCGAGCAGCACCGCGCAGGCGATCCACGTTCCCATCACGGTGCGAGCCCCACGTCCCTCGCCGCGCATCGCGACCGCGCCGACGAGCGCCTCGGGCAGGTTCGAGGCGAAGATCGCCACGAGCAGCGACACCGACGCGCCCTCCACGAGCGACACGCCGAGGGCGAGGTTCTCCGGCACGCCGTCGAGCGTCACCGCTGCCAGCAGCGCCCAGCCCACGCCGCCACGTGCGCCCTGCGCAACTGCCTGCTGCCCGTCGAGCCCGGACTCTCCCGCGATGCGGCGGTCCAGCAGCGTGTCGACGGCCACGAAGACCGGCCTGCGCTGCACGCGCGCGGCCACGAGCGCCGATGAGTTTCGGCACGCCGTGCGGTCAGTGGTGCAGACTCGCAGCACGAACGACCTTCGAGGAGCCAGATGACCACCCACCCCGCTCTCGCGATCGAGGCCACCGGCCTCGCCAAGTCCTTCGGTGAGACGCGCGCAGTTGACGGCGTCGACCTGAGTGTCCGCGGCGGCTCGGTCTACGGCGTGCTCGGGCCCAACGGCGCCGGCAAGACGACGACGATCCGCATGCTGGCGACCCTGCTGCGCCCGGATGCGGGCAGCGCCAAGGTGCTCGGGCACGACATCGTCAAGGAGGCCGACGCCGTGCGCGGCGTCGTCAGCCTGACCGGGCAGCTCGCGTCGGTCGACGAGGATCTCACCGGACGCGAGAACCTGATCCTGATCGGCCGCCTGCTCGGGCTCAAGGGCCCGGCGGTCAGGCAGCGCGCGACGGAGCTGCTCGAGGCCTTCGGGCTGTCGGATGCCGCCGGCCGGCTCGTGAAGAACTACTCGGGCGGGATGCGGCGGCGGCTGGACCTCGCCGCGAGCATCGTCGTCACCCCGCGGCTGATGTTCCTCGACGAGCCCACGACCGGCCTCGACCCGCGCTCGCGCAACCAGGTCTGGGGGATCATCCGCGCGCTCGTCGCGGAGGGCACGACGATCCTGCTGTGCACCCAGTACCTCGAGGAGGCAGACCAGCTCTGCGACCGGATCGCCGTCATCGACCGCGGCAGGGTCATCGCCGAGGGCACGCCCGGCGAGCTGAAGGCGTCGATCGGCTCCGGCGCGCTGCACGTGCGGCTGCTCGATCCCGAGCAGCGCCCGCAGGCCGAGGGCATCCTCGCGCGTGAGCTCGGAGCCGTCACGCTGAAAGCCGACGCCGCCGGCCTGTCGGCGGCGTGCTCGGATGCCGGCCGCGCGGCCGAGGCGATCGCCGAGCTGAGCAGCCTCGGCGTGGGGATCGCGGACTTCTCGCTCGGCCAGCCGAGCCTCGACGAGGTCTTTCTCGCGCTCACGGGCCATCCGGCGGAGCCCGCTGCCGGCGAAGGGCCAGATTCCACGAACGAGGAGCAGGCGGCGTGAGCACGATCACGACGACCGCCGAGGGCGCCGCGACCGACGCCGACGAGGCCCTGGTCCGCAAGGCGATCTCGTCGACCCCGCGCCCGCCGCGAGCGAGCGCGCTGTCGGCAGCCATGACCTTCGGCTGGCGCGGGATGCTGAAGGTCAAGCACGTCCCCGAGCAGCTGCTCGACGTCACGATCACGCCGGTGATGTTCGTCGTGATGTTCACCTACCTGTTCGGCGGCGCGATCGCCGGATCGACGGGCGAGTACCTCGACTACATCCTCCCCGGCATCCTCGTGATGTCCGTCCTGTTCACCACCGTCTACTCGGGCGTCGCGCTGAACACCGACCTCACCAAGGGCGTCGTCGACCGCTTCCGCTCGCTGCCGATCTGGTCCCCGGCGCCGCTGCTCGGGTCGCTGATCGGCGACAGCGTGCGCTACGTGATCGGTGGCAGCGTGATCATCGTGCTCGGCCTCGCGCTCGGCTTTCGCCCGGGTGCGGGCGCCGTCGGCGTCCTCGCGGCACTGGGCCTCGTGGTCGTCTTCGCCTTCGGCCTGTCGTGGGTCTTCACGACCCTCGGGCTGCTGCTGCGCTCGCCCAACGCCGTCATGAACGCGGGCTTCATGGGGATCTTCCCGCTGACGTTCCTGTCCAACGTCTTCGTCGAGCCGGACACGCTGCCGGCGGGGCTGAAGGCGTTCGTCGACGTCAACCCGATCTCGATCCTCGCGAACGCCTCGCGCGGGCTGATGGAGGGCAACGCCGACGGCGCCGACATCGCGATCGTGCTGGCCGTCGCGGCGGGGCTGACCGCGGTGTTCATGCCGCTGACGACGCGCCTGTACCGCCGGCGCTGATCGAGCGCCGCGCACCGGCGCGCGGTGCGAATGTGACACCCCGACCGCGGCCGAGTAAGGTCGCGGGCGTCATGGAGGCAATCCTCATCCTGCTGTTCATCGGGCTCATCATCGGCGGCGCCGTCGTCTTCATGCGCGGGCGCAAGGCCGAGGCGGGCTCCGGCCCGCCGGCCCCCGCGGGGCTGCCGGGGGCGCCCGCGCCCGCGCCCGAGCCGATCGGCGGCGCCGACGTGCGCGCGCTGAAGGTCGGCGACGTCGTCAACTACGAGGGCGGCGACTACATCGTCGAGGGCACGCTGCGCTTCGACCAGGGCGGGTTTCGCTGGGACGAGCACCGCCTCGTCGACGGCCCGAAGTCGCTGTGGCTGTCGGTCGAGGACGACGAGGGGCTGGAGATCGTGGTCTGGCAGCGCCTGCGCGGCGCCGCGCTGGAGCCGGGCCCCGGGACGCTCGAGCACGGCGGGGTGACCTACGAGCTCGACGAGCGCGGGCACGCGGACTTCACCTCCGAGGGCACGACCGGCGCTCCCGGTGGCGGCAAGGCCGACTTCGTCGACTACGCAAACGGCGACGAGCGCCTGGCGTTCGAGCGCTACGGCAAGGACGGCGGCTGGGAGATCAGCGCCGGCCGCGTCATCTCCGAGCACACGCTGGACATCTACCCGAGCCGCGGTGCAGGCGGATGAGCGACGCGCTGAAGGCCGCGGAGGCGACCGAGCTCGGGCTGCGCGAGCAGATCTCCGACCTCGTCCACGCACGTTCGCGCGCCGACAGCGAGAGCAAGCGGCTGGCTGACCGCGCCGCGCTGCCGGGCGCGCACGTCGAGCTGACCGAGATCGCCGGCCGCTACGAGCGCCAGAGCGCGACGCTGGCCGCGGAGATCGAGACGCTGCGCTCGAGCCTGCGTGCGGCCGAGGCCGAGCTCGAGCGCCTGCGCGCGCCCGACCACTGAGGCGCGGCGCCCGTGCTGATCGAGGTCCGCCAGCCGTACGTGGACGTCAGCGCCCATGACCTGTCGCTGACCTTCGGCGCTCCGGCAGCGGCCGCGATCGAGATCCTGCGCGTGACGGCAGGCGGCTTCGCGATCGAGCTGCGGCTGCTCGGGTTCTCCCACCAGGCGCTCGTGAACGGCGGGACGGTGCTGTCGGAGACCGTCGCCTGCGTGCCCGGCGTCTCGGGCTCGCTGCCACGGCGGCGCACCGACGGCGCCTATAGCTTCCGCGCCGACGTCGAGCGCCACGGCGACGACTCCTACGCGGCGCGCGCGGCTGTCGTTCTCGCGCGCGCCGCCGAGGACCCGCACGCCCTGGCCGGGATGTTTCCCGCCGCCCCCGGCGCGCGCGACGACGCTCGCCGCGCCCTGCCCGCGTTCACCGCGCTCGCCGTGCACCCGCCGGCATCCGGCGAGGGGATCGCCTGGACGACGTGGCACGGCTATCCGCAGACCGGCGAGATCGTCGTCACCGCCTCGAGCCTCGAGCGCGCCGCGTGAAGCGCCACGCGATCATCGCGATCGCGCTGGCGGCAGCCGGCGTGATCGGCCTCGTCTTCACGCTCACGTCGCACGGCTCGGTGCGCGACCACATCGCCAAGACGTACACGAAGGCCGGCACGGAGCCGCCGCCGGGCGGCAAGGGCGAAGGTCGCAAGGAGACGCTCGTCTACACCTCCGACAAGCCGGTCAGCCAGACGGCCAAGGACATCGGCGACGAGCACAAGCCGGCCGACCGCCGCACCACCGAGGCCGGTGCCTTCCTGCGCTACAAGGACGACGTCGTCTCGGTCGTGCCGCCGGACGCGGGCGCGAAGGGCTCGCGCATCCTCGTCGACGACGAGGAGGGCGGCTATCACCGCAACTACCTCTTCGTGGGCGGCTTCTGGGGCACGTTCTCGGGTCCCAGCGGCTCGTTCCGCGGCGGCGGGCCGGGAGCCGGCAAGTGATCCGCGCGATCGCCCTGGCGGTCGTGCTCGCCGCCGTCCTGGCGGCGCCGGCGCACGCCGGCATCCTCACCCCCGATGACGCCACCGAGCTGGCCCAGTCGCTCGCCGAGGCGCAGGAGGAGCAGGGCATCTGCTACGGCTGGCAGATCGACAACGACTTCTCGTCGTCCAGCGACGTCGGCTCTTCGACGGGCGGGCCCGATCAGCCGCTGACCAGGTCGGCCCGGGAGTGTGAGAAGGGCTACGTCCAGCTCGTCGGCCAGATCCACTACGCGTGCAACAGCTGCGAGGACGAGGACAGCGCATCGGTCGCGATCGACTCAGACCTCGATGACCCGCCGACCGTGAAGGATCTCGAGGGTCTTGGCCTGGACGGCGGCGACCTGACCGGCGACAAGGATGACACGACGCTCGTGAACATGGTCAACGCGTTGCCGCTGATCGCCGCCGACCGTGGCAACGCCCCCTACGTCGCCTACGAGCCGGCCACCCAGGTGCCGGCCACCGATCGCGCGACGAACAAGCCGGGATCCGACCTCCTGCGCGACGACTGGTTCAAGCTGGTGCTGTTCGGCGGGCTGATCCTCGCCGCGCCCGGCTTCTACCTCTACAAGCGCTCGCAGCAGCCGCCGGCGCGCTCTGACGAGCCTCCCGCGCCTGCGCCACCGCGCCCGCCTGCGCCCGAGAGCACCGCGCCCCCCTCCCCCGCGACCTAAGGACGACTCATGGACTACTGGGAAGACCTCGCGACGGAGCTGGCCGCAGGGCTGCTCTACGGCTGCGTCGGCATCCTGCTGCTCGCGCTCGGCTACCGCATGATCGACGCGCTGACGCCGGGGAACCTCGGCCGCCAGCTGTGCGAGGACCGCAACCGCAACGCGGGCATCATCGTCTCCGCCGCGCTGCTGTCGATCGGGATCATCGTCACGTCGGCGATCATCGCGTCGGATGGCGACCTCGAGAAGGGGCTCGGGCAGTCGGCTGGCTTCGGGCTGCTGGGGATCGGGCTGCTCGGCATCGCGTTCGTCGTCATCGACCTCATCACCCCCGGCAAGCTTGGCGAGATCGTGATGGGCGAGCGCCACGAGCCGATGGTGTACGTCACGGGCGCGGCGCTGCTGTCGATCGGTGGCATCGTCGCCGCGGCGATCTCCTGAGCACGACGGCCGCAGACCACGACGCGATGGCGCGCGCGGCGACGCCGTCGCTGCACCGCCGCGCGCGGCCGGTCCTGCTGGGCACCGTCCTGCTCGTCGCGACGTGCGGGTTCGTCTACGAGCTCGTCATCATCGCGCTCGGCACGTACCTGTTCGGCAACAGCGTCTTTCAGGTGTCGATCGTGCTGGCGGCGTTCGTCTCGTCGATGGGGCTCGGATCGCTGCTCGCCAAGCCGCTGCTGCGGCGTCCCGCGCAGGCGTTCGTCGCGGTCGAGGCGGCCGTCGCGCTGATCGGCGGGCTGTCGGCGATGGGCCTCTACGCGGCCTTCGCCTACCTCGGCGTCTACGAGCCCGCGATGCTCGTGACGGCGGCGACGATCGGGCTGCTCGTCGGCTGTGAGATCCCGTTGCTGCTCGCGCTGCTGCAGCGCGCCCGCCCGCAGGTCGCCGGCGCATCGATCGCCGATTTGCTGGCGGCCGACTACCTCGGCGCCGTCGTCGCCGGCGTGAGCTTTCCGTTTCTGCTGCTGCCGTGGCTCGGGCAGATCGAGGCCGCGCTGGCGATCGGCGCGCTGAACGCGGTCGCGGGCCTGGCCGTCTGCATGCTGGCGCGGCTGCGCGCCGTCTGGCTGCTGGCCCCGGGCGCCGTGCTCGCCGTGCTGGCGTTCGCGGCGAGCGCGGCGTCGAGCTTCGAGGTCACCGCCCGCCAGAGCCTGTTCGACGACCGCATCGTGCTGCAGGAGCGCTCGAGCTACCAGGAGATCGTGCTGACGAGCGGCGAGGCGGACGACCTGCGGCTGTTTCTCAACGGCGACCTGCAGTTCTCCTCGCGCGACGAGTACCGCTACCACGAGGCGCTCGTGCACCCGGCGATGGCGGGGCGCCACGAGCGCGTGCTCGTGCTCGGTGGCGGCGACGGCCTGGCGATCCGCGAGCTGCTGCGCCACGACGGCGTGCGGCGCGTCGTCAACGTCGAGCTCGACGGGCGTATGACGGCGCTCGCGCGCGACGACGATCGCCTGCGCGCGCTGAACCGCGACGCCCTGCGCGACCCCCGGGTGCAGGTCGTCACGGCCGACGCCTTCCGCTGGCTGCGCAGCGCGCGCGAGCGCTTCGACGTGATCGTCGCCGACTTCCCCGACCCCGACGATGCGGCCACGGCGAAGCTCTACTCCCAGGAGCTCTACGACGGCTTGCGCCGGCGCGTGCTCGCGCCGGGCGGGCGGCTCGTCGTGCAGGCCGGCTCGCCGTACTTCGCGCGCGAGTCCTATTGGGGCATCGAGGCGACGCTGCGGGCGGCGGGCTGGAGCACGACGCCCTACCACGTCGATGTGCCGAGCTTCGGCGACTGGGGCTTTCACCTCGCGTCGGCGGACGGCCCGCCGCTGCTGAGGATCGAGCCGCCGCCCGGCGGCACCCTGCGCTTTCTCGACCGCTCGACGCTGGCGGCGGCCGCGAGCTTCCCGCCGGACCGCCGGCGGATCGCGGCGCGACCCTCGACGCTCAATCGCCCGCGCCTGCTGGACTACCAGCGACGTGGCTACAAGGGGTACTGACCGGCGGCACGGGCATGCTCGTCGTCGCGCGTGGTCAGCAGCTCGGCGTCGGCGCGCGCGATCAGCTCGACCAGGGTCTCGCCTTCTCGCAGCTCGGCGAAACCGGTCCGGAAGGCGCCCTTGCGCTCGGAGCCGGCGAGCGCGGCGGCGATCGCGTCGAAGCGCTCGCGCGCCGCGGGCAGCCGCACGCCGAACATCGCGCAGAGGAACTCGTCGCCGCCGAGCCGGATGACGAGGTCGTAGGAGCGCAGGTGCTCGGCGATGACCGTGACCGTACGCTTGAGCAGCGCGTCGCCTGCGCTGTGTCCCTCGGTGTCGTTGAGGGTCTTCAGCCCGATGACGTCGATGTACACGAAGACGAGCGCATCGCCGGTCCTGCGGCAGCGGTCGATCTCGTGGCCGAGATCGGCCAGCCCCGCCGCTCGCGTGCGTGCGCCCGTCAGCGGGTCGGCCTCCGTGACCGCGAGCGCGCACGCGAGCGCATCGCGGTCGGCCTGGGCCGCGAGCCGCTCGCGGGCGGCCTGCGCGCGATCCCGCGCCGCGGCGCGGCGGTCCTCGGCGGCCTGCTCTCGATGCTCGCCAGCCCGTCGGCGATCCTGCGCGGCGCGCGCACGCTGGCTGGCCGCGCGAAAGACGAGGTCCGCCCCGGTGCGTTCGCGGGCGCCGACGTACTCCTCGTCGGCGGCGTCGCGCTGGCGCATCGACTCATCCCGCGCGTCAGCGGCCCGATCGCGCGCCTGCGCCGCGAGATCGCGCGCGCGGGCGCTCGCGTCACGCTCGCCGGCGCCGTCCAGACGCGCCTGAGCCGTCTGCTCGCGCCGGTGGGCCGTGCGCTTGCGGATGTCGCGGCTGTACTCGTGCGCGCCGGCATCGTCGGCGGGGCTCAGGTCGCGATCGCTCGCGGACTGGTCGCTGTCCGCCGCCAGCTGGTCGCGGTCGGCACTCGCCTGGTCGCTGTCGGCGCTCGTCTGGTCGGCGTCCGCCAGGGTCTGGTCGCTGTCGGAGAGCGTCTGCTCGGCATCTTGCAGCGTCCGCGCTTCGACATCCGTGAAGCCTGGGTCCGATGATCGGTCGGCCATGCCTGACCTCCTTCGGGCAACTCGCTGGTCTCTATGAGCCCCGCGCCGTCTCCCTTTGCTCAGTAACACTCTACGCGTGCCAGGAGCGGCACGTGAGTACGGCGTAGGGGTACGACCCGGGCTACGCCGTCGCAAAGCGCCCGAGCGTGCGCTCCGGGCGCACGCCGGGCAGGTGCTCGGCGAAGATGCGGTGGTAGGCGAGTTCCTCGCGCGTGCGCAGCGGCGGACTCACCGCGTCGCGCTCGCGCTCGAAGTCGGCGTCGCTGACGCCGTCCTCGACGCGCTCGGTGAGGACGCCCGCGGCGCCGCTGCCGTCGCCGAACTCGGCCTTCTCGCGCCACAGGATCTGCTCCGGCAGCCAGCCCTGGAAGGCACGGCGCAGCAGGCGCTTCTCGAGCTCGCCGGGCGCCGACAGCTTCCACGCCATCGGCAGGCCGAAGGCGAATGCGATCACCTGGCGGTCGAGGAACGGCACGCGCGCCTCGAGGCCGTGCGCCATCGTCACGCGGTCGCAGCGCTGGAGGTTGAGGTTGTGCAGGCTGTTGACGGTCCGCACGAGCTCGCCCTGCAGCGCCGCCTCATCCTCGAAGTCGCGCAGGTACTCATAGCCGGCGAACAGCTCGTCGGCGCCCTCCCCCGTCAGGACGACCTTGACGTGCTGCGCGGTCATCTCCGCGAGCAGGAAGTTCGGCACCGCGCTGCGCACGAGCGACGGATCGAAGTGCTCGATCGAGCGCACGACCTCGGGCAGCACGTGCGCCGCCTCGCGGGCGCTGTAGATGCGCTCGTGATGCTCGCAGTTCAGGTCGCGGGCGACGACGCGCGCGGCCAGCAGGTCGGCGCTGTGCTCGGTCCCGACGGCGAAGGTCTGCAGGCGCTCGCCGCGCTGCTCGCAATGGCGCGCCGCGATCGCGGCGACGATCGCCGAGTCCAGCCCGCCGGAGAGGAACACGCCGACGGGGACGTCGCCCATCATCTGGCGCTGCACGGAGTCAACCAGGATCTGGCGCGTCGCGGTGAGCGCCTCCAGGGGCGGCTCGGCCAGCTCGCTCCAGTCCGCTCGCGCGCCCGGGGCCGGCTCGTCGCCGATGTCGACGACGGCGTTGGCGAAGCGCTCGAGGCCGCCCTCGGGCGTCCAGTGACAGCCCGGCGGGAAGCTCTCGACGAGCGGCATCCAATCGGGTGCGAAGGCGCCGATCTCCGACGCGAAGCGCACGCTGCCGTCGCGCTGCGCCCAGTACAGCGGCTTGATCCCGACCGGGTCGCGGGCCGCCAGGAAGCTGCCGTCGTCGCCGGCGACGAGGAACGCGAACATGCCCTCGAGCTCGGTCAGCGCCGAGGGACCGCGCTCGTCGAGCAAGTGCAGCGCGACCTCGTTGTCCGAGCGCGTCTGAAATTGCGACGGCGACAGCGTGGCGCGCACCTGCTCGTGGTTGTAGACCTCGCCGTTGCCGACGAGCCAGATGTTGCCCTCCGGGTTGGCGAACGGCTGGCGCCCGCCGTCGACGTCGACGATCGACAGCCGCCGGTGACCGAGCCATGCGCCTTCGATGTGCACTGCGCCCTCGTCGTCGGGTCCGCGATGCACAAGACGCCCGAGCATCCGCTCGGCCTCACCCGCGGGTTGCGGACCGTAGACGGCGGCGATGCCGCACATCAGTGGTTCGTCCCGTGACCCGTTGCGAGACGGGCCACTACGCGGTCACCGCGGCGGGCATGTCTGCGTAGGCGAGGGGACGGCGGTCGTCGAGGTAGGAGAGCCGCGCACGTGCCGCGGCGACGACGCCGAGCGTGTCGACGCGGGCCACCGCCGCGCCGGCTCGTGACCCCGTCGTGGCGAGCACCCGGCCGCGCGGATCGACGA
>Ga0136623_10000304_pt1 | contig 13883 bp, 21 predicted proteins | sample AntDrymUQ4492106_2_FD_104656 | JGI IMG/M metagenome (GOLD analysis project Ga0136623, IMG submission 104656) | Polar desert sand microbial communities from Dry Valleys, Antarctica - metaG UQ449 (21.06) | ecosystem: Environmental > Terrestrial > Soil > Desert | place: Antarctica: Dry Valley...
CACGACTTCCCGGCCATCCAACGCCAGAATCTCGACTACTACCGCAAGCGATACGGGAAGCGTCCGCGCTGTTCGGCGTGTGGTCGCGAGTTCCCGCCGGTGGAGCCGTCCGAGTGACGTTCACTTGGACGGAATTGGACACTTCAGACCATTCAGGAGTCGCGATCAACGCCGGGCGTACCCGGCAGCGGAAGACTTGGGCCGAGGCGGTGGCCGACATCACCGGAACCAGCGAGGGTGCAGTACACCCGTCACACCAAAGGAGGTTTTCCACAGTGCTCTACGACAAACAGCAATATTCAACGGAAGTCGAGATCGAGGTGAAGCACCCGCGCTATCCGGGCGCGCTCTTCACTTTCACGTTTACCAAAGAGATTTCGGAAGCGATGGCGGATGCGCAAAAAGAGTTCTTCGCGCTGCCGGACAATGAGCGCCCGGAGATTCGTCGGCAGAAGCTGATCGCGACCGTCGCGCTGATGCTGACACGCATCCCGACCGGGTTCGCCCGGTTCCCGGAAGATGAGCGCCCGCTGTCAGATCGGGTGCGAGAGTATTTTGACGAGCCGACGCAACCGGAACTGCACGCCATCCTCGTCGCCGCGTGGAATATGTTTTGGGAGGTGTCAGTCCCGCGGGCGTACTTGAAAAGCGGCCAAAATTATTCTGAGGCAGCTAATAATTTATCAGGGGTTTCTGGCTGACTTAGAGCCGGCCTTTGATGATTGCCCCGCGCCTTGCAAGTTGTCAGAGGACGAAGGCGAGACAATCGATCTGCCTGATCTGTGTTCGCGTTGCGAGGTCAGGAAACAGTTTAACTTTTTCGTAGATGCGACGAATCAAGACCTTGCGCGACGGTTTGAAGGTGAGCGGCTCGCGTGGTCGTTTGAAAGTCTTTATGACGATGCGTTGCGTTTGATGAAACTGGATCGGCGGTTGAAAGGCAGAGGTTATCCGCGCGGCTGTACGGCCTTAGAAGCACGCTGTTTGGATATTCTTCGGCGCGAGCAGAACAGGCCGCGCCGGATCGAGTTGTGGGAGTTGAAGCAACGGGCCAAAAACCCGCGCAATGGGTGAATCACATGGCTAACAAAATAACTGTCGAGCTGGCCGTTGATGAGAGTGGCAAAGGTCAGGCGGCCATCAAAGGGGCGAAGACTTCGCTTGATCAATTCGAGGGCAGCACGCAGAAGGCCACGCGGGGCGGAACCGATCTGGTATCCGTCTTCAAAGGCAACCTGCTCGCCGACTATTTTCAACGTGCGACGGGAGCGGCGACGGCCTTCGCTGCCCAAGCCGTGCGCGCGGCGGCGGAAGCTGAAGATGCCAACAGCGTCTTGACCTTCTCGGCGACGCAGGCTGGCATCGCTTACGACACTGCCGCGACGCAGGCCGAAGAGTTTGGGCGCAGAGTCGGCGCGTCGAACACGGAAGCGGCGCGCACCTTTTCTCAGATCATCCAGTTGGCAGAGCGGGCCGGACGTGGGCAGGACACCGACATCATCGGTAAGAGAATCGCCGACCTCGCCGCTGCGCGCGGGATTAAAGGCGCTGAACTGTCAATCGTCATCGGAACGCTTCTCAGCGGGGCCGACGAAGGGCTGAACCGGCTCGGCCTCGAAGACCCCGGCAAGCTGAAAGCCAACTTCGCCGCCGAGATCGGGAAAACTACGGAGGCTTTGAACAAACAGGAGATCGCGCGAGCCTCTCTCGTCGCGGTTGAACGACTCGCGGCCACAGCCGAAGGCGAAGCTCTCAAGCGTTTGGAAGGGACCGCCGGACAACTCGACACTGCACGTTCTGCTTATCTGAATTTGACCACACAGATCGGCGAAGGCATCACGCAGTCGGTCGAGTTTCGCGACGCGCTCAACTTGATCTCTGAGGCTCTCGGCACGCTCGTGACTTCTCATCAGGAAGCGCGCCGCCAACTGTCGAAGGGCTTAAAGACGCCGGAGCAACTGGCACAGGAAGCGCGCGAGGGCGAAGGACGGCAAGTCTTCAATGCTTTCAAAGGTGGTCTGAGCGCGCAATACGCTCTAGCTTTTAGCGCTTATGATTTAGCTAAGTTTGCAGTCGGAGGCCAGAGCTTCGACGAGTTGAAGTCTAATCTCGGAGGAAACTTTGACGCGGTCTTCAATCCCGGCCAGCGTCAATATGAATCCGACTTGGAGCGTTTCCGTCAAACCAAAAGGGAACTCGACGAGCAGAAGGAAGAGGCGCAAGCTAACGCCAACAAGCCACCCCCGGCAGCCATTCCAGACACGGCAGCGGCGAAGAAAGCCGCCCAGGAAGCGGAGAGCGCCTACAAAGCATCGCTTCAGTTCATTGACGACATCGCCGCCCGATCATCCGGCAGCGCCAACCCTTTCATCAAACTCTTCACCGAAGGTGAGACGGCGGCGGAACGAATGCGGGAAAAATTCGGCGCGCTCGGCTCCAAAGTCGTTGATGAGTTCACGGTGATGGAGCGCAAAGCGATTGACGTGGCGACCGCCACAGAGCGCATCGAGCACAACCTCAAAGCCGTCGAGTTGGAGTCGCAGGCCGACGCGCTCTTGAAAACTCAGATCGGCATCACGGCTGAGATGGGGCGGCAACTTGGGCTACAGCAAAAGCAGTTCGACGCGGCCACCAATGTTTATAAGTTGCGGCGCGAGGCTGAAGCGTTCGAGCGCGGCTTCGTGTCGCAAAACGCTTTTCAAGAGCGGCGCGAGGACCGGGAGAATTATGATCGCGTAAAGAAACTGAGGCCAGAGGGTACGGACGAAGGCGCACGCGCCGGTCAGAAGCTAATCGACGAGTTCATCATAGAGCAGACGAAGAATCTGCCACTTCAAGCAAGGTTTTCACCTGACGCTTTCACGCGCCAACTGGCGCAAGACCGCGCGGCGGCTTTGAACGCCAAAGCGTCGCGGTTCGAGGCGGAGACTAAGGACGAGATCAAGCGCGCGGAAGCCGGTCGCTACGACATCAACCTTGCCAACCGGAAACTTCAGGAACTCGCTAAGGCCGCGCCGGGTTTGGATGCGGACGTGCTGCGCAAAGAGTTTTTGAACATCACGCGAGCGATTGATCCCAAAGAGTTGAGCGGCCAGTTGCGCGAGGCGATGTCGGTTGCACTGCGCGAAGAGGCGCAAAACGAACGGCAGTTGGAGGGGGAAGCGCGCGAGTTCCGTAAGCAGTTGGTCAGTCCGGGCGGCATCCTGTCAGAGATCAAGAAGTCGCTCGACAATCTGAAGCCGACCGCCGCCGCGCCGGGCGTGGCCGCTGTTTCGCCTGTAGCCGCCGGAGACGATGGAGATGTAGTGCGGGTGAATGCCCGCGCGTACCCTTCAAGGGCTGCTTACGAGGCGGCAGTGTTCGCCAGTGACGAAGAGCGGCGCGGAATTGAGGGGCGCGATCAGGCCGAGCACGGCTAGGGTGATCCGGCATCGGCTTATCGTCAGTTCCTGCGAGGCGCAAGCGACAATCGGGCGGCAGATGCGCAGCAGAGCGAACCATCACCTGCGCAGCAAATCCGCGCGCTTCTTTCCAACCCTAACTTTCACGGTGATCTGCGCGGCCTGTTCACTGAACAGGGAACCGGCAATCAAGTGAATGCTTACACGCAAGACTTCTTTCGCGCCCGGCCCGGATACTCCCCGGCGAACGATCCCAGGGCGTTTGATCCGCGCGACCCGTATGCGCGCGAGTTTTACGACGCCGGATATTTTGGCTCGTTCAGAGGTTCAGCCGGGCGCCAGCCAGAGCCGACGGCGAAGCTCGAAGGCTTTATCGAAAAGCTCGCGGCGTTAGTAGGAGAGAAAGGTTTGAAGGTGGACGCTCCGGCTTCCAACATTAACCTCACGGTTGGGGACGGCCTTGAAGTAAGCAATGTACTGGGGTCGGCTCCCAGACCGGAGAACATCAACCAGTGGTAAAGCCGGACGATCCCGCTCAAGAGCGACATGATCTGTTGAACAGGCAGCAGCAGGCTCGCGCAAAACTCTTTACTGCGCTCTATGGCTTGAGTGTGACCGTGAGCGCGCGAGATTTCGTCGAGGCGATGGCCGATGTGGCCTCATTGCTTACCGATCACGCGCCGCTCGATGAAGGGCGCGCCGACTGGCATTGCGTGACAGAGGCATTGCAGCGTTGCCTTGATCGTTCATGAGAGGCCACAACATTTTGTGATCGGACGCAGCATTCAGTAATTTTGAAAATGCCGTCACCATTCGTAACAGTTGTTACCGACGGTGACGGCATACTCTATCTACATCTTGTGGTCCCGCCTCAAAACTCACACCCGTTTTCATTATCAGCGAACATAATGACATTTATCTGACGCCGCGTATGTTATTCGCGCCGCTTTTGCATTGCGCAATCGGTCGTCCTCATCGAAAGAAGTTGTGAGCGCGGGAGAGTAGCGCCAGTCTCTTGCACCTACTGACTTCCCCGCTAATTGACAGTCGCCGATTCCGCCTCAGCCACAGCCTTTTCGTTGATCTCGTCAAGCGCGCCCGCCGCGTCTTCAAGCATTGAATCGTCCTGATTCACATAGCGAAATGTCGTCTTGAGATTGGTATGCCCGAGCCAGCGGGAGAGCTGCGCCAGTGACACCTTTTGCGAACGCTCAAGCCGGGTCGCGTTCGTGTGGCGGAGGTCATGCAGGCGCACATCTTGCAAGCCGAGCGCGGCGCGGATCGTCGTCCACGCCGACTTGATATTTGACCGGATGCCGAAGACAAGATCGCCCGGCGCAACGGGAACTTGCCCCAGAGCGCGCCAAGCCTCCAACTCGCTCTGTAACCGGCTCGACATCATGACGCGCCGCGCCTGCAAAGTTTTGGTGTGCATGGCACGGACGCGGATGAGGCCGGAATCGAAATCCAACTGCCCCCACGTGAGGCGGCGCATTTCATTGAAGCGCATCCCGGTATCGAGCGCGCAGATGAGGAATGGTCGGAGATGCTTGCGTCTATCGTGCCCGTCGCACATCTCAAGAATCTTCGCTTCTTCATCCGTCGTCACGATGCGCTCGCGCTGGCGTTCGGCAGAGATGTCAATGATTCCTTTGGCGAACGTAAACGGATTTTCACGCAGCCACCTTTCGCGCACGGCGACATTCAGCATGGCGCGTAACAATTGCAGTACCCGGTTGACGGAAGTGACGGAGCGCGGGCGCGCCGGGACGGATGGCTTCTTATTTTTGCGCCGGGGGTCTTTGCGGGCGGTGTCCGGTTTGCGCGTGAAAGTAACGGGCGTGGCGAGCCGCGCTTGCTTGAAGAGTTCGAGTTGATTGACCGTGATTGATTGCAAGGGACGCCTGCCGAAGTGGGCGCGCAGGATTTTCAGGTAGCCATTGAGTAACAGGTGCGAGCGCAGCCCGGAGACTTTCCGATCTTCGATGAAGACGGCGGGCTTGAGATAATTGGCTTCGTAGAACTTGGCGAGGTCTTCAAAGGTCTTGCGCGCGTGGGCGAAAGCCTCTTCACCTTCGGTTTCATATTTGACGAGGAAGGCGGTCCGCACGCGGCGGGCGTGCGCGGGGCTGTCTACCCGGCGATGTATCGCGCGCCGCTTGCCGTCCGGTCCGGTGTAACGAAAGCGAAAATAACGAACCGCCACTTGCTCGATTTCGCCGTCGGCGTTGCGCCGTTTGTGTTTCTTGACAATGACGCCTTCCGGCCATTCTGATTTATGTGCCATGTGCATCTCTCCATAGGAATGGGGAGACGCAGGAGGGCGCGCCCTCCTGCGTCTCCCCTCCCGTTGTTAATCCCTGCTTGGCTCGGAAAGTAATGCGGCGTCCGTCGCGGCGTCCGTCACGAACTCGTCAACATTGTGTGAGTGCTGCATCGAATACGAGAAGGCTTCTCTGACCGACCAGAGCGCCAACCCGTCACGGTCAACCGCGTCGCGTTCATAGCCGATGCCGCTCACGAGCGCGGCCAGCGCGCGGCTACTTTCATCATCGTCATATTTGAGAATCTTCCTGACGAGTACCCGAACTTGATCTAAGGTGAGTTTCGGGACGCTATCAGGTTTGTCACGATAGGCGAGGGCTGATATTTCGGGTTGCTCTGAACCTGCGATCCGCTTTTTCATGCGCCCTCGCTTTCTTCCTGCGTCCTTCGCGGCTCAAGCATCACACCGCCGTTCGGACAGATGAGCCGTTGCCGGTCGGCGCGCTCTAACATCGCGGGCAGGTGAAGCCGGATGGTCGCCGGTGAGCACGCGCACTCGTCGCCCTCGCCCAGTTGGTTGGAGAGGTCGTTAGTGAATCCATCAAGCAGCGTGTGAAAAACTTCCGGGGTGTCTTCCGATTCGAGCAGATCGGCAATGAGGTTGGCGCAGCGCGTGAAGGACGGCGCAGCAGCTGCGCTCGCCACTTCCGGCGATGGAGTGCCGCTATCTTTGTTGCGCTCCAGCGATAAGAGCAGCGGGAAAGCGACGCGCAACAAGTCAGGGTGAAAGAGGTTGACCTTATGTTCATCGGCCAGATCGACTATCGAGTCGTGCAGGTCGTTGTAGAGGCCAACGGGCGTGTCGGGATTTTCGATGATCGCCGCGATGTGCGCGGTCAGTTGTTCGGGTGTCATCGCGCTCCCCTCCTGACCACGCCGATGTTGCCACCGGCGTTTTGAAGCACGTCAATGCCGAAGTGTCCGGCGATGGCGGGCGTATTCGTCGGCGGGTTGTGCCCGACGGAAATGACGAGCGCGCTATCGAAAAAGAAATCAGTTCCTTCGACCCTGATCTTCAATCGCCCGGCAACTTCCCTGACCTTTTCCACGCGCTGCCAGATGTTGCGCTCTTTGACGCCGTCGTACACAAGCACGTCATCGCCGGCGCGCAAGGCTTGGAGGCCGGGGCGAATTCCGAGTGTATTAGAGGCCGTAGTATGCTTTGTTTCGTGCATCACAATTCCTTTCTTCCAGTGAGAGGTTAAGTTGATGTTTAAAGGCGGCGCGATAGCTGAAATGTCGCGCCGCCCGTTATTTTTGCGGCGCGATGATCACGGCCCGCGCGTCAATTTGTTGTTCATCAGTTGCTCCTGCTCTGCTCAACGCCTTTCGGCATCATTGGAATCTTCACTTCCTTACCTCGCTTCGTTGTAGCGTTGAACGATGCGCGCCGCCGCCCGATGCCAGCAAGGTTGTTGGCCGTGCTGAAACGCTTTGCACTGGCATATCCCGTTGGCGCTGTAGATTTCACCTGAAGGCGAGAGAACCAGAAGCGCGTGGCCGTCAAAGTGCATGAAGGGATTAGATTCAATCTCCTGTTTCGCTTTGGCGATAGCGGTCTGCCACCGGCGCGAGTTCACTGCCCTGTCGAAAGCCTCTTGAATCACTTGCTGCATCTTGGGTTGGTCTAAGTTCATCATTGCGCCGCTTACCTCTTTCTTTGCTTCGGCATCTCTTACCGACAAGAAGAAGTTTACACCCCCTGTAATGAATAGTCAAGGAGTTTGTTGCACACCCTGTAAAGAATTTTCTTGATTCTTTACAGGGTGTGTGCGAGTATTTCTTTACGGATTGGCTACAGGGAGTGTATTGTATGGCGCATGAGCAAAGACCTTCCATTGATGACGACAAAACAATTCGCGGAAAAGATGGGAGTCAACTATCGAACCGCGCTCAACTGGCTCGAAGCGGGGCTTGTTCCAAGGGCGAAGAAACGCTCTTCTCTAGCAGGAGAACACTGGGAGATTCCAGAAATGGCACTACAGATGGAACGCCCGAAACGGGGGCCAAAGGCGAGCAAGAAAGCCACGGACTGACAAAGAAACGAGCCAAGCGTCAGAATACACACGAGCGCGCCGTTGCCAGGGGTTATGTTCCGCCTACTTCAAAGCCATGCTCAAAGTGCGGGGAAGTTAAACCGCTGGATCACTTCTACGTTTACCTCAGATGCCGCGACGGACGCAGTTCGCAATGTAAAAAGTGCTACGCCCTCAGCGGCAAAGGGTCAACAAAGGCGTATATAGCCCGACTAAGGAAGCAAGTACTTGAAGCATACGGACACCAGTGCGCGTGTTGCGGTGAAACAGAAGAAAAGTTCTTGGCCGTTAACCACATCTTCAATGACGGTGCGGAGCACCGCAGAACCATCGCCAGCAATAAGAGTGGCACTCGTTTTTATGTTTGGCTTCGTCAACGCGGATTTCCAAAAGACCGTTACCAGCTGCTCTGCCATAATTGTAATTGCGCAAAAGGTTATTACGGCTCATGTCCGCACGCCGATAGGCGAAGTTTGGCCGCGTAGCAACCATTAGTGGAGGTTATATGACACCGGAAGAATTAGAACGGTTGATGAACTTCATCATCAAGCGGCAGGAGCAAGGCGCGGAACAATTGGCGCAGGCCGATGCCATCATCAACGCGCTCGCTAAAAGCCAGCTTCACTCCAGCGAGCAGATCGAGCGGCATGACGAGCGCATTGCGCGGTTCGAGCGCTCTTACGTTTCCATCGGCGAGTTGTTGAAAAAACATGATGATCAGCTCGTCGCGCTCACGGACGGCTTGAATAAGTTGACGCAAACCGTCGAACGCTACATTACGGCGCGCGGCAACGGGAACGGCGGCGAAGAAAGGCGGTAAGAAATGAGCGTGGAAATTAAAGGCGTCCAGTTCGTCACCGATACGCAAGGCAATAAAATCGCCGTCCAACTTGACCTCAGTGAGTGGGGCGAGTTGTGGGAAGACATCTACGACGGGATGTTAGCGAAAGAGCGCACGGGCGAGCCGACACAATCTTGGGAGTCAGTTAAAGAGCGGTTGCGGGGCGAGGGTAAACTTGACGGATGATCGTTACACAATCATCGTCGCGCGCGGGGCGGAAAGAGACTTAGACAGGCTTGATCCTCCTGTGTTGAATCGCGTCGCTCCTATCATAGACGCTCTTTCTCAAGTCCCGCGCCCGCATGGTTCACGTAAACTCGTCAATCAATCAAACCTCTGGCGCGTGCGAGTCGGCGATTGGCGGGTGTTGTATGAGATAGACGATGATGCCCGAACAGTGCGAGTTATCGCCGTGCGGCATCGGAGCAGGGCTTATGAGTGAAGAATCAGAACGAATGTTACGCGAGATGCGGCAGAAACTTGACGGAGAGAGTCAAATTCCCTCAGACGATCCGCCGCTAGATTATCTCTCTGCGGCGGCGGCGGTCGTTGAGGCGGCGCGCGAATTGGATGCGGCGAAGGGTGAGTTAAACGCACTCAATGAAGCGACCTTGACCGCATTTGAGAAAACACGCGGCGCGGAGAAAAAGTTGAGCGGCGCACTGGAAAATTTGAAGTCCGCCGATACAGGGCGGAAAGGTTTGTGAAGATTTACGTGCCGGCTTCAAAGCAGGCGCTCTCACTTTAAGGAGCCAACATGAAACGCAGGGGTTATCGCGATCGTACTTGCGACAACCTACGTCATCCCGGCGTTGTCGCATCTTTGACGCACCTTTGCTCATGATCATTAAAGAAGCGGCTGAGTATCTGGGGGTAAGCGTCAAGACATTGGAGCGGCGCATCGCGCTGGGCGACATCTCCGTCGCTTATGTGCCCGGCGCGACTGGCAAGCTGCGCACCTTTGACCGCGCCGAACTTGACCGCTTCAAGCAGGCCGAAGCCGAAAAAATGGTTGCGACAACCTACGTCGCCCGCCCGCGTGTCGCATCTGTCGCAAGTGACGCACCTGATTCACCGGCGATGCTGCAACGGCTCAACACCGGCCATAATTCCGGCGCGCTGATTGAACTCATAGCGGCCATCGAGCAGGCGCGAGCGCAGCTACCGCCCGCTTTAACTGTTTCCGATCTATCGCATAAGTTGACACTCTCGCTCGTCGAAGCCGCGCAACTCTCCGGTCTCTCGCGCAATCACTTACGCGCGGCCATTGAAGCGAAGAAATTGAAGGCTCGAGTTATCGGCAGAGGTTGGCGGGTCAAGAAAGATGATCTTCAAGCCTATGTGAGAAAACTATGAGCGAGGCTGATCACGAGCTTCTCTTAACGATCTCCCAAGCTGCGTATCGTTCCGGAATAGCTGAAGGGCGTCTGCGGGCCGCAGTTAAGGCCGGGCATCTGCGGGTCGTACAACTCGGGCGAACCCAGAAGATCATGCGCAAGGAACTGCACAGATATGTGGAAAGTTTACAAAATCCCCCTAGGCTGGAACCACAACAGAGCGCAACGAACAGCCCCGAAATATCGCCGGCGGATGCGCACACGGCACGTCTTGATGAAATACGTGCCGCGCTCAAAGCCGCGCAACCTTATATCCGGGAAGCCAAGCGATTCGCGAAACTGCATCTTCGGACGGACAACTGGCAGGAATTAGTAAGCGCAAACTTCCCCAGGTTGGACTCGAAAGTAATCGCAATGTTACCGGATGCTAAACCATCTGTGATTGCATTCGAGCATGTCGGGCAGCAGATGTTCGGTGTGTCGGGGCGACAGTTGCAAAGGATTCTGGCAAACAAGCCTAAAAATGAGGGTTCTAAAACGGACGACAAAAACGGACGACATGATGTCACTCTCCAAGAAACTCTTTTTCTGCTACGTTTCCGCTTGTCATGAAACCACAAGCGTTCGTAGCACTCTTGAATAAAAAAGGTGAAGGCCGGAGTTGTGCTACCAACATCCGGCCTAACTCGAATCAGAAACCGCCGGTGCTTTTGATCGGTGCTCGCGGTTTCTTTAACTAAAGGAGTCACCGTAATGGAGAACGAAACCACAGAGAACTGCGATGAGAACGACACCACGGAGAACTGCGATGGATTATAGTCACACTTCCTCTATTCAGCAATCACAACCTTCACCGAAACGACGCTCGAAGGCCGCCTTCGAGCGTCGCTGCCTCTGTCCGGGCTGCCGCCGACACATCGCGCGGCTCGAAGAGTTGAACGCGCATCTGGCGCGGGCGAATGACGCGCTGCGGCGCGAGTGCGACGAACTGACGCTCTCGCTCGCCGGGAAGGGAGCGGCCTAAAGATGCGCGCACATCACGATCTGCCGCCGCTCGTGCGCGTCTCGCGCAAACAGCCGTGCCCGGTCTGCGGCAAACCCGATTGGTGCTCGCTCAGTCGCGACGGCGAGATCGCCATCTGCATGCGCGTGGCGAGCGGGCACGAAACGCAGAACGGCGGCCATCTGCACCAACTCGCCGCGGCGCCACGACCGCGCCGCGCCGCGCCGTCGCCGATGCCGATCTCTTCGCCAGCCACCATGCCGACGCGCGCCAGCGTCGATCACATCAATGCAATTTATCGGGTGATGTTGCGCGAGCACCTGCGGCTCTCCGACGCGCATAGAGAGAAGCTCGTAGCGCGCGGCCTCTCGCCAGCGGAGATTACCGCGCGCGGCTACGCGAGCACGCCGGACAGGGAACAGGCCGCGCGCATCGCCTCTGCGCTCACACCGCTCGATCTGCGAGGCGTGCCGGGCTTCTACAGGCCGCGCGACCATTGGGAGATGGTGAACGCCGCGGCGGGCTATTTCGTGCCCTACAGAGACGAATCCGGGCGCGTGGCAGCCATGCAATACCGGCTCGATCAGCCGATTAACAACGGCAAGACAAAGTATCTCTGGTTTTCGTCGCCGCCCGGCCAGTACCCGAACGGAGCCACGTCCGGCGCGCCGCTCCATTGCGCGCGTCCCGATCTGCTGGCAGCCGCGCGCGAAGTGACGTTGACCGAAGGCGCGATCAAGGCGGATGTCGCTGCCTTCTTCATGGCCGCGCCGGTCATCGCCGCGGCGGGTGTGACGCTCTTCGGCCACAACTTCGGCGACCGCCTCAAACAGATCGCGCCGCAGCTGCGCACAGTCCATGTCGCCTTCGATCTCGACTGGAAAACGAAGGACACCGTAAAGCGCGCCCTCTTCCGTTTGCTCGAAGAGTTGGAGCGCGCCCGTTTTGTTGCGCGCCTGCGCGCGTGGCCGGCGCATCTCGGCAAAGGGATCGATGATTACCTGTTGACGGTCGCGAGGGGAGGGCAGGCAGCGTGAGCGCAGTAACATTCGTTGACTACCAGGCAGGCTACGCGCGCAAACATGCCGATCAACTCGATCCGGCGAATGACGCGCGACTGTTCACCGAACCGCCGCCACTGGATGACAGCCCGGAGCGGCTTCAGACGCTGCGACGGCAAATCTCCGAAGTGCAGAGCGCCACTTGCAACGGACTGGCGGCGGTCGGCTTGCCGCTCAAATTGCGTCCGCTCATCTGCGCGGTGCTCGCCGCGTCGAACGGCGAAACGCATTTCAAGGCGAGCTATAAAGTCTTGGTCAGTTTACTTTTCCAGCAGGGCGACGGGCGCTCGTTCAACGCGAGAAAGTGTGAAGTCAGAAAACTACTGAAGGCGCTCAGGGCGTGGCAGGAAGAAACGAAGCGCACGCTTTGCACGATCAGGCCCGGCGGCAGAACCAAAGACCAGCGCGGCAAAAATGAATATCATGACACCGAATTCGAGTTGGTCTTCCTCGATGCCGTCGCGAAAGCGATGCAGCGCAACCCGGAGCCGGAAAAGATGCGCGCCGCCGTCCGCGTCGAGATCGCCGCGATGATGCGACTGCCGCCGTTTGATAGCCGCTGGCAGATCAAACCGCCGACAATCGAACAGATGCAAGAGAGGGACAAAAGAGCGGCGGTCACGAAAGCCGTCAAAGCGGCGGCGGCGGAGTTGGACTTGCCCGCCGGCGGCGATCCTTTCGTCTTTCTCGAACAGGTGCATGCGGAGGCCAAGCGGCAGCTTGAAATGGAGTTGGAGCGGCGCGCGAACGGAGGGCTGACCTCCTATCAAAACGACGATGAAGAAACATCAAGTGTTGCAAGTGAAGAGTTTGAAGAGGGGGGGGTGTGTCTGATCAGACACACCCCCCCGCAGCCGGAATCAGACACGACTGATCCAAAACAGACACCTAAAGAAAGAAGATATAAGGTGCTCATTTTGGACGATCCGCCGGAGCCGGAAATCGAGCGCAGCCCGGAAGCTGAAACCGCTTGGAAAAGCCTTTGTGAGCGCATGCGGTCGCAACCAGTGGAAGTTACGACCGTCGAAATAGCGTCGTCTTCTGCGGCGCCCGAGCCGACTTCTCACATTTGCCCGTCGCCGGCGGTCGAGCCGGAGATCATCAACGAGCGAGTTTTCATCATGTGTGAGGCGGGCGACTTGTCTGAGTCAGAGGCGCTCACAATAGCCCGGCGCGATCTGTGCGAAGTTTGCCGCGCGCGTGCGCCGGAGTCCGATAATCTTGAGGTGGACTCGTCGCCGCCCTGACCGGCCCACCGAAACATTGAAAGCCATTGAAAGCAAAAAAGAGCCGTGTCCGACGGTGGCATCGCCACATCCGGCGGTGTCGTCGAGCGCGTTTCCTTTGCCCCTCACAATAACCGCAAAATAATTCGTCAAAGATGGCGATGCTTCCAGGTTGAATCTGAAGCATCGCCACTTCCGGCGAGCGGTGCCGGTGTTAATTCCAAACATATTTTTAGCCTCTCACATCGAACGCCTCCCGGTTGATTGTTGGAAGCCTTTCCATCGTTCCAAAGCGACGCATAACCTTTGCTGATATGAATTTAATAATTCATCAGTTGACCTTATGATAAGAGTCATCTAATTTTGACGAATTATTTTGGCGGTTTTAGACGATTGGAGGGTTATCTGCCATGAGCAAAGTGCATGACACGCCGGGGCCGCGGCTCACGCAAGCGCAACGCAATACGCTGCTTGGGTGGATCGCAAGCGGCATCTCCGACTATACGGCCATCAAGCAACTGCTCATCTCCCACGACTTCCCGGCCATCCAACGCCAGAATCTCGACTACTACCGCAAGCGATACGGGAAGCGTCCGCGCTGTTCGGCGTGTGGTCGCGAGTTCCCGCCGGTGGAGCCGTCCGAGTGACGTTCA
>Ga0136623_10000305_pt1 | contig 13869 bp, 7 predicted proteins | sample AntDrymUQ4492106_2_FD_104656 | JGI IMG/M metagenome (GOLD analysis project Ga0136623, IMG submission 104656) | Polar desert sand microbial communities from Dry Valleys, Antarctica - metaG UQ449 (21.06) | ecosystem: Environmental > Terrestrial > Soil > Desert | place: Antarctica: Dry Valley...
CGACGGGAGGGTCCCGGGCGGGAAGCCGAAATCGTGTTCCTCGGGGGATGCGACCCGGGCGAAGACCGGATACTCGGCGAGGTCCGCGAACGGGTGGCTGCCCAAGAGCGCTTCATACATCACCATCCCGAGCGCGTAGATGTCCGCGCTGCCGTCCAGCGCTTCATGCCGGAGCTGCTCCGGCGGGGCGTAGCGCAGGGTCACGAGCATGGTACCGACCCGGGTCATATCGATTTCGCCGAGGTCCTTGGCGATCCCGAAGTCCATGACGACGACCCGCTGCGAGCCGTCCTCGATCATGATGTTGGTCGGTTTGATGTCCCGGTGAATGACCGGCGGGTTGTAGTGGTGCGCAAAATTGAGCGCGCCGGCCACCTGTTTGGTGATGGCGAGGACCTGCGCAATCCCCAGGGGCCCGGACTCCCGGAGGTGGTCGCGCAGGGTCTGTCCCTCGATGTACTCCATCACGAAGTAGTAGAACTTCAGTTCCTCGTCCCGCTCGATGTCGATCACCCGCACGATGTTGGGGTGCTTCAGGCGGGCGAGGACCCGGGCCTCGCGGTAGAAGCGCTTGACCAGGTCGGGGTTGTCCCCGAAGTGGGTGGACATCACCTTCAGGGCAGAGACGGACTCGAGGGCGGTGTGGCGGACCTTGTACACCACACCCATACCGCCCTCCCCGAGTTGGCTCAGCACCTCGTACTTCTTAGAGATGATCATGGCTTCGAGATGATCATGGCTTGTCCTGGGCAGCGTCCGACTCGCAGGGTGTCCTCACCGGCTCGGGCCGTTCCGGGGGGCGCCGGCTCAAGGGATTGGTCGGGTAACTGGGCTATTTATAAGAAATTGAACGCGCCTTGGCAATCCGCCACCGGGAGCGTGGCCGGTGTCCATCCGGCGCCGAGCCGGTATCAGCGATGCACTATGGTGGAGCTCCGGGTGGATCGAGACTGGCGCAATGCGCGGGAACCGCCCTCCCTGCCTTCGCCCGGCGCCCCTCCCGTCCGCCACCGCCGCCGCTTGGCGTGATCCTCTCCGCGCGACCCACGAGCGCTTCCCCGTCGCAGGCCAGTAAGGTGGTCGCGGTCAGCGCACAGCGCCGCTCGATGAATCCCTCGCGCACCACCCAGGCGGCCGCGGATTCGTCTGGGCGCTTGCGCCGCCGGGCCTCCCAGAGGAAGTACGGCAGGTCCCGTGTCGCCGGTCTTGCTCCAATCGAACACATCGTTCCACGTCTGGTGCACGTGCCGAGCGCATCCATAAACCGCGACTAGGCTCGGGGCGCCGGCAACAATGGCACGCCGCCCGCCAGCGGGATCTTGACAGCGCTGACCTTGTGCGCGGCTGCCAGCAGGAATTGCGCTTCATCAATCTGGGTCAGGCTCGCATCTTTCGCGGTCGCTTCGCCGAGCCGAACCAAACCGAGTCGAAAAGCAAGGACGCCAAGGTAAAAAGTCACACAACGAATGTGAACCAATTTACAGAATTTGCCTGCCGCACATGGAACACTTGGTCCGTGAGGAGTAGGCGAGAGAGTTTGTGGGACATATAGGCGAGGGCCGTTGTGAGGCTCTCGGGGTGAAGAATAACGTCATGGTAAAAAGTCACACAACGAATGTGCACTAATTCACAGAATTTGCTCGCCGCACATGGAACACTTGGGCCGTGAGCAGTAAACGAGAGAGTTTGTGGGACATATAGCTGAGGGCCGCTGTGAGGCTCTCGGGGTGAAGAATCATGAACGAACTGGCGACTGAAGAGATGGAATCAAGCAAGGATCCGATCAGTCAGGAAGCCTCCGGCTGTCCATTGCAGACCATGCACACGCAGCGCACCGTGCTTGATGCCGACGACGAGCTCGTCTTTCCTAAGCATAAGCGCGTGGTCACCCAGTATTCGACCGACGCGTCAGGGGCAGCCGAACTACATCTCTACTACGGCGAGAAAGAAATCTCGTTCGACGAACCTGGGCTTTTCGCGTTTGGCGAGAGACTGGCCAAGCAATCGCGCTTTGTTGCTAGGACCGCCACAACGTGGGGAGAGGGGTACGACTGGCCGCGTGTTCTGGAGCTTCTGGAACAGCTCATCGAGGAGGGCATTCTGCGGCACGTGGACGCCAACGAGTCCGGTTCCATTTCCACCCACGGGGCCTGCCTCTCGCCGCTTCCCCCTGCCCATAGCACGGTGCCACGCACCTGGTTTGAATGTGAAGCGATCACGCGCGAGCTGACCGGTCACGCCCTGGAGTTGGGTTACTTGGAATTGGTCATCCCGATCTTCCGGGTCGCCCATATAGCGATGGATGCGGAGGGGCGCCAGGTCGGCGAGGCCAACGTGTTCCCCAAGCTACTTCGCCTGGGTGTGCCGACCGAGTGGCGCACCTGCCCGCACGCTGGCAGTCGCTACCAAGACGATCGACCCATGAACGTCACGGCGCTCCACAGCATGAGGAAGCATTGGGCACAGATGATGGTAGCGCTGCTACGCATCCGAGAGGCGTACCTGCGTCGGTTTCCAAAGGCCCGACACGGATGGACCGTGGGGGATCTGGAGCGGTTGTCCTCGCTCGTATTGACGGTGCCCACCTACCTCCTCATGCGCGCGGAGAAGCGCGTGGAGAACGGGCATCTGCATCCGGTACTCTCCTCGATGTTCCGCGTCACCGATGGGGTGCGGATGACCGTGCACCAAATGCTCTTTTTGCCGGTCGGCGAGCCGACCCTCCCGCCCGATGCGCCCATGACGAGCGCCGAGATCTATGCGTATGCGGAACGAAATCACGTTTTCCACTCGGACCATGGTGTCTGCGCAGGATCCAAGCCGATGATCGAGGAGTTCTTGAATGTCCTCGTGGACGGACAACCCGTAGAAGGCGCCGAGTCGGTGGTGCTTGACGCCTTTGTCCAGGCGGCACTGGCAGAGATCGAGCCGGCCTTCGACTATGGCCTGTACGGCCTCCAAGCACATGCCGTCGTGTTCTCACTGTGGCCCGCGATGTGCCGGACCTACGAGCAGCTTTGGACCATTGTCGAAGCCTGGTCGGAGGAGAGCTCAGTAACCCTGATTGGGTTTCGGGAGCATCTTCATAGCAGGGTGAACTTCCTGCGGACGCAGACCCTCCTTCGGACCGAAGAGTGGCGCGTAAGCCGCGAGCGGGCGTACGCGGATATGTACGCGCAGTGTGCCGGCGGACTCGGCTCAGCGTCCTCGGGCGCGACGCTATCAAAACGCATCGCCCCCGTCTGGGCAGCACACCACGCGCATGCCGCGGATCAACTTCGCACGGTGTTGCGGCGGCGCTTCTGTGGCACGCTCGCTAGCCCTAATGTAGAGCGCTTGGTTGCCGCCTTGATGGACTACTTTCGCCAGGAGCAGGCAATCGTACGGGCGGCTTGCGAGATCCAACAGCGCATCAACCGCCTCCTCGGACGAACCCTGCCCACGCGGCCATTCTCTGCTTCTGAGATCGATATCTACCATCTGATGCTAGGCGACGTCGCAAGACTTCCCTATCTCGTGGACGAGCTCGAGGAGATGCTTGGACTCCGCATAGTGGTAACCGAGGCGGCCATTGACATCTCAGACCGCACTGCCGTCTAGTGGGCTTGCGATCATCTGTTCAACGAATTCGGCCAACATGGGGTTGGCCAATCAACGTGCGATGGGCACGGATGTACTAGGAGATTACCATGAAAGTAAAATCCAATGTTCGCGCGGGCGCTCGTAGTGGTGGCCGGTGCGGCGGCATAGTGGCCGTAGCTTAGTGTGAAGCTCTAGGAGGGGAGTACGGTGTACTCCCCTCCTAATCTAATGCCAAGAAGGCAAACGATTGCGCGATGGTCCTCGGTATGCCGAACAACACTTTCATCGCCCTTTTTGTACGCGTACCCTGATTAGGGGAATATGTTATGAAGCGGAATTTAATCAGCGCCGATTCCACGGAGGCGCGGACGACTCCTTCAACGCTGCTACGGCATAAACGGCCTGCCTCCCGAAACCGCTCGTTCGTTCTACTTCTCGGCAGTTTCGCTGCTGGCGCCATGCAGTTACCCGAACACGCATTGGCTGAGATCATGGTGATTAAAACGCCGGCAGACGCGCGGCTACAAGGTTTAGACTCTTTGCGCCGCGCTGTTAGACAGGACGGCGGCGTCCCGTTGCCCGAGAACCTTGATGACTTCATCAAGAACCGCGAAGCCGCCCTGCAACTAGGCAAGGCATTGTTCTGGGACATGCAGGTCGGTAGCGACGGCGTTCAGTCCTGCGCCAGTTGCCATTTTCATGCGGGGGCCGACAATCGGTCCAAGAATGCGCTCAATCCGGCTCAGCTAACCCTTTTTGACATTCGCGGCGGCGACGTCGAGGGCTACGTCAACGCGCCCTTCACGGCTTCCAACCACCGCTTCGAAACCCGGCAACCCAACGACACCTTGACGCGGGAGGACTTTCCTTTCGTAAAATCGATCCAGGATCTCAACCGCACTTCGGACGATAGGGTAGAGCCGGGATCGAACAACAGCAACGACATTGCCGGGTCGATGGGCATGTTATTCACCCGGTTCGATGGCGTCCGGGCGGGGTTTCCCGTTGATTCAGGTACGCCGCAACCCGACCCGCTTTTCAATGTCGATGGCCGGGCCAACGTGCGTCGCGTCGAGCCCCGGAATTCGCCTACGGTCATCAACGCGGTATTCAACTTCACCAACTTCTGGGATGGACGCGCGAATCCGCATTTTAACGGGCAGAACCCGTTCGGCGATCAGGACCAAACGGCAACCATTCTGGTCAACCGGCCCGGAACGGGACTGGTCGAGGAACGGGTTGCCATGGACAACGCCAGCCTGGCCTCCCAGGCAGTAGCCCCGCTCTCGAGTTTCTCTGAAATGTCCTTCGGCGATCCGGCTCAGCGGAATGTCCGGCGCCTTCCCGAAATCGGCCTAAAACTTTTGCGCCCGTCGCCCCAAAGCGGTCGCCGCTTGACCCCGCTCGGGTTGCAAAAAGTCCATCGCCACGACTCCGTGCTGGGCACTTTGGCCAACGCCCCCTTCCGCGGGCTGTCCACGTCGTACGAAATGATGATCAAGAAGGCCTTCGCGGAGCAGTACTGGAACTCGACCGAACCCGTCCCGCTACCTAGCATACCGAGCGGTATGGAGGACTTCACGCAAATGGAAGCCAACTTCGGTCTGTTCTTCGGACTCGCCGTTGCGCTTTACCAATCAACGCTGGTTGCCGACCAAACGCCCTTCGATCAGTGGATGGAAACAGGCCGCCTCAATAAAGGTTTTCGAACAACGGCGCTGGCGGGATTGAACCTATTCGTGAACCAGGGACGGTGTATCAGCTGCCACGCCGGTCCGGAGCTCACCAAGGCGTCGGTGAGAAACGCGCAGGGGGGAGAGAAGCTGATCAGGGCGATGGCGATGGCGGAAGGCACCTCGCTCTACGACAACGGCTTTTACAACATTTCTGTGACGCCCACCACGGACGACCCCGGCCGCGGCGATCTGGATCTCAATGGGCAGCCGCTGGCGTTCGCCCGTCAGGCACTGTTCGACCGCCTGGCCGACCTCCTGGGTACTGCCAAAATCGACTTTCCGATCCTCGGCAACGACCAGATACCCGCTAAGGACGAAGATCTCGGATCGTCGGTCTGCGAGGACGCCAACGCCAACGGTGTGTGCGAGCCAACCGAGACAATCCTTCCCGAATTCCAACGGGTTGCGGTAGATGGTGCATTCAAGACGCCGGGCCTACGCAACTCCGAGCTCACTGGGCCTTACTTCCATAACGGTGGGATGGCCACGTTGCGGCAGGTTGTGCAATTCTACAACCGAGGCGGTAATTTCTGCAGTTTCAATCTCAGGGACATGGATCCGAGTATCGAACCTATCGGTCTGACCGTTGTGCAGGAGAAGCAACTCGTCGCCTTTCTGCTATCTCTAACCGACGAGCGGGTTAAGTATCGACAGGCCCCCTTCGATCATCCTGAGCTCAGGGTCCCTGATGATGGCCTCGCCACCTTGGGTACGCGCAAGATCAACGCCGTTGGCGCGCGGGGGTCTCATCGCCCCTTGAAAACGTTCCTGCAGTTGGATCCGAACGACGCCATCTTTACGCCGCTCGGAATCTGTTCGAAGGACCGGTCCTGATGTGCGCGTTGGATGTGTGCCGCGGAGTGGAAATGTACCTCTGAAGGGGCCGGATGGCCAGGCCGTGGCGGCGCGGAAAGGGAACATCTCGAACGGTGGGGTCGTTCCCTGGTCCGCTGTTCTGTACATTAGGCCACCACGCGGTTGGCCGGATCAACGTGCGATGCGCACGGGCTCAAGCTAAAGAAATCGGGTGCCTACGTCCTTCTCTCGCACTACGCGCTCCCTCTCCAACGACACGTCCGGCTACGCCTTGCTGAGCTGGTTGCTGGCTGGGCTATTTTTGGGTGCTTGGCTGCTCTGGTTTTTCTTCGCGGAGATCACCGTCTACGAGGTTTCGAGCGAGGCGCGTCTGGAGGTTGAGCGGACTGCGCATCCTGTAGCAGCGCTGATTGCCGGCAGGATCATTTCAGCCCAATTACATCTGGATCAACCAGTGGAGAAAGGTGATGTGTTGGTTGAGCTGGATGCCGGCAGCGAAAAGCTGCGGTTACAGGAGGAGGAATCTCGATTGAGGGCGTTGCCTCCCCAGATCACTTCGCTGCAAAAGGAAATCGCCACCCAGGAGCTGGCCGGAGACGAGGACCATCAAGCCGCCCTTGCCGCGGCGCAGGCGGCACGGGCCCGGCATCATGAAGCTATCACGGCCGCCAATTTCGCGAAGGATCATGAGCGCCGTCTGTCCAAACTGAGCGCTTCCGGGCGTGTACCCCTGATCGATGTGCTCCGTGTCCGTGCCGAAGCGCACAAAATGCGTGCTGCTGCAGACGCATTGTCGTCGGAGATCCGCCGCGTAGAGATGGACGCCCGAACCCGCGCCCACCAAAAACAGGCTGAAGTCGAACAACTCAAGCGGACGGCGGCTACGCTCCAAGCTCAGGTGTTCACGACCGAGGCGACGATCGCGCGTCTCAAGCAGGATATCGAAAAGCACGTGATCCGCTCGCCGGTCACGGGCCGAGTGGGCGATGTCGTGTCCTTGCAGGAGGGGTCTTACGTCGGGGAGGGCGACAAGCTGGGCTCGATTGTTCCTGCGGGAGCGCTCCGAATTGTCGCCGATTTCGCCCCGGCATCGGTGCTGGGCAGGATTCACTCCGGTCAGTTGAGCCGTATGCGCCTGGACGGTTTTCCCTGGGTTCAGTATGGAATGATCAAGGCCAAAGTGAACCGCGTCGCCACTGAAATCAGGGACAACCGGGTGAGGGTGGAATTTTCTCCCGAATCGCTGACCGCATCCAGTTTGCTCATGCAGCATGGCCTGCCCGGGAGCATCGAGGTAGACGTGGAGCGAATTTCACCGGCGGTGCTGACATTGCGGGCAGCCGGTCAGGCGCTCTCATCCGCCACACCGCAGGTGGTCGCGGCACGCTGATGGGTACGGCTGCGCAGCTTTCAAAACAACGCTGGCTGGTTCCGGAGGTTGTTCAGACATCGGCCATGGACTGCGGGCCGGCCTCGTTGAAGTGTCTGCTCGAGGGGTTTCAAATTCCCATGAGCTACGGACGTTTGCGGGAGGCCTGCCAGACCGATGTGGATGGCACTTCGATCGACGTGATCGAGGTAGTCGCCAACCAGTTGGGCATCGAGGCCGAACAGGTCATGTTCCCTATCGATCACATCTTCCTGGCGGAAGCCGCGGCCTTGCCCGCCATGGTCGTGGTTCGTCAGTCGGGGGGTGCCGCACATTTTGTGGTGGTCTGGCGCCGCCACGGGCGCTGGCTGCAAATGATGGACCCGGCGATAGGCCGGCGCTGGACGACCTGTCAACGCTTTGCCGATGAGATTTTTCGCCATGAGTTGCAAGTCTCGGCGGTGGCATGGCGTGAATGGGCGGCTTCGGACGGGTTTCTGAATCCGCTCCGCCGGCGTTTGTCCGCGTTGGGGGCCTCCGCTGACATCACGGCACGCCTGATTGAGAAGACGTTGGCTGAATCGGGCTGGTTGCCGCTAGCGACACTGGATGCAGGTGTTCGGCTGGTTTACGCACTGATAGAGGCAGACGGCATAAGGCCGGGAGAGGGGGCCGTCAAGCTGGTGAGGGCTTTGCTCAATCGGGCTGCCAAGGAAGATCCCCATGGCCACTTCCAGGCGATTCCTGCATCGTATTGGTCGGTCAGACCCGTGATAAACGATGGCGCGGAGCAGCTTTTCCTCCGCGGTGCGGTTCTGTTACGGGTGAAAGGGTCCCGTACCGGAACACCGGCGGAAGAGGCCGGCCATACAGCAGAGAAACCGTTGTCTCCCGAGCTGGCGGTGGCGCTGAGCGAAAAACCGGTTCGACCCGGTGTGGAGCTGCTGCGCTTGCTCAGGGCCGATGGCATCCTGACGCCACTCGCGCTCATGGGCGCTTTGGCTATTGCGGCAGGCGCAGTGTTGATCGAAACGTTCTTGTTTCGTGGACTCTTTGACATTGCTTGGGCGCTCAATCTCGCGAATCAGCGATTGGGTGCCGTGCTCGGGTTGATGACGTTCGCCGGCCTGCTCCTGCTCATGGAGATTCCGATTGCCATGGAATCGCTGCGTTTGGGCCGCCATCTGGAAACGCGGTTGCGCATGGCCTTGCTCCGCAAATTGCCGCGTTTGAGCGACCGCTATTTTCAAAGCCGCCCGATTTCGGATATGGCTGACCGCAGCCACAGTATTTATCTGACGCGGCTGGTTGCTGGGCTGGGAATTCAGTCTATTCAGGTCCTTTGGGATATCTTGTTCACGCTCGCCGGAATTGCCCTCATCGATCCGGCCAGCACTCCCCTGGCATTGGCGATCACCGTTATCGCGATCGGTCTGCCCTTGGCTGCTCAGCCGCTGCTTAATGAGCGGGATCTGCGGGTACGCAGTCATGCCGGTGCCTTGCACAGTTTCTACCTCGACGCCCTGTTGGGTCTGGTGCCCATTCGGACCCACAGCGCGGAGCGAGCCGTTCGCCGCGAACATGAAGGCTTATTGGTCGAGTGGGCGCGCTCGAGCCGGAGTCTGATTCGACTTTCTCTGCTCACGGGAGGTATACAGTCGCTTGCGTGTCTGGGGCTCGCCGGACTGCTGTTGTTGGAACACTTCCAGCGTGCGGGGGTTACGGGCGGAGTGTTGCTTCTGGTCTACTGGACACTCAAACTGCCCGCCATAGGTCATACGCTCACCTCGCTTGCACATCAATACCCGGCGCAGCGCAATATTCTGCTGCGCTTGCTCGAACCCCTCGCGACACCCGAGGAGATAGATGCAACCGGGGAAAGGCCCCAGGAGACAGCCGAAAGCAAGGCCCGATTCCGCGGCGTTGCCATCGCGATAGAAGGCGGGAGCGTGCTGGCAGCGGGTCATACGATTCTGCAGGACATCGACATCAAGATCGCTCCCGGGGAGCACGTCGCCATCGTTGGGCCTTCAGGTGCCGGAAAATCCAGTCTCATCGGTTTATTGCTAGGATGGCACCGCCTTGCCACGGGTGCACTGCTCATCGACGGTACTGCATTGACCGGCGCGGGGCTTGAAGCCCTGCGTCGGGAAACGGCCTGGGTGGATCCCGCCATCCAGATCTGGAACCGGCCGTTTTTGGATAATCTCGGTTACAGTTCAGAAAATGCGGCTTTCGATGCGATGGGCAGCATCATCGAATCGTCCGATCTGAGGGGTGTCTTGCAGAAGTTGCCACTTGGATTGCAAACCCCGCTGGGCGAAGGTGGTGCCTTGCTTTCGGGAGGCGAAGGACAGCGAGTAAGGCTGGGGCGGGCGATGCTGCAGGGCAATGTGCGCCTCGCCTTGCTTGATGAGCCTTTCCGTGGATTGGACGGCGGCCAGCGCCGACGATTCCACGCGAATGCCAGGCAGTGGTGGCCTGACGCGACCTTGCTTTGCGTGACCCACGACGCGCGCGAGACGCTCTCGTTCAATCGGGTGTTGGTGGTAGAAGGGGGGCGGATCGTCGAAGACGGTCCACCCGGCCTGCTGGCTTCATCTGCCTCCCGCTACCGCGATCTGCTTAATGCAGAGGATTCGTTGCGCACAGAATTATGGACAGCAGACTGGTGGCGCCGCATCCACATTGAAGGTGGTCTCGTAGAGCCCGCCCAAACGGGTCAGCGCTCATGAACGCGCAGATCAACGTTCTGGCGTGGCCACTATCGAGATTGGGAGAAGGCATCGAAGCATTGGCGCGCCAGGCCGGGTTGAAGCCGGCCGGGGTTGAAGTGGCTCCCGAAGCGGCGGGCGAGGGGGAGGCCGGGGAGTTAGGGCGCTGGATCGAATGGGCGAGCGAGCGGCTGGGACTGGAGGCGGAGGCGGTGGAAACAACGGTAGCCGAATTCGGGCCCTTACTGAAGGGAGTCGGCCCGGCGTTATTGCTCTACCGTGAGTCTGAAGAAAATCGCATCTTGCTGCTAGTCAGGTCCAAAGCGGGTGTGTTGCATCTGATAGGCCCCGATCTCGGGATCCATCGCTGTTCCGTCGAGTGCGTGCGCGCGGCGCTTTGCTCCGGTTTCGAGGCGCCGATCGCGGACGAAATCGATCAATTGATCGAGATGGCCGGCATACCCAACGATCGCCGGAAGACTGTCCGGTCGGCCATGTTACGCGAGCGTCTCGGTAAACAGCGGCTGGGCGGCTGCTGGGTACTGCGCCTGCCGCCTACCACGGGATTCTGGCAGCAATTGCTGTATGCGCGGTTACCCCGAAGAGTCTTGCTGATGCTGGGCGTATTCGTTCTGGTTTATGGCTTGGAAATCCTTGGATGGGGTGTGATCGGGCAGGGCGCTCTGGATGGACGGCTCGACGCCGGGTGGCTGACGGCGTGGGCCTTGCTGGTCTTGTCGCTAATTCCGTTGCAATTGCTGGGGCACTGGCTGGATTCCACTTTTACGCTCGATACGGGACGAATTCTAAAACAACGCCTCTTGGCCGGCGCGCTGGGGATGGACCTGGAGTCGGTCAGGCATCAGGGAGCCGGACAGTTGCTGGGGCGCGTCATCGAATCACAGGCATTGGAGTCGCTAGCCCTGAACAGCGGCTTGACCGTGTTGATCGCTTGCGTAGAGCTGGCATTCGCGGCCTGGATCCTGGTTTCCGGCGCGGGCGGCCGATTCCATTTGTTACTGCTACTTGGTTGGCTGGCTATCACGGTTTGGTTGAGCTGGCGCTATTTCAGGCGGCTGAGGCGCTGTACCCTCGCGCGTTTTGACATGACGCACGATCTGGTCGAGCGAATGGTGGGGCACCGTACCTGCCTGGCCCAGGAGCCGGCGATGCGCCGCAACCAACAGGAAGATCACACCATGGATGGCTATTTGAACCTTGCCCAGGCGATGGATGAGTCGATGGTTCCCGTAGACGGGATCATGCCCCGGGGCTGGCTACTGGTGGGATTGATCGGGCTGACTCCGGCTTTTGTTTCAGGGAACGCTTCGCAGCTTGAATTGGCGATTGGTCTGGGGGGGATGCTACTCGCGAGCCGGGCGCTCACGGGCGTGTCGAGTGGTCTTGCGGCGCTGGCGCGGGCGGGTATTGCCTGGACGCAGGTTGCACCGCTGTTTCACGCGGCCGAACGGAAACCGACGTTGACACCTTTTGCGTCGTCTTCCCAAATCGCCGGAGCGGGCGCCCATGAAGCGTCAGCGGTTCTGCTGGATGCCAGCGATTTAATATTTCGCTATCGTCCGCAAGGTGAGGCGGTGCTGCGCGGGGTTAATTTGACGATTCGAAGCGGCGAACGGGTTTTGCTTGAGGGGTCATCGGGCGGCGGAAAATCAACTCTAGCTGCCTTGTTGGTTGGATTACGCACCCCTGAGACCGGATTATTGCTGCTCAAGGGACTTGATCGGCACACGCTCGGCGAAGACTGGCGGCGGCTCGCTACCGCCGCGCCGCAGTTCCATGAAAACCATATTTTCAGCGGCACCCTGGCGTTTAATCTTCTTATGGGACGTCGATGGCCGGCGACGGAGGAGGATCTTCAAGTGGCTAAGGACTTGTGCCTGGATTTGGGTTTAGGTGACCTGCTGGAACGCATGCCTTCCGGCCTGATGCAAATGGTAGGCGAGACAGGCTGGCAGCTATCGCATGGCGAGCGCAGTCGTGTCTACCTTGCGCGTGCCTTACTGCAGAATGCTCAATTGACGGTATTGGATGAAAGTTTTGCTGCGCTGGATCCGGAAACCCTGAAAAGGTGTCTGGACTGCGCCGTCAAACGGGCTCGGACGCTCTTGGTGATCGCACACCCTTGAGAGCCGCCTAGGTGGGCCTAGCCGCCCGGCAGATCGTCCAAGGTGACATCGACCATGAGCTCGTTGGCCAGCGCCTCCAGCAGGCGGCGAAGCTCCGCGGTCGGAACGCTCCGCGGGACGGAAAGCTCGGCGACGGCCTTGACCAGGGCCTCCCCCGACCAGGAGGCGCTCAAGCACTCGGTCGCGAGCTCCTGGATGTTGACCCCGCGCCGGGCGATGGCCTCGGAGATCTCCCGGATGATCCCGGGATGGTCCTGGCCTATCAACTCGAGCTTGACTGTGCGCCACTCGCCGGTCCCCGGGTCCGGGCGGCTGTCCTCGACGGTGATCCGCAGCCCCTCGGACTCCAGGGCCGCCAGTGCCTCTTTCAGGGCGCGCGCCTCGGTTTCCGGGACGCTCGCCAAGAGGATCCCGGCGAAGCGCCCACCCAGCACCGCGATGCGGCTCTCCAACCAGTTGCCATGGTGGGCGGCGAGCGCCTTGGACAGGGCCTCGACCAATCCCGGCCGGTCTGTCCCCATGACGGTGACGACGAGAGAGGTGGTCATGCTCGGATACCCCTTTGTTATGCCTTAAAAAGTTCGGGCCTAAGCCGCCTCATAGACACTCGGGGGCGGACAGGTACACACCAGGTTGCGGTCGCCCTGTAGGTTGTCCACACGGCCGACCGGCGGCCAGTACTTGTCGATGCCCGTGCGTTTGAGCGGGAAATAGGCCCGCTCCTTCGCGTACGGTCGGTCCCAGCGTTCCGCCATGAGCAGTCGATGGGTGTGGGGCGCGTTCTTGAGCAGGTTGTCCTGGGGATCGGCCTCACCGCGTTCGATCTCGGCGATCTCCGCGCGGATGGCGATCATCGCCTCGCAGAAGCGGTCCAGCTCGCGCTTGTTCTCGCTCTCGGTCGGCTCGACCATCAGGGTGTCCGCCACGGGAAAGGACATGGTTGGGGCATGGAAGCCATAGTCGATGAGGCGCTTGGCGACATCGTCCACGGTCACCCCGCAAGACGACTTGATGGGCCGGAGATCCAGGATGCACTCGTGCGCCACCCTGCCGTTCTTGCCCGTGTACAGGACCGGGTAATGCGGCGCGAGGCGCGCGGCGATGTAGTTGGCGTTCAGGATCGCCACCGATGTGGCCAGGGTGAGCCCCTCGGCGCCCATCATCGCGATGTAGGCCCAGGGGATGGTGAGGAGGCTGGCCGAGCCCCACGGCGCCGCCGAGATCGTGCCGATGGTCGGTCCGCCACCAGCCGCGGGATTCACCCCCTCGACCACGGGATGGTCGGGCAGGAACGGCGCCAGGTGCCGGCAGACGCCGATCGGACCCATCCCGGGCCCGCCACCGCCATGCGGGATGCAGAAGGTCTTGTGCAGATTGATGTGGGCGACATCGACCCCGATGCCGGCCGGGCGGCACAGCCCGACCAGGGCGTTCAGGTTGGCGCCGTCCATGTAGACCTGGCCGCCAGCGGCGTGGACGACCTCTGCGATCTCGGCGATCCCCTC
>Ga0136623_10000307_pt1 | contig 13827 bp, 8 predicted proteins | sample AntDrymUQ4492106_2_FD_104656 | JGI IMG/M metagenome (GOLD analysis project Ga0136623, IMG submission 104656) | Polar desert sand microbial communities from Dry Valleys, Antarctica - metaG UQ449 (21.06) | ecosystem: Environmental > Terrestrial > Soil > Desert | place: Antarctica: Dry Valley...
CACTGGCACACTGTTGCTCGACGAAATCGCGGAGATGCCGGCTCTGTTGCAAGCGAAGTTGCTGCGCGTGCTCGAAGAACGCGCGATCAAACGATTGGGGGGCCAGAATGAGATTAATGTTGATGTGCGTCTGCTGGCCGCGACGAATCGTGAACCCGAAGAAGCCGTACGCTCGGGTGCCCTACGCGCGGACTTGTTATACAGGCTCAACGTATTCAGAATTCATCTTCCACCGCTGAAGAATCGCAAGGACGATTTGCCTCTGCTCGCTCAGCACCTGGTAACACAACTGGCCGATAAACATAGCCGTCCGGCCCGCTTTCTTAGTTCGGGCGCCATCAGCGCCCTGCAGTTTCATGCGTGGCCAGGGAACGTGCGCGAGTTACGAAACGTGATCGAGCGCGCCGTGATCATCTGTTCAGGAGAGCAGATCGAAAGACATCACTTTGCACCTTATCCAGTCGAGCAGCGTGAGCGACAGCGCAACGAGGATACGATTTCTTTGCCGGTCGGTACTCCTCTCGAAGAGGCCGAACGCCAGATGATCATTCGTACGCTGCAAAAGACGGGTAACAATAAGACGCGCGCCGCGGCATTGCTGGGAATCAGCCTTAAGACCATGCACAACAAACTCAATCTCTACCGCGAACGTGGTCTGCTGCCTAACGATTACGTCACTTAGAATCTCGAGGTCACTTAGTAATCTCGAGGTTATTAGTAATCTCAAGGTTAGGAAGGCGGACCCTGTCCCCGTTGAAGCTGCAAAACCACTAAGCCGCAAGTCACCTTCAAACTTAGTAATTTCTCAGGTCAGGAAGCAAGAGGTGACTTGCTGCTTAGTGGTTTCCGAACGAAGAGGCGGGGACAGGGTCCACCTTCCTGACCTTGAGATTACTACTGACCTTGAGATTAACTGACCTTGAGATTACTAAGTGACCTGCAAATAGCGGCAACTGCTACCGTTAAGACGGCAAAACCGTGAGCCCGTTTGGGTCTTCACACAGTCGTCGGTAGCAACCGTAAGCCGGGATGCAACTCCCATTCTATTTCTCAATCTTCTTTATTAACCGCAGTGCGTGATTGCGGGCGATGAGCGGCAGGTGCTCGTCTGTGCTGATTTCTTTCAGCAGTGGGATCAATTGCCGGGGATCTGCCAGCCAATTTCTTTTCAATGCCGATTCAAGGTACTCCATTAACTTTGGCGCGTTGAGAGGCTGGTTTGCACGCGCGACAGATACATCGAAAACGAAAATGGCCTGATCTGCAACGCGACGGTATTCGTTGACGAGGGCTGAGGCTTCGGTCTTGTTCGTCCAGTTAAACTCGGCCGTCCGCTTACGCCCACCCTGCTGCATCGTAATCCGCATGGTGCCCAGATGTGGAAACTGCTTGTTGGATTGATAGTCTTCCTTGGAATCCAGGAAGAGCAGTGCTCGCCAAAGCGCAGAGATGCGATCTACTACAACGGGTGTGAGTTCAAGCTGTTCCGTGAGAGGCTCTTCCTCATTAAGACGTTCAAATGTGATTTTGCCGATACCGTTTGCGTCGTGCTCGATCACGATATGGCGGATGTAGAAATTAGGCTGCGAGAATTCGTAGGAATAGTTAACTAGCCCAGCATCTGTTTTTTTATCGTCTGCTGCCGGAGCGGTTTGAGTGGATTCTCCGGAACGAACGTTGGGTTTGGTGGCTTTTAGATCGGGGGCTTGTTGCCCATTTACCTGACTATAGAGCAGAGCGTTTCCATGAAGACACCGAGAGCAAGGAGTTACGGAAGGTAAAATCGCCGCGCCCAGGATTAAAAGCGCGGCGGCCAACTTCTCTTGCATAGTATTTCACCTGATATTCACTCAAACCTTACGGAGACAAGCTTCGAAACGCCAACCTCCTCCATTGTGACGCCATAGAGAGCCCGGGCCATTTCCATGGTCCTCTTGTTATGTGTGATCACAATGAACTGCGTATTCGCCGACATCTGCGCTACCTTGTCAGTAAAGCGCCCCACGTTCGCTTCGTCAAGTGGAGCATCGACTTCATCGAGCAGGCAGAAAGGCGACGGTCGATAGTGAAAGATTCCCAGGACCAGCGCCAGCGCCGCCATGGCTTTTTCGCCGCCCGACAGCAATAGCACATTTTGCAATCGCTTACCCGGCGGTTGGGCAATGACGTCTATCCCGGATTCGAGCACATCGTCGCCGTCGATTAGACTCATCTCACCGCGTCCGCCGCCGAAAAGCTCCTTGAAAAACTCGCCAAAGTTCTTGTTGATCTGTTCAAAAGCCTGCCGGAATCGTTCGCGCGACCGCCGCTTGATCTCTCGCAGCGCTTCTTCAGTTGAAGAGATGCCATCAACAATGTCCTGGCGTTGAGCCGTAAGGAATAAAAATCGCTCTTCAGCTTCAGTCAGTTCTTCCAGGGCCATCATGTTTACCGCGCCAAAGCCTTCGATCCGGGAACGCAGTTCTTCAACGCGAGCGTGCCCGGACTCAAGATCGAACTCCTCCTCCAAAGGCTGTTCCCGCGCCAGTTCCTCGAGCGACTGATTCAATTCCGCAGCGCAATTTTCACGGACAAAGCTGAGTCTCGCTTGCGCCTCTGCCCGCTGAACTTCAATAGCCCCTCGCGAGTCACGCATTTCGCCCGCCCGGCGGTTTAGCTCGGAGAGTTCCGTTGAGAGTGCATCAGCTTGCGTGCGTGCGTGTTCGAGGCGCGCGGTGAGAGCAGCAATCTCTTGGTCTTCCCGGGCCCGCTCCTCATCAACGGTGCCAGCCTGGTGCTCAAATTCACCAATTGAAAGGCGCAATTCTTCGATCCGATTTGTGGTTTCAATCAGCTCAAACCTGTGTCGCTCAATCCTGGCTGCAACATCCGCGTACTCACCTTCCATGCGCCGCAGTTCGCCGGCCGTAGCGCGTCTTCTTTCAGCGGCTGCAGCGGCGGTCGCGCGCTGTACGGCGAGCCCTTCGCTTTCCAACTCCGCCTCTCGGCGGGCCTCAGCTAGCAAGGCCGACGCTTTGATTACCATCTCGCCCGAGCCGAGTCGGGCGCCTTCCGCTGCTTCAGCCTCTAGCAGCGCCTTAATGCGACGTTGCTCCACCTCTCGTCGCTCCCCTTCCCCACGCGCGGAGTCCTCAGCAACCACTCGCATGTGACGTTCGGCGCGTTCTATCTCGTGGCCCAGCCCCGCCGCAGTCAGTTCGTGCGTCATTATTTCGCGCTCTTCACGGCCATGGGCTTCGTTCAGGTAAACTACAGCATCTTCCAGTCCGACGAGGCGAGCGCGAGCAAGTTTTGAGGCCCGGTCGGCCGAATGCAGCTCCGACCCCAAAACCTCTGAGCGGGCTTCCAGCTCGCGCAGCTCTCTTTTGAAAGCCAGCAAACCGGCGCCTTCTTCAAGCGCTCGTGCATCACCGGCACTGACAAATTGCCCGCTGGCGATCCAGTCACCATTTAGCGTCACATAGACCTCTCCGGTAGTCAGAGATCCAGTCATCGCATCATCAAAATTTGCCGCGAGCCGCGCATTCATCTTTTGCGGCATCGTCTTTGACAGAACCGAAACCAGTTCACGCGGCGCTCCGAGCAGATCGCTGATACGCAGATCGTTAAGATCTTCACTGGAGTAAGAAAGTGACACCGCCGGCCGTTGCTGCAGCCTGTAGTCCAGTGTGTCCGTTTCGTCGCTCGCCCCATGCAGACCGGCAACGAGAAAACTAGCGCGGCCCCCATTGTTCTCCCGCAGCCATTGGGCAGCGCGCGCCGCATCATCTGGCGTGGGAACAACAATTGACTGTAGCGATGCGCCCATCACACCCTCGACCGCTCGCTCCCATTTGGCATCGACGTTGAGCGCATCAGCCAGCGTTCCAATGAAACAAAACTCACGCGGCGCCCCAGTCTCGCCAAACAAGAGTTGGACCGACGACGAATAATAGGCTCGTCGCTCGTCGAGTTCTTTCAAACTTTCGAGACGGTGTGTGGTACGTGAACATTCATCTCGTACCCGAGTCAGCTCTGCGTCGCTGTCGCTAACTGCTTCGTGTCCCTGGACGACAGCATGCACCGCTGTTTCACGCTCGCTACTCAGTTTGGCGATGCGCTCGCGCGCGGCGTTGATCACATGGCCAAACCTTTCGGCTTCCGCTTTGCGCTCAGAATGCTGGACTGTGGCCCGCTCGCCTTCGCGCACCAGGCCTTCCGCCTGGACCATTAAGCGCTCGATGGTGCCCTCAAGCTGGCGGGCTATTTCGCGCAAGCGTTCAGCCAGGGCCGTGTGCTGAAGCAATTCGGCCCGTGCGCTCTCGATTTCCGTTTCTGCCTTCGCGGATAAGGCCAGCTTCTCAGCATAAGCTTCCTCTGCCGCGCGCAAGGACGACGCGCTTTCATCAGCTTGCGCGGTGAGCGTGGCATTCTCATTCTGCAGACGTCTGCATTCGGCATCTACCAGGATGAGGCGGTCGGAGAGCGCTGTGATCTCCGACTCTACCGCAAGTTTCCGTTTTTCAAGCGATCCTACCTGCTCTTCCTGATAGGCTCGCTCGCGCATTTCCCGGTCGCGACGCAGCAGAGCTTCCGCGGCTGCGGCCCGTGAGGTAGTCAATTCGTCTTCAATCTTCCTGGCTTGCTGCGTTGCCTGGCGAGCGTCTTCCTCGCGTTGAGCCAACTCTTCAGCCACGTTGCGTTCAAGCGAGGAAACTTCCCGTAGCTTAGTGTCTGTATCTGCGAGCAGGTTGGTAAGTTTCCGATCTTCGGCAACAAAAACATGACGAAGGAGTTCACGCAACTCCTCGCGGTTAACCCGATAACGGCGCGCCTTTGCGGCTTGTCGCCGAAGACTGTTCACCTGCCGATCTATCTCCGAGATGATGTCGGATATGCGAGAAAGATTTGCCCGGGCGGAATCCAGCCGAGTCTCAGCTGCGCGCTGGCGCACGCGAAACTTTGTGATCCCTGCCGCTTCTTCAATGATGGTGCGGCGGTCCATCGGCTTAGCGGAGAGAATCTGACCGATGCGTCCCTGCTCGATGATGGCGTAGTGGCCGCCAGACAACCCGGTCCCAGAGAAGAGATCCTGAATGTCACGCAGGCGGCATGCTCGGTTGTTCAGCAGATACTCGCTCTCGCCTGAGCGGTAAAGCCGGCGTGTGACCGCCACCGATTCTCCCGGCTCAAATTCCAGCGCCAGATTCCGTCGTCGCCAGTGGCGCTTGGGTTGGGCCTTCGATGCCGGTGAAACTTCGGGCGCGGCGTCCGCCGAAGTCTCTGCGGTGACCAAAGCCTCCACGTTCGCTGGGGCCGTCTCATTTGCGTTTATTTGCTCCGAACTCTGCGCATCAGCCTCGGGTAAGACCGCATCCAGATTGACCACACGCTCATCGATCTGCTCGAGAGTTGAGTCAATGTCCTGAATGTCAGGCTCATGCTCAATTGCCTCATCGCGCACCATGTGCATGACCACTTCCGCCATGCCGCTTGGTTTCCGGTTTCGGGAGCCTTGAAAGATCACATCCTTCATTTCAGCGCCACGAAGATGCTTCACGCGCTGCTCTCCCAAGACCCAGGCAATGGCATCAGCAACATTGCTCTTGCCGCAGCCATTGGGTCCGACGACGGCTGTGATGCCGTCTCCCGTGAAGAGAATTTCTGTGTAGTCCGCGAAGGATTTGAAGCCGGTGATCTCTAGCCGTTGGAGTTTGAACATGCGTACAAATCGTATATTCGGCCGGCCTCCGGGTCAAAAGCGCAGGTGACCGCTAGCAATCTACGAGTGAGCCAATATAGATGCGAGTTGCTTAGAATGTCAACTAAAACTTTAAGCTAGCGTAGTTTAATGAAGTGAGAAGCAAGGTTAAGGCACGTGCTTAAGCTGGAGTCTGACCCGGAAGGTCGGTTAGCGGCAAAAGGGTCTACAGAAAGAGGCTGCCAGCAAAATCACTCGAGCCGCGACAATTTACAGGTTGGGAAGCGTTATTGCTTGTGGTCCTGCTGGATGGCCACTCACAGCTTAATCGGGTGGCTTTTCGGAAGTTGTTCCGAGTGCGTCGCGGCGCGCGTAAAGAAGCAGATTCACGCCAGGCCTGAGCGCATAACTACCCGCTGCATTGAGTCCAGAATGCACCTGTTGGTAGCGTTCGCCAAAGGTAGCTTCCATCTCAGCACCCTGGCCTTCTGAAGCGACGATCAGCGGCTCAGTTGAATTGCTCATACGCCCGAAGTAGCCTACCCGTCCGTATTCGCGCAAATACCACGGCAGCGGCCAATAGTCGGTCGATACAATTGTTATTCCAATCTGTTTGCCCTGACCGGTGCGTGTGGCAATTCGGTCGAGCTCATAAACAAGTTTGAGTGTCTCCCTGCGAGTGTGGGCGTAGACATAAACATAATATTGAGCGTCATTGTCATAATTGAAAAAATTCAGGGCGATGGTTTGGTACCCACTGATTCCGATAGCAACCACCATGACGCCAGCGATTAGCCACTGAGGGCGCCAGCCTAGTTCGTAAATCACTTGCAGGGCATAGCCGCCAATCAGCGCTAAGGGAACAATGAAATTAAGGGCAAGCCAGGGCGTTTTATATGGAATCAGCGAATAAGCGGCGAGAATTCCAAACGCCCATAACGCTGAAAACAGCGCGAAGCTGGTGCGTGGCTTCCAGACAACAAACGCTGCGCCGATCGTTCCGAGGACTAAGACTGGCGACTCCTGTTTAAGGAGCCACCAAATGTAGGTTTCAAATGGATGGACGTGTGCCGCTTTGCCCGTCTTCGTCCAAAACTCAAAAGTCTTCAACGCATCGTAGATGCCCTTTGGAAAATTCGTGAAGAAAGAAGAGTACAAGATGACGTTTACGGCAATAAACAGCGCGACCGCTCCCGTAACCGAGATCGCCAACATCCTGGCGCCTCCGTACTTTTGCAGCACGTCTGGCCTTTGGGCCGTTCCAACCTGGCGCTGTGAGCTTCGTTCTTTGCGTCTTTTTTGGCCCGCGCCGGCGGATTTTCTTCTGAGCCACCGATAGACAGCAGTTAACAGAAGGGCGATTAAGAGGACCCCCGCCGAAATCATCGCGGTCTCTTTGGTTGCAAAAAGCAGTGCAGCCGAAACTGCCGCCAGTATCAGGTAAACGGGATGCCCGTCTTCGTAGTACCTCAATCCGGCCACAACCAGCGCGAGGGTGAAGAAGACAAACAGTGTTTCGTGGATATAGTAGCGCGAGAGGTAGACCGCTCCGGGCGAAACAGCAAGTAGGGTAGCAGCTGAGAGCGCACCAATCGTGCCCAATCGCCGCCGCAGCAGCAACACTAACAAAACAGTCGCCAAGCCAAAGAGCGCCGGTACTAGTCTTACGGTGACAGTGTGCAGTCCATAGTCATTTTGCGCAGAGACACCGAAGAGAAACCTGAGTGTCCAGGGGATAATTGCTGAGAAATAGTAGAGAGTTGGCCCATGGTAGTTTGCCGGATCGTAGTGATAAAAACCTTCCCGCACTAAGCGCACGAGAAAGTTACCATTCACACCCTCATCATGGTGGAATGGCACCAGGTCCAGGTGGTAAAGACGGAGAAAAGCGGCGACTGCCAGGATGCAGAAGCTACTAACAAGCCAGGTCCGTTCGGTGACATCACCCGGTGACAATTCACTTGAGCTGGAAGGTTCAGCCACAGTTTTGCTCGCGGCGACTTCGGCTTTTCGCTTCCTATGGCTGCGTGAATTTGTAGAGGCGGTACTCACCTATTTCTCCAACCTTCGCGAAACGCGAAAAGAATTGATCGTTCACGCTGGTGACATTTCGTTCATGCGGACCAACCACGGCATATGCGATGCCATACTTGCGGAGGAGGGCCTCCGCATTGGGAGCGCCGGCATATATACTCTTGATCTCACGTTCACGTTCAACGAAATCAAGTCCATGGGTCCAAATGTGTCCTGGATAACCTAACAGAGATCGCCGGCCCGTCAGGAAAATCGGATCATTATGGACCGGGGCGTGCACAACCAGGGCACGTGGGTCTGTGCTTCGTTTGACTAGCTCGGCGAACTGGATTCCGCTGGGGTCAAACAGTTGAAATTTTCTCGGATTCAAAACGATGGAAGCGACATCCAAAGCTCCCGCCAGGGTCACACAAGCAAAGATCATAACTGCCAGAAGCCGGCGCAGTCTGCCCTGATGCCAAAGGCGAGCAAGCAACATTGCCACTAGCGGCGCAGAAGCCACCCACCAATAGAACAACACTTTAATATTGTCCCACACCCATGGCGCCAGCTTGATCAAGTTCGGAATAATGAAACACAGCGTGAAGGGCAGATAGAATAGCAGCACTCGCCGTGAGACTAGCGAGTTCTTCCCGCGCCAAAGAATGGCAGTAACTATCAGCGGAATGAAGAGGCCGGTATTCTTAAACCAGAACCACACAGCGTTCTCCGTGCCACGGTCCCAGCCAAACTGCCAAGCAAAGAAACTGGCGGCCTTTACCGAGCTGCCGTGGGTTGACCACAACATCTGCGGAACGGCAATTAGCGTGGCGACAATGAAGAATGCAAACCAATCGCGCCATCGTCGCTGAATGAGTGCCAGGCAGCCGCCCATTGCCATAACCACTACGAAACTGTGGGCGTGCACGAGCGGCAGCATTCCAGCGACGATGCCGGCGGCAATCATCCGATGACGAGACGAGAGGTGGAGACGGGCGGGCGTGTTAACGAAGGGTTTTCTATCCTTTTTTCGAGACGCCTTCTTTGCAGACCTCTGTGCCTTCGCCGGGTTTTTTTCTTTCTCGGCCTCGCCACGTCCCCGCGTCGCCGTGTCAATTGCCAGCCACCATTGTGTAAAGACAATGACTGCGAGCGGTAATCCCATCAGGATACCCCGCTGAGGAACCAACAGCGCCGAAAGTGCGTTTCCCCAACGCCAGGTGGAGCTCGGAATTACCGTGTAAGAAGGCGCGAGATTATTAAGACTTCCCAACAGCTCCGGCCACAGACTCTTAAGCCTTTCCCACCAGCCCTGGTTGTTCTGCGTTGGTTCCGCCCATAAGAGAACCCAACCAAAACCTCCATTCAGCAACACCAGCAACGGTGTGATTACCGCCGCAAGACGATCTTTTACCATCGCCAAAGCCCAGCGATGAAGCAGTCCAACCAGTGAGATCGCCAGGATATAGTTCTCGATGAACATCGATTGGCGCAGGCTCGCTCCGCACTGCACGAAGATCGCAGAAACAAAATCGGAGAGAAAGGGATACGTAAAGCGCACGCCCGCGTAGGTCGGATCTTCTGGCGGAAAATTGTTACCGTAAGCAAAGCTGGTGATCACACTCAGGTGGAATGGAAGATCGCCGAAATTATTTATCAAGCCAGTGTAAAGACCATCCGGCAGTTCCATCATCGCGCGGCTGAAGACCTGCCAAAGAATGATGGAGACGACCGCATAGAAAAGAAAGTAGCCGATCAAGGTTAGACTCGGGTCGCGGACTGAGCGCTGAACGCTTTGCCAGGTTATGACTAATTCCCGAGTCAGGTTTTCCTTACGGGTTGGATCCAGGAACGCTAAGAAAGGAAGCAATAAGACAACCGCTGTGAGAACGATTGCTGCCGACGTCAGACCCAGGAACGAAGCAAATGCGAATCCGATCAATCCCAAACCTGCAAGGCCAATACACGCTCCGGCGCAAAGGCGTGAGGGGAAAGAGGCGCCTTCGTCGTAATAGTAGGTAGTAATGGTGCCGCTAGCAATGGCGAGCGACGCGAGCACGAGGGAAATAATCATGCGCAGGAGCGGAGAATGCTGGAGTGGTGCTTAACGATTCCCGCCTGGTCCTCTTTCTAGTGTGCGGCGATTCTGAAACGACATGCTGGAGCGGAATTATACGCGAACCCTGGTGGATCTCAGCAGTTCAATCGCAAAGGCCCTAGTCCTAATTTCGGAATCTAGCGCTTGTGGTTTGTTAAATGGTCAAAACCGATCCACGAACTCACACGAAGAAAGCTTAGTGTTGCTTAGTGTTATTTAGTGGATTGTTTAATCGTTCGTCACCAGTCGGAAGCCCACCTCGTTGCGTCGCTGGATGTGATCGGTTAGTTTCACCTAAAGAGAGGTACGGGGCGCCCTGTGGGTCAGTCTCGTTAAGCTGTGACTAAAATAGTGCTTCGAGAAGGTGTGACTAAATAATGCTTCGAGCAGGTATTGTCGGCTTGCCTAATGTTGGCAAGTCTACGCTTTTCAACGCCCTGACCGCCCAGACAGCGGCGTTGGCGGCAAACTATCCCTTTGCGACTATCGAACCCAACGTTGGCGTTGTGCCCGTACCTGATGAACGGCTCGAGCCTCTGGCCAAGCTGGTTAAGACAAGCGTTATCGTTCCCGCGACAGTTGAATTTCTGGATATTGCCGGGCTCGTGCGTGGCGCGTCGAAAGGTGAAGGACTTGGCAACCAGTTCCTCGCGAATATACGAGAGACCGATACGGTGGTTCAGGTGGTTCGTTGCTTTGCGGACGAGAGTGTAATTCACGTCGAGGGTTCCATCGATCCACAGCGTGACATTGAAACAATTCAGATTGAGCTGGCCCTTGCCGATCTCGCTACTGCTGAGCGCCGGCGCGACAAGGCCCTGAAGAACGTGAAGGGCGGCGACAAAACTGCGCGGGCGGAATTGGCAGTGCTCGATAAGATTCAGCCCACTCTTGAACAGGGCTTGTCTGCCCGAACGGTTTCGCTTACTGACGAAGAACGCGCAGTCGCACGTGGGTTTTTCTTGCTGACGATGAAACCCACGATCTATGCAGCGAACGTTGACGAAAAAACGCTGGCAAATCCGGACGAGAATCCGGGGGTACGAGCTGTGCAACAAATCGCCGAACAGGAAGGTGCTGAATGTTTGGTTATCTGCGCTCAACTGGAAGCTGAGCTGGTTGCCCTGCCGCCTGAAGAGCGTCTCGACTATTTGAAGAGCCTTGGAGTTTCAGGCAGCGGCGTCGATCGCTTGATCAAGAACGCTTATCACCTGCTGGGCTTGATGTCATTTTTGACGGCGGGAGAAAAAGAAGTGCGTGCCTGGACGATTCCCCAAAATACTCGCGCCCAACTGGCCGCAGGCGTGATTCACTCAGACATCGAACGTGGCTTCATCCGCGCTGAGATCGTCAGCTATGCCGATTTAGTCAGGGTTGGCTCAAACGCAGCCGCACGCGAACAGGGTCTAACGAGACTCGAAGGAAAAGACTACCTTATGCAGGAAGGCGATGTGGTGAATTTTCGGTTCAATGTCTAAGTTCTTCGCGAGCCCGATTCAGGATTAGTCCAGCCTTAAGTAAACCTTCTTTCGTGTCCGAGTCTTCCGGCCGCTCTTCCGATGCCATTTTCGCGGCTTCATACTTCGCGGCTTCATACTTTGTCAGTGCGTCCAAATAGAATTTCAGTTTCTTGGTTTGTTTGCGCGACGCTTGAGTTGCACGTATCGCGTCCTCATACACGAGGCGTGCGATCCGCTCCCATTGATCGTATTTCTGTTCCAGTGTCATTATTTCAGTGTTCTTCCAAGAATAGCTCTTAGCCGACAAAGTAAATAGTCAGGTTACCTAGTGACGAATAACTTAGCGATCCGCTCTAACCTGTCGAGTCTTTGTTCTGGGGTCATGCTTTGCCCTTTCGGTGACTGTCTGTCGATGACACATCATCGCTCAGGCTTCAAGAATTGGTCAACAAACTAAGAACGGCCCCAGTCGGGGCCGTTTTAGAACCATGCTGAACGATGAGATTTCGGACGTGAGGTTGGTTGCAACGTTTTGCTGAAAAGAGGATCAGCGCAACATCGCTCGAATTCCGACGAGGACCAAATAACCAATAGCGACCACGACCGCGAGTTTGATAACGATGACTGCTAACTTAAATAAGATGCCAATTATACCCAGAGCCACACCCGCAGCAGTCAACACGAGTGGTACACCAACAACTAAGACAAATAGGCCGAGTAGTACTACTCCAACAATCCGCAAAACGTCCTTTGCTTCCTTCATTTCAATCCCCCAATTTCAATTCCAGCCCAGCTGAATCGCATGATTTCCGCTCTTGCCTTCGGGTATACGAAGATCGTCAGGCAGGCGTTCCGTTGAAAAATGCCTGGATCTAACCTGAGCAAATAAGCAGTCGGCGAATTGTGCTAAGCTTCACTGGAAAGCTTCTGTTGTTCTCTTTTATCGTTTGAGCATCCTCTTTTCCGGATGTTCGACGATACGCAGGTATAGCATGGCGCATCCATCTACCGGAAATCTCTTCGGTGAATCAACCGCTGAACCCAGCGAGACCTTGGATCCAGCCCTGGCGCCTTTGGCGGAACGCATGCGGCCGCGCTCGCTGGATGAGTTTGTCGGTCAAGACCATCTCGTCGGCGAGGGCCGCATCCTGCGGAGATTGATTGAAGGCGGGGGGAATTTGCCATCTCTGATTCTCTGGGGCGCACCCGGGACGGGAAAAACTACGCTGGCTCGCTTACTAGCCAAAAAGGCGAAGGCGCGCTTCATCGGTCTATCGGCAGTATTCTCCGGCGTAAAAGATCTGCGCGAGGCAATTACCGAGGCCCGGCACGAGCGAGGGTATGGCAACCGCACAATACTTTTCATTGATGAGATCCATCGCTTCAACAAGGGCCAGCAAGACGCGCTCCTGCACGCTGTCGAAAACGGAACTATTACCCTGATTGGCGCTACCACTGAGAATCCTTCGTTTGAGGTAACGGGCGCGTTGTTGTCGCGTTCGCGAGTCCTGGTGCTCAATCAACTGGCGGAAGAGGAAATAGCGACAATTCTCCAACGCGCGTTGCAGGATAGCGAACGCGGGCTGGTAAGTTTTAAAGCGGAGATCTCAGATGAATTGATCAGCAGTATTGCTCATTCCGCCAGCGGAGACGCGCGCGTCGCGCTAGCGGCACTGGAGGCAGCTGTCGAATCCACTAAGGCTGGAGAAACAGGCGCGCGCACGATAACCAAAGAGACTGTGATCGAGGCACTCGGTCGTACCCGCTACGCTTATGACAAAGGGGGAGAAGAGCATTACAACCTTGCTTCCGCACTGATCAAGTCGTTACGCAATTCTGACGTTGATGCCTCTCTTTACTGGCTGGCGCGATTAATAGAAGGTGGCGCTGATCCTGTATTCATTGCGCGCCGGCTGTGCATTCTGGCTTCGGAAGACATCGGCCTGGCGGACCCACAGGCAATGGTCCAGACTTCGGCCGCAGCCGAGATCGTCCAACTAATCGGACTACCCGAAGCTCTGTTCCCGCTCTCCCAGGCCACCATCTATCTCGCTAACGCTCGGAAATCCAATGCCGTAAAACGCGCGTACCACGCAGCCGTCGCCGATGCAATGGAAACTGCGCGAGAGCCCGTACCCCTGCACCTTCGAAACGCGGTGACACCCCTGATGAAACACGTCGGCTACGGTGAAGGCTATCGCTATGTACATAGCGATCCCGACGCTAAAGACGAGATGCCTTGCTTACCCGAGGGACTGCGCGGGCGCAAGTATTATGAAGAAGAATGATTACACACAGATCAGAAAAAGAGTTGGCATTCCTGCACGACCTGTTTGTTTCTACTGACTGGGGTGAAAGATTTTCCCGTCTGGTCGATGAACATATTGTGCTGCCGGAGAAAGGCCGCGCCCTGTATTTGGCGTCCGGGACCGGAGGTCATGCCATTGCGCTGCAGGAACGAGCGGGTCCCAAAGTGGAGTTTCTCTGTATTGACGAGCAGGAGGAATACCTGGCGCTGGCCCGTGCTAAAGCGTCTGCGTTGAAGGATCCAGCAGAGTTTCGCCATAGTGCACTGG
>Ga0136623_10000311_pt1 | contig 13794 bp, 15 predicted proteins | sample AntDrymUQ4492106_2_FD_104656 | JGI IMG/M metagenome (GOLD analysis project Ga0136623, IMG submission 104656) | Polar desert sand microbial communities from Dry Valleys, Antarctica - metaG UQ449 (21.06) | ecosystem: Environmental > Terrestrial > Soil > Desert | place: Antarctica: Dry Valley...
CCGATCCGAAGATCGCCGCCGCCGCACCCGTGTAGGCCCGACCGAGGTTGATGACGTCGAGGCGGTGGAGGCGCAGGGCAAGGAGCACGATCACGAGGCCACCGAAGCTGACCGCGCAGAAGACGGCCCCGACGACGACGAGGGCCGGGCTGGTGAGCGTGGGCGCGCTCTCGATGTCGGCGCGGCCCTCGGGGCGCTCGGCGAGCCGGGCCCCCGCCAGTGCCGCCCAGCCGGTCGCCGGCGACCGCCGCCACCGCGTCGCTGGGTCGGTGCCAGCCCGCGGTCAGCACCGCGACGCCGATCGCCGCGGCGTAGAGGGCACCGAGCAGCGCGACCAGTCCTCGGATCCGCTTCGGTGCCACCAGTACGGCCGCGAGCGCGATCGAGGCCGCGACCGTCGTATGGCCGCTGGGGAGGCTGTTGCCGATGCCCAGTTGCGCCTGACCCGGCACGAGGTCGGGCCGGGCCAGAACCGACTTCATCATCTGCGTCGTGACGTTCGCCCTGACGAGGACGATCACCGCCGCCGCCGCGAGCGAGAAGCGCCCGCGCACGGCACCGACGACGACGATCGCGCCGCCCAGGAGGGTGACGGAGGTCAGGTCAATCGTCTGGAGCAGGTCGTCGGCGTCCCGGACGTCGGCCGCGGTCAGGTCGGCCCGGCCGTCGAGGGCGGCGTCGTCGATTCGCTGACCGAGCTCGGTGCGCACGAAGAAGACGTAGAGCAGACAGACCAGAACCCCGCACGCGAGCGCGAGCGCGAGCAGCCGCCGGGTCAACCCATGCGCGCCGCGCCGACGCTCTCGGCGTAGGTCGGTGCGCCGCGCGTCCAGGCGGGTCCGTTCCCCCAGCTCTGCCGCGTCTGCTTCCGCGGATGCTCGGGGTCGTGCTGCGCGCACGCCTCGGCGTACTGCGTCGCGGTGCGCTGACCCTCGGGCAGCGACCAGAAGTCCTCTTCGAGAGAGAACTGGCCGTTCCCGGCGTACTGCAAGATCGTCATGCCCGGAAAGTCGATGGGAGGCGCGCCCGGCTCGGGGTTGTCGCGCCGGTTCTGCATGTACACCACGACGCGACCAGTCGGGTCGCACATGTGCCACTCATACGCGGTGTAGAGCTCCCCGAACTCCTCCATGATCGGCTTGATCCACGCTCGCACCGCCTCTCGGCCGAGCTTGTCGCCGAGGATGTGCTCGACGTAGGTGACGTCGTCGGTGAACAGCTCCACCCACGCGTCCCAGTCCTCGTTCACCGCCCCGGTCTGCCAGTAGGCGCGGAACGCCTGCTCCACCTCGTCGATGTCGTAGTTCGGCATGGCCGGCACGCTATCGGTCACGACTCATGGGGACCTCGGCGCCGCGCCCGTCCCCGCGGTCGCTCCTGCATCCGGCGCAGGATCGTCTGGCGACGCGCCTGGAGGTCGCGGAACGTCAGCCGTTCGATGTCGGGCGAGAGCCCGAAGCCGGCCTTCACCGCGTCGAGATCGAGGGCCGCTCGCGTCGGATCGATCCCGATGTCGCGCACGATCCGATCACCGTGATGCTCCGTGAAGTAGGCGTAGATGTTGGCAACCTCACCGAGGATGTCGACGTCGGGGGCGAGCGTCGCCGTCGCCGCGTTCAGGAACATGAGGTTCTTCACGAACAGCATCAGCTCCTTGGGCGCGCGCGCTCCGTACCCGAGAAGCTTCTTGGTCAGGTCGCTGAGCTCGGCGACGAGCTCGTCGGCCGACATCAGCGTCGGGTCCTTCACCGGCCCGTCGAGACCGAGGTCGGCCACGACCGCGTCGAGATCGGTGTCGCGAGGGAAGGCGCCGAGGTCGCGCAGCGCGGCGAGCTGACCGACGACGTCGCCGGTCGTGCCCGTAACCAAGAGGCGCAGGAACGCCAGCCGTTGGGGCTCGTCGAGGCGGCCGGTGATGCCGAAGTCGAGGAGCACCGTTCGCCCGTCGGGCTGCACGAACAGGTTGCCGCCGTGCAGGTCGCCGTGGAAGACGCCGTGGAGCATCGCGCCCTCGAGCGCGGCGATGAGCCCCGAGCGCAGCAGCGCGCTGGTGTCGATGCCGGCGGCCTTCATCGACTCGACATCGTCGAAGGCGAAGCCCCGGAGGCGCTCCATCACCAGGACCCGCCGCGTGACGAGCGTGGGGTGGGGCCGGGGGACGACCATCGTGCGCTGCCCGGTCTGCGCCAGCACCCGGGCGATGTCGAGCATGTTCTCGGCCTCGAGGCGGAAGTCGAGCTCCTCGACGATCGTCTCCGCGAACAGCTCGACCAACGCGGGCGGGTTGGCCAGCGCCGACACCGGGATCCGGCCCACCAACTTCGGAGCGAGCCAGGCCATGGCGGAGATGTCCGACCGCACCAGCGCCGCCACCCGGGGCCGTTGCACCTTGACGACGACCTCCTCACCGGTGGTGAGCCGGGCGGCGTGCACCTGCGCCACCGATGCGGCCGCCAACGGCTCCTCGTCGAAGGACGCGAACAGGGAGTGGAGCGGACGGCCAAGGTCGCGCTCGACGACCGCGCGCACGTCGGCGAACGACTCGGCGGGAACGTGGTCGCGCAGCAGCCGGAACTCGGTCACGAGCTCGGGCGGGAACAGGCCCTCGCCACCCGAGAGGATCTGGCCCAGCTTGACGTAGGTCGAGCCCAGCCGCTCGAACGCGCGCCGGAGGCGCTGGGAGATCCGGGCGCGGGAGTCCGGGCGGCGCCGTTCGCGGAGGTACCAGAGGCCGACCGCGGGGACCAGCGCCCGGAGGACGCGCGTCAGCCGGCCGAGCGGCGGGACCCGTCCGGGACGGAGCAACCGCGGGACCTCGGCGCGTGTCCGCGCCCGTTCCTCGTCGAGGCCGGCGCGCCAGTCGAGCCGGTCGGGCTCGACCACCCAGGGGCCGTGATCACTGAACGCGCCCAGCGCGAGGTCGGGTGACGGGACGGCCGGCTCGGGCACGAGGCCAACGTAGTGGCGCACGCTCAAGTAGCAGCTGCCATGGTCGGACAGGCGGCGGGGTTTGCCCGCCGCCGGACCGCCAGCTGCGTGCGGAGCGGCGAGCGCAGCGAGCGCGACCGGAGAGGCGCACGAGCCGGACCCCCGCCCCTGGGGGGAGGAGCGGGGGTCCGGTGAGGGCGGGTGCCCGACGTCGGGTCAGCCGCAGACGGGCCAGGGCGACGAGCCGCTCTGGCCGTACAGGGCCGCGGCCCGGGCGTCCTGCTCCTCCGGCGGAGCGGCGGCGGGGTCGCCGGTACCGCCGACCGACTCCCAGGTCCTCTGGTCGAACTGGTAGGCGCCCCGATAGGTGCCGCTGCTGCTCACGGCGCCGTAGTTACCGTGCGACTCGCACTCCCGGATGCAGGCCAGGCCGCCGGCGCAGCGGCTCCGGGCCGAGCCCGAGCCCTGCTGGCGGGACTGGGCGGCGGCCTCGGCTTGGCGGGCGGCCTCGGCCCGGCGGGCGTCGTCCATCAGCTGCCAGTACCGCTGGATCTCGGCCTGGGCCATGGCATCGGCATAGGCGGCTGCGGCCGCGCCCTGCTGGACGGCCTGGGCGTCGCCGTAGACGGTGGTTTCCGGGGCGGCGGCCGGCCGCCCCGAATCGGGACGCTCCCCGGATGCGAGGTTGTCTCCTCGGGCGATCTGGGTGACGGCGACGGCGAGGCCGAGGGCCAGCACCGCCGGACCGACAGCCAATGCGAGTCGGGTGCGCATGGACGTTCCTCCTGGAGGGATGGGGGCCCCCGGGCCGGGACCGCGCGCGGCTACAAACCGGGGATTTAGGGAAGAAAGCCAAGAACGGGGAGCTACGCCGCTCGACGCCGCGAGCCCGGCTTTCTGATCGCCAACGGTAGTTGCCACTGGGGGCGGTCGCCGAAACCTACTGGCGAGTAACCACCGGAACTACACGGCTGTGACTCATGTCACAGCCAGGCCTGGCCCCCAATTAACCAGAACCTGGGACTCAGGGCGCGGGTGTGAAGCGCACCGGGAGGTGCTTGATCCCGTTGATGAAACTGGACCGCAGCCGCTCGGGCGCGCCCGCCAACTCCAGATCGGGGAGGCGGCCGAGGAGCTCGGCGAACATCGTGCGGATCTCGAGCCGAGCCAGGCTGGCGCCCAGGCAGAAGTGGGTGCCGAACCCGAAGGCCAGGTGGTTGTTGGGGGCCCGGGCCCCGTCGAAGCGGTCGGCGGTCGGGCCGAACACGCCGGCGTCGCGGTTGGCCGACCCGTAGTACACGACGACCTTGTCGCCCTGGGCGATCTCCCGGCCGGCGAGCTCGGTGTCGCGGGTCGCGGTGCGGCGGAACTGCATGACCGGGCTGACCCATCGCAGCATCTCCTCGACCGTGGTCGGCAGGAGGGCGGGGTCGGCGAGGAGACGGGTGCGCGCTTCAGGGTGCTCGCACAGCGCCTGGAGCCCGCCCGAGATCAGGTTGCGGGTCGTCTCGTTCCCGGCGATCACGAGCAGGAAGAAGAACATGTTGAACTCGATGTCAGTGAGGCGACGGCCATCGACCTCGGCATGCACCAGGACGCTGCACAGGTCGCCGGCCGGCTCGGTCCGCTTGCGCTCGGCCAGCTCGTGGGCGTACTGGAACATCTCCACCAGCGCGACCTTGGCGGTGATGTCGGCCTCGGCGGCGTCCTCGGAGCCGTACTCCGGGTCCTCCATCCCGATCAGGCGGTTGCTCCAGTCGAACAGCCGCCAGCGGTCTTCGCGGGGGACGCCGAGCGTCTCGGCGATCACCTGGAGCGGCAGCTCCGCCGCGACCTCGGTGACGAAGTCGCATTCCCCCTTGGGCGCGACCGCGTCGACGATCTCGGTCGTCAACTCGGCCACGTGGTCGCGCAGCGACGCGATCATCCGAGGGGTGAAGGCGCGGTTGACGATGGCCCGGAGGGCGGTGTGCTCGGGCGGGTCCATGTGGATCAGCTGGAGCCGCATCCCCTCGAGGTCGTCGGGCGGGAGGTCAGCGACGAGCGCCGAGCCTTGCCACGAGGAGAAGAGCCCGGGGTCGCGCGACACGGTCACGACGTCGTCGTAGCGGGTCACGGCCCAGAAGCCCGACCCGTCGAGCTCGGGGTTCCGGTGGACCGGATCCTCCTCGCGCAACCACGCGAACCACTCGTGGGGAACGCCGGCGACGAAGGTGTCGGCGTCGTTCAGGTCAACCTGGCGGACGCTCACCCCGGCATCGTCGCGCGCCCGGCGACTCCCGCCGGGGCCGATCTCCTGGGAGCTACTTGGTGGGGAGGGTGCTGACGACGCCGGTCAGCCGGGTCCGCATCGCCGGGCTGGCGGCACCGTTGATGTCGAGGCGGGAACCGCCGTCAGCCGCCACCGCGGTGATGTTGAGCGTCTCCTCCCCTTCACCAGCAGCACGAGAAAGCCGACGCAGGTCAACAGGCCGGCGACGATGCCGGTGATCAGGGCCCACTGGGGCATGAACTTGCGCGTGAACACGACCGAGGTGGGGCTCGTCGGGACCATCGTGTAGCCGGGCACGCCCGCCAGCCCGGTCGTGATCGACTGGATGACTTCCTCGGGCTTTCCGGGAACGTTTGCCGTCTGGACGTGCTGCTGGCCGGCTCCGGTTTCCATTATTCGATTGCCTCCCCTGGCGCACCGCCGGATGGCGGTGTCTAGCCGATCGCGCGCGTTGCTTCAAGAGCGCCGATAGGTTGACGCGATGCGCGTCGGGGTCTCGCTCCGGACCAGCTTCGTTACCGGCGACGTGCGCCTCGGCGCTCGCTGGGTCGTCGAGCGGGCCCGGGCCGCATGGGACGCGGAGCTCGACTCGCTGTTCGTCGGCGACCACCACGTCACGCCGGTGCCCTACTACCAGAACACCCCGATGCTGGGCCGGTTGCTGGCGGAGTGGGGCGACCGGCCGTTCGGAGCGCTGTTCCTGTTGCCGCTGTGGAACCCGGTGCTGGTCGCCGAGCAGGTCGGGACACTGGCCACGTTCGCGCCCGGGCGTTTCATTCTGCCGTGCGCCGTCGGTGGGGGCGAGCAGCAGTTCGCGGGGATGGGGGTCGACCATCGCCGCCGCCCGTCGCACTTCGAGGCCGGCCTCGACATCGTCCGTCGCCTGCTGGCGGGCGAGACCGTGAGCGCCGACGGCCCCTGCCGGGTGCGCGAGGCCCGCATCTCGCCGATCCCGCCCGAGCCGGTGGAGGTGTGGATCGGCGGGACGGCCGAGCCCGCGGTCGACCGTGCCGCCCGCCTCGGGGACGGGTTCCTCGCCAACGCCGACCCCACTCCGGCCCAGGCCCGCGAGTTGCTGGACCTGTACCGCGAACGCGCCGCCGCGCACGACCGGGAGCCGACTGCATTCGCGATCCGGCGCGACATCCACGTCGGCGCGGACGACGCCGACGCCGAAGCGGTGGCCGGGCCGGTCGTGGCGGGCGGCTACCGCGGCTTCGACCCGTCGGCGTGTACGTACGGCGGTGTCGAGCAGGTGGCCGAACGGTTCCGCGAGTACGCGGCGATGGGGTACACCGACGTGATCGTTCGCCACCTCGCCGAGGACCACGCCGAGGTGCTGAAGAGCTTCGAGCGCCTCGCCGAGGTCAGGCGGTTGGTAAGGGACGCTTAGCTGGGCGGGCGCAGGGCGGTGTCGAGCACCGAGAACGCCGCGACCGCCCGCCTCGAGTCCGGTTCGACACCGGCTTGGAGGTACGCCATCAGCAGCGCGAGGACGATCGACTCCAAGCCTTCGGAGAGCAGCACGGGGTCGACATCGGCGCGCACCTCCCCGGTCTCTTGGGCCGCCGCCAGCTGCTCGGCGTTGTCGGCGACGATTCCCGTCAGCGACGGAATGTCGAGCAGCCGCCCGACGACCTCGGGTTCGTGGCCGGCCAGGACCCGCCGGGCGAGGGGATGCTCGTCGAGCCGCTCGACGAGGGTGGCCACCAGCACGCCGAAGCGCTCGCGGATCGATGCGTCCGGGAGGGCAGCCCGAGCCTTGTCGATCAGGGCGCCGGCGTCGGCGTCGACCGCCGCCTTGAACAGCGCCTCCTTCCCGGCGAAGTAGGCGTAGGCGGCCGCCGGGGTGAGGCCGGCCTCGCGGGCGATGTCGGAGACCGACGTGCGCCGGTACCCGTCGGCGGCGAAGCGGCGCACCGCGATCTCGAGCAGACGGGTCCGGGTGCGCTCACCCTTCCCGACCGCGACCGCCGCGGCGGCGAGGACGTCGGCCATGGGTGCATTCTGCCAGGTCAGGCGGGTGTTTTCGAGGATTTGATGATTCTCGTTGATTTGTCGATTTGGTGGGGTAGAGTGACCTCATGACCGCAACTGCGACTGCGACCCCCACCACAACCCCCAGGACCGCCTCCGACCGCATCGGACGACTGTCGACCGCGTCGGTCCGCAAGGTGCTGGAGCCCGAGGAGCTGTTCGACTGGTCCTCGCTCGGTGCCGGCCAGGTCATCGGCGACGAGCTGCTCACCACCCGCGGCCTCGATCTCGATCTCGACGCCGAGACCAAGGCCCGTCTCTCCCGCGAGGAAGTGGCGGCCATGCTCGAGATGGGGATCCGCTTCGAAGCCGTCCTCAACTCCGGCTTCGCGCTCCAGATCGCCGAGTGCCGCGACGTCTCCGATCCTCGGGTCACCTACATGCTCCACGAGATCGCCGAAGAGACCCGCCATCAACGCGCCTTCATCCGCCTGGTCGAGGAGCTCGCCCCCCGAGCGAAGAACCCGCTCGCCCGGGGCGTGTTCGACCGGATCGCCACGTTCAACATCCGACGCTTCATCAAGATGCCGGCGTTCCTCATGGTGCTGGTGCTGGCGGGTGAGGAGATCCCCGACCTGCTCCAGAAGCTCGCGTCGGAGCACCCCGACACCGACCCCCTGCTGAGGGACGTGAACCGCTACCACCGTCAGGAGGAGTCGCGGCACCTGTCGTTCGCCCGCACGACTCTGCCCGAGCTCTACGGCCGGGCGGGCCGGCTCCAGCGGCTCCGCGTCCGCTACTTCGCTCCGCTCATCATCGGCGGGCTGTTCGCGACGTTCGTGCACCCGGGTGTGTACGCCTCGGTCGGCCTGCCCGGGTTCAAGACCTGGCGGGCGGTGAACCGCTCACCCGAGCGGATCGCGGTCCGGCATTGCGCGACCCGCAACATCCTGAAGGCGCTGCTCGACGCCGGGATCTTCAAGCGCGGCCGGATCCCGCGCGGTTGGCGGAAGCTGTGCGGCGTCGACCGCCACGGCGAGCCGATCCCGGGTGACGTGGCCCTCCCCGGCGACGTCGACGCCGCCTGAGGCGCTAGCGGCCGGCCCGCCTGAGCTTGTAGCGGGCGAGCTTCTCGACCCGGGCGATGTGCTCGGGGGACCGACGGAACCGCCACGCCATGTCCTGGGGGCGGGCGCCCTGCTCTCGCCACTTCAAGACCCGCCGCTCCAGCGGGGTGAGGGTGTCGTCACGGGTCACCGCGGCCCGCTCGTGGGGGGCGCCCGCGAGCAGCGCGACCCGCTTCACGAACCCGGGACTACGACGGAACTTGCGGGCGATCGCGGCGTCGTCGAGGCCGGCTTCTCGTAGCGCGAGCACGCGGCGTTCGATCGGCCGGAGGTCCTTCGTCATCGCCACCGGCCCATGATGCCACCCCGTTGCTACTCATTCGCTGAGCGCCAGGTCCTCCAGCACCGCCATGGCGGCGTTACGACCGTTGATTCCGATGACCGACCCACCCGGGTGGGTGGCGGCGCCGCACAGGTAGAGGCCGGGGATCGGTGTGCGCGGCGCGAAGCGCCGTTCCCACATCTGGTCGGGCAGGCATTCCCCCTGGAAGATGTGGCCGCCGGTGAGCCCGATGCGCGCTTCGACGTCGGGTGGTCCCAGCACCTGGCGTTCCTCTACGCAGTCGGCGACGTCGGGGGCGAAGCGGGCGATGACGGCGAGGGCGAGATCGCCGATCTCGTCCCGCCGGTCGTCCCATCCCCCCTCGGCGAGCTCGTACGGCGCGTACTGCGCGAACACGCTCATCAGGTGGCGGTCCGGCGGCGCGACCGATGGGTCATAGGGAGTCTGGAAGTAGACCTCGCACCACTCGACTGCGGGCTCGCCCCGCCGGCTCGCCTCGAACGCGGCCTGGGTGTGAGCGATGCTGCGGCCGATCTCGACCTGGGCCCGGTACACGTGGTCGGGACGGTCGGGAGCGGCGGTGAACGTGGGCAGGCGGGTGAGCGCGCAGTTGACCTTCAACACCGGGCTCTGGCAGCGCCACTCGTCGACGCGGGTCCGGAAGTCCGCCGGCACGTGGGCATCGCCGCAGAGGGCGAGCGTCCGCTTGGGGTCGGCGTTCGACACGACCGTCGCCGCCTCGATGCGATCCCCGCCCGCGAGCTCGACGCCTTCACCGGGGCGGATGGCCGCCACCGGCGCGCCCGCCGCGACCGCCGCGCCCGCATCGCGGGCGGCGTCGGCGATGCAGAACGAGATGCGACCCATCCCCCCCTCGACGTAGCTCCAGCCGCCGAGGAGGCCGAGGGAGTGGAGAGCATGGATCCAGGCGGTGCCCGGATCACGGGGCCCCGCGGCCGTGCCGATGATGCCCTGGCCGTGGAGCGCGGTGCGGAGACGTTCGTCGCCGACGTGGCGTTCGATCACGTCGGCGATCGGCGCGTCGCCCAGCACGACGTCGCGCCCCTCGGCGTCGTCGCCGAGTAGCGCGTCGAGCTCGGCGCGCGACGGCGCGTCGCCGATCCAGGTGTCGCGGGGCCCGGTGCGCAACGCCGCCCGGATGCGGCCGAAGATCGCCTGGTAGGCGAGGAACCCGTCGGCGTCGCGGGGCGAGAAGGCGTCGAGTTCGGCGCGCGTGCGCGCCGGGTCGAGCCATTGCGTGAGTGACGTCCCGTCCTCGAACGGCGTCCACTGGGTGGGGTCGGCGACGAACGTGCGGTAGCCGTAGCTCGCCAACGCGAGCTCATCGATCACGAGCGGGTGCAGTAGGCCGACCAGGTAGGCGCACGGGCTCACGACGTAGCGGGGATCGCCGAAGGGCTGCTCGAGGGTGCAGGCGCCGCCGAGCTGCTCCCGGCGCTCGAGGACGAGCACGGAGCGGCCCGCGCGGGCCAGGTACGCGGCCGCGGTGAGGCCGTTGTGCCCGCCGCCGACGACAACTACGTCCCAGCGCCGCCGGACCAGTTCGTCGAGCGGCATGGTCCGGTGCGGTCAGCCTTCGTGTTCGAGGGTGGCGGTCCCGGGGACCATCGCGTCGGTCAGCAATCGGTCGATCGCACTGTCGTCCTCGTACAGGAAGCCGTTCCAGAAGTCGACCGTGACGGTGACGACGAGCTCGTCGGCGGGGTCGTCGTCGTCCTGGAACGGTGCCGAGTGGAGAGCGCGCTCGATCGTCCAGAGGTACTTGGGCGGGCTCGCCATGCTGTACGGGTCGCGGCCGCTGTTGTCGGCGTTGCCCGCGATGACCATCAGCGGGACCGGGGGCCACTCGAACTCGCCTTCGAAGTCGAGCAGCATCCCCGCCATGACGAGGGCGGCGTCGACGCGGTCGTCGCGGCAGCAGCTGTTGAAGCCGATGCCGTAGACGGTTGCTCCGCCTAACGACAAGCCGGCGACGCCGACGTGGTCGGCGGCGACCAGGCCGGCCAGCGGGCCCTCGTCGCCCTCGCTGCGCGCCAGCACCTCGTCGATGACGAAGCTCATGTCGCCGGGCTGGTTGTTGTAGTCGGCGATGACCTGCATCGGCACCTGGTTGCTCGTGAGCGGGAACAGCGGGACCGCGACTACATAGCCGGCCGACGCCCACCCGGTCGTGAGCTCGGTGAACTTGTCCGGGTTCCCGGTGAGGCCGTGGGCCAGCACGATCAGCGGGAACGGGCCGTCCCCCTGGGGGTAGTGGATCGTGGTGACGAGCGTGCGCGAGGGTCCGCTCCCCTGGCCGTCGGGCGTCTCGGTCGGACGCGAGTCGTCGACGTAGGTCTCGCTCAGCGCGGCCACTTGATACGTCCCGGGCGCGGCCGCGGTCGGGAGGTCTTGTTCGACGTCCCCCGGCGAGGGCGGCACCGAGGACGACCCGCCGTCGTCGTCGTCACCGCACGCCCCGACCACCGCCAGCAGGGCGACGATCAGGAAGATGGTGGCGCGGCGCACGCCTCCAGTCTGACGTGTCGGGCTCACAAGCGGCCGGCGGCGATGATCCGTTTCAGGAACGCGGCGGTGCGCGGGTTGGCCGGCTCGGTGAAGATCTGCTCCGGCGGGCCCTGCTCGAGGATCGATCCTTCGTCGAGGAAGCAGACCTCGGTGGCGATGTCGCGGGCGAAGCTCATCTCGTGGGTAGCGAGCAGCATCGTCATGCCCTCGGTCGCGAGCTCGCGGACGATCTCGAGTACTTCCGCCACCAACTCGGGGTCGAGCGCGCTGGTGATCTCGTCGAGCAGCATGAGCTTCGGCTGCATCGCCAAGGCCCGCGCGATAGCCACCCGCTGCTGCTGACCGCCGGAGAGGCGGTCGGGGTACTCCCCCGCCTTGTCGGCGAGACCGATCCGATCGAGCAGGCGGGTGGCGCGCTCGCGAGCTTCGGCGCGCGGCAGGCCGAGCACCTCCCGGGGGCCGAGGGCCACGTTGCGGAGCACGGTCATGTGGGGGAAGAGGTTGAAGTTCTGGAAGACGATCCCGACTTCTCGCCGGAGCCGGTTGAGGGCGAAGTCATCCTGGAGCACGGGCCGGTTGTCGACGGTGATAGTGCCGGCGTCGACGGCCTCGAGACCGTTGATGCAGCGGAGCAGGGTCGACTTTCCCGACCCCGACGCGCCGATGACGCAGACCACCTCGTGCTCGTCGACGTTCAGGTCGACACCCTGGAGCACGAGGTTCTTCCCGAACCGCTTCTCCACCGCGCTGATCTCGAGAAACGCCATCACGCCACCGCCTGGAGACGGCGCTGGTCGCGCTTGACGAGGTAGTCGGTGAGCCGGGTCATCGGGACAGTGATCACCACGAAGCAGATCCCGAGCCCGACCACCGACGAGAGGTTGAAGTTGTTGCCGGCATAGATGCGGGCGCGGTTGAAGCCCTCGAGCAGCCCGAGGACGTTGATGAGGGCGGTGTCCTTCTGGAGCCCGATGAAGTCGTTGAGCAGCGGCGGGATCACGCGCCGGACGGCCTGGGGAACGACGACGAAACGCATGGTCTGGCTGTACGAGAGACCCAGCGATCGCGCCGCCGCGGCCTGGCTCCAGTGCACGCTCTCGATCCCGGCCCGGTAGACCTCGGCGACGTACGCGCCGTAGATGAGGGTGAGGGCGAGCACACCGAACCAGAACAGCTCGAGGTCCTCGAAGAACGAGATCCCCGTGAGCGGGAGCCCGAAACCGACCAGGTAGATCGTCACGATGGCGGGGAGCCCGCGGAACACGTCGATGTAGGCGATCGCGAGCCAGCGCACCGGCGCCGCGGCCTTTCCGGGAGCGAGGCGGGCGAGCACGACCACCAAGCCCCAGACGAGAACGAGGGCCTCCGCAACCACGAACAGCTTGATGTTCAGCCAGAAGCCCTTGCGGACGGAGGGGAAGCTGTCGCGCAGGTGCTCCCACGCGAAGAACGTGTCCCGGATGTCGCGCAGCCCGTTACGGGCCAGGTAGAGCGCCAGGAGCACCGCGAGGAGAAGACCCAGCGCGAGACCGATCGTGGCGAGCACGCGCGCCGGCCGCAGCAGCCTGCGATCGGGGTTGGCGTCGTCGCTCAGGGCCAGCCGGCGCTCGGCCCGGCGCACGAGCACGAGCGCCGCGATCGCGGGCAGGACCGTCAGGGTGGCGACCGAGACGATCGCCAGGACGAACGCGGTGACCGCGAGGCCGTCGCGCCGCTCCCCCTCGGCGCGGGTGTCAGATCTCGAGGTAGGGGACGTCGGCCGGGTCCTTCCCGAACTCGGGCGCCAGGAACTCCTCCGCCAGGGCGTCGATCGTGCCGTCGGCCTTCATCGCCTTCAGCTGCTTGTTCACCTTCTTCAGGAGGTCAGAGTCCTTCGGGAGCACCGCGCCGTACTTCTCGCCCACCTCGAACTGGCCGACGACCTCGAACTCCGAGCCCGACTGGCTTGCCTGCGCGAGCACGATGGTGGTGTCGAGCAGGACCGCGTCGACCTGATCGGCCTGGAGCGCGGCGAACGCCTGCGTGGTCTCCTGGTACACCTGGGGCTCGTCGTCGGGCTTCAGCTCGTCCTCGAGGAACGTCTGGGCGGTCGTGGCCGACTGCACCCCCCACTGGAGCCCCTTGGCTGCTTCGGCGTCGGACACCTCGGTGCCCTGCTGCACGAGGATCCCCTGGTCGGAGTTGAAGTACGGGGTCGAGAAGTCGACGACCTTCCGCCGGTCCTTCGTGATCGTGACCTGCGAGAGCGCAATGTCGAAGCCCTTGGCGTTGCCCGCGACCAGGGCGTCGAACGACACGTTCACCACGTTGACCCCGTCGTCGCGCCCGAGCCGCTCGGCCAGCTCCAGGGCGATGCCATACTCGAACCCTCCGCTGATGTCGTCGGGGTCGTCCCCGGTCCAGAAGCCCGGCGCGGGCAGGTTGGTGCCCACGGTGAGGACACCTTCCTCCTCGAAACCGCCGTCGCCGGAAGGAGCGGCGGGGGCGGGGGCGGCGAGCAGGGCGAGCGTGAGAGCGGCGGCGAGGGTGACGACGAGCTTGCGCACGGGTGAACTCCTACCTCTCGATCGACTGACAGCGTGGGAATCTAGCCCCGGCCGGTCAGGGGTGCCCGGGCCGGGGCGTCAGACGTCCTCGTACTGGAGGCGGCTGAGCCCGTCGACGGTGGCGTCACCCAG
>Ga0136623_10000313_pt1 | contig 13790 bp, 14 predicted proteins | sample AntDrymUQ4492106_2_FD_104656 | JGI IMG/M metagenome (GOLD analysis project Ga0136623, IMG submission 104656) | Polar desert sand microbial communities from Dry Valleys, Antarctica - metaG UQ449 (21.06) | ecosystem: Environmental > Terrestrial > Soil > Desert | place: Antarctica: Dry Valley...
GCTCGCAGACGACGCCGCAATCCGCCATGGCCGCGACCGTGTCCTCCTTGAAGTCTTTGGGATGCGGGCTTGTAAAGCGAACACGTTTGAGCCCTTCGACCTCATTCAACGCGCGCAGCAGTTGCGCGAACATCGGCGTGCCGTCGAGGTCGCGGCCGTAGGAGTTGACGTTCTGGCCCAGCAGCGTGACCTCGATGACGCCGTCGGCGACGAGTCCCTCGACTTCACTGACGATGTCGCCGAGCCTGCGGCTGACCTCCGCTCCGCGCACTGCCGGCACGATGCAGAAGGTGCACGAGTTATTGCATCCGATGGAGATCGACACCCACGCGTGCCAGGGCGACTCGCGCCGGCTGGGCAGCGCCGACGGGAAAATCTCAGTCTGTTCGAGGATCTCGAAGGCGGGCCCCTCCTCGGACTCCGCCAGAAGCCGCGGCAGGCTCGCCAGGTTGTGAGTCCCGAGCACAACGTCGACCCAGGGGGCCCGGCGCTGGATGGCGGCCTTGTCCTTTTGCGCGAGACATCCGCCCACGACGACCTTCAACTCGGGACGCACGTCCTTGATCGCCTTCATGTGGCCGAGGTTGCCGTACAGTTTGTTATCGGCGTTCTCGCGCACGCAGCAGGTGTTGAAGAGCACGAGCGACGCGTCGGCCGGCCTGCCGACCCTGACGTAGCCCTCGGCCTCGAGCATGCCGGCCAAGCGCTCACTGTCGTGCGCGTTCATCTGACAGCCGTAGGTCTCGATACAGTACGTCTTGGCGCGGGCTTCGTTCATCCGTCCAACCCTATTTCGCGTAGGCGCTTTGCCGTAGCTCCCTGATGACCATGATCCGGATCTGACCCGGGTACTGAAGCTCTTCCTGCACCTTCTTGGCGACATCGCGTGCGATGACCTCGGCTCGGAGGTCGTCGACCTGCTCGGGCTTGACCATCACTCGAACCTCGCGCCCCGCCTGCATCGCGTAGACCTTGTCGACACCCTCGAACTCCATGGCGATCTGCTCGAGGCGCTCGAGGCGTTTGATGTAGGTCTCGAGCGTCTCGCGTCTGGCCCCCGGACGTGCACCGGAAATCGCGTCGGACACCTGGGTGATGACTGCCTCGATGGTCCGTTGCTCGACCTCGGCGTGGTGCGCCTCGATCGCATGGCAGACCTCGGGCTTCTCGCCGAGTCGTTTGGCGATCTCGGCTCCGATGAGGGCATGGGAGCCCTCGACCTCGTGCGTCACGGCCTTGCCGATGTCGTGCAGCAGCGTGCACCGCTTGGCGAGTGCCACGTTGGTCCCGAGCTCCGAGGCGACCATGCTTGCGATGTGGCTCGCTTCGACGACGTGCCGCAACACGTTCTGCCCGTAGGAGGTGCGGAACTTCAGCCGTCCGAGCACCCGCACGAGCTCGGGGTGCATGTCCGTGATTCCCGACTCGAGCACCGCCCACTCGCCGGCCTCGCGTATCTCCTGCTCAACCTCGTCCTTGGACTTCTCGTGCATCTCTTCGATGCGGGCCGGCTGGATGCGCCCGTCACCGATAAGCCGCTCGAGGGTGTGGCGCGCCATTTCACGCCGGATGGGATCGAAGCAGCTCAGCACCACGGCCTCGGGGGTGTCGTCGATGATCAGGTTTGTCCCCGTTGCGGCCTCGAACGCCCTTATGTTGCGGCCCTCTCGACCGATGATGCGGCCCTTCATGTCCTCGTTCGGGAGCGTTACCGTCGTCACCGTCGACTCCGTCGTCAGCTCCGATGCCACTCGCTGCATGGCGATGGCGATGATCTTGCGGGCGCGCCGGTCGGCTTCTTCGCGAGCCTGCGCCTCGACGTCACGCACGATAACCATGGCCTCGCGCTTGGCGTCGTCTTGGATCTTCTCGATGAGCGCCTGGCGGGCGTCGGCGGAGGACATGCCGGCGACCCTCTCGAGCTCGAGCTTCGCCTTGTCGGCCAGCTCCTCGAGCTCGGTCCTGGCCCGTTGGAGGTGGTTCTCCTTGTCCTCGATGCCCTGCTCTTTGCGGTCGAGGCTTGCTGCCCGGGTGTCCATCGTCGCCTCGCGATCAGCGATGCGATCCTCCTTGCGCTCGACCTCGGCGGCCCGCCTCTTGAGGTCGAGCTCGGCGTCCTTTCGCATCTGAAAGATCTCGTCTTTGGCCTCGATGAGCGCTTCACGCTTCGCCGTCTCCGCATCTCGTTCGGCTCCCTCCAGGATCCCCTTGGCGCGAGCCTCGGCGGATCCGACTTCCTTCTCCGCCTGTGATTTCCGAACGAAGTACCCGGCGACTACGCCCGCGAGGAGACCAACAACGAGACCGATCACGATCTCCATTCCTCGCTCCTTTCCGCCTCCTCAGGGCACGCCTAGGCCTCCCGGCCGGCGGCGACGAGCGAAAAACGGAGCTGGGATGTCTGCTGGCTTACCGAAGGAGGCGTCTGGACTCAGACGGCTCGCACCAGCGGTTGCCGCTCTGTGTCAGACGACGGTTATTCACTCTGGGCTCGGTCGATAATTCGGACATATCAGCTCGTTTGTCGTTCGTTCGTGCCTGTTGAAGGGCAGTTTTCGATGCATGGTTTGACTTCACCCATGGTACGCCCTCACAAGCGAACAAGTTCCACTAGTGGCAACTTCAGCCAGAAAAGTCGCGAAAAACGGCGGACTGCCCTTCCGAACCGGTGGGTAGAGTGGCGGGATGGATCTCAAGACTCGCGCCAAGAAGCGCATCGACGCCGACACCCAAGATCTCGTCGCGCTATCGCATCGTGTCCATGCCACGCCCGAGCTCGCCTACGAAGAGCACGAATCGTCCTCCGCGCTGGCCGACGCGCTCGAGGCGGGAGGAATGAAGGTCGAGCGCCGTGCGCACGGCCTCGAGACCGCCTTCAGGGCCTCGGCCGGCACCGAGGGTCGTCACGTCGTCATCTGCGCCGAATTCGACGCTCTGCCCGACATCGGCCACGCCTGCGGACACAACATCATCGGTAGCTCATCGGTGGGGGCCGGCCTCGCTCTCTCGGACCTCGCTCAGGATCTCGGCATCAAGGTAACCGTGTTGGGAACGCCCGCCGAGGAGGGCGGCGGAGGAAAGGTCGATCTCCTGGAGGCCGGAGCCTTCGACGATGCCGACGTCGCCATGATGGTTCATCCCGGGCCCATGGAAGTCGTGGACCTCCCCACGCTCGCGATCTCACACCTCGAGATCACGTTTCACGGCAAGGAGAGTCACGCATCTGCCTACCCCGAGCTCGGTCGTAACGCACTCGATGCCGCTCACATCTCGTACGCTGCCATCGCAGCGTTGCGCCAGCACATCTCTTCCACCGAGCGAATACACGGCATCATCACCCACGGAGGCGACGCCCCCAACGTCGTCCCCAAGCTCTCCAAGGTCAGGTACTACGTGCGCTCCAAGGACCTCGATTCGCTGGCCCTTCTGCGCCAGCGCGTCGTGCGCTGCTTCGAGGCCGGCGCGCATGCAACCGGTTGCGAGGTCGAGATCGCGGACTGCGGTCATCCCTACGACCGTGTCGCGATGAACCCGACGCTGGGAGAGATCTACGGTCGCAACCTCGAGGTGATCGGCCGCAGCGCGCTCCCGACCGGAGCGGTCGAGCGGTCGGCCGGGTCGACCGACATGGGCAACGTCAGTGCCGCGGTCGCGTCGATTCATCCTCTGATGAGCATCGATTCGCTCCCCGCCGTCAATCATCAGGCCGAGTTTGCGGCCCACTGCATCTCGCCGGCGGGAGACCGAGCCGTGACCGACGCCGCCACGGTTCTCGCCTACACCGTCATCGACCTGGCCACGACCAAGGGAGCCTTCGAGCAAGTCCGAGCCGAATTCGAGTCCGGGGCGCACGCCTGACCGTCACGGACCTTTCCAACACCTGAAGCTGTGTGTGATGGTGCCGTCGGCGATGCCCTCTAGAGTGCGACCCCTGAACAGCACTCTTACTTCAGTCCCAGCCCTCTGGAGGAAGAACCGCCCTGGCGCCGGCTTCCGCGTGCTCGTGGCTGAACCCCCGGCGACGCAGCAGCTCGTAGAGCCGAGGGCCTTGCTCGCCGAGAGGGAACCTGAGTACCCGGCGGACGAATCTCGACGCGACCTCTAACGCCTGGGTGTCCTCCTCCAGGCCGACCTCGACCAGGGCCCCCTCCGCCACCTCTCGTCCGACGCCGCGTGCGCGCAACTCGGAGACCAGCACATCCGGGGCCTTGCCTTTGGTGCGGGCCCGCTCCTCGATCCAGCGCCGAGCGAAGTCCGCGTCGTCGACCAGACCGAGCTCGCGCAAGCGCTCGAGCGCAGCGTCGATCGTCGAGGGTTCGTAGTCCAGGGAGCGCAGCTTGTCGCGCACCTGGCGTTCGCTTCGGGGGCGGTGGGAGATGTAGTGTCCGGCCCGTTCGATGGCCTTGCGCAGCGCCTCGTCGCCCTCCGAAGGGCCCGTGTCCGCGCGCTCGGACGCTTGTTGGGTCAGTAGAGCGAGCTGATCGAGATCCATGCCGTGAGGTGAGCGGTGGACGGCCCGGCGTTGAGCACTCTCGATCGTTCGAGCGCCGAGCCGGACCGTCCCTGTTCGCTCTACTCCCTGTCGAGGGCTTCGTCGCCGGCGGCGAGGTTCACGCCATCCTCTTCGGCCGGCTCCTCCCCACCCCCGATGAGCCCGAGCTTCTCTTTGATCTTGAGCTCGATCTCGGCGGCGATGTCGGGGTTGTCCGCCAAGAAAGTCTTCGAGTTCTCACGGCCCTGTCCAAGCTGGTCGTCGCCGTAGATGAACCAGGCTCCCGATTTCCGCGCGATGCCGTTTTCGATGGCGACGTCCAAAAGGCTGCCCTCCTTGGAGATGCCGCTCCCGTACTGGATGTCGAACTCGGCCTTGCGGAAGGGAGCCGCGACCTTGTTCTTGATCACCTTGACTCGCACCCGCGAGCCGACGATCTCGGCGCCGTCCTTGAGCGAGTCGATACGACGAATGTCGAGCCGGACCGAGGAGTAGAACTTGAGCGCCCGCCCCCCAGGCGTGGTCTCGGGCGAGCCGAACATGACACCAATTTTTTCGCGAATTTGGTTGATGAACACCAGGATCGTCTTCGAGCGGCTGACGTTACCGGTCAGCTTCCTGAGCGCCTGGCTCATGAGGCGGGCCTGGAGGCCGACGTGGCTGTCGCCCATCTCGCCCTCGATCTCGGCCCGGGGCACCAGAGCCGCGACCGAGTCGACCACGATCACGTCCATGGCCCCCGAGCGAACCAGGGTGTCCACGATCTCGAGCGCCTGCTCGCCGGTGTCGGGCTGGCTGACGAGCAAATTGTCGATGTCGACACCGATCGCCTTGGCGTAGGCCGGGTCGAGGGCGTGTTCGGCGTCGATGAAGGCGACGAGGCCTCCGGACTTCTGGGCCTCGGAGATGACGTGAAGAGCCAACGACGTTTTTCCGCTCCCCTCGGGACCGAAGCATTCCACGATGCGGCCGCGCGGCAGGCCCCCCACGCCCAGAGCCAGGTCGAGTGCCAGCGCCCCCGTGGAGATGACCTCGACGTCGTGATGGGGGCCGAGATCGCCCATACGCATGATTGCGCCCTTGCCGTGCTGTTTTTCGATCTGGGCCAGCGTCATGTCGACCACGGACTCGCGTCCCTTGAGGTCCCGTCGGTTGTCCTGCACCGCCGCTCGATCTCTGATACTCGCCACCGAGTCCTCCTTGTCTAGGTTCGGCCGAGGCCGATTGTCATGGTGGCCCACGCTAAAGATGGGGTGTGACAAGAACGGCATTTCTCGCAGCACTTTATCGAACATACGTTCGAATCACATGGCTTTGGCGCAAACTTACGCCCTCGTAGTTACCTCCCTGTGATTCTACGCCGCAGGGACCCGGAGTAAAGGCTGGACGCGACAAACGGGAGGCGGACATGGAATCCCGCCTCCCGTTGTTCGCTCCGCTAAGTGCTACCTACTTCGTGACTGCTGCGTCTCCAGCCATCGAACCGGCTCCCGTGAGGAACGGCTCCGCTGCTGCAAGGACCTCGTCCTTGGTCAGCGGGGTCTCGTTGGCGCCCATGTAGACGCCACCCTCGGGCTTGAGGCCCAGGAGGTTTCCGACGACCGCTGCGTGACGAGCCTCGACACCGAAGATTCCGGCTGCGGCCTGCAGGATCGCCTTGTCCTTGATGAACCCGGCTGCGCCGAGGTAGGCGGAGACACCGAGGTTCTCGAAGACGTGGCTCGTGGTCAGGTACTTCTCACGGCTGTCGAACGAATCGGCAAAGTCAACGCCGGGGGCCTCGACAGGAGTCCCACCGATCTTGTTGATCGTGTCGGTGATCGCCGCCACGTGTGCGTCTTCGTCGGCGCCCACGGTCTCGAGGTACTGAGCCTCTTTGCCGCTGAGCAGATTCTTGCCGTTGCCCTGACGGTAGAACTCGGCCTCGAGGAACTCGAGAGTCAGCGCGTAGTTCAGCACGTCGACGTCATCGGCAAAGTCGGAACTCTGCGGGAACGCGAAGCGCGTGCCCAGCATTTGCAGTGCGACTGTGGCCGGTATCGTGGCCGCAGTCCCTCTGATGAAAGTTCTTCTATCCATTGAGATCAACCCCTAGCTCTTGATGAACGGCATGGCGGCCTTGAGGACCTGCTTCATGCTCTTGCTGGCCTCGACCGGCGCAGGAAACGGCTCGCCACCGATGAGATCGGCGAGGACCGCTGCGTGACGTGACTCCACACCGGCGATCGATGCGGCCGCCGCGAGGATGTCGACATTCTCGATCAATGTGACCTGCCCGTGGTACGCGTTGACACCGAGCTCCTCGAACACAGAAGCCGTCTCGAGGAACGCTGCCTTGTCCTTGAAGGTGGGGGCCGGGTACTTGAACTTCGGCTCCTTGACCGGCTCTCCGCCGAGGTCGGTAATCGTCGACGAGAGCTGCGACACGTGCGCGGCCTCGTGCTCGGCGATCGGCCCAACAAGCGCCGCTTCGCGACCGGAGAGAATGCCGGCGTCGACACCCTGCTTGTAGAAGTCAGCCTCGAGGAACTCGAGCGTCAGCGCGTAGTTGAGGATGTCGAGGTCACCGCCACCCTGGCTCGAGGCGATGCGACGATCGCCCAATCCTGCCACGGCCAGCGTCGATCCGACGCCGAAAATCGCCGCGTACTTCAGGAAGTTGCGCCTGGCATTTCCGTCTTCGATCTCCATGACGGGCTGTCCGTCGAAGATCTGTCGATCAGCCATTGCAACTCCTCCCTTCGTTGTTGTGGGGCACCCAATTGATACCCGCCCTGTTTGACGCCCGCTCGGTTTCTGAACGGTGTGCTTCATGACTCGTCCTGAGTCGTTGTTGCTGGGGCTTTGGTGGCGCGCGCCTGCACCACGATGCGGTGCGTTCGCTGACCCTTCGGAGTACAGGCCAGCATCGTGATGGTGCGCGCCCGCTTGCTGGTCGGCTGCTTGAGTACGAAATCGACGTACTCCGCCTCCGGCACGATGGTCGTCTTGTAGACCTTGTAGTTGACCGGCTTGTTCTTGCCGACAACTGTCCTGACGACGTCGCCATTGTTCACCAGGTCGAAATCGGCAAAGGGGGCCGTGAACGTCGTGCGGTGTCCTGCGAACACGGAGTTTCCTGTGTTGCCGGGCAAAGGGGTGCCGGGCCAGTGTCCCGGTCCTTTCTCTACGACCTCGTCCACGACGCCCTCGTAGAACTTGACTTGCATTCCGATGGAGGGCATGGCGATGGTGCCCAGTGGCGAATTACTGTCACCGCGCACGGCGAACGGCATCTTCGCCTTCTTGACATCGGCTTTCGTAACCGGTGCATCGGAGGGCTCGCCGTTGTTCAGTTCCTCGAGGAGCCGCTCCACCTTTGGTTGCGGCGACTCGGGGGCGCCCGACTGATCGGAGCTACCGTTGGTTGCTTCGTCCGAGTTGGACGGTCCCACATATGCGAAGGCAATAACTGCCAGAAGCAGCACTGCCACCACGCTGGCGATCAAGGTGGAACGTTTTAGATGCATTGTCTTGAATACGGATGTGACCCCTCATACGGATTGTTTCGCGCCTACGCTCTGTACCGCACGGCGCTCGCCCAATACGCGTTGCAATTTTGTTTCGAACCGATTGCATGACATTGAAGCTGGGCATTACTGCCACCTCCCTGGTACTCCTCTTGCTCGCATCCGCGTGCGGCGCGAATGACGACACGCAATCGAGTGGTGCACCTGAACAGAACGACACCGAGACCGAGAGCCCTTCGCCCGACGAACAAGAAGAGGATGACACAGACGCCGAGGACGACGACACAGACAAGAAGCAGGCGACCAAACAAGCTGAGGTCATCGACACCGCCTTCTTGCCCAAGGAGCTAACGATCACCGCAGGCAGCACCGTTATGTGGAAGCAGACCGGCCGGCAAGCGCACTCGGTCAGCTCCAGTGACGGCGACTTCGACTCCTCCCCTGATTGCAGCGCTCTGGAGCCCGAGGGATGTCTCGGCGAGGGAGACTCGTTCAGCCACGACTTCGACGAGCCGGGAACCTACGACTACTTCTGCCGGATCCACGGTCTGCCCGACGGAACTGGCATGACGGGCACCGTTACCGTAAAGGGCTAGCGCGCGCTACTCGGCTTCGGCCAACAAGGCGTTGACATCGAGTGGCTCTAGCAGCAGACGCAGGTTGCCGTCCTCGTCGCGCGGCCACTCCTCTGGTGGCCTGTCGTAGTAGAGCTCGATGCCGTTGTGATCGGGATCGTGCATGTAGATCGATACGTTTGCACCATGATCGCTCGAGCCGTCGATCCCCCAGTCCGCGTCGAGCACTCGCTTAACCGCGTTGGCGAGGTCACCGCGAGAGGGATAGATAATCGCAAAGTGGTAGAGGCCCGCGGCCTCGACGGGTGCGGGACCGAGCCCCTTGCTGTGCCACGTGTTGAGCCCGAGATGGTGGTGATAGCCGCCGTAGCTCATGAACGCGGCCTCGTCACCGTAGCGTGCGGTCACGTCCATTCCCAGCACTCTTTCGTAGAACTCGACCGATCGGTCTAAGTCCGTCACCTTCAGGTGCACGTGACCGATCTGCGTCTCGGGCGCAACTCGTCTCTCCACGGTGACCTCCCTAGGGGGCGGTTTCCTCGTAAGCCAACGGCGCAGCGCTAGGGGCAACTCCTAAGACCGAAAGTAACGCTCCGTCCACGCGCGCGAAAGGCGGGCGCGCCCACCCCGTCTAGCGGTAAAGAAGTCACCACCTGCGCGCTCATCCCACGGGAGCTCTTCGAAGTTCAGAAGTTCCAAGATCTTACGTCCCGCCGAAGGTAGTCATTGCCCCCTGAACGGTGTTCGCTCGCCAACCCGTGCGCCAGGACCTCCTCACCCGCATGTAGCCACGCGCGCGGAAGGCTGTCGCTCTTCTCCGTGTAGGTCGACCTGGGGCTCAAGGCTCGATCCTCTGACGAGATGACGAAACTCATACGCAGCAGTTCCGAAGACTACTCCGCCGTCACGTCGATCTCGTGAATAATGGGTGGCTCGAACGAGGCGTGGTTCGGCTGCGCCGCCTCGACCGCAAGCGAACGCTTCCCCGCGTCGAGCACGACCGTCAGCACCTCGGTCATCTGCATCGACACGAGCTCGCCGTCGACGTAGATGTGCATGTCACCAAGCTCGTCGGGCGGCAACTCGCCTGGGTCGATCTCATACGAGATCTCGATCTCCTCGTTCGCCGGCAACGTTTCGCCCTCGGATGGCGACGTGATCTCGATGCTCGCTCCGCCCGGGGTTTGTTCGGACGATGCCGCGGGCTGCTGAGCATCCTCGCCGCCCATAGTGAAGGCGAGCACCCCCGCCCCCAGCGCGACCACGATCAACGCGAAGCTCACCGCCGGCTTGACGGCCTTCTGGAAGAAAAAGACGATGCCGAGAACGGCCATAGCGGCCGCGATAACCATTAACTCGAGATCGGGCCCTCCCACTCCGAGCGTGTGGGCTAATAGCACTCCGTCTCCCTTCATAGTTCGTCGATCCTCGCAATCATGTGACTAGTGGTTGTGACAGCAGCCACAAGGTCGTGATGGTGAACACAGACATCAGCGCGGTGAGTGCGTACTGGCTCTTCACCGCGGCGCCGTGCGAACGACCCAAGCGCACCGCTCCTCGATGTGCCGCCAAGACCCCAAGGATATGTCCGGCGACGATCAACACGATCTCGATGAACCACACCAACGCGGGGGAGGGAAAGAAGCCCTGCAGGGCGTCGCCGGTGCCCAGCAGGTTCCAGCCCTGGCCGAAGGGGTCGGACAGGCCACGCAGGATGAGCGGCAGACCCGTGAGGACCAAAGGCGCGTTGTGAGCCAGGACGTAGGCGATCCCGATCGGGATGAGCGACCATCCGAAGCGGCGGGACATTTCGTCGAAGCTGAGGTCGCGCCCGATGAAGCGCCGGGAGGTCCACACCGCCGCCATAAAGGGCAGCAGAAAGATGAGGGTGAAGGCGAGCAGCGCGATCGACTCGACCAGGATGTCGCTGGCGCTGCCGAGACCCAGCGCGTCTCGGAACTCGGTCCACCCCACGGTCTCGCGCACGTTGTCGAGCGTGGTCGAGGCCAGCAGCACGAACAGCGCGGCGTAGAGGCCGCGCGGCATGGGGCGGTCCTCGTCAAGCGCGCGTATCCAACCCCGGTAGTAGAGACCGTCGTCCCTCAGCTCGAAGGGGGCGAGGCGCTCCGCGAAGCCGAACAGAATGGCCAGTGGATCGACGGTCGACCAGGCATCCCCGAGCGACGCCCGCAGAGTCAACACGAACAGTGTGTAGGCGAGCAGCGCGAAGACGACCCAAAAGGAGTCGAATCCGACACTCGAGACGAGCTCGAACCAAAACAGCAGGTAGATGGCCACCGGCGCAAGCCACCCCATCGACTCCACCCGCCTCTGCATCGTGAGGTTCGGACCGGCCTCCTCCGTCCGATAGGCCCGCTCGAGTGTCGCCCACGGGTCGGCGCGCCTCCAGGTTCCCGCGACCACTGCACCGACGGTGACGGTGCCGATGACGAGGCCAACCCAGAAGAGCAGCGCGGCAAGACCGAGCCCATCATCAGCACCGAAGGCCCCGGTGGCGAGAGTCAAAGTCAAGAACAAGACGCCGCTGAAGGTCAGGAGGCGCGACGTCACGAGGGCCACGGTCGTGCCCCCGATACGTCTGGCGGGCGCCGGCTGTGCCGAGTCCCTGACGAGCGCGCGCAACAGGAACGAGGCCGCGACCGTCGCCGCCGCCCCGCCGAGATAGAGCCACAGGGGCAACGGCGATTGGTAGACCCGGCCCACGCCGTGGGCCATGAGGAGTGCCTCGGTCACTATCCTGCGGTCTTTACCCTCACGAGGGCGGCGAGTCCGACAACCGCAACTGCGCCGATGACAACCGGCAGCACCGGGAAGCCACCGTCGTCCGAGTCGGACGCCGGGTCGGTCTCGGCCGCGCGCGCGCCGTCGTCCTCGACCGGGGCGTCGTCGTCCGCATCGGTCTCGGCTCCGTCCTCATCGGGTGGCGTCTCTGTGGGTTCGGCCTCGTCGCCGCCGCCGCCGCAGCTCGCAGCGCCCTCGACCGTGAAGCTCCAGTCATCTTCCGTGAGGTGCCCGTCGGCGGCCGAGATGACGCGGTACGCGGCCCTCCAGCGGCCGGGTTGTGCGTCGCCCACGGCAGCCCTCAGCGTCTCGTCCTTGACCGAAATGTTCGACGCGACCTCTTGGCCACAGCCGTCGGTGATCGAGATGCGCGAGTCGGGCGTCGGCGGCTCAGTGAGCGTCACGGAGACAAGGTTCGGCATCGCGACCTCCGCCTTGTTCTTGGGATCCGTCTTCACGGTCTCGCCGTGCGCGAGCGCCGTCCCTGCACCGAGACACAGGGTGACGAGCGCAACTACAGCGGACCAGCCTGCTCTGTTCATCAGACATCACTTTCCTCTCTACGGTGTGTGGGCGTTGTCGCCCACCTCTGGTCACGTAAAGAAGAAAGCGGGCGGAGCTCGTTCGTGAGTGTTTGCAATGCCGATGCGGGAGATGACTCGTACGCTGCGGGGCACGACGATGAGCGCAGCCTTGCGCGCCGGCGCGTACGATCGCGCTCGGGTGGTCAGCGCCGCTCCGGCCCAGGAAGCAACGCGCAGCACGACGACTCCGAGCGCCGCCGTAACCATCAACAGGGGCAGGGCCAACCAGAACGCGGGTTCACCGAGCAACAGCAAGAGTTGCTGCGGGCCCTCGACGGCTCGTTCGATCGACTCGAGAGCGACGAAGGTCAACGCCTGGATACCCATGAGCCGTCCCCAGGTCGCTGTGGCCGACGACGCCCCTGCGCCCGCGCGTCGCCCGAACGCCACCTGCATTCCGATTGCGATGACGACCCCGGCGAGCGCCAGGAAGACCACGACGTCCCAGTAGCCGTGGCCCGAGCTCTCGAGCACGTGGGCGCGCACCTCGTTCTGAGAGTGGGCCAGACGGTAGGCGAGGACATGGGCGGCCACGACCCCTGCGGCGCTGATGGCCGTGGTGGCTCCTCTCGCCAGTCCCTGGTTGCTCGTCACGGATCCTTTCTCGTCCTGAATGACGGCCCCGTCCGACAAGGGCCACCTCTTTGCCTATCAGACCTCGTATCTAAGTGCGACCCCGGCGAGCTCCTCGTAACGAACTCCCGACGGGTGTAGGTGGCTGCGGAAGAGAACCAGGCGATCGACCGGGAACCGCCGCGCCTCCACCTCGACGGGTTCGGCGGTGACCCTTTCGACGGATTCCGGGGGCTTGAAACGGGCGAGCGTCACATGAGGGGTGAAGGCGCGCTCCTCCGGCTTGAAGCCGAGCGGCTCGAGGGCCGAGTCGAGGGCGGACGCCAGTCTCTCGAGGAGCCGCTGCGGGTCGTCGAGACCGAGCCACAGCACGCGCGCCCGCCGACTCGAGGGAAAGGCGCCCAGGGGACCGAGATCGAGGTCGGCCGGCGCGTGGGCCCGAGCCACGGCCCTCACTCGCTCGGAGATGTCCTCGAGCCGCTCGGCGTCGGCCCACCCGAGGAACTTGAGCGTGATGTGGCGGGTGTCGGGGGCGGTCCAGCGAGCCCGCTCGAGCCCGGGCTGCAATCGACGCACCAGCGCGGCCACCGCCTCGAGCTGCTCCGGTGGGAGCACGGCCGCGACGAACAGCCTCAACTTCTCGGGCGTCACGGGGCGGGCGACTCCTGAACCAGGCGCCGTGCGAGATCGAGGGCGGAGTTGACCGCGATCGTCCTCATGTTCGCCCGGTTGCCGTAGCCCTGGGCGAAGCGGGCCTCGCTTCGCCCCGCGCCGTAGGCTCCGACGAAGATGGTCCCCGGCTCCTTGCCCTCCTGCGGGGTCGGCCCCGCCACTCCCGTGGTGGAGATCCCGATATCCGCCCCGAAGTGCTTGGCTGCAGCCATGGCGAGAGCTGCGGCGCACTCGGCGCTCACCGCACCGTGGCGCTCGAGGATGGCTGCGTCCACTCCGGCTACGTCTCGCTTGGACGCGGTCGAGTAACACACGAGCGAGCCCAAGAAGAAGTCGCTCGCCCCCTCAGCCTCGGTGAGATTCGCCCCCAAGAGCCCGCCCGTCAGCGATTCTGCGGTCGCCACCGTCACGCCCCTGCCGCGCGCCACCGACGCAAACACCCCGACGACCGTGTCCGCCCCCGCATCAAGCGCCGCCTCGCCGAGGCGCTTCCTGATGGAGGCCTCGACCGGCCGAATCAGCGCCTGGGCGTCGTCCTCCGTGCGGGCCTTGGCCGTCAACCGCACGCGTGCGCTTCCTCCCC
>Ga0136623_10000315_pt1 | contig 13782 bp, 11 predicted proteins | sample AntDrymUQ4492106_2_FD_104656 | JGI IMG/M metagenome (GOLD analysis project Ga0136623, IMG submission 104656) | Polar desert sand microbial communities from Dry Valleys, Antarctica - metaG UQ449 (21.06) | ecosystem: Environmental > Terrestrial > Soil > Desert | place: Antarctica: Dry Valley...
ACGGAGCAGACTTTACCATCAAAGATATTTTAACCAGTTTTCAGTATTTTAAACCTGTTTCAGCTTTCCGAACTCAATATGATTATGACAATCAACTCTATATTGTCGCTGGTGAAGTGATCGCCAGAGCAAGCGGAATGAGCTGGGAAAAATTTGTTCAAACAAGAATTATGGAACGGCTACAAATGAATAATTCTTTTACATCATTTGCTGCGATAAAAGACAGAAGTAATGTAGCAACGCCGCATTCAACGGAAACAGGAAAGATCAGAACAATTTCATTATTTAAAGATCAAATTATCGGTGCTGCCGGTGGTATTTTTTCTAATGTTGATGATATGTCGAAATGGATGCTTGTTCATTTGAATAAAGGTAAATATGGACAAAACCTGGACAAACAATTATTTACGGAGAAAAGGCAGCGGGAAATGTGGAAAATTCATACAGTCAGAGAATCAAATCCCGACCCACGATACAATCAACATTTTAACGGCTATGGTTTGGGTTGGAATTTAAGTGACATTAAAGGAAATTTAAGTGTTTCACATACCGGCGGATTATCCGGAATGCTCTCCATTGTTACAATGATTCCTGATTTAAAACTAGGCATTGTAATTTTAACCAATACAGAAAATGGCGGTGCCGGAGTTTTCCGTGCCGTAAGTCAGACCATTCTTGACAGCTATTTGGGATTAAGTAATTTCGACTGGATAGAAAAGTATTCCAAAGATTTTCAATCTCGACAAAACAAAGGTGATTCGGTAACAACAAAAGTTTGGGCAACTGTTGCCGCCGCTAAAAACACACCCGTTAGACGCGAAGATTTCATAGGAATTTATGAAGACAAATGGTTTGGGAAAGTTGAAATATTTTTAAAAGGCAATCAGTTATGGTTTAAATCACTCCGTTCACCCAAATTAAATGGGGCAATGCAATTTTATAAGGCAAATACTTTTGCTATCAAATGGGAATATCAGGATATGAATGCTGATGCTTTTGCTATTTTTAGTTTAAATGAGGAAGGAAAAGCCCAAAGCATAAAAATGAAAGGCATTTCGCCAAACATTGATTTTAGTTTTGATTTCCAGGATTTAGACCTTCAAAGAATAAAATAACAAGCCGGAAACGATCAAGGTTTGGAAAAAGGAAATTCATATTTCGTTAGAGGAAACCGAATGAAATCTCTCAAAGCGCTTATCTTATTTTTACTGTTTTCCAATCTGTTTTTAACTACAATGAACGCGCAAACCGGCGATTTTTCCGCCGCTTACAAAAAATTCAAAGCCGTTTACGAGCAGGAATTAAAACAAGCCGGAATTGTCGGGAGCAGTTTTGTTTTTCTCAAAGACAACAAAATTCTTGCCGAAGATTTTTACGGAATGGCGAATCTTGAAAAAAATCAAAAGGTTGATGAAAACACAATTTATCACTGGGCATCGAATACGAAACCTTTTACGGGAATTGCCATTATGCAGCTCCGCGACCGAGGTTTGCTGAAACTTGATGACTCGATAATCAAATATCTGCCTGAATTAAAAGCGGTTCATAATTCCTTTGGCGATATGAACGACATCACGATTCGTCAACTGTTGAATCACACGGCGGGCTTTCGCAATCCGACATTTCCCTACAAAAACAGCAAAGATTGGCAGCCGTTTGAGCCGCAGGATTTCTCGCAAATCGTAGCGATGCTGCCGTTCACAGAAATTCTGTTTAAGCCAGGCAGTAAATACAGTTATTCAAACTTAGGAATCGTTTTTCTCGGACAAATTATCCAACGACTAACGCTCGACGATTACGAAGTTTACGTTGACAAAAATATTCTGAAACCGCTTGAAATGTATCGAAGCTATTTCGACACAACGCCATATCATCTTCTCAAATACCGCTCGCACAGCTATTACATTGAAAATGGCAAACACACAACCGGCAGATTCGACGCAAATTCGGGCATTACGGTTTCAAACAGCGGTCTGAACTCGCCGCTGCCGGATATAATTAAATATCTGAATTTTCTCATCGGCGGCGCGAGCAAAAAGGAAATTTACGACGGCATTTTGAAACGCTCGTCGCTCGAAGAAATGTTTCAACCGACGATTTCCGCCGCTTTGGACGCCAACGGAAACGCCGGATTTTCAACCGACATCGGCTTAATTTATTTCCTCGACCGACAAAACGGCGAAACGTATCTCGGACACGGCGGCGACCAAAACGGATTTATCAGCTACATCGAATTCAACCGGAAAAAACGCACGGCTTCAATTCTCGTTTTTAATACAAACATCATTTTGCCGGAAAACACGCCGCCCGAAAAAGATATGGTCGCAAAATTACGAAAAGCCGTTCGCGGGCTACACGAGAGCGTGAAAAATTAACAAGGCTAATTCAATAGAAGCTATCTCAAAAAAGCGAGTTTCAAGAGTTTTAGGCGGAGAATTGTAAATTTATAATTTGCTTCTCTCGGATGTTTGTTTTCTATTTTTGAGATAGCTTCAAGTTAATATTTACGATTTTTCACAATATGAACAAAATGTTTTCTGTTCTCGAAAGCTCGTATAACAAAATTCGGAAACTAACTTCCAAAAACATTAAGTTTTAATTTAAGTCTTAGGAAAAGAAAATAAATTGGCTAATTAAGACTTGATTGAGTATTTCAGAGAAAATACAAATAAAAGTAGTTTACGATAATTTGTTATCTGATACATCTCGATAATTTTTAACTCTAAGGTTACACATTGAATAAAAATGTGTAATCTTGATTTTTAGGAAAATCTCCGCTAAAATTCGCTTGTGAAAACTTCCGAAGAACTTCAAATTTTAGATACCGACAATTTTTCAGTTTCGCTCGATGTCGGTGCGGTCGTCGAAAGCTGGCTGACCAGAACCGTTAATCCGTCTTTAAAACGTAGCAACGATATTCGCAACGATAAATCGAAAGCCGTTTTCGATTTTTTTGATTTTAGCGGAAAATCGGCTGAAGCGGTTTTGCCGTCGGATGTCGAAGAATGGCGCTGGAGTTTGAAAACTCATAGATTGTCTGACGGCACAATCTACAACAGGATTTCGGCTTTGTCGCAATTTTTTGAATATTTAAGAAATCAAGCCGGAATGATAAAACTCATTCCGATCAATCCCGCGAAAGTATCTCTACCCAAAGCACAAAAACCTTTCCTATCGGAAAGCGTCAAGGCGTTGTCGCATCGGGAATTGAAAAAATTGCTCGAAGTGGTTGAAAATCACTCCTTAGATAAACAACCTGTTCACTTGCGCGATTTTGCAATTCTACAGTTTTATGTTGCTACCGGCAGAAGACGGACTGAAATAATCAGCCTTCGCGCTGATAGTTTTGAAATAAATGATGGGCGATTTTTTATCAAAGCAAAAGTTAAAGGCGGATATTTCTTGAATTTTGAACTCGATGACCAAACGACACAAAATGCCTTATTTGAATATTTAGCCGTAACAAATCGAATGGAAATTATCGGCAAAAATGAACCGCTGTGGCTCAGACACGACAAAGGCGCGGGAAAAAATCAAAAGCAAGGATTAACTTCTCACGGATTTGCCCAAAGAATGAAAATATACGCATTTGAGGCTGGAATAAAAAATTTTCATATCCACCGTCTTCGCCATACTTTCGCTAAAATCGTTTCAGAAGTTTCGGAATCAATGGCGGACACGCAAGAAGCCTTGGGACACAGCAACATTAAAACCACGCAAATTTATGTACAAAGATTAGCGATTAAAAAAGACAAATTCTCGAAATCAATCCGTGACGCATTAAAGAAATAAACGAAATTTACGTTTATTTCACCTTAAACCATAAAATTTAGAATATATCAAGGCTAGGCTCACCTCAAAAAAATGGCTCAGAAACGATTTATGAAGCACGTTTTTTTATTATGAAATCAAAGTTTTTGATTTTTTTCACCCAACCCTGAAGTTTTTTCCATTCGTAAGGAAGTATGTAACTTTTAACTGCCTTGTCCAAACGTCGTAAATTTTACCGTCAACCAGACAAAACCGAAGTTTTACATCTCTTTTCGTCATTATCCTATAAGAAATTCCAAACTAAAATATGTTCAAGACCTTTATCTTTAAGCAATTCTTCCAATCTACCGATATTGCTAGCCGGAGAATCAATAATAACCATCCAAGTGATCCATAAACGGGAATATCCGGCGCACTGCCCGAAGCATCGGTCGCTCTCTGCTTTGCTCGGGTTGATTTTTAATTCCAAGGCGATTAAATCTCCGATTAAAATATCGGGTTTTCCAACTGGCGAATCCGGGAGTACTTCAATTTCCAAATCAGTATTTTCGGCTAAATACTCAGCCAAGTCCCATGTGAAATCATTTTCAGAAATGCAATCATCGGGCTCCCATTCGTCCAGTATTTCGGCGATTTCCGTGTAAGCGGCTTCCGCATCTTCCGGCGATTCTTTTTCCGCCCGGCTCTTTTTCGACCAAGCAAGATTCTCACGCACGATCCACAAACCGGCAAGCGCACCGCCGACCGCCCAAATCAAATGCGATAATCCCGTATTTTTTTGATTAGATTGGTTCACCATATTAACAAAATACCTTATTGCTAAAAATTGCGTCTATATTTTAAGCGGCTTTAAGTTCCGAATACGCTTTGAATTTCCGCTTAGACAAGAAACGGTAACGGCTACGACCGCCGAACTCAAGCCATTTATTAGAGTTACCGGCGCGGCATCCGCGACAAGTTCCGTTAGGCACTCGCTTGAGAGGCATAATTCCGTGTAGTCCGAATCGTAAATCTACCGCAGTTTCGTTGTAGCCTTCAGAAATCGAATCCGCAAAATGAGAATGAGTCAGTGTCACGCTTAGTTTGATTATTTCCGCAAGCAACAGCGCGGCTGATGCGGCAGAAAGAAACGGAAGTGAAGCGGTTGCGACTGATGTTTGACCATCTGCATTAATATTCGGTATTTCACCTTGAGCGCAAAGAGCGCGAAATTTGATTTCGGGGCGCGGCATCCGGCATAAAGTGCAGTCTTCAAGGAGCGGAAGATGCCGCCCACTTCCAAATCCCCATCCGCTTGTCGTCGTGCCGTGCAACACTACCGGCGGAAGTAAATATGGAACAGTCGCCCACGCGCCGTCTTCGTTGGTCAGGCTGATCCACTGGTCAAACGGCTCACGCGCTATTTGCGCGGCGTGTTCCTGCCAAACGCCGTTTTTTGTGCTTATTTTAATTTGGTGACGGTTTAAATAATCAACCGCGATTCGTGTCTTTTCCCAACCTTCAACCGCGTGTAAAACATTAAAAAGCGGAGAGCGATTAAGATTAGACATTTCCGCGCGGTCACGGTCGAGTAAGGCAATTTCTCCGCTCAGTTCCATAAAATCCATTAAATAAACTAAAGCCGAACCGATAGCTCCGACACCGGCAAGCAGCGTTCGACCTAAATCCAAATAACGCAAAACAGGATATCTTTCGTTCTTTTGCGTTCTCATTTCTGAAACGGTTAAGTTTGAGTTGCTGAATCGTTGTTCCCAAACATTCCAAAGGAAATCCTCCGGCAGCCATTCTTCACGATCGTGACCGACGGCGCGTTTGAAAAGGTCGGCAACACCGAGCGCGGCAGCAAGCCCCGTTACCGCAACTGACGTTTCCTGATTTATATATTTATTGAATCCGCCACCTCTTTTGCCGAAAACAGACCAACCGCTCGTGTCAATGAAATAATCATTGTCATTTATCGCAGGCGAAATGACGGAGGTATTTAACCACGCGCCAATAAATATGCGTAATGAGGATCGTTCGTTTTTCCCAATCGGCGCGACATAATCCGAAACCGAAAAATCACCGAATGGATCAGCCGTTTTCATTTCGTATAAAATTCTATCCGCAAGCCTGCAAAAACCGTTTCTTTGCAAACTTTTTGCTAAAACGGTTTCTGTCGGAAAGCGAACGGTGATGCGCCGCGCCCATCGCGCCGTAAGATTACACATTAACAAGGCGATTTCCTGCACTGCGGTTGAATTTTTAAGAAGTGGGTCAACCCAAATTTCGATTGGTTTAACGGCATAACAATCTAGATTCTCGATTTGCAATGCCGTTCGATTGTCGCGTTCGCGGTAAAAATTCTCGGCGGTTTTCCATTTGCTTTTTACTGCATCCATTATCGCTAAAAGATTCTGGTTGTTTTGGTCGTTGTATGTAAAGTTTGCAGTATTCATTGGTTTTCTCATTCGTAAAATTCAGTCTCAGAATTTGCGTGTTGCCCCATTTGTTTTTGCATTTGCCCTGAAATCGGCTTCTCCCGGCAGCACGCCGATGTGATCGGAAATTTCGGACGTTTCAATATACCGAAACACTCCGTTTATGTGGCGATGGATGCCGCACGTTTCAAGATTTATGCCTTCTTGTCCGAAGTGCGGCACGACAACGGAAATGCAGCCGTCAAAGCTGGCGAAAGTTTCTTTATCGTCCGTGTCAGAGTGTCTGACACCGGAGCCTGGATGCGAATGAGCTTGTCCAATCAGCATTAATGGAGTTCCGACGATTGCCGAAAGTGCCTGAACGTTGACCTGCGGCGTTGTCCGAATACAGCCCCATCTCGTGTCGGCGTTAGGCACTACCAGAGTCGTTACAACGGCGGTTTCACCTAATTCAAATCCAAACCAGTAAACCATGCCTTCCGAGCGGCTATTTTCGGCGAAACTTGCCAACAGTTCGCGGGTTCGTTCCAAAAGATTTTGCGTAATATAAATTATCGGAATATTCGCGGTTATTGCATTCGAATCGGCTTTACCTTGATTCGATACAACTTCATCTACATCGTCAATTTCCTTCGATGAAGTTAAATCTATTGGCAAAACTTTCTCGTGTGCCGGCGACTTAAACCAATTTTCCCAAAATTTCCAATTCATTAACCCATCCTCCCCGTCGCGCTCAGAATTTTAATATGTAAATCACTGACCATCATTGCTAAAGAATCAATCGGTCCGCCGTTCGGAGTGGCTAATTGCCAATCAATCAGTCGCCATTCCCCATGCGGTCCGCCCATTTCGCCGTGAGCTTTTCTGTTATATCTCATACAGATACACGGAGTCGGGTGAAACACATTCGGATATAGATGTTTTGCGCCGCGCTCCGTGCGGTTTTCGTTGACAAATTCAATAGTCGGCGGATGAACCGGATAGTCCGCGCAATTAAATTCCGCGTAGAACTTATTGCCGTCGCGGTTGTGAAAAGTTACATAGAAACGGAGATTTGTTTCGGAAAGCATCGAAACATCGGTTTCTAAATTGACGGACGCGACGTAGGCGAGCGCGTCCGTCAATTCGCTTTTTATTGACTCTAATGAAACTTCCGGCGGTATCATCAAGCATTTCCTCCCTGCACGGATAAAACTAGTAACGTTTCGTCTTCAAGGTGATAACTGACAATCGTGCGAGTCGGCTCAAGTTGTTGCTCGCCGAGGAAAAGCGTGTATTTATTGTCGTTCTCCACGAATTTAAAAACCGTTCGTGCATCGTCAATAATTTGTTGTATTTTCGCCGTTTTTTCGTAAACCGGACGAACCGGAGCGTCTTTTGGCAGTTTTTGATTCCACAGTCCGCGCGGAGTTTGAACCTGAAGTTCGACGCGGTTTCGGTTGCCTTTGTCTTTTTCTTCTTTGTCTTTTAACATTTCTGTCATCATTTTGAACCTCTAAAATAAAAAAATGTAGAGGCATTATTTCAACCTCTACACCTATATACGGACACTAATTTTTAGATGTGCGCTACATCTTGTATTTTTTTTTATTCGATAGCCTTTATCCAATGCGGGCAAGGAATTCGGCATTTACATTTGGTATCACAAAAGAATTCGTCAATTGAGGCTTCAAATTTTCCGGCTGAAAAAGCCCGCAGTCGCTCGTTTGCCCAATCAGCATCCTCGTCCATTGTTTCGGTAGTTCGATTCCACTTTAACTTATAAATTTTGCCGTCCTCGCCGGAGAAAACCCAAGGCTGGATTTTGGAATCAACTTTCCTTAATAAAACAAACGGCATCTTTTTGCCCGTGGTGTTCTCTTTTACTTTTGACCAAGCTATTTCCTTGGGAAACTCTCCATTTTTCGGGTTCTCCAGCGATTCCGGACGAAAAAGTATGCCGTGCGTTTGCCCGTTTTCGTCCCGATAATGAGCGATCAGATCAAGCCGGAGCGGAAGTAATTCTTCCTTGCCGCTCTCGATTACATTTTCCATTTCAATAAATTCAGCCGCGCGAGGTTCAGGGTTGTAATCATTTGCTAAATTAACGGCGTAATTTATTCCTCGTCGGTTATATGCCGCGTAATGTGGATGGCTGAGAACTTCTTCGTCCTTAAACGAAGCTCTGAAGATTTCTTCAGCTTCAAGCGGGGATAGCTTTCTATTAATTTCCTGCGCTTGCCGAATGATTTTCTCCAAAGAACTGCGAACGTCGGCGAAAAAGCGCGGATAAAGCGGCTTTAAAATCGTCGGAAATCTTGCCCCGTAAAACTCTTCCAAATAAATAAGTATGGCGCAGTTGCTTTTCCTAAGGCTCGATGCAGCTAACTTTTTCCTTGATTGCTTTCTGCCCCAAATTGGTTGTAAAACCACCTTTTCCTTTTCAACAATCGTTGTTACTAAATTATCTACCTGAATGTTGTGAACTTCTTGCCATTTTTCTAAAAGTGGGGTTACGGTTCTTTTCGGAGTTTTGGCATACGACACAAATATGGCGCGTTGGGCGCGGGTTACGCCGACGAAAAACAGTGCGTTAGCCTGTGCAGTATCCTCTTCTTTATTTGGAGCAAAAGCCGGCGGCAACCAATTCGTTTCCCTCGCCAGCGAGAGTGTTTGCCCAGCAAGTGCGACACACGGAAACTCCAATCCTTTGCTGGCGTGACAGGTCATCACTTGGACGGCATTAACTACTGGACGCGGCGCGATCAAATTAGGTTTAGCTGATGAAAGATTATTTCGAAAATACTGCCCAAACCCGATACGCGATTCTTTCGGCGGAATACCTACATGAGAATAACGGTAGCCGACTGCCCAGGATAACGTTGTCAATACTTCGCTTAAAATGAGCGAACGCTTTGCTTCATCCTTTTCCTTTAAAATCGAACGTAAATAATTGGTGCCGTTGAATAAAAAACTGCAAATTACAGAAAAAGCATCGCCTGAATGTCTTAAATTATTCAAATAACCGTCTAAAGTGGCAATGTCATCAACCAATTCTCGAGCCCCGCCAGGAACTTCCGGTTTGGTTTCATCTTTCGCCTTTTCGCTTAAATATTCAATTGCCGCATTCAAAACAGATTTATCAAATTTGTCTCGCCCAAGTGCATAAACGAGGCGCGGCAAAGAAGCTTCACGTCCGTCCAAAAATATTGCGACAGCGGCTAAATCACCTGCCGCGCCTTCGGGCGTAATCAATCCGGTGGTCGTTGCTTTGATCCCGCGTTTTCCGAGTTCCAAAGAGATATTTCGCACGTCCTTATTGCGTCTGGCGAGAACGGCAATGTCTTGCGGTTTCACGCCCTGAGTAAGCCATTCATTGACCTGTTTTGCGATACCTTCATATTCCGCCGAATCCGAATCAGCCTTGGCAACCTTAATGACAGGACTTTCACCCGGCAACGAAACAGTTTTCGTTCCCCTTTTCCAGCGTTCGGTAAATTCCGCTGTCGCATTTTCCAATTCTGAACATTCAAGCATCGCAGCAAGTTGATTGGCAACGGTAATTACTTCATCACAAGAGCGATAATTCGTTTCCAACTCAAAGATTTTTGCGTTTTCAAAATCATCGGGAAAACTGCTGACGTTTTCTCTCGCCGCACCGCAGAAAAGGTAAATTGCCTGCCGCATATCGCCAACCACCCAAGGTGGATTTTCGTTTCCGCAGATTTTGCCCAGAAGCGTCGCCACTGCACGGCTGACATCTTGATACTCATCAACCATTACCCATTTGTAATTGGTTTGCAATGCTTTGACTAACTCTGGTTTTTCTTCAAGTAAATCAAGCGGCATATTGATCAAATCGGCAAAATCAACCGCTGCAAGTTTCGTTTTAGCCTTTTCGTAAGCTCGAAACAAGTCTAAAAATTCTTCTGCCTTTTTTTGTTCCGTTGTTTTCGTCGGCTCATCGGTTTTCCATTTTTTGATTTCCGATTCGAGCGCGTCTGCGCTGATTCGACGTTCTTTTAAGCGGCAGATTTGACGCACTGCATCGCGCGCGGTTTCTTCCGGTTTTTTCCAATCGAAAATGGAATCGCATTCGACTCTGCCAAGCAATTCCAAAATCAATTCTTCCTGTCTGGATTCATCGAGAATCTGGAAATCCTCACTGAGAGGAGATTCCAAACTACGCAATTGCGAATGTCCGAACCCGTGAAAAGTCGTTATTTCCATCTCTTCGGCAACATCAGCACCAAATTCTTCTTCAATACGACTGCGTAATTCATCAGCCGCTTCATTACTGAAAGTAAGAATGAGCATTTCATACGGCTTAGCTTTTAACGGTTCCCGCAAGAGATATTTCATTCTTATAATCAAGGTTGCGGTTTTACCCGTTCCCGGACCGGCGTTCACCAATGACGGCGATCCAGTGTGCGTTGCGGCATCGTATTGACTTGGGTCATCTTTCTTTTTGGATTCATCTTTCTCAGACTCTATAACATCAACCAGCAATTTTTCGTAAAGTCCTTCCGACAGTCGGGCATTAACAAACGACTCGGTAAAACCATATTTTTCAGCCAGACTCACTGATGTTGAAGTATCGTCATTTTCCCACTCTGCCAATAATTCACCGGACGGGCAGACAAATTCGTTGGCAAATGTGTCTGCTTCTATTTCTTCGCGGGAACGGCGGTTATAGCGCGCTAATGCCGGCGCGCCAGTATTTAAATACGGCGACAGCGGATCAACACGAGGAACCTTATCGGTCAGTCTTTTGTGCAAAACCAAATGTCCTACTTCATGAGCGATTACCAGTAATCTTTCAAAAGGACTCTTATCAAGCTCCTCGTCATAGGAAATTTTTTGGTCATCAATTGATAATTCGCCTTGATTATTATCAATTCGGTATGCTGGAACTGCTTGAACACGAATTTTATGCTCGGAATCAAAAACAAAATTTTTAATTCCTTCAAAGAGGTCGGCGTTATCTTTCAGAATTAAAGAACGCAATTCACGAGCTTTGTTTTTTACGTGTTTAAGTGGTTTCATGAATTTTCATCCTCTTCAGCAAGACTTAGCCAATACCTTCTTTTTTCGGAGGACATCGGAATTTTCTTGATAATTTCGGCTAAACTCAGACTCTTTTGATTAGTCCTGCGACGGGCGGCTTGCCGTAATGGTTGATAATTTATAGCCTGACTTCCTTCTTCTTCATCAACTCCCTGCAATTTTGCTTCTTGGACAATTGCCTCGCGTGTTCTTTTATAAGAGCCGGGCGGTTGTTTTTGAACATATTCAACAATAGCTACCGGCGCAATTTTTTCTTCTATATCTTCTTCTTCAACTCCGATTCGCTCTCTTACCAAAGATTTAAATGTAAGAACATTATTAGGCGGATCTGAAATTTCGGTATCGGAATCTTCTTCCGAAGAAACTTGAGAGGCATTTGCCGTCGGATCAGTTGGTGTTGTCTCTGACATTTCAACACGCTGTTCACGAACAATCCGATGAACAGTTTCAAAGCCTTCATTTTCCAACCAAGCACCAGCGATTTCGGAAGTTTTATGAAGTTCGTCTTCTACTGTTGATTCTAATTCCGACTCAATTAAAAGGGCAAAAAAATCATATAAATCCGTCGAATATTCAGGATGCTCAGTTGCCAAACGGTCAACTAACGTCGCATCGGAACGTGAACTCCAGCCGAATTCGATTTGGGCGCAAAGGTCTTCAAACAATGCGTCGCTAACCGAGATTGTGGCTTTGTTAACATCCGCAGGTCCGAAAACGCCTTGAACAAGAGCCGGAACGCTCAAATCTTCATCGAGAGCTTCCCAACGCAAGCCGGCGCCGGAAGGCGAAACTTTGATATTTGCCAAATCAGAAGGAGCAGCTCCACGTAATCCAGGGACCCATTCCGGCGAAAAAGAAAAGTCCTCACCACTTCGCAGGCGAACTATGATTCGCTTCGTCCGCGAGTCATAACGGGCGGATTCGGCGCGGGGTTCGCTTTGATTAGCTTCCTCACCGGCTTTTTTTGCCCGTTCATATTGTTCGTCAAATTTTCTGCTATTCATAAATTTCTCTCCATTTTTCAAGCAAATACTTTTGCTGTTCTTCAACAATATCCAATGCCCTTCGCGTGTCTTTCTTCTTCATCGGAGAGAGTATTTTGTCCAAAGCCGGTTCTTCATCTTTACCACCCAAAGTGAACTTTAATTCGCCTTCCGCTTTTATGACATGCACGTGCGGCGGATTGTGGTCGTTTGAGTGAATAATTATCTCAAAACCTTCTTGTCGAAAAACTGTCGGCATCGTTAATTGTTAAAAAGCCCTTTAATTAGATTTACTTAATCTTTCAAAAATTGGCGCAGCCAATCGGTTTCGATTTCCTTCTCTTTTTGTGTCATCAAAGCCGCCGCTAATCTCGCTTTTGCGTTTTTTAAGGCTCTTGACACTTGAAATCGGCTTAATCCTAATTGTTCGGTTAAAGGCGGTTTTCCGCCTGCTGATTTTCCGGCTGAAATGGGCGACGGGTCATTTCCGAACTGGTCTTCGGCAACGTGCCGAATAACCGGATCGGCAATTTCGCTAGCCGTTTTGCGAATAAAATTTTCAAGCCATGGCAGTTTGCTCGGTTCAACTTTAGCGTGCCAAGGCGCGGATTGCCCATCGGTTTCGTCAGCCGGATCGAAAACTTCACCTGTTTCTTCGTCCGTTGTAGGCTCAACGCGCTTACCGCGAAGTTTCTCGCCGCGCCGTCCGTTTAAATTTCTCCAACCGTCCTGAAACCGTTGTTTTGTAAACAATACCCAAGCCTTTTCCGCTAATTCGCCGCGCGGAGTCGGCAAGGTCTTGACGATTTCGGTGATTGCTTCCTGTATTAAATCTTCACTGTCATACCTATATTGCTCCTTTGCCACCATTAGCCAAGCCAGATGGCGAACCGCTGAAAGATAATCATATTTTTTACTGCTGACGAGGCGGGCGAGCGTTGCATCGGCGGCAACATTGCTTCCCGAAAAAGCCAGTTGCCGAAAAGCGCGAGCCAAAACCTGTGCGGGCAGATCACTCGCCGAAGCATTTTCAAGCAACGTCATATATTCCGGCGAACCGAGCGGCGGCAATTCGGAAAATATTCGATTGTAAATTTCATCGTTTGAGCCTGTTGCCCGAACAGACGATTTTTCAAGATTCATAAATCAATTATATTTTATCCCAATTTAGTAGCTCACAACGCCTCCGCATTCTGTAAAACGGACAGACTTTTACAAATGTGCGAAAAATGTTTGCTAATTTATATAACCAACAAAGACGCTGCGGAAGATCATCAAAAATCGCGCGATGTTCCCAGGTGACTATGCGGTGTTCAAGATACTTTATCTTGCCTTGAAAAACATCTCGAAAAAATGGACAATTCCGATACATAACTGGAACGGCGCGATGAACCAGTTTGCGATTCATTTTGAAAACCAGCTGCCAAGCGGCAGCTTACTAACAGCTCGTTTAGACAGAATTTCTAAAGCCCTCCAAAAAAATTTCACTCGCTGGCGATAACAGTAAAAGGAATTAAATACGTTTCTTTGAGATAGTTTTCAGTAACGCTAAGAAGTTCAAG
>Ga0136623_10000317_pt1 | contig 13754 bp, 14 predicted proteins | sample AntDrymUQ4492106_2_FD_104656 | JGI IMG/M metagenome (GOLD analysis project Ga0136623, IMG submission 104656) | Polar desert sand microbial communities from Dry Valleys, Antarctica - metaG UQ449 (21.06) | ecosystem: Environmental > Terrestrial > Soil > Desert | place: Antarctica: Dry Valley...
CCCCCCTGACCTCTGAGCCCAGACAACGTGACCGGCAATGCCGTACGCGGGCGGCCGTCAGGGAGTAGCGGTCGTCGGGGTGGGCGCTACTGGGATCGAACCAGTGACCTCTGCCGTGTGAACACACATCCGTGGGTCGTGCTGGGAAGGAGATCGGCCAGGATGCCCGCCCTGCCAAGCCTTTCGCCCTTCGCTCGACTGCACCGCTTCGCGCTGTTTCGCGTCGCCATGTGTCAGATCTGTGTCAGATCCAGTCCCTCCACCGACTGCGGCCATTGGATCGGGCCGACGAGCCACGCATCGACCACGGTATCGATGGCCCAAGGACGCCCATGCGCCAGCTTGATCCGCTCAGCTGCTCCCCAAGAACTCAGAATCCGTCGCAGCTGCCGCCTCGACTCCTGGAGGAGTCCGTCATCGCCAAGCTGAGTCAGCGCTTTGTTGGCTTCCCGGATGTACTTCACGACGCCCTTCAGATCCGGTCCCACTCTCGTCCCGACGTGAGTCGACAGCACCACTTCGAACAGCTCGGCATCGAGCCGGTGCGGACGCGTCATCTTCTCCACGTCGCGCGCAATGTGCCCGCTGTACTCGACTTGCTTCTGCGGCCAAACCGCGTCGAAGGAGTACATCGCCTTGAACTCGACGAACGCTTGTGGCAGCCCCCGACCGAGGATCACGAGATCGCGCCTCATCCACTCCCGCGCGACAAGCCTCGACGACAACATCTGGTGCAGTGACCAGGCGACCCGATCCCGGATTTGATTCTCGATCTTCCCTGTCAGTGCCAGGAACGCGACCTCTCCATCCTGTGTCGCCGCCGTCAGTCCACGCAGGGCGCCGACCAGGAGGGGAGCGTAGCCGCTGTTGTCGGCCGGACTCATGAGGAGCCGGGCATGGTCATCCATCGCCGCCGACGACGCCCGTCACGGCGTTGATCAGCAGCTGTGCCGACTCGAGCAGCTCGTGGCACGTTCCAACGGAGTCGTTGATCTTCCTCGTTCGCCGCGCACGATCACCGTGGCGCTCAGGACTTCGTAGATCAAGCTCATGGGCGATCTGGTTGCGAGCTTGGAACGCCGTCCGAAGTCCAGCGACACGCCGACGAAGGTCGGCGTCGTCGACCCCGAGCGCACCCGCTACAGCCTCGACCTGCTGCTTGCTTTGCAGGCTTCCCCCTGTCAGGTCTGCGATGTAGGCCTCGATCAGTTCCGCCCTGGGTGATCGTGAGGCCAGGTAAGCGGCGAGCCGGCTGACATCGACCACGTCAGCCTGGCTGATGTGTGTTTTGATGAAGGCCGAGAACTTGCCGTCGGCGAGATCGCTCACCTCAAGCACTGAAGGCAACGAGTCCCTGATGAGCTGCTTCAAGGTCGCATCGAGGCCGGCACCCGCGAACACGATCGCAGCCCGAAGGAGGTCCTCCTCATTCTCGGTAAGGCGGCCCCGAAGATCCTGCCCCGCTGCCCGGCGTTGCTCCCGAACCACATCCAGGTTCCGCAGGACGGCTTCGACGGAGTCGTACGCACTTGCGAGGTAGCGCTGAGCTGTCTCCGTCGCGTCGTTGATGATCGCTTCGGTAAGGCTCGGAAGGCGGATCGTCATTGGAACTACAATAGTGTAGGTCCCCGGTTCGACCTTGGTGTTGTTGCCTGCCAGCGTGCCCGGAGGAGCCAATGACCCGTTCGGAGAGTTCGTTCCGACGAGCAGCTCGAGGGAGGATGCTCCGATGGAAGACGCAACACGTACGTTCCGCTTTGTCCTTGCCGTCGAGGTCGAGCCCGGTCATGCCGGTTACGACGATCCTGAGTGGGTCGCCGACGCCGCCTGGGGAATCCTCACCAACGTGTACGGGCTTCGAGCGGTGTACACCGACATCACCGAGATTCCCGTACGCGCCGCCGAGGGTTGAGCATTGCCCTGAGTCCATGCAACGTCATCGGGCCCGAGAGCGCTCGAGCAGGCCCCGACTTGGCTACCCGCAGGCCAATATCCCTTGCTCCAGTGCCTCGTCGCGTATGATCGACATGAGGTTGACGAGGCATGTTGCCCAGCATCCCGCACAGAGTCTCGTGGGGCTCGCCAGAGCATCGCATCGCTTTGCGGCAGGTGGCGATTCAGGGGGGACGTAGGCCTCGCTCGGCGATCGCAGTTGGGTGCCTTGTGTTCGCTGGGCTCCTCGATGTGCTCGCCGATCTTCATACCGACGGCAACGCGACCTGCAAGGTCCACTACGTGGGGCACCCCCTACGACAAGCGTTCCCGCTGACCGCTGCCTTCGCGGCGATCTTCTGGCTTCTTCCGCTCCTCCCAGCTGTCGTTGTGGTCGCCCTGTCGGGCGCGGTCACGGTCTGGCGGATCCACGCGCTCATAGCCGCTTCTCGCTTCCAGGCCAGGATCAGCTGGCACGCCACGGACCTGGTCAGATACGAGGGGGCGCCCAAGGGTGCCGGCTTGCGGTTGGCGCAACAGGTGTATCGGTCTCTCCCTGGCCGGATCGGATCAGAAGCTACCAACAATGCGCTGCTCGCCTACTACCTCACCGGGGACCTCTCCCGGCGGCTTGATGGTTCCCCGAGCACACGACGGATGATCATCGAAGGTGCAGGTCCGTCGCTGCGATCCCCCAAGAGCCGGTCGCCGAAGTAGCGGCGTCAGCGCTGCAGCCGTCCGATGCGGTGCTCTGCGTACGGGTGGGTCCGACCGCGGCCGAAGGGCGAGGCGACGTCCATCGGGCTCGTACACGTCGAGGTAGGTCGCCAGCTCGTGCCCGTATCCGAGACGCTTCGCTACCCGGTCGGCGCGGTGTTCGCTGCGCCGGAAGTACCATTGCCAGAGCGACCAGATGATCGGTAGCTGCCATGAGGCGCCTCCTGACAGGACGCGCACCAGTCCCGGCAGCGGGGAGAAGTCCACGAGCCTGAGGTAGACGCGTGCGGCGCGGAGTCCTGGGAACTCGAGTCGGATGAGGGCGAGGAGGACGTTGGCGGTCGACGCTGTGATGTGTCCGCATTCGTGAGCGAGCACCGCTGCCAGGTGCGGGTCGCCGATGAGGCCGGAGTTGATGTAGATCGTGCGGCCGACGGCTTGAGCGTTCGGGGTCGGGTCGTCGATCACGAACCACAGCAGAGGGCCACGGCCGCCGCGTTGGCGTAGTTCGGCGAGGACGGGTTTGACGGTGGCCTTGTCCCGGTGGCTGGGTCGTCGGGCGCCGTATTCCCACATCAGCCCCCAGCCGCCGGGGATGCCGAGGAAGGTTCCGATCGACCACAGCAGGGGGAACACCGCAAAGGTGAGGGCGATGAGGCTGGCGGTGTCGGCGTCGTAGCCCAGCGCCGTGGCGACCATGACGGCGACGGTGAATCGGATGAAGACGTAGATGAGCTCGGTGCCGAGGCAGATCAGGTAGAGGGGAGCTGCGATCATCGGGTCCTCCTCGTCCTGGTCGATGAGATCTGGTCATCCAATCGCACGGGTGTGACAGAAACGCGTACGGCGCGGCCTAGGGCGACGAGGAAGCACTCCCCCACGTCGAGTTGTCGGACCTGGTCGGGATGCACCCGGAAGACGTCCTGTGGTCGCATGCTGCCGAGGCCGGTGGGTCCGTCGTCGGTGGAGACCTGGATGGTGCGTTCCATGCTGCGGCGGGTGCCGGCGCGGCTGACGAGGCGTTCCGGGTCGGCGCTTTGGTGGCAAATGAGCCCGGCGGCGGCGTCGAGGATCCGGTCGGCGCCGGCACCGAGCCCACCGTACGATTGGCTGGAGACGATGACGGATGCTCCGAGGCTGCGGACCCGTTCGAACAGGTTGGCGGCGTCGGTGCCCATCGACAGCGCCGAGAACTCGTCGATCACCAGCAGCACCCGCCGGTCCGTCGGTTTGCGTCGGGCGACGTAGTGGGCGAAGTCCTCGACCAGGAACCGTCCCAACCCGGCGGCTTCTTCCTTGAGGGCGAGCCCGTCAAGCAGGACGTAGGCGGCGTCGACGTCCTCGAAGGCCCACGTACCGTCGAGCTGGCCGTCGAGGACCTCGAAGAAGCTGCGGTACCGGGCGACGGCGCCCTGACCTCCCTTGCCGTGGCCGCGGCCCTGGAGGCGGTCGATCAGGTCGGTGGACGACTGGGGCGCCCCGATGGGGTGCTTGACGGCTTCGACGAGCAGCAGCTTCGTGATCGCCCGGTAGTAGGGCTCGGAGAAGTCCTCGACAGCCATCAGCCGGTTGAGCACCGCCAACGGCTCGCCCCGCCACCCGTCGTAGCCGGCGTCGGGGAACACCTCGATGCGACCGAGGCCGGCGTGACGCATCGCTGCTGTGAACCTGCCGACGTTGGACGGGTCGCCCTTGGCGTCAACGTACAGGACTTGCCAGCCGAGCTGGGCGGCGGCGCCGTAGGCGAGACGGAGCAGCGTCTCGGTCTTCCCCGAACCGGTCCCGCCCACAACCACGAGGTGCCGTCCCAGGACGGACGCCGGATAGTACGCGGAGCCGTCCCGGACCCAATCGGTGAGGTCGCCACCACGCGCCTCACCCAGCCGAACCGCATCCCCGAGGGCCTGCTGGTGGTCTCGCCGTCGCCGCAGCCTCATCGGTCGACGTCCAGTCGCACAACGTGGAGGCGCTGCTGCTGCAGTGGGGTCAGCTTGTCGATCGCCCGGGCCAGGCCACGCTCTGCCGCCGAGGCGACGTAGTAGCGGGTCTGCTCATAGTCGTGGGAATGCCACGCCACGATGTCGACAAGCCGCTTCAGATGCTTCGGGGTGAGCTCCACCTCCACCGCCACCGTCACCGTGTCGTCGAGGATCTCGGCGTCGGGGAGATGATGCGGGTCACGTCCCGACCCGAACGCGTACAGCAGCCGCTCGGAGCGCCACCGCAGGTCAGGCTGGTCGGCTTCGAGCATGCGACGCACCTGGCCACACCAGTAGACGTGGTTGAGCCACATCGGACGAGGCGCCAGGTACTTCACCTCGAGCCCCACCGCCCGCAGCCCCCTGCGGGTGAGCCAGACCCAGCCGGGTTCGGCATAGAGGATCTTCTGCGTCTCGACCAGCCTGACCCGTCGCCACCGCTCCACGACACGACGTGTCCGCCGCTCCGACAACACACCGGCCACGCTGGTCTCGGCCCCCGGTTGGGACCCGAGGAGTCCGCCGAGTTGGTCCATCCGGACCGCGTACTGCTCCCCGATCCACCGCAACGCCCGCAGGTCCCGCTCCGTCAACCGAACCTCCCCCGCATCCCTCCTCTGTCTCTTCTCCGCTCTTTCCTTCACCCATGTCAACTGTCCACCCGCCACCACCATCACCATCCACCCTTTCCCTGCCGCCGTCTCCAATCCCCGACCCCGGCCACGCAGGATGCGGGGGTGGGGTCGGGGATTGGAGACGGCCCACCCCGGCCCCGGATCGCCCTGCCCACCAACGGATTGCCGACCTGGCAGGTGGACCCATCAGCCGACCGGACTGAGACCGCGTATCGGGTCCCCTGTCGGACCGGGACTGCACCCAGCAGCCGCCGCAGCGGCGACACCTCCACCGGATCACTGCGCTGGTCGACAAGCCACGCCTCGACATCCTCACGACGGAACCGGACATGCCGACCGACCTTGTAGCTCACCGGACCGCAGCCCCGGTACCGCCAGGCGTAGATCGTCCCCACCGGGACGCCAAGCCATTCGGCGACCTCCTCGACGGTGAGAAGCCGCTCCCCAGGACCGCACCGCAGCGCCAGCCCTGACCTGGTCGAGTGGGGTTCTGTGTGCTCGTTCATGCCGGCGAACGTACGACGGCCCGATCACCGGGTGAAGACCCGAACCGCCGGATTGGTCACCCTGCAGAATCTGTCGCCCGCCGGTGATACGTTCGACATCATGGACGACGATCTCACCCCGAACGCGGTGATCGCCTGGAACGTCCGCCGCCTCCGCCGCCAACGAGGCTGGACACAGACCGACCTCGCCGCCCGCCTCACCGAGCGAGACGACAAGCCGTGGACCTTTTCCATGGTCTCCGACGCCGAAACCGCCGGCCGCACCGACCGGGACCGCCAGTTCACCATCAACGAAGTCAACGTCCTCGCCCGCGTCTTCCAAGTCTCCGTCGTCGCCCTCTTCGTCCCCAACCCCGCCCAGCTCGTCCGCATCGGCATCGGCGTCTACACCCGCAGCGACTACGTCGACCTCGTCCTCCAGTTCCCGCCCGAGTCGATGCCCGAGGGCTTCGAGTGGCGCCTGCAGAACCAGTACGCCGTCCGCAACCACGAGGACGCCACTCGACTTGCCCGCAGCCGCCCGCTCCGTCGCCAGGAGCCGCTCGGCGACATCCCGCACCGTCTCATGCAGCACTTCTTCACGAAAGGAGGCCAGAGTGGCCAGCATCGACAAGACCTCACACCGCACCTATCGCGTCCGCTACCGCAGCCCTGACGGTCGCTCCCGATCGAAGTCGTTCAAGCGCCGCGTCGATGCTGACGCCTTCGCCGCCACCGTCGAGACCACCAAGCTGCAAGGCATGTACACCGATCCGGCCCTCGGGAGGACTCGCTTCGGGGAGTGGGCAAGGCACGTCGAAGCCTCCCGGGTCCACCTATCACCGTCGACTCGCGCCCGCGACGACTCGTACCTTCGCAGCCTCGTGCTCCCAGCATTCGGCGACCTGGCGCTGGCCAAGGTCAATCGACTACATGTGCAAGCGTGGATCAACGATCTTGTGGGGCGGGGATACGCACCGGCGACGATTCGCCGGGCTTACCAGCTCGTGAGCGTCACCTTCGAGGAGGCGATCGATTCCGATCTGATCCCCCGCTCCCCTTGCCGACGCATCAAGCTCCCCATGCAGACAAGGGATGAGAAGCGGTTCTTGTCCCCCGACGAAGTCGAGCACCTCGCCGAATCAATCGATCCACGCTACCGCGCACTCGTCCTGACAGGCGCCTACACCGGACTCCGCCCCGGCGAACTCTTCGGTCTGAAGATCCACCGCCTCGACATGCTGCGCCGCCAACTTCAGGTCGTCGAGGCACTCACCGAGGTCAAGGGGGAGCTCCGCCTCGGCACACCGAAGACGCGAGCAGCCCGACGTGCTTTGACCATGTCGAGCTTCCTCGTCGACGAACTGGCCGAGCATCTCTCCCGGTATGGCGATCCGGCCGGTTGGGTCTTCCCTTCTCCCGAGGGCGGTCCCGTCCGTCGGACGAACTTCCGCCGCAGGTTCTGGTTACCGGCCGTGGCCGCCTCGGTCGGCGAGCCCTTCCGGATGCACGACATGCGCCACAGCCACGCCGCCATGCTCATCGCCGAAGGAGTTCACGCAAAGGTGCTGCAGAGCCGCCTAGGCCATGCATCGATCACCACGACGCTGGACGTGTACGGACACCTGATGGAAGGACTCGACGAGGCGGCAGCTGAAATGCTGGACACGGTCCGGAGCTCAGCGAGGAGCGGTACGCAGCCGGCTCAGCTCGTCCGTCCGGGGAACTCATCCTCGACCTCGCACCGCGGGTCCTCTAGTGCGTGATTCAGTCGACCCTCCGGCGCCCGACAAGCCGAGGGAGAGGGCCGCACTCGATGCCCTGCACGACTTGGCCAGCGCTCTCCACGCCGAGGATGCGACCGACAGCGAGATCGACGCTGCCTTGAATGCGGTCCGTCAGGTTCCGATCGACCTTGATCGCATGCTCAACTCAATCTACGTTCCCGAGGACGCGGGCGAGTACGAGGATCTTCTTCGCTCGCTTCTGTTGCGCATCCCCGACGGCTGGGGGCGCTGGATAGGGCACGGCCCCGGGTGGTACCCGATCCTCGCTCGGCTTGACGAGAAGCTCCGGAGCCTGGACCCCGATTACGAGATCCACCAGATCAAGGAGAAGTACGGGACGCTCCGCGTCTACTGGACGGGCAAGAACTACGACATCGGCGAGCAGGCGGTCGAAGAGGCGGAGGCCGAATCCGCCCGCACCTGCGAGCTCTGCGGCGAGCCTGGCAGGATCGTCGAGCGCCACTCGTGGCTTCGGACGCTGTGCCCAGCGTGCTCGACGTCGGGGAGCCACATCAGATGACCACCAGCACCGGTGCGCCGACGTTGATGGCGGAGGGTCGCAGCTGGCGCAAGGGCACCCGTGACGCTAAGTTACACTCGTGTAGTTAGGCCGCATGCCAGTGGAGCAGCTACTCCTCATGGAGGATTCACCCCAGCTTCCGCCGACGACCCACCGGCTGATCCTCGGCGACAGCCGAGCGATGGCCGACGTCACTGACGAGTCGATCGCCCTCGTGGTGACCTCACCGCCGTACTGGACACTCAAGAAGTACCCGGACCACGCCGGGCAGCTCGGCGACCTCGAAGACTACGAGCTGTTCCAGAAGGAGCTCGCTCGCACCTGGGACGAATGCTTCCGGGTCCTCCTGCCGGGCGGGCGGCTCTGCATCAACGTGGGCGATGTCGCCTTGTCACGTCGCCAGAACGGCCGGCATCGCGTCGTGCCCCTCCACGCCGACATCCTGGTTCACGCTCGGGAGGCGGGCTTCGACGCCCTCAACCCCATCTTCTGGTGGAAGCGGACGAACATGAAGACCGAGATGTCCCGGGAGGGCTCCTACTTTCTTGGCAAGCCCTACGAACCGAACGGCATCATCAAGAGTGAGGTGGAGTACATCCTCCTGCTTCGGAAGCCGGGCGACTACCGCAAGCTGACCGACGAGCAGCGGGAACTCTCGCGCATCCCCAAAGAGGACTACCACACTTGGTATCGGGCTGTGTGGTCGGACATCGGCGGTGCCTCGACCCTCGCCCACCCAGCTCCCTTCCCGGTCGAGCTGGCCAACCGCCTGGTTCGAATGTTCTCCTTCGTAGGTGACACCGTGCTGGACCCCTTCAACGGATCAGGTACCACTTCGCTCGCTGCCGCCAGAGCGAGTCGCAGTTCGGTTGGGTACGACATCGAGGATTCCTACATCGATCTCGCCGAACGGCGGCTGAGTCGGGCCGGCGTTCGACCGAGGCCGGCTGTAGAACGGCTGGTCAGCTCCGCACTCGACGAGCCCTAGGCCCCCCGATGGCACTTCCCGAGGCCTTCCTCGATCACCTCCGTGAGAAGGGTTACCACCCTCGCTCGAACAAGCACTCGGACGCCCTCGCCGAAGCGATCGTCCACGATCTCGTTGCGACGTGTCCTCCGATTGCCGAGCGCGCAGCGGCAGGCCAGCTGGTGTACGCCTTGAACTTCCATCTGCTCTACAGCAACTCCGAATGGAACACCGACCTCGCCATCGGCATCCCGCCGCCAGGTACGGCGCCACCCGTGGAAGGCTCCATTAGGCGAGCTCCTCCATCGACCGTCCAGATCGCCATCGAACTCAAGAGCGTTATGACCGAGCATCGCAAGGCGGTCAAGAATCGGAAGCGGGACTTCGAGGCCCATCATGGCCACGTCCACAGCTACTCCCCGGGTGCCATCGCCGGCGGCGTGATGGTTGTGAACGCCTCGCCGACCTTCAAGTCGCCGCTCCGAACCGAGGTGACGGACCACCGGGACGTCCGAGCGTTGGTCATTCATTGCCTCCGCGAGATGCGTAACGTCAACATGCGTTCCAGCGGCACCGGGGAGGGCCTCGACGCCAAGGCAGCCGTAGTCGTAGCCATGGACAATATCGATCCAGCTTCGACTTCTTATGTGACATCTGCCCCCGCTCCACCAGTGGGCGATCCCATGCATTACGACGCCTTCCTACAACGCCTATGCTCACAGTTCAGTAGCCGGTTCTGAGACGTCATGCCACGTTCGAGGCGACGCCCTCGGCCGCAGCGCAGGATGCAGCCCACGCTTGATGAGGCACTGGCTGCTAGGGCCAAGAAGGTCGGCTCACAGTTTGCGTCGATTGACGATCAGTTTGCTCAGATGTTGTCTAAGGCAGTGACCCACCACGTCATGGACGACCGCCTCGAAGTCACTGGCGCCCTCAATCCCACCGAGAGAGACCTGGTGATCAAGGAGGCCCCTCTCGCGGTGCCGCGGCTCTCCTCCGCGATCGAGGGAGGTATGTCAGAGCTGCGGACGACGCTGGCAACCCTCGATCCAATCGCCACCCTCGTTCGTGTCTCCTGGACCAACCTCCTCGGGATCGGTGACTACTTCGAGCCGTCCCACGAGGGCTCCGAGGCGCGGATCGAGGTGCTGGCGGGCGTTCTTCTCACATCCGACGGCTTCCACTCGAACGCAGCAGCAGTTCCCGACCCCATGGCCGTGCAGTCGGTATTCGACCTTCTTGAGCGGATCGACCTACTGACGCGGCTCTTGGTTCTTGCGAGGAACATAAGCCCGGGTGATGAACGGGCCACGCTCCGAGTATGGAGCCAGCTGCGCTGGCTGACTATTCGCGGCTCATCGTACGCCCAACACGGCGTCGAGCTGGCGCGCACCGTCCTTGAACCGCTACACGACGATCTGATGAGCTGTCTGGGGTTCTCCATCGATGACGTGATCCTGTTGGCGGATACCACGATGGACCTTACCGAAAAGAAGGTAGACGACCTCCTCGCGCGAGCCCGAGCTGAGGCAGAGGAACTCGTCGACGCTGTCGACAGTGGACGAGAGCGCGAGCCAACCATGCGCTCTGTCCTCGAAACGAGCGGCCCATCCGAGTTGTATGGTCGTGCAGCCCTTGCCCGGATCGAGTACGAGGTCTCTAGCGCGCTTACGGTCACGACGGACGAAATCATCGCCGCCGCACCAGCTCTTGCTGACAAGCTCGATGTCCTCGATGTGCTCGTCGGTGAGTTGGGTCGCCTGCCCGCCGATGCCTACCGGACACCGTTCGACCTGAACCCCCTACGAAGCACGCCGATCGTGAGATGGCGGGACAGAATCATGCTCCCGGTGCCAGGACTCCTTGTTCGCGACTACCTCGGCGTGCTTGAGCCCATGCTAAAGGATCGTGTGCCGGCGTACGACCCGCGCCGCGCCACTGCGCTGGAGCAAATCGCCCTCCAGCTGGTGTCGACCGCCCTACCCGGCTGCACTGCCATGTCGAATCTCTACTACTGGGTAGCCGGCCGTGACGGCCGCCTCGAGCGGACGGAGCTTGACGGGCTGGTGCTCTTCGATCGATTCGCCATCGTGCTTGAAGCCAAGAGTTCGCCCCTGAGCGTCCAGGCATCACGAGGTGACGTCGAACGGCTCAAGCGTGACCTGCAACGTTCGATCCAGAGGGCCGGTCGCCAGGCCGCTCGGGCGGTCGCCTCAATCACGGGGGCCGAGAGTCTGACGTTCGAGACTGAGGCCGGAGAACAGGTCCTCACCGTCGAGCGTGCGGACATTGACCATGTCTTCGCGATCGCGCCCTCCCTACACGAGATGGGCGGTTATGCCGTCGCGCCTCAGATGCTCAGAACGCTGGGTTTGTTCACCGAGTTCGAGCCCCCATGGTGCGTGTTCGTTAACGATCTACGGCTCGTGGTAGACATGTGCCGCAACCCCGCCGAGTTCCTCCACTACATGATCTGGCGATCACGCTTGCCGCTTGGTGAGCGAGTCATCGCCATGGACGAGTTAGATGTGTTCGGATCCTTCCTTCTGGGTGAGAGTGCCTTTGATCGCCTGGACGAGGAGCCTGATCTCGTCATCAATCTAGCCAGCTACACCACCGATCACGACGCCTACTACATGTGGCGTCCTGAGTCCGAACCGCGACCGCCCAAGCCACGCAAGTTCTCGTTGCCTATGGTTGATAGATTCGTGAAGGAGATGGTGCGTGAGCGACCACTGCGCTGGCTGGCTTCCGCCGGCGCCGCACTCGACCTCACGATAGAGAACCTTGCCGCTCTGGATGCTCTCCGCAAACCACTGCTGGCGGCAATCGAGCCACACGAGACCCGGGTCGAACCGATCGGAACCGTGGCCCTCGTCGGCCTCGGGCATCGGCTTGACGCTGCCAGCGTACTGGACCGACTCACCCAGACGATGGGTGATGCGAGGAGGGTCGTCGCTCTGCAACGCAGAGATAAGAAGCCTAGGATCGTGGCGGTCCGCACAATCCCGTAGTGCCCGCCCGGGAGTCATGGACTCGACTTCGTGGTGTGTTCGTGCGAACTGCCCTCGTTCTCTCCACGCCCCCGCAACATCAGTAGTCGGTCAATACGCGGGTCGATGTCCAGTGGAGGTGCAGATTGATCATTCCCGGCAAAGTAGCGCGATGCCAGTTCTGTCTTTATGGCCTCCCTGTACGCTGATGGCAGTAGAGCGAGATTAGGATCCATTGTGGCGAGCTCGAGTTCCATCGACCGATATGCACCTTCCCTGCGTCGGTGATCCCTCGACCATCGGACCGCGAAATAGGCCGGGGTGAGCAGGACCGCGGCGACGGAGGCACGCCTGATCGTTTGGGCCACACCGAGGTCTTCAGGTGCTGCGAAGCCGAGAAGCGATGCCACGACACCAGCAGCGACAATGAAGAGGCCAATCGCCGCCAGGCGCCAACCATTCGCCTGCTTTCGTTGCTCTTCGGCATGGCGCTGGTAGTCGCCGGTCAGACCGACGTTGCCGACCAGGTTTACGATCTTCTTGGCCTCGGCGAGTTGAGGTGGTCAGCGTCGACCAATCCTCTTCCTTCCGAGGCCAGCGCGACTCGACTCGTCTCTGCTTCCGCCTTCGCCTCAGCGAGCATGTCGTGAAGGTTCTCCTCTGCCCTGTCCTGGGCAGACTCAATCGCGGAGAGCTTCTCTCGCAGCTGTTCGTCGGACTCGGTTGATCGGCGATCCTGAGCCGCCGAGAACTGAGCCTGTGCCTGGGATGCGGCTTCAACTGCTTGCTGCTGCGCGGTTGCAACAACGTCCGCTGTTTGCTGCTGGAACTGGCCGATTGCCTGGTCGAGCCGACCCTTCTGGGTCTGGATGTCTGAAGACAGGTCCGAGGCCCTAGCTAGTGTTGCTATCAGCGAGAGCCTCCCTGAGGACCTCGGCCTCGATCGCGACAGCTCTCAGAAAGGCCCCTGCGGACTTCCGGAAGGAAGCAACATCCTCTCTGATGTTGCCAACGTCCTAGGTTGAGGCAACCACGGGCAGACCCCGTACCTGGTTAAGCACAGCGGTCGGCGAGATCAGAGGTATTGACCAGATGTTGCTCGTCAACGCTCGCGGCGAAGCTTCTCAGCTCAGGGAGAACCTTCTGCAGCGCTCCATCAATAGCTGTCAGCGTTGCCATTGGCACGAGCGCTGGATCGCTGCGGGACAACACCGATCGGACGTGTCGAAGGACCGCCCTGGCGCGCTGTTGGATGTCGACGGCGGCGGCCGAAGGGCTCGCCGACTGCTCCTCGGCCCCATCGAGGGCCGAGTCGACGGCGTCAAGGCGAGTCCAAACGGAATGACGGCTGTACTCGGTGTCGCGTTCTGACATTATCCGGCTCCAGAAGAACTACACAAGTGTAGTTATGGTCTCTCCAATTCGCAAGGCACCCCTATGTCGGCATCCATTCCCCGGTCGGTGACACGCGGCCGACTGTTCATCCCCTCTGATCCTCAGGACGGCTGAGTGTGATGCATGGCAGACGCGTGTCACATTCGTGTCACATCCGGTTCGCGTCCGCCTTCCACTGTTCCCAAGGCGCGTCAGGACCCCTGCGCACCAACGGTTCTGGGGGTGGGCGCTACTGGGATCGAACCAGTGACCTCTGCCGTGTGAAGGCAGCGCTCTTCCGCTGAGCTAAGCGCCCCGGAGGGTGAGAGTGTAGCCCGGCGTGCGAGGGCTCCTTAGGCTGTGGC
>Ga0136623_10000320_pt1 | contig 13746 bp, 14 predicted proteins | sample AntDrymUQ4492106_2_FD_104656 | JGI IMG/M metagenome (GOLD analysis project Ga0136623, IMG submission 104656) | Polar desert sand microbial communities from Dry Valleys, Antarctica - metaG UQ449 (21.06) | ecosystem: Environmental > Terrestrial > Soil > Desert | place: Antarctica: Dry Valley...
CCATCCGATCGGGATGCGAACATACGTTCGTTGCGTTGGAAAGGTCACTGCAGGTGCAAGCGGCGACGACAAAGCACTGTCGGCGGTGCGGACAGGAGAAGCCCATTACGGCGTTCCACCGGTGGCGTGACAGACACCAGTCTTGGTGCCTCGTCTTCCATGTTGCAGCGATGCAGTGGGACCACCTCCCCGGTCATGAGAAGAGCGCCGACTTGGCGTTCCTGGCCAGGCGAGGCAGCCGTAGCCGAGTGTTGGACGAGATTGAGAAGTGTGAGCTCGTTTGCGCGAACTGTCACGCGGTTCGTTCGCACCTGCGGCGCGACGCAACGCCACACAAGTTCCGGGGCGCCGCCGGATTGCACTGACTTCGCCCATAGGACCCCGTACCGTTCGGAGTCGTCGGATGAGCCCCCGTAGCTCAGCTGGATAGAGCGAGGGACTTCTAATCCCTAGGTCGGAGGTTCGAGTCCTCCCGGGGGCGTCGTCAACTAAGGAGGACCAATGGCAGGCGAGCTTTCATTCTTCGAGATCGGCGTGGAAGACGCGGACAAGGGACGCGCGTTCTACGAGGCGATGTTCGGGTGGCGCATGAAGCCAGGTCCATCCGGCAGCGGCTCGGTGATCGCCACACCGAACCTCCCGGGCGGCATGCACGGCGGCGACGCGGGGGCCACCCCGTACCTGTTCTTCAAGGTCGATGACATGGAAGGGGCACTGGACCGCGTGCGCGAGCTGGGCGGATCGGTGGAGGAGATGGACGTTGACGGAGGCGAGGAGGGCCAGGCGAAGTTCGGGCGCTTCAAGTTCTGTCGCGACGACCAGGGCTCTCCGTTCGGCCTGCACCAGGCGCCGACCGCGGAATAGGCCCTGTACGCTCCGCCCAGTGCCAACGTCACTGGTCACCGGCGGCGCCGGCTTTCTAGGCTCTCACCTCTGCGACCACCTCCTCGGCCGCGGACACCGCGTGATCTGCGTGGACAACCTCGAGACCGGGTCGCTTGGCAACATCGAGCACATCTCCGACGACGCGATCTTCCAGTTCCTGATGCTCGACATCACGTCGCACTACGAGGTGCCCGAACCGGTGGACTTCGTCTACCACATGGCCTCGCCGGCCAGTCCGATCGACTATGCGCGCCTGCCGCTGCACACGCTGAAGGTCGGCGCCTACGGCACGCACAACTCCCTCGGCCTGGCCAAGGCCAAACGGGCGCGGTTCCTGCTCGCCTCAACGTCGGAGGTCTACGGCGATCCGCTGGTGCACCCCCAGCCCGAGAGCTACTGGGGCAACGTGAACCCGATCGGCCCCCGGGGCGTGTATGACGAGGCCAAGCGCTACGCCGAGGCGCTCACGATGGCTTACTTCCGCCAGCAGGGCGTGAACACGACGATCGTGCGAATTTTCAACACTTTTGGCCCGCGACTACGCCCCAACGACGGCCGCGCCATCCCCGCCTTCATGGGCCAGGCGCTGACCGACCGCCCGCTCACCGTCTTCGGCGACGGGTCTCAGACACGCAGCTTCTGTTACGTCGACGATCTCATTCGCGGCCTCGTGTCACTCGCCGAGTCCGACGTCCACGAGCCGGTGAACATCGGCAACCCCAACGAGATGTCGCTGCTCGAGATGGCGCGGCTGATCATCGAACTGACCGAGTCGCGCTCAGAGGTGGTCTACGAGGCGCTGCCGGTGGACGACCCGCAGGTGCGCCAGCCCGACATCACGCGCGCCCGGGCGTTGCTGGAGTGGGAGCCCGAGGTGGACGTTCGCGAGGGGCTGAGGCGCACGATCGACTTCTACAGCGACCGCACCGGGGAGCTCACCGCACCATGAGCTCGCCGGAGGGGAAGAACCTCGAGGCGATCTCCAAGGCGATCGACCAGCACAACGCCAACTGCGAGTACCCCGCGATGGCCGTGGCGATGAATCCCTTCGAGGTTGAGCGCCTGGGGTGGGACTCGATCCGCGGCCTGCCGATCCGCCCCGACCCCGATCTGGGCACGGGCAGCTTCAACGTGATCTGCGCGGGCGACGAGGACCCCGGCCTCGAGGAGGAGGAGACGGTGGAGGCGGTCGCCGAACAGGAAGTACCGCTCATACGCTGAGCGCCTTGACGTCACCGTGCGGGCCGGTTATGCCCAGGTGACGGGCACGGCCCTACGGTGGCTGCGGATGTCCCCTTCCGATCTGTGGGCAGGCAGCGCCGGCCGGCGTACCGAGGGACCGCCCAAGCCGCCACGAGGCCCGCTTCGCCCGATACCCGAGGAGCGAGCTGTCTCCGAACCGGCCCGTGGAGGTCGGATCGCGGCCGTGTTGCCCAGCACTCGCGCGAGCCGCGCGCTGGTGGTGGCGGCCCTCGTGGTCGCGGCCGCGGGGGCCCTCGTCGGAGGCGTGCTGATTGGGGCGTCCGACGAGCCCGACCGCGCCACCGTCGCCCCCCTGAGCAGGGGCGCCGGGCAGACCGACGTGGGCCGGGTGTATGCGGCGGCCGGGCCCGCGGTGGCTTCGGTGCAGGTGGGCGGGGGCGCCGGGACCGGCTTCCTGGTGGACGAAGGGACCATGGTCACCAACGCGCACGTGGTGGGCGACTCGGAGCGCGTCCGCGTGCGTTTCGGCGACGGTGCACGTCCGCTCGTGGCCCGCGTGCTCGGCAGCGACCCGTCGTCCGACCTCGCGGTGCTCGAGGTCGATTCGGACGCGCTGCGCGGCGTGCGTCCGCTCGGGCTGGCGGCATCGCGGGACGTCCAGGTCGGTGACGACGTGGTGGCCATCGGCAACCCGCTTGGGCTGGACCGCACCGCCACCGCCGGGATCGTCTCCGGCCTCGGCCGCGAGATCACCGCCCCGAACGGCTTTCAGATCGACGAGGTGATCCAGACTGACGCACCGATCAACCCGGGCAACTCGGGAGGGCCCCTGCTCGACGCTCGCGGGCGCGTGGTCGGCGTGAACGCGCAGATCGCCACCGCGGGCGCGAGGGGGAACATCGGCATCGGGTTCGCTGTGCCCGCTGACACGCTTCGCGACGTGCTCCCGCGTCTCGAGGCCGGCCAGCAGGTGCGGCGCCCTTTCCTGGGAGTGACGACCGGTCCGGCTGCGGGTGACCGTGGGGCGGCGGTGGTGTCGGTGACCCAGGGTGGTCCCGCCGAGCGCGCAGGTCTGGCCCCCGGCGGCGACGTGATCGTCGGAGTGGACGGCCGGCCGGTGCGAGGGCCCGACGATGTGCTCGCTGCCATCGCTGACCGCCGACCGGGTGACACGGTGCGAGTGGTCGTGGAGTCAGACGGCGACCGCCGCACCGTTTCGGTGGAGCTGGGCACCCGCCCGGAGCGCGCGAGCGGAGCGCCGGGCCCGTGAGCTTCGCGGCGCCTCTGTTCCTGCTGGCCCTCTTGGCAGTTCCCCTGATCGTGGTCGCCTACGTCGGCTTCGAGCGCCGCCGTCGTACGGGCGAGCGCGCGTTCGCCACGCCGGAGACCATGCCGTCGGTGGCCCCCTCGCGGCCCGGCTGGCACCGCCATGCGCCGATGGCCGCATACGCCGTGGCAATCACGGGACTTGCGCTGGCGCTCGCCCGGCCGGAGGCCACCGTCGCGGTGCCCGACGGGCAGGCCGCGGTGATGCTCACCACCGACCGGTCGGTCTCGATGTCAGCGCGCGACGTATCGCCGACTCGGCTCGAGGCCGCCAGGCGCGCGGCGGACAGCTTCCTGGACGAGGTGCCCGAAGACGCGCGTGTGGGCAGCGTCGTCTACAACGACCGCGTGCGCGACGTCGAGACGCCCAGCACCGATCGCGCGCGCGTGAGGGAGGCCCTCGAGGGCCTGCAGGCGCGCGGCGGGACAGCCACGGGCGATGCCCTGGCGGCATCGATGGCCGCGCTGGAGCGCGCTCGCGGGCGCAGCGGAGAAAGGCCTGGCCCGGCGGCCATCGTGCTCCTGTCCGATGGCTACTCGACGCTCGGCCGGGATCCGCTCGTGGTGGCGCGGGAGGCCCGGCGCCAGGGCATCCGTGTGCACACCGTGGCGCTGGGCACCGATAGGGGGGAGATCGAGCGCCGGACCCGGACGGGAACGGTCAACCGGCGCGTGCCGCCAGACCGCGAGTCGCTGCGGCGGATCGCTGACGCCAGCGGTGGCCGGGCGTTCGCCACCGCGGATGAGTTGCAGCTGGATGCCGTGTACGAGGAGCTGGGTGAGCAGCTGGGCACCCGCGAAGAACGCCGCGAGGTAACTGCCGGCTTCGCCGGGTTGGCGGCCGTGATGCTGGTGGCCGGGGGCCTGATGTCGTTGCGCTGGTTCGGGCGCCTGCCTTGAGGGGCCGCATCGCCGCGTTCGTGATCGCCGTCTTGGCGGCGGGCGGGGTGGTGCTCGTGGCATCCAGCGCGGGAACGGACGAGGCCGCCGGCCCCGCGGTGAAGCAACACTCCGGGACGCTGCAACGACCGGGGCCCGAGGAGCGCGGCGCGCGCGGGCGCCAGCGGGTCACCGTCGCGGGGATGTTCGCGCACCTGCGTGCGCTGCAGCAGATCGCCGATCGCCACGGCGGCAACCGCGCCGCAGGCACGGCGGGAGACCGCGCCTCGGTGGACTACGTGGCGGGGCGGCTGCGTGACGCCGGCTACCGGGTGAGGGCGCAGCCGGTCTCGTTTCCCTACTTCGATGAGCGGGGCGACCCGCGCGTGCGACTCGACGGCGAGGACCTGAACGGCGTGCGCACGCTCGTCTACTCGGGGGGTGGCGCCGCCACCGGCGCGGTCCGCGAGGTCGATCCCCGCACCTCTGAGACCGGTGAGCGCGACGCCGGGTGCCGAGCGAGCGACTTCGCCGGCTTGCCCGCAGGCGCCGTAGCCCTGATCGAACGCGGCACCTGCCGACTGCGCAGGAAGGTGGACAACGCGGCTCGGGCCGGCGCCTCCGCGGCCGTGATCTTCAACGACGGCCGTGTGGGCCGCGAAGGCACGATCACCGGCACACTTGCCTCGCCGGGGGCCGAGATCCCGGCGGTCTTCGCGAGCTTCGACGCCGGCCGCCGGCTGGCCGCTGCCGAGGGCCGCCGCGTGCGTGTGACGGTGCGCGCCATCTCGGAGAGGCGGACGACGGCCAACGTGGTGGCCGAACTGCCCGGACGGGGCAGAGCCGGCGTGGTGATGGGGGGCGCCCACTTGGACTCGGTGGCCGATGGGCCGGGAATCAACGACAACGGCAGCGGCGTGGCCGCCCTCCTGGAGTCGGCCGAGGCGCTGGCCTCCGCGCCGGCCGAACGCCGGCGCGCGCTGCGCTTCGGGTTCTGGGGCGCCGAGGAACTCGGGCTGATCGGCTCGCGCCGTTACATCCGCGGCTTGGATCCGGCCGAGCGGGAGCGGATCGCCGCGTACGTCAACCTCGACATGATTGGATCGCGCAACGCCGGACGGTTCCTCTACGCCGGCGACGATGCCCAGCCTGCGGCGGCCACCGCGCGGCGCGTGCTGGGCCGGGCCGGTGTCGCGCTCGAGGAAACCGACCTGAGCGGGGGCTCCGACCATGTCTCCTTCGACCGAGCCGGCATTCCCGTGGCCGGCCTGTTCTCGGGCGCTAGTGGAATCAAGAGCAGTGAGCAACGCGGCCGCTGGGGCGGGCGGTCGGGAGCGCCGTTTGACCGCTGCTATCACCGCGAGTGCGATCGCCTGGGCGGCATCGATCGCGCCTCACTGGGCCAGCTGGGACGCGGCGCAGCCGGCCTCCTGCGCGCACTGGCCCGCCGGTGATCCGGGATGGCTACGGTGGGGAGGGTGTCCGGACGCTCGGCACCCGGTCCCTTCCCGGTTCGCCGCCTACTCGGCCTCGGATCGGTGCTCGCCCTTGGCCTCACGATGGTCGCCATCGCGGTGGCCGGGCTCGCCGGTCTGGACGGAAGGCTTGCCGCGAAGGCCCCGCAGCAACGAACGCCCGCGGCCGTAGTGGAGGGGCCCGCGTCGAATGGGTCGTTCGAGCGCGACCACCGGGCAACCGCGATTGCCCGGCGCGCGACTCCTAGGCCGAGGGGGGCGCCGGGAGCGCGACCTCGGCGCTGAGCCCGCCTTCGGGACGAGGAGCGAGGGTGAGCCGGCCCTCGTGGGCCTCGGCCACCGCCTTCACGATCGACAGTCCGAGGCCGGCGCCGCGCCCGTCGGCACCGCCGAGCCGTTCGAAGGGCAGCGTGAGCCGCTCGGCTTGGTCCGCGGGGATCGGCGGGCCGGTGTTCACGACCGTGAGCGTTGCATCGCCGTTGCGCCGGGCGGTCTCCACCTGGACGGTCCCCCCGCGACGGTTGTGACGGACCGCGTTCTCCACGAGGTTCGCGGCCAGTCGCTCCAGCAGGCGGCGATCGCCCACGGTCACGGCGGGTCCCGCCTGCACGCGCACTCGCACGTCGGCGGCTCGGGCCTCCTCTGCCACGGCCGCAGCGGCCGCGCGCGCGCCGGGTGCCAGATCCACCTCCTCTCGTCGCAGGAGCGCCTGGCGGCTGCGCGCCAGCGCCATCAGGCCCTCGAGCAGCGCATCGGTGCGCTCGCTGGCCTCCACCACCGCTTCGCCCATCGCGCGCAGCTCCTCACGCGATGCCTCCGGGTCCGCGAGCGTGACCTCGGCTTCGGAGCGGATCACAGTGAGGGGCCCGCGCAGCTCGTGGCTGGCCGTGGCGGCGAACCGCCGCTCGGTGTCGAAGGACTCCGACAGGCCGTCGAGCATCCCGTCGAGCGCGTCGGCCAGATCACGCAGCTCGTCGCGAGGTCCTTCCAGCGCGACCCGCTCATCCAGGCGCTCGCCCGATACCCGCCGCGCCGTACCGGCCATCCGACCGAGCGGCGCCAGCGCCCTGCCGGCCAGCGCCCAACCCGCCACTGCGGCCACCAGCAGCGAGCCCCCGAAGGCCAGTGCGTACCAGGTGCCCACCTCGGCCATCGCGTCGGCGGCCGTGGCGTCGGGCAGCGTGCGCGACAGGTGGCGTTCCAGCAGCCACCAGCTCATGCCGAGAACCAGTCCGGTGGACGCGGCGAATAGCAGGGCGTAAGCGAGCGTGAGGCGGGTGCGGATGGTCGGTTGCGGCGGACTCGGGCGGAGCACTCTCACACCCGGTAGCCCGCGCCGGGCACAGTCTCGATCACTGGCGGGTCGCCCAGCTTGCGCCGGAGCTTCATCACCGTCATGCGCACGCTGTTGGTGAGAGGGTCGGTGTGCTCGTCCCACGCTCGGCGCAGCAGCTCGGAGTTGCTCACGACGTCCCCGCCGACCTCCATCAGCGCCTCCAGCACGGCCAGCTCCTTCGCACTCAGCTCTACCCGGCGTCCCGCCCGCGTGACCGAGCGCCGGGCGGGGTCGAGCTCGAGGTCTCCCGCGCGCAGAACGGCGGGACGGGCGGGGCCCGAGCGGCGCCCGAGCGCGCGCACCCGCGCCACGAGCTCGGCGAACGCGAACGGCTTGCCCATGTAGTCGTCAGCCCCCAGCGCCAGGCCGTCCACGGTGTCGCCGAGGTCCGACGCGCCGGTGAGCATCAGCACGCGGGTCTCGGGCAGCTCCGCGCTCACGGTGGCGCACACCTCGTCGCCGTGCACCTCTGGGAGATCGCGATCCAACACGAGTACGTCCGGCCGGTGGAAGCGCGCCTTGAAAAGGGCGTCGGCTCCGTCGCGCGCCACGTCCACGGCCATCCCCTCGCGGCGAAGCCCGCGGGCCACCGCATCGGCCACGCGGCGCTCGTCCTCGGCCACCAGCACACGCACCTTTCGGAGCGTAGTGAAGGGCGCCGCCTGGTTATGCGGCGTTGACACCCCTCCCCCTAGCTTCCGGGCAATGAGCGCCAACGACACTGCGGCGCAGGCCGCCGCCGAGCGGGAAGAGCCCCGCGACGAGCTGGAGGAGACCCTCTACGAGATCAAGCGCGTGATCGTGGGCCAGGATGCGATGCTCGAGCGGCTGCTGGTGGCGGTCCTCGCCGGCGGACACGTCCTGTTGGAGGGGGTGCCCGGCCTGGCGAAGACGCTCACGATCAAGACCCTGGCGGCGGCGGTGGGCGGCAGCTTCACCCGCGTTCAATTCACGCCTGACCTCGTTCCGTCCGATCTCGTGGGCACGCGCATCTACCGGCCCGACAGCGGGAAGTTCGACATCGAGCTCGGACCGGTGTTCGGGAACTTCCTGCTCGCTGACGAGATCAACCGGGCCCCGGCCAAGGTGCAGTCCGCGCTGCTCGAGGTGATGCAGGAGGGCCAGGTGACGATCGGCGGTGAGACCTTCGAGATGCCCAGCCCCTATCTCGTGCTGGCCACCCAGAACCCGATCGAGTCCGAGGGCACCTATCCGCTGCCGGAGGCCCAGCTGGATCGCTTCCTGATGAAGGTCGTCGTGGACTACCCGACGCCCGCGGAGGAGGCCACCGTGGTGGAGCGCGTGATCGGCCCGCCGCCGCAGATCGAGGAGCGCCTATCGGTGGAGGATCTGCTGCGCCACCGGGAGGCGGCTGCCCGGGTGTACGTGGATCGCGAGGTGGTGGACTACGCCGTGGACCTCGCCGACGCCACCCGCCGTCCAGAACGCTTCTCGTTGCACGACCTGCCTGGCCTGATCGAGTACGGGGCGAGTCCCCGCGGCCCGATCGGCCTGGTGCAGTCGGCCCAGGCGCTGGCGCTGCTGCGCGGCCGGCGCTACGTGCTCGCCGGCGACATCCGGGACCTCGCGCCGGACGTGCTGCGCCACCGGCTGGTGCTCACCTACGACGCCCTGAGCGACGGCGTCAGCGCGGACGACGTGCTCGAGCGCGTGCTCGACGCCGTGCCCGTGCCGGGGGAGAGCTCACCGCCCCAGGCGCAGGTCGCGTGAGCGCAGCGGCCCGGCGCGAGCGCTCCCCGGCTCGCCCGGCCGGGAGCCGCGGGCCTGGCCCGATCGCCGCCGAGGTCGTGCGAGCGCTGGATCTCGCCGTGGCCCGGCGCGCCGGATCGGTACTGCCCGGCGAGCGGCCCGCGGCGGGTGTGGGGGAGGGCACCGAGCTCGCCCAGCTTCGTCCCTACCAACCCGGCGACGACGTGCGGCGCCTGGACCCGGCGGCAACCGCTCGTACCGGAATCCCTCACGTCCGCCTGCAGGTACCGGAGCGCCAGCTCACGGTGTGGCTCGTGGTGGACCTGTCGGCGTCGATGGCCTTCGGCACCGCTGACCGTCTGAAGTCCGACGTGGCCGAGGGCGCGGCGCTCGTGGTGGGCCGGCTGGCCACTCGCCGCGGCGGCCGGCTCGCCGTGGAGGTGAGTGGGACTCAGCCGGACCGCCGGCTGCCCCCGCGCAGTGGAAGGCGCGCCCTGGTGGACCTCAGCCGGGCCCTCGGGGCGGGGGTGGGGCCTGACGGCCACGCCGCGGCCGGGGGTGACTTCGCCCGCTCGCTCGGACGGGTGGCCGCCGCGTCGGGCCGGTCGGGCCTGGTGGTGGCGATCTCCGACTTCCGCGATGGGCGCGACTGGGCCCGCCCGCTGGCCGTGCTCGGCGCACGCCACTCTGTGCTGGCCATCGAGGTCCGCGACCCACGCGAGGGTGAGCTGCCGTCGGTGGGCCAGCTGTCTCTGGTCGATCCCGAGACCGGTCGCCACGTTCGCGCCGATACCTCCGATCGCGGGCTGCGGGAGCGCTACGCCAAGGCCGAGCGCCAGCGCCGCGAGGCGGTGGGCGGCGATCTGCGGCGGTCGGGTGCCCACCACGCCATGCTCTCGACCGAGGGGCCCTGGCTGCGCGAGCTGGGGCGCACCCTGCGATGAGCTTCGCCAGCCCGCCGTTTCTGCTCAGCCTGCTGGTGGTGCCGCTCGCGGCTCTCGCACTTCACCTGCGCTCGGGGCGCCGGCCCCGCCACGCGCTGCGTTTCCCGGGTGTTGCCACGCTGGCGCAGGTGATTGCCCCCACACCGCGCTGGCGTCGCCTCGGGCCCACCGCCCTCTTCCTGGCGGCGCTGGCCGCACTGACCGTGGCACTGGCGCGACCGCAGACCACCGTGGCGGTGCCACGCGAGCGCGCATCGGTGGTGCTCGTGACCGACGTCTCCCGGTCGATGCGGGCCGACGACGTAAAGCCCAGCCGCCTCGCAGCAGCGCGCGAGGCCGGGCTGGCCTTTCTCGACCAGGTGCCAGACGAGTTGCCCGTGGGCTCGGTCACGTTCTCGGACGAGACGGAGATCGTGGAGAGCCCGACCGAGGATCACGACGAGGCCCGCGCCGTGCTCGACGGTCTCGTGGCCGACGGGGGCACCGCCTCCGGCGACGGTCTGGCGGCGGCGCTCTCCCTGGTGCGGGGCGGCGAGCGCGACGGCGAGTCTCCGCCCGCGGCGATCGTGCTGCTCTCCGACGGCGAGTCCACCGTCGGGCGTGACCCGGAGGAGGTGGCGCGCGAGGCCGGCCGTCGCGGTGTGCCGATCTACACCGTCGCGCTGGGCACCGAGACGGCGGTCGTGAGGGGTCCCGACGGCTCGGCGCTGCCGGTGCCGCCGGATCCACAGGCGCTGCGCGACGTTGCGCGCGCATCCGGCGGCAGGGCGTTCGAGGCCGAGGACGCCGATGAGCTGGACAGCGTCTATGAGCGTCTCGGATCGCGCCTCGGAACCCGTGAGGAGAAGCGCGAGATCACCGCCGGCTTCGCGGGCGCGGGGGCGGCGCTGCTCCTCGCGGCCGCGGCACTCTCGCTGCGCTGGTCCGGGCGGCTGCCATGAAACGGTTACCGGTGGCGTAACCGCTTTGCGCGGTAGGTTCTCCTCCTGAGGTAGGGCTCAGTGCAGCATCCAGCAGGCTGGAAGCGGACGGCGTGAGATTCGCCGACGGCACGCGCGAGGAGGTCGACACGATCGTGTGGTGCACGGGCTACCGGGTCACGGTCCCCTACCTCGACGAATCGGTGCTCGGCGCTCCGCCGGCCGACCTGTCTCTGTTCAAGCGGGTGTTCCACCACGAGCTCGACGACGTCTTCTTCATCGGGCTCGTGCAGACCACCGGCTCGGCCATCCCGGTGGTGGAGCGCCAGTCCGCTCTGCTGGCCGACCACCTCAGCGGGCGGTACGCACTGCCGGCCAAGTCTCGCCGGCGCAGCGACGCCAAGCGGCGCAAGCGGGCCGCCGTGAAACGCTACGGCGAGCGCGGCAGGCCCCACCTGCGGGTGGAGTTCGACGGCTTCATGCGCGAGCTGGAGTCCGAGCACAAGCGCGGGCGGCGCCGGGCAGAGCGCAACGGGACCGAAGCGTGAGTGCCCTGGCCGGCCGCCGCGTGCTGGTGACCGGCGCCAGCGGCGCGTTCGGGCAGGCGGTGAGCACCGAGCTGCGCAACCGCGGGGCAATGGTGGCGGGGCTCGACCTCGTGGGGGACCCGGGGTCCGACGTGATCGCCTGTGACCTCACATCGGCCGAGGAGGCCCGCGACGGCGTGGCCGAGGCGGTGGGCCGCCTCGGCGGACTGGACGTGCTCATGAACAACGCGGGTGTGGGAGGGCCGATCGACAGCGGACACGCGCCCGGACCCGAGGCGCGCAGGATCGTGGAGGTGAACCTGTTCGGCGCCTGGAACACCACCGCCGCCGCCCTGGACCCGCTGCTCCAGAGTCGCGGCCGGGTGGTGTTCGTGGGGTCGCGCATGGCCTTCCTCGGGCTGCCCCTCGGGGCCGCCTACGCGGTGTCCAAGCGGGCCGTGACCGCCTACGCCGACTGCCTGCGGGCCGAGTACGGCACCCACATATCGGTCACCTGCGTGCACCCGGCGATGGTGCGCACGCCGATCCACGACGCCACCACCGCGGCTGGGCTGAGCCTGGAGGGCGTATCCAAGGAGGAGCCGCTCGAGGAAGTGGTCCAGACGCTGCTCGAGGCCTGCGAGTCGTCCAAGCCCGGCCGCGACGTGGCCGTGACCGGCGCGGGCCGGCTGCAACTGCTCGCGGCGCGTCACGCCCCGCGGCTGGTGGACCGGGTGGTGGCGCGCCAGATTCGCCGCCGCGTGGCCGCGGGCGCCTTCGACGACGCCGAGATCGCCGCCGGGCTGCGGGAGCGCCACGGCCGCCGCGCAAGTTAGATTCCTCACGTGCGCCACACCAAGATCGTCGCCACGATCGGTCCCGCCTCCGGCGACCCGGAAACGCTCCTGCGGATGGTCCAGGCGGGAATGGACGTGGCACGGCTGAACTTCGCGCACGGCTCGGCGGAGGAGAAGGTGCAGACCGCCGCGCGGGTGCGCGAGGCTGCCGAGAGGGCGGGGCGCGCGGTGGCCATCCTCCAGGACCTCCCGGGACCAAAGCTGCGCATCGGGCCGCTGCTCGGCGGAATGGCCGAGGTCAAGCCGGGGGAGGGGCTCACCCTCGTCTGCGGCTCCGAGGAGGAGGGCGACGAGCGCCGCATGTCGGTCGCCTGGCCCGGACTGGCCGGCGCGCTCGAGCCCGGCGAGGTGATCTACCTGGCCGATGGCAGCGTGCGCCTGCGGGTCGAGGCGGTGCGCGAGGGCGAGTGCGAGCTGGACACCCGCGTGGAGGTGGGCGGCGCCGTGTCCTCGCGCCAGGGTCTCAACGTGCCGGGCGAGCTGTCCGCGCTGCCCGCGGTGGCCGAGGACGACATGCGCCGCCTGCGGATCGGCGAGGAGATCGGCGTGGACCTGGTGGCGCTCAGCTTCGTGCGCCGGCCCGAGGAGATCATCGACCTCCGCGCCCACACCCACATCCCCCTGATCGCGAAGATCGAGAAGCCCCAGGCGGTGGAGAACGCCGAGGCGATCGTCGAGGCGGCGGACTGCGTGATGGTGGCCCGTGGCGACCTCGGCATCGAGCTGCGGATCGAGGACGTGCCCTTCGTCCAGAAGCAGATCATCGGCCTCGCGGGAGCGCTCGCCCGCCCTGTGATCACGGCCACCCAGATGCTCGAGTCGATGGTCACCTCGTCGAGGCCCACGCGCGCGGAGGTCACAGACGTGGCCAACGCAATCCTCGACGGCACCGACGCCCTGATGCTCTCCCAGGAGACCGCCGTGGGGGCGTACCCGGTGGGCGCCATCGAGATGATGGCCTCGATCGCCGAGCGCACCGAGCGCGAGGCCCCCTACCGGGAATGGAACGAGCACCGCGTGCGGCGCAGGGACCGTTCCCACCACGATCCGTCCTACACCATCGCCTACAACGCCTGCGCGGCCGCTGGCCAGCTCGACATCGCGGCGCTGGTGGTTCCCACGCTCTCCGGACGTTCCGCTCGGCTCATCTCGGCCCACCGCCCGCAGGTGCCCGTGTACGCCCTGTCCCCCAACGAGGACGTGGTGCGCCGGTGCGCGCTGATGTGGGGGGTGCAGGCCGCCCTGATCCCGCGCCACGAGGTCACCGAGGAGCTGATCGCCGAGGCCGTGAAGCGGGCGGTCGACCTGGGCTGGGTGCACCCGGGGCAGCTCGTGGGCATCACGGCAGGCCTGCCGAGCGGAAGCCCGGGGACCACCAGCCTGTTTCAGGTGCAGCGCGTGGGCGACCCGGTCGCCTAGTAGATTGAGGAGCCGCTTGGTGGGCGTAGCTCAGTTGGTAGAGCTCCGGGTTGTGATCCCGGCGGTCGCGGGTTCGAGTCCCGTCGCTCACCTCTCAAGAAGCCCCGCTGCGGAGCACTTTTCACGTTCTGGGCCGGGTGCCAAGCACTAACCGAAGGTCACGCCGAGGTCACATAGGCCAGCCCTCGTGGCGCAGTCGACCGCACCCTGCCCGACGATCCGGGATATGCCGCGTCAACGGAGGACAAGGCCCGGGGGCCACGGA
>Ga0136623_10000321_pt1 | contig 13727 bp, 12 predicted proteins | sample AntDrymUQ4492106_2_FD_104656 | JGI IMG/M metagenome (GOLD analysis project Ga0136623, IMG submission 104656) | Polar desert sand microbial communities from Dry Valleys, Antarctica - metaG UQ449 (21.06) | ecosystem: Environmental > Terrestrial > Soil > Desert | place: Antarctica: Dry Valley...
CGCGGGCTCGACTATGACTGTGTCCCAGCCGGAGCCAACGACGCTCGTGCGAGACTTGAGCAGGAAAGCGCCCTCCCACAGAAGCGCCGTCCCGAGGGTGTAAGTCCCCGCCGAGAAACGGAGAGTGTGGCCCGGGCTAAGTATGACCTGAGTGGATATCGTGCCGCCGCCATTGACAAGAATCTCTCCGGGCGACGTGCCCAGGTCGCGATCCGCGTTGTTGATCTTCGTGCCGAGGTCAGCGCCCGGAAAGTTATTCGCGACGCGCGTGCTCTGCCGGCCTCTGGTTTGCGCGCCTGTGAACGATGTGGCCATCACGCAGCCGCTCAACAGAAGCGCTGCCGCCAGTATCAGAAAAACAGTTCGCATCCTCTGCCCTCCGGGACTCATTTCGCAATTCGTTCACCAAGTCTTGGTGTCGTTCTTGACGCCTTCGGTTGCCGCTCGCCACAGAATAGCTTCCGCCTTGAGCAACCGTACGGTCGAGAAGGCGATAGACGTTCAAATTTCTAACTTCCAGGCAGGAGCGCGTCTTTCTGCTCCAGCCCTGCTCCCGGCCTCAGCGGCGGTATTGCGCGCGCAAAAAACTCCGCAGATGGCATCATACGACTCGAAGCGGTCGATGCGGAACGAGCGCGATTCGAGGAATCGGCACAAGTCTCGCCCTGTGCCGTTCAGGTGCGGCCCCTCGTGATACTCGCCGACGATGCGCTTGACGAGGCGCAAGGTTTCGGGGGCGCAGCCTTGCAGGATTTCGTACTCGCTGCCCTCGCAATCGATCTTCAACAGATCGCATCCGCCGGTGGCCGTGCCGTTTACCACTTCGTCAAAACTGATGCACTCGACCGGCAAACCCTCACCCGTGTCCGCGCCGCGCTCGAATAACGAATGCATGATCCAGTCTGACGGATCGATTTGCAGGAGCCGCACGCCGGATTTTCCCGCCACCGCTTGTTGATGCACTTCGACGTTGGTCAAACCACTCTCTTCTACGTTCTGCAGCAGCCACGAGACGTTATCGGGGAAAGGCTCATAAGCGTGAACACGCACTCCCGGGGCGCGTGTGGCCGCCATAGGTCGCGAACACTCCGATGTTGGCACCGATGTCGATGACAATCCCTCCGCGCCGTATCTCGTATCCCGGCAGGCTGTACATCTCGCGCACCCACGTCTCTTGAAACAGGAAAGCGAGGTCGACCGTGTGTGGCCCTCGCAGTTTTACTCCGTTACGCAGCTCGACTTTCTTCAGAGGTGTCCGCTTTAACTCGGCGGTCAGCGCGTCAGGCCAATTCTCAAGCATCCCGATCAGGCGCGCGTCACGGCGGCAACGTTCGGGAATGCGTAACAGCCGGGCTAGTGTTCGTGAGCTTTTCATGATCCGTCAATCCACTCACCTACGGCGCGCCAGCCGGCTTCGACTATGACTGCGTCGCCTCCTCGCTGATCTTCTCAGCCATCAGTTTCTCCCGAGCAGTCATTCCAAGCGCATACTTTAGATATTTGCGGTACAGTTCCAGAGCGATACCAGTCTCGTCGGTTGATTGCCCCCGCGCACTCCGCCGCAGGTGGGCCAGCCCGGACACGGTTGCGCTGGCGAGAACGTTGATCAGTAAACGCCGGCGTGGCAGGAAATAACTCTGAAAGCGCAACTGTCCATCAATTATCCGGCGCAGTGTCTCCGCATTGCCCCAGCGCCGGATCGAACTTTGGCTGCCGTGATGGACGACAACGGCCTCCGGCTCATGCAGCAGCACCCAGCCGTCGCGGATCATGCGCGCACACCATTCAGCGTCCTCGCCGTACATGTGGAACCGCTCGTCCAGCCCCCCCACCTGCTCGACTACCCTGCGCTTGACCATCAGCGCCGCGCCGGAAAGCCTTGGCACTTTGCGGCGTTGGGCGTGGTCCCAATGTGGACCGAGCAACAGACGCCCGCGCAAGCGCGGCGGCAACAGCCGGTAAATTTTCAGGCCGGAGAGCAGAATCTCCCACGCCGCCGGCGGGTTGTGCCAGACGCTCGGCTGCAAAGAGCCATCCGGGTTGACCAGTCGAGGGCCGCATGCGCCGATAGTCCGGGCTGACTGTAAGCCCGCGATCAAAGTATCAATGGCTTTGGGGCGCACCTCCGTATCAGGGTTGAGCAGAAACAGTAGCGGAGCGTTGCTTAAGGTAATGGCCTGATTGTTGGCCTGGCTAAAACCCCGATTTTCCTGATTTTCGATTACGCGCAGGGGCGTTTCTCCCAGCAGTGCGTGAGCCTCCTCTGAATGCAGCCAAGCGACGCTCGCGTCCGTCGAGGCATTGTCCACGACGATGACCTCATATGGCACGAGCGGCGCGTGTTGCACAATGCAGGCCAGACATCGGCGCAGCAACCCGCCCCCGTTCCAATTAACGATCACGACTGATAATTCAACTGTCACTGCTGCTGCGGCAGGCCCCCGGCGCCCGATTCTCAACGCACCCTTGTAGAGGAAAACAAGTCAAGTCTTCGGCAATTGAGCTTTTGTTGCCACTCTGTCCCCCTCCAACTGATGTTACACTATGCGGTCGGGTTGAGTGTTCCTTGAACTGAAAATGCTTGTTCCGCGCTACGCACCGGAGGAAATAATCCCAATCCTCTGACGGCGGAGAGGGTACACATTGTTGCAGAAACAATCTATTAAAGTAAACCACACGCGCTGCGAGGTAGTTGGGAGATAAGGGAGCGGTTGAAGGATTTAATTCTGCTTCTTCCTCACCTATACAGGAAGCTGGAATTCTCAGGCCTCACTGAAGCCGTTCATAATTAATAGGTCGACTTTCTCCACAATCACGTAATCGCTCAGGCAAATAAGTCTTTAACGGCGCTACGAAAGCCGTTAGAATAAAGATGATAGCGCCGTGACAAGAGCTCCCCAATAACGAAGCGGACGCGGCTAAGCTTTCCCTCAGGCAGATACGAGCGCGCGCGTAGATGCTCCAACCTATCCTCCAGTCTGGACAAAGCATCGTCGCTTTTGTAAATGTCGCGTTGTTCTGTCAGGCGGTGGTGGGCTTGCGTGGCAATCTCGATCATCTCCTGGTAAGAAGTCGTTCGTCGCATTGCTTCCTTTATGCCATCGAGTCCAGCCACCCCCACCCCGGCCTCGTCTGTTTGCCGCGCGCCTATCTGCTGGCGCGCGTGCTGACGGTATTTAATGAGCGGCTCCTCGATAAAAGAAACGTCAGCCACCGAGGCGATCATCAGGGCGATCCAACCATCGTGAATAAGCGCGAGGTTGGTGGGGATTTCGAGCACGAGGTTTTTGAACCCACTGCGAAAAGCCATCGTGGCCCCAGCCACAGTCGAGCCCGGTAACAGCACGTCGAGCACGCGGCCAGTGCGCACTAACCGCCGCTGGCTGTTGTCGAAGCCGATACTCTCCCAGAGGCTATAGCCGAGAGGTTGCAAATCTTCATCTACTACTTCCGCGTCCGTGAAGACCAGGCCTACTTTGGCGTTCCGGAGTAGGCAACCTTCGATCCGACGCAGCTTTTCTGGAAGCCAAACGTCGTCCTGATCAGAAAGCGCGATGACGTCGCCTTCGCATAGCCTGATTGCGCGTTCGAAGTTTTTCGTTGAGCCGACATTCCGTTCGTTGACGTGAAGGCGCACGGGGAAGGACGCGGAGGCGGAAAAGCCCGTGACGATTTCGCAAGTCGCGTCCGTTGAGCGGTCGTCGCAAACTACCAGCTCATCAGGCGGGCGCGTCTGCGCGGCGATGCTTGCGAGCTGGTCCCGCAGATAACGCTCACCATTATAGGTGCACATTGCTATCGAGATCTTATCAGCCATCGCAATTCAAACGCCCGCAGTTGAGGGCGAAAACAACCGCAGGGGCTTACTGCGTCCTCTTAGACCGGTTTTACCTTGCAGAGAGATGCGTTAGCGCGCGCAGATCCTCCGAAACCGTGGCTCCCATCAGTCTCAAGCAGAACGGAGCTCAGCGATGATCGTACAGACAGCACGTTTCATATAACCCTCGGCCTGCACGAAATTCCTTGCTAGGTGTGTCAGCTCGTCGTGCGGTGACCTTTCGAAGGTCAAGCTTCGTCATTAACTTCGACCACGGCGCGTGAGCGCCCCGGTGAGCGATGCCGCGACAAGGGCCCTCATGCGGTGCTTGGGGACGAACGGCGCCGCCGCAGCACAAAACAGCCACTTCAACCTCCACCTCCGTTTGCGCTCCAACGCCGCAGCCCTGAGAAATCGCCACATCCCCCGCAGCAGGCTTCCCGCGAACACCTCTTCGACCCCGAGATACCCTTCGGCCGTCGCCATTTGTTCGGAGTTTAAATCGAGCGCCTCCTCATCGGTGATTAGCCTGCTCAACGACTTCCGCATGCGCAGCACGGATTTGTATGCACGCACCCGGTTGCGGCTCGAACTGACGGGGTGCGCGCGCACCAGCGCCAGCGTGCCCTCTAAGTTCTCGTATTGAAAGCGCATTCCCTTGATGGCGCAGCGAACCCAGTAGTCCCAGTCTTCGACCGGCGGGAGCGACTCGGCGAACGGCTCGACCGCATTAATGACCCGGCGCCTGACCAGCGGGGCGTTTATAACCATCAGGTTTCTTCGCACTAGCGTGGAGACGAGCTCTCTGCCCTGGCCTGACAACTTCCGCATCCACGGCTGGTTGTCCTCATCAACCGAGTGCAAGCTCTCGTCGATCCCGGTCTCGGTGAAGTAGCGCACGCCGCCGTAGATGATGTCGACCTCCGGGTGCTCTTCCAGGTAAGCAACTTGTCGCTCAAGCTTACGCGGCTCGATCTTGTCGTCGGCGTCTAGGAACTGAACATACTGCCCGGCGCTGTGGCGGAGTCCGAGGTTCCTGGCCGCGGCTTGAAACTGATTTTGCTGCCGCAGGTACTTGATACGCGGGTCGCTCGCGGCGTAAGCCGCGACGACCTCAGCGGTGTCGTCGGTCGAGCCGTCGTCAACGACCACACATTCCCAGTGGGGATAGGTTTGCGCCTGCAGGCTCTTCAACGTTTGCCCGATGAAGTGTCCGTAGTTGTAGGTCGGAACGATGACGCTGACAAGCGGCGGTAGAGACATCAAGCTAACTCAAATGTATTTTTACTGCGCGCGAACGGAGCTGAAGTGATTAATTCTTTATCAGTTTGCCTGTCAGCCTTCTCAAGTGCCACTCGATTCTGTACAGGCACTCCCTGCTGACGAGGTTGAACTTGCCCGGCGAGACCTTCATTAAAACCCTCTGAACGCAAGTGATGACCCCCGCTCTGTCCCACGCGGACAATGCCTTCATCTGCACTTTAGCCTCAGCGAACTCCTCTTCCTCCAGAAGCGCGCCGATCCAGGCCCGGTATAGGTTTCTCAGCCTCCTCTTTGCTTCATCCTCGCTGAGTCCGCCGTCATGGATGTGGCGTCTTACGACCCTGAGCGTCAGGTCGAGCGTCTGACTATGCTTATGCGTCATTGACTTCGGGTGGCGTCGGTATCTTACTAATTTGTCCTCCATTCCGAAGAACACCGCCCGGCGTTTCGCAAGCTTCACCCACAGGTCATAATCCTCGCACCCGTGGTAGACCGGGGATTCCTCGAACGGCCCCGCCTCGTCGAAAATTTCTCTCCGCATCAGCACCGATAGCACCGGGATGCGGTTGTGAGCCAGCAGGAGGTCAAGCATTTCATCTCCTTCGATCCTTCCAGTGACTATCGGGAACGTCTCCGTTTCACCCGCCACGTCGGCCCCGTGAAATATGAAGCCGTTGCTGAAGATCACGTCAACTTTCGTCTCCCCAAGCGTGCTCACCTGAAGCTCAAGTTTGTCCCTCAGCCACAGGTCGTCGGAATCTAAGAAAGCTATGAGCGGTCCGTTTGAGTTCTCGATGCCTGTATTTCTGGCCTTCCCGAGCCTGCCGTTCTCCTGAAAGAAATACTTGATACGGCTGTCTTCGGTGGTGAACCGCCGCACGACCTCCGCCGTCCCGTCCGTCGAGCCGTCGTCGACCACGATGAGCTCCCAGTTCGAATAGGTCTGATCGAGCGCTGACTGGATCGCGTCCGCGATGTACCTCTCGGCGTTGTAAGCCGGCATGATGACACTCACGAGAGGGTGCATGCTTGTCCTTCCCCAATACTCTAGAACGGTTCGACGGCCTTCTAAACCGCGCCGTTGCGACCGGCGGCTAGTTCATCCGCGTTTCCAAACTGTTCGTCGTGGGTCAGGGCGTTTAAGTCCTCACGCACCATCTCGCGTACTAACGCGGCGAAGGTGTAACGCGGCTCCCAGCCGAGCACGCGCCGCGCCTTCGAGAAGTCGCCGATAAGCAGCTCAACTTCTGCCGGGCGGTGGAAGCGCTCGTCCACGCGCACGAACTCGCGGTAGTCCAACTCAAGCTCGGCGAAGGCACGCTCGCAGAACTCGCGCACGGTGTGCGCCTCGCCTGTGGCGGCCACGAAATCGTCCGGCTCGTTCTGCTGCAACATAAGGTGCATCGCCTGCACGTAGTCCTTCGCGTGTCCCCAGTCGCGCTTGGCCTCCAGGTTGCCCAGCGGCAGCTCCGATGCCAGCCCCAGCTTGATGCGCGCCGCTGTGGACGTGATCTTGCGCGTCACGAACTCGTAACCGCGACGCGGTGACTCGTGGTTGAACAGCATTCCGCTCACGCAGAACATGCCGTAAGCCTCGCGATAGTTGCGCGTGAGGTCGAAGCCGGCGACCTTGCTGATGCCATAAGGGGAGCGTGGGTGAAAGGCGGTCGTCTCGGTTTGCGGGGTGTCGCGTACCTTGCCGAACATCTCGGAGGAGCCGGCGAAGTAGAAGCGGCAGCCGGGCTGCAGCTCGCGCAGCGCGGCGAGCATATAGTGCGTGCCGTTTATATTGGTGTTCATAGTCGAGAATCCGTCAGCAAAAGATTCGGCGACAAAGCTCTGGGCGGCGAGGTGGTAGCACTCGTCAAACTGGTGCTTGCTGAAAACGTGGAAGATGCTTGGGTAGCTTTCGAGGCTGGCTGGGTGCAGTTTGACGCGTTGGAGTACATGCTCGATCCGCGTGAAACGGCGTGTCGGGTCTTCGAGCGCCACGCGGCGTACGAGGCCGTGCACTTCGTAGCCGAGCGCGAGCAGGTGTTCGGCCAGATAACTCCCGTCCTGCCCGGTAATGCCACTAATCAACGCTTTCTTAGCCACAGATTCACCATCTTTAACATTCAGACTCAACATTCATAGAGGAACCCGCCTCCTTGCCCGCGAATCCGTTTTCGGTTCAGTCAGCGACGTCGGATCTGGGCTCACTAGTGAGAGCCTATGAGGCGCTTCAGAAAATTCTCGACGAACGCCTTCCGGCTGAACCGGCTCGCACTCTCTCGCGCCGCCGCTGACATCCGCACGCGCAGTTGGGCGTCATTAATGAGTGCGCCGCTGTATTCCTTCAACTCCTTCAGCGTATCCCATAGAAAGCCATTGACCCCGTGCAGCACGATCTCCCGTTGACCGCCCTTGTTGATAACCACGGGCACACAGCCGGCAGCCATCGCTTCAACCGTGGAGATGCCGAAGTGTTCAGCGTAAACAGGCTGGGCGTCATCGTCGTCGCCGTAGCCGGCAGCGTGCCAAAAAATGCTGGCGCGCTCGTAGAGGCTCTTCAACCTATCACGCTCGACGTTAGCAATGATCTGTACCCTACTGCCCGCGCCCAGGTCCTGCAACTCTGTGAAGTAAAGGTGATGCTCTGGCGAATCGCGAATCCCACCGACGCAGAAGTATTCCCAACCTCGTAAGCCTTCGACCTCCATTTGCCGGAAGGTGGCAAGCATCTCCGGTTGCTTTTTCCCATGCCCCTCGCCTTCCATCGTAAACCGCCCGACGCTGAGCAAAATGCTTTCCTTCTCGGCGCGCCGAAAGCGTGTGTCAACCGGCGGGTAAACGACTTCACACTCGATGCGCCAGTGGCGCCGGGCCCACACTCTGGAGAAGTCAGAAATTGCCGTCTTCACCTGATAGCTGTCCATCCGCTTCTTCCACTCCCAGCTCTGATAAAGGTATCTGGCGGGATGCCGGACAGCCGATTTGATCAAGAACCCGCCACCAAGCTTCACATAGGGTGCGGTTGGGGCCGGGAAGAGTACGATTAGCGCTCCCCTGGCGGCGTGACAAAAGGGAGGGATGTCGTGTACGACAGCTACAAAAACGTCATAGGTCTCGCTGAGGGCGGCCTGCAACCCCCGCGAAGCCTTGTAGTGCCGCCAAGGGTTACGTCTGGAGAGCTGCGGCGGGTTGCGGTTCCGCTCTACGTAGCGCAGGGTGACATTGTTCAAGTCCGTACCAGAACTCTCCGCAAGGTGCTCCGCCGAGAGAGAAGGGATATGATGCCATAAATCGACCCGGTGATTTTTTGCCAACGCTTCGGCAAGCACCGCCACGACGGTCTCGGAGCCGCCGATGCCACTGCCGACAGGTTCAACGTAGATGCCGATATTTAACATCGACCGTAGGATCTCCTTTACGATCGGGTGAGCAGCCTGCGACTCAGAAACGATCGCGTGCAGCAGCGTGGTAAACTTTGGCGGTCTCCTCGGCGCACTTCTCCCAGCTGAACTCCGCCGCTCGCTCCACCCCTTTGCGCCCCAATTCGGATCGTACCTCAACTTCCTCCGTAATCCTTAGCATCGCCTGGCACAATGCCTCCTCGTCAAGCGGATCGACCATCAGACCTGCCTCTCCTACCACTTCCGGCAGCGACGTCGTGTTCGAAGCAATCACAGGTGTACCACACTGCATCGCCTCCAGCGGCGGCAGTCCGAAACCCTCATACAAAGATGGGAAAACGAAGGCCAAGGCGCCGCTGTAGAGCGCAGCTAAGTTCTCATCGGCAACGTAGCCTGTGAAGATCAGGCGCGAGCGATACTTGGACAAGGCTTCAGCGGTTTCGAATATCTCGTCGTACATCCAGCCTTGCTCTTTCGAGCCGGCAAGAACCAGATATGTATCCGGTAGCTGGTGTTCGTCGAGCAGCCGGCAGAAGCAGCGAATAAGGTGGGCCAGGTTCTTGCGCGGCTGCGGGGCTGCCAGGCTGAGAAAGTACTGGCCTTCAGGGATGCCGTAACGAGCGCGAGTCGCCGCGATCGCCGCAGCGTCGGTGACCGGCCGGAGGGACTGAGCGGCAGCCAGCGGGGCAACTAAACAACGATCAGCTGACATACCTGTATAGCCACAAAACTCCTGCCGGGTAAACTCCGAAATGCATACAACCCAGTCGTGAGCCACGTCGATTTCCGCTAACTTGCCTTTAAAAAAAGCAGCGTGATGGCTACTAACGAAATCCGGTCTGGTCGCTGGGATAATATCGTAAATAGTTATTACGCGTGGCAGGTCACCAGTCAATTCCTTCGGCGGCAGATCAATGTGAGGGCAATGAAAAATGTCAAACGCTTTGTAGTCCAGGATGTGCCGGGGCGGGAACACTCGGTAGAGATAAGCCATTCTGTAGAGCGTCGCACGCACGGAGCGAAGGAAAGCTCGGCGGGGTGAGCGAGTGGGCATTCGATCGAGGGCGCCCGAGAGCGTAGCATGAAAGACAAGAGCGTAGAGACGGGTAAGTGCCGGGGTAATCTTGAAAGTGAGTTGAAATGAGCAGGCGAGTGGCGGATTCTGGCGCTCCAGGTAGAGCAAAGCCTTTATGGACGTAGTCAGCGGGTCATCTCCGCAAAGTCCCACTGCTGTCAAATCGATATCATCACGCTCGCACATTTCCCTGACCAGGTGCTCGATGACATTATAGATACCGTGCCGCGGATCGATGTCGGAGAAACGGCTGCCAAGGACAGAAATATCGGCGGCCACTTTGACTCTTTCCATTAACGCTGTTCCCTATGCTGGCTTTTCTACATCCAATAGCTGCGGGGAAAGCGACCCGATGGGGTTGGCAGCTCTGTGACATCTCGGAAGAACCGAAGCATCTTTTTGACTAGCCGTTTAAGAATGTTCATGTTGGGCAGGACACGGAAAAGCATCGAGGTTGCTGATTCAAACGGCTATTATAGCGGCAAATGAAGAATCCTTCAGCGGTGCGAATTTGAAGTGCGCCCCAAACAGAAACTCTTCATCTGAATTTGATTACGAGCCCTCCACCGATAATAGGGGATCCCACAAAAGTATTCAACCTGGTCTTTCACATCTTCAGCCAGGAACTTCTCGATAGCAGGCTTCGCTTCGGTTAGGTGGTCGGCATCGTCTACGAAGACGTAGGAAGGCTTGGCCGTCAATGCCAATTTTAAGTCCGCGTATTCGTTAGCAAAGTCATGCGCAGCATCGACAACTACGAAATCTGCAGAAAAGGGAAGCTTGTCCATGCTTCGCAAATCGATCTTTATCAACTTATAGTTTTTGAAGCCGCGCGCCCTGAATAACTGTTTGGCGACTTCTTGCGGGTGCCAGGGGACTCCATTAACCTGATGCACTAAGCCCCGCAGAACGCCGTCTTCAAATTGATCAAAGCCTATATAATCGGCACCCGGAGCCGCGCTCATATAAGCATCAGCGCTTGAACCGGCCTGCGTGCCTAACTCGATTATCCGTCGCGGAGAGATAGTTTTGGAGACTGCGTAAAAGCACTTGTATTTATGTAAGAAAGCATCTTTCTGCTGAAGGTAGAAGTTTTGATCGTACTGCGTAAAAACACTGTACTTTCGATGTGGCTTCCAAGTGCAATTCTTCAGATTCTCGTCAAACGAGCGCTGAAACGCTAACAGCCCATCATTTGCCCCAAAAGCCCGAGCACCCCATGCGGAAAAGGCAGGAGTGGTATTCCTGCCCTTGAGAAACACTCTTAACGAATTACGAGGATGCCTTAATACCAGACCTATACTTTGAATCAACGCCAAAGTTGTCACTTTGAGGCCATTCCGAATCGAACTCTACCCGCCGGAATCCTCAATATGTATCAAAGGTAAACCAAGGCCCAGGAGCAATTTTTTTTCCTCAAAAGGAGAGAGTTTGATCAACTCGCCGTTTCTTTCAATCAACTCGCCAAATTTGCCGGGCACATAACCCTCTTCGGCGGTGAGTGCCCGAAGGAATTCCGGTTTCTTGTACTTGCGAACAAAAAAAGCGTTTACGCCATTACTGTTACAGCCGATGAACGCATATCCCTTTTTGTCTCCCAGACAACAAAGCGCCTTAAGCGAAGCGCCGAAGTATAACCTCGAGGGATGCGCTTTGGCTCGGTCAAAGCTCTCCTCATAAGGTATGGTCACGGCCATGTCCCTGCCAAATCTGTGGTTATATTCGACTATCACAATCGCAGGGTTTATTACGTTGATGGCATTCCAAATCCAGTAGTCGTTACCGTCAACGTCAATGGAGAGGATGCCGATCTCGCCGGCGATCCCGTTCTCCGTGAGAAAGTCGTTGATATTGTCCCTGGTGATGAATGCTGAAACTGCCTTCAGATCATAAAGCATGTAAGTAGGACTATTTTGTAATTGCCGAATGGCGTCTTCGCTGCTGTCTATGATTAACCCGCTCCAGTTGTTGTTGCTTAACAAGAAACGAGTGTTAGCCTCCAAATTGTAGTTATCACTACCAAATTCGACAAATATCTTTCTTTCTATTTCAATGTGTCTTAGCAAAAACTGGATAATGCCGTCTTCGCCCCATTGAGAAAACGCTCGAAACTCGTTTTCGATCAAACTGTGACTAACACTTTCCTGCAACTGCCGCGATTCGATTCTGCCAAGAGCCTCTTGCGCGAACTCAACACGGCGATCCAGCCTTTCTAGCAATCCGGACAACGAGTCCAGGCGATCATAAACAAAGAGGAGTCGCTTCAACCTTGAAATAAAGGCCTTGATTCTGTGGATCATCACTCAGTTTACGACTTAGACAGTGCTGATGTTGTCCTCTGAATGTTCCAGTTGAGCCTCGGCCTGATAACTCCGGGAAGGACCCTATTAAATGAGCCGTGCCCTTCCATTACCTCGACGTTAAAGCTCAAGCACACTGGCGTGGTCACCAGCGGCTCGTCGCTCGGAGGTCTATCCGAGCCGAAACTAACAATGTATGCCCCCGCATTGAGAGTATAGCCAGGGAACTTGCAGCTGCTTACGTAGTAGCCGGGATCTCTAACTATGGTAGACCAAGCATCGGGATCATTAGATCCGCAGATTGGTGTCCCATCAATTGTCTGTAAGAAAAACCCTACTCTCAAGTTCCTTATCGGCTTTAACACTTCGTATTCAACAACAATAAAGAACTCGCTGCGATGATCCACCTGAGACGCGAACTCACCGCTATCATTTAATACGTAACCCTTGGCAAAGCGAATCTCCGCCGATTGGGGCGCCGTATCAGCGTCCCAAACGATAGCCGCCTCGGATAGATTGTCTTCAGATAAGTAACAGTTAATCGCGGTTTCGACGTCTGAATCAACCTCTATGATACCCTTCTTGATGAGAATCCCTCGTTTACACAGCGCTCTCACGGCAGCCAAATTATGACTCACGAATAACACCGTGCGTCCTTCCACCGCGACCGCGCCCATCTTGCTGAGACACTTCTTCTGGAAGGCAGCATCTCCCACTGCTAATACTTCATCCACAATCAATATTTCCGGTTCCAAATGTGCGGCGACGGCAAATGCAAGCCGCATATACATACCGCTGGAATAACGCTTGACTGGCGTGTCCAAGAATCTCTCGATTTCCGCAAATGCTACAATCTCATCGAACTTGCGCTCAATCTCCGTCCTCTTCATGCCGAGGATCGCGCCATTCAAGTAAATGTTTTCCCTGCCGGTCAATTCGGGATGAAAGCCCGTGCCGACCTCGAGCAGACTAGCGACACGCCCATAGAGTTGCACCCGCCCAGCGGTTGGTTCAGTAATCCGCGAAAGCACCTTCAGCAGGGTCGATTTGCCTGCACCGTTACGGCCAATGATTCCCACAACTTCACCCGGCATGATCTCGAAACTGACCTCTTTGAGCGCCCAGATAGTTTCGCCCAAGCGTCGGTAGCGGCGCAGGCCTTTAACCGGCGCACGCAGGGCTCCGGCGATTGTGTCGCGCAAGGTCCCGTAAGATGCCTGGCGCACGCCGATGCGGTACTTCTTACTTAATCGCTCAACTTTGATAATGGGTTTCATTGCTACACTATGTCGGCGAAAGTCTTTTCCATACGCCGGAAGGCATAGGCTGAATAGACGAGCAGAGCGAGTGTGAAAACAGTTGAAATACCCAGTGCCGGCCAGTTAATTTCTCGCCCCAACAAAGAAGAGCGGAAACCCTCGAGAACGCCTACCAATGGATTGAGGCTGTAGAGCCATTGATACTTTGCGGGTACGATGCTCGATGGATAAACGATGGGCGAAGCAAACATCCAGAGCTGAATCAGCACGGGTAGCATTACACCTATGTCGCGATACTTGACGTTCAAGGCTGAGGTCCACATCCCAAAACCGAAGGCGAGGAGGGCCACCAGCGCGACGAGTAGTGGCACCACCAGAATAGCTCCCGTAACTGACACTCCGTAGTAAATCATCAGCGGGATAAGAACAATAAACGCAACTGCGAGATCTACCAGTCGTCCTCCGATAGCTGAGGCTGGAATAATCATGCGCGGAAAGTAAACTTTGGTAATCAAATTGCCGCTGCCAACAATGCTGCTGCTGCTGCTGGTGACAGCACTCGCGAAAAATGTCCAGGGAAGCAGCGCTGCATAAACGAAAAGCGGATAGGGAAGGTTA
>Ga0136623_10000324_pt1 | contig 13658 bp, 7 predicted proteins | sample AntDrymUQ4492106_2_FD_104656 | JGI IMG/M metagenome (GOLD analysis project Ga0136623, IMG submission 104656) | Polar desert sand microbial communities from Dry Valleys, Antarctica - metaG UQ449 (21.06) | ecosystem: Environmental > Terrestrial > Soil > Desert | place: Antarctica: Dry Valley...
CTCGGCGCCCAGCGTCACAACGTGCTTAAGCTAGTGCTCTCCCAGGGAATGATACTGACGCTCATCGGTGTCGCGCTTGGCGCCGGCGGGGCGATTGCGTTAACGCGGCTAATGAAGAGCCTGTTGTTTGGCGTAAGCGCGACCGACCCCGTGACTTTCATTGCCATACCTTTGTTGCTGACTGCGGTGGCGCTGCTGGCCTCTTACGTGCCGGCGCGACGAGCAACGAAAGTCGATCCGTTGGTGGCCCTGAGGTACGAATAAGAATTTCGAATTGCGGATTGCGATTTCGGATTCAGACGAGAACAGCCCCGAAGGATTTGATATGCAACCACAGCAGCGAATGGCAACTGACACTCAGACACTTTGGGCCATTGACCCAACCCATACCACTGTGGAGTTTGCCGTCAAGAATCTCTTCTTCTTCACCGTGAAGGGAAGCCTAGAGGTTCGCGAGGGGTCGATTGTGCTTGACCCAGCCGACGTCCGCCGCTCGTCGACAACAGTTGTGCTGCAGTCGGCGAGCATCAATACGGGTAACAAGCGACGGGACGCGCACCTGCGTGCCGCGAATTACCTCGATGCGGATCGCTATCCGGAAATTCGTTTTGAGAGCACGAAGGTGGAGCGGGGAACCGACAGAGACACTCTGCGGGTTACGGGGGCGTTGACCATCAAAGATAAGAGCAAGGAAATCGTACTGGACGTCAGCGAGATAGACCGATCTTGCTCGCCGAGCGGAGAGCACGTCGAATACTACAGTGCGCGGACTGATCTTGATCGGCTTGATTTCCGTGTTGACGCCATGCGTCTGTTGATTGGCCGCATGCTGCAAATCACGATCAGTCTCCAGGCGACCAGACTCACTTGAGGCGAAAGCGTCGCGGCGCGTTCGCGAACACTCGGGCAATCTCTTGTTTTGTAACGCAAGCTGGTGGCTTGCGGCGCAAACTAACAGCTTGCGCTACAAGGAGAGTAAGGATGAACACACTATGGCAAGACGTGCGCTACGGCGCCCGCATGTTATTGAAGAACCCCGGGATTACCTTCGTGGTGATTCTGGCGCTCGCCTTGGGCATCGGAGCCAATACGGCGATCTTCAGCGTGGTTAACGCGGTTCTGCTGCGCCCGCTGCCTTATCACGAGTCTGACCGCCTGGTGGCCTTGAATGAGCGGAGCGCAGTACTCGACGGTATGTCGATTTCATACCCAAACTTTACAGATTGGCGAAATCAAAATCATGTGTTCGAAAAGATCGGCGTGTACAACCGCAATAGCTACAACCTGACCGGCGCCGGCGAGGTCGAACGCATTCCCACGGCTCAGGTTTCCGCAGATCTCTTTTCCGCTTTGCGCGTGAATGCCGCTGTCGGACGGGTATTCACCAACGAGGAAGATAAGCCCGGCGGAACGCCGGTCGTCGTCCTGAGCCATGGCTTATGGCAACGGCGATTCGGCGGGCAAATGAGTATTTTGAACCAGGCCCTTACTCTTAATGGAAAAAGTTACACCGTGATTGGCGTGATGCCGCAGGGCTATCTCTATCCGAGCCGCGTCGAAATGTGGGTCCCCGTCGGGCAACTTTCCGGCGACCCAAATTGGCAGCAGCGAGGCAATCATCCTGGTCTCTACTCCGTTGCGCGTTTGAAGCCAGGCGCAACATTGGCGCAAGCGCAGGCGGACATGGACAACATCGCCGCTAACCTGGAGAAGCAATATCCCGACTCGAATGCGGGAAATCGTGTGCGGATACGACCGCTTTTGGAAATCTATGTGAGCGATGCCCGCAGCACTCTTTGGGTGCTATTCGGCGCCGTAGCATTCGTGCTGCTGATTGCCTGCGCCAACATCGCGAACCTTTTATTGGCACGGGCCACTGCGCGTCAGAAAGAGATGGCAATACGCTCGGCGATGGGCGCCGGTCGCTGGCGCATCGCGCGTCAGCTGCTGACTGAGAGTGTACTTCTCGCTCTATTGGGCGGGACTCTGGGATTGGCAATAGCGCGTTGGGCTATCGACTTCATTCTTTATATCAGCCCGGACGCCATCCCGCGCTCAAGGGAGATCGGTCTCGATTGGCGAGTAATGGCTTTTACTATCGGCGTTTCATTTCTGACGGGAATTCTGTTTGGTCTCGTGCCCGCATTGCAGGCAGGCGTGGTGGATGTTCATGAGACCTTAAAGGAGACCGGACGTGGTACGACGCGCCGCCACTGGCTGCGAAGTTCTCTGGTGGTGGTAGAGGTTGCCAGCACGCTGGTGTTGCTCATCGGCGCCGGTTTGATGATACGAAGCTTTTACCGCCTGCAAAACGTGAACCCTGGATTCTCATATGCGCGGCTGGCAAGCTTCACCGTCAGTTTGCCGCAGAAAAAATACGTAACCGAGGAACAGCGCACCGAGTTTTTTAAACGGCTACTGGGAAACCTTCGCGGTTTGCCCGGTGTTGAAAGTGTGGCGGCCGCTTCCGGACTGCCGCTAGGCAACAACGGCTGGCAAACGTCGTTCGTGGTCGATGGCCAACCACTTCCACCGCGCGATCAGACGCCGTTAATGGAAGCCTGCACGGTGACACCAGATTACTTTCGCGCGATGAATATCCCTCTGTTGCGCGGCCGTTATTTTACCGATCAGGACAATCGATCCTTTCTGGCAGGACGCGATTTGAGCAAACTCGACGAGGGCGAAAGACTCGTAGCCGGAGTGAACTCGATCATCATCGACGAAGAGTTTGCCCGCCGGCATTGGCCCAATGAGGACGCAGTCGGTAAAAGGATCAAACTCGGCACAGACGAGAAGTCGTCGGTACTCACCGTGGTGGGAGTCGTGGGCAGGGTCAAAATGGACGGCCCCAGCCAGGATTCAAATCGTGTCCAGGGCTACTTCCCATTTTGGCAACTTCCTGCTACGGGCATGGCCGTCATCATGAAAGCCACCGGTGATCCAGATCAGCTAATAGCTTCCGCGCGCGAGCAGGTAAAGCAAGTCGATCCAGACCAACCAATCTACAACATTCGCACCATGGATGAGATTCGCGCTGAATCCGTGGCGCCGGAGCGTTTGAATCTAACGTTGTTCAGCATTTTTGCAGGCATAGCCCTGCTGCTGGCCGTTGTCGGTATCTACGGCGTGATGTCATACACGGTCACGCAGCGCACTCACGAGATCGGCATTCGCATGGCTATCGGCGCGCAACAAGGAGACGTGTTCAAGATGGTAATAGGGCAGGGGATGATGCTGGCTCTGATCGGTATTGCTATCGGGTTGGTGGGAGCGTTTGCTCTGACGCGCTTAATGGCCACCATGCTTTTTGGTGTTACCGCCACAGATCCGGCAACCTTCGCAGCCATTGCAATTCTGCTAACTGTAGTGGCGCTGATTGCGTGTTACTTACCAGGCAGGCGCGCCACGAAAGTCGATCCGGTGGTATCGCTACGGTACGAATGAAGACATTGCCGATTGCCGATTGCCAATTGCCGATTGGAGTGAATAAGCATCGACGCGGTACTCGGCACTTGAAAATCTCAGATCTGAGCAGGGCGAGGCAAATACCGGAGAGGGGCCTAAGAGATTCATCTGTGGCTTTTTGTTCCTTGCATTGTCGGCAGGTGGAATCGCCGGTTGGCGACACGCGGGCACATCAGCGTCACAGCAACCATCCGCAATTCCGACGCCGCAACCGCGTGCTGACGGGCCGGCAGTGCAGTCAGCGAATCAGAAGATCAATAACCGATTCGTGAAGCAAATATCGGAGCGTATTGCGGGACATGAGAATGAACCAGCAGAGCGAGTCTTCGAAAACGTTCAGTGGCTTAAGAGTGTGCCGGCAGGGCGGCTGCTTCTCATCATAAACCTCGGCTATAGCAGGGCGCTTGGCGTGAATTGCACCCACTGTCATATAGAACAGAACTTCGCAAGCGATGACAAACGTCCGAAACGCGCCGCCCGCGAGATGGCAGCTATGCATCGGATGATCAATGAGCAACTTAGCAAGATGCAGAATCTGGAGCCGAAGCCGAATCGCGCGATCAATTGCTCCACATGTCACCGCGGCGCCATCGATCCCGTGGCTGCAGAGCGATGAAATCGCATCGGGCACTTGAAATCCGAACTCCGCGATCTGAAATCCGAGATTTAAAAAGCTGAGATCGGCATAAGGAATTGGCAATCGGCAATTGGCAATTGGCAATGTGAGTAATTGGCAATGTGATGGAAAGCCTATTCAAAGACATTCGCTACGCCGCCCGCAGCCTCGCCAGGCATCCCGGCTTCACAATTGTAGCTGTGGCCACTCTGGCGCTGGGCATCGGAGTGAATACCGCGCTGTTTACCGTCTTCAATGTTTTAATACTTAAACCGCTTCCGATCGTCAACCCCGACAGTGTTGTGCAAATCACCGGCGTCAATGAAGACGGCGGGACTCTTAATAATTTCTCCTATCTCGAATACCTGGATTACCGCGACCGCAACAAGACGCTTTCCGCGCTCGCTCTGGTGAACAAAGTCGCGATGCCGTTGAGAGAAGCACGTCTCGGGCGTGACGACTTCAGCCCGCTGCGCGATGAATACGTGTATGGCCAAATCGTCACCGCCAACTACTTCTCCATGCTTGGCGCGCAAATGGAACTGGGACGCGGCTTCCTGCCAGAAGAAGAGCGAACGCCGCTAACGCATCCAGTCATCGTGCTCAGTCAGTCTTTCTGGCAGCGACAATTCAAAGGCGATAGTCAGGTCATAGGCAAGACGATCAAACTGCATGGCCAGCCGTTCACAATTGTGGGAGTGACCGCGAGCGAGTTCATCGGCACTACTCCCGATGTGCCTCAGTGCTGGATTCCCGTGATGATGCGTGACGCAGTGATTCCGGCCGGGCGTTGGAACCACAAGCGTTGGCTCACCGAACGCAGATCCAGCTCTTTCAATATGCTGGGCAGATTGAAGCCGGGTGTCACTCAAACGCAGGCACAAGCTGAATTAAACCTGATCAGGCAGCAATTGCTCGCACAACACCCAGACGTGGCACCGACCGGGTCGAGTGTGAGGGTCAAGCGCAACCCGGGTTTCATCGCGCTGGGCACAGAGGAATGGGTGCAACTCATGCCCTTGCCGCTCGCGGTTGGCTTTGTGTTGTTGATTGCCTGCGCCAATGTCGCAAACCTTGTGCTGGCGAGAGCGGCGACGCGCCAAAAGGAGATCGGCGTGCGCCTCGCTCTCGGCGCCAGCCGCTGGCGAGTTGTCCGATTGCTGCTGACTGAGAGTCTGCTGGTTTCTATCGTTGGTGGGCTGCTCGGTTTGGGCGTGGCCACCTGGAGTCTCAGTATTCTGTATCCCTTTATCATGGCGCGCTTGCCGATTCCTGCAGCGCTGAGTGAGTCGATCACGGTAGATCTAAGTCCCGACTATCGCATCTTTGCTTTCACGTTGCTGGTGTCGGTGGTTGCAGGCGTGGTTGCCGGCCTGGCGCCGGCGTTACAGTCGTCAAGACCGGACCTAACCTCATCACTCAAGGAAGAAGGCTCAACTTTCGGCCGCCACCTCAGCCAGTCGCGTCTGCGCAATGGCCTGATTGTGACGCAGATCGCACTGTCGTTGATGCTGTTGATCGGCGCCGCACTGCTGGTTAGAAATGTGCAAAGAGCACGCACCGTGGATACTGGGATGGAGATACAGAATCTCTTTTCAGTAGTTGTCAACCAGGATTCCGAGTCGCCTCACAGTCTCCCAGCGCAAACGGAGCTGCGACGCCAGCTTGCCGAACGTGTGCGTGCTATCCCCGGCGTGATATCTACCAGCCAGGTTTTGCGTCAACCGCTCACGGGCAATCCTGCTTCAACCTCTATCACCATCGACGGACAGCCGGTTACAAATCGGCGGCTACCGCGGGCGGGTTACAACTTCGTCTCCGCGAGCCACTTTGAAACTCTGGGCATTCCCATCATGAGCGGCCGCGGCTTCACGGAGGCAGAAGCAAATTCGAGCGCGCCCGTGGTGGTGATCAGCGAAGCAACCGCGCGCAAGTTCTGGCCCAACTTCAAAGATCCCCGCCAGGTAATCGGTCATCGCATCAGCATCGCCGCTGCCTCCCTAAAGCCGGATACCGAGAACAACTTAACCACCAACTTTCCATCGTACGAGATAGTCGGCATCGCTCGCGACACACGCAGTGGTTGGGTGTGGGAGAAAGACGAGACGTACCTTTACGTGCCGGTCACCCCAGGCAACGATTCAGCGGAATACCTTCTGGTCAGGACGAAGGGCGATCCGGCGCCGGTGATGGCGGCAGTACGTAGTCAAGCAGCAGGGCTGGATCCGCATCTGCGCGTGTTCATGGAGCGCATTTCGGAAAATCTGGACCTGCAAATGACTCCGTTCCGCGCGCTGGCAATGGTCGCTGTCGTCCTGGGTGTGATGTCGTTGCTGCTTGCCTCGGTCGGGCTCTATGGCGTGATGTCGTTCGTGATTACCAGACGGACTCGGGAGATAGGAATTCGAGTGGCCCTCGGAGCGCAGCCGCGCGATGTCGTGCGACTGATGCTCAATCACGGATTGCGTTTGATCGTAGTCGGCATCGTCATCGGCTTGGCCGGCGGCGTCTTGATCTCGAGGTTACTGGCTGCGGTCTTAGTTGATCTCAGTCCGCTGGATCCGATTGCGTTTGGCAGTGTCTCGGTGTTTCTAGCGGTCGTTGGGCTGTTGTCGTGCTGGCTGCCGGCACGCCGAGCGACGAAAGTCGATGCGTTGGTGGCACTGCGTTACGAATGAGGTGCATTGCCGAATGCCGATTGCCAATTGCCGATTGGAATGGAGTTGGAAATAGCCGCGTTTAGGTCGGCAGTTGATTGGGGGGCTAACAAGTAATCAGCAGGCCACGCCGGATCGGTAATCGCAAATCGGTAATCGCAAATCGGCAATCGGCAATCGGCAATGTGAATAGGTTGGCAATCGGAAATCGGAGATGTTGTCATGGAAACACTGCTAAAAGACATTCGCTACGGACTCCGCAGTTTGTTAAAGCATCCTGCTTTCACGGCGATCGTAATCGTTACTCTGGCCCTCGGTATTGGCGCCACCACCGCAATATTCAGTGTGGTCAATACAGTGTTGCTGCGCCGTCTGCCGTATCCGCAGGCCGAGCGCATCGTTGCCATTCAGGAACTAAACGAAGCCGGAAAGCGCGTGCAGGTTACCAGCGCGAACTTTCTCGACTGGCGCGCCCAGAACACTGTATTTGAGCATCTCGCCGCAATCTTTACTCGCAACTCAAACCTCGCTCTCGCTGATCAGGCGGAACGCATCGAGCTCGCAGTAACTTCAGCCAATTTCTTTTCTGTGTTCGGCACCAAGCCCCAAATGGGCCGCTTCTTTCTCCCTTCTGATGAGGTCGCTGGTCACGCACCCATCGTCGTCATTAGCCACAGTCTGTGGCAAAGACGCTTTTCCGGCGCCGCGGAGATCGTCGGCAAGCCAATCACGCTCGACGGCAAGAGTTACACCGTCGTGGGCGTTGCCCCCGCAGGTTTTCAGTATCCCGACAAGACAGAGGCATGGCTGCCACCGCTCAGACTCGCGCCCGAGTTGAATGACCGAATGGATGTGACACAAGTGCGCGGGCTGGGCTTCTTAAGTGCGGTGGCGCTGCTAGAACCCGGCGTGTCTATTACTCAGGCAGTGAACGAAATGGAAACGATCACGGCCCGCCTCCGTCAGCAATATCCCGCTACCAACAACCGGCGATTTAATCGCGTAGTTTCGTTGCATAACCACCTGGTGGGAGAGACGGGGTCGATGTTGATGCTCTTGTTCGGCGCCGTGAGCTTTGTATTGCTGATTGCATGCGCAAACGTAGCGAACTTGCTGCTGGCAAATGCTGCTTCGCGGCAGAAAGAGATGGCCATACGCGCTGCGCTGGGCGCTTCGCGATGGCGGGTGATGCGGCAGCTGCTGACGGAAAGCACGATGCTGGCGCTCGCGGGCGGCGCAATTGGATTGTTCTTGGCAATGTGGGGCGTCGACTTGATGACGAAACTGCTACCGCAAGATTTTCCGCGGTTGTCTGAGATCAATCTGGATTGGCGTGTGCTCGCATTCACGCTGGCCACGTCCGTGTTGACCGGAATCCTTTTCGGTCTCGCTCCAGCGTTCCAAATCTCAAAGACCCGGGTTCAGGAATCACTCAAAGAGAGTGGCCGTGGCTCATCGGGCAGTTCCCGACACAGCCGTTTGCGCAGTCTCTTGATAGTAGTTGAGGTCGCATTGTCAGTGGTATTGCTGGTCGGCGCCGGCTTGTTGTTTCGCAGTTTCATCCAATTGCAATCGGTCAATACCGGGTTTACTCCGCAGCAGGTGCTAACCCTGGGGCTGTCGCCGTCGGGGGCGAACTATACCCGCGACTCCGACTACACATCTTTCTACAGCCAGGTAATGGAACGCATCAGCGCCATGCCCGGTGTCCAGGCTGTGGGATCCATCAATACTTTGCCCCTCAGCAAGGGGCCCACCGCCGGGTACAGAATCGAAGGCCGCCCGCCGGTCACCACGGACAAATGGCCCGGAGCAAATTATCGCAGCGTTAGTCCTGGCTACTTTCGTGCGATGAATATTCCCGTGATGCAGGGTCGCGCCTTCACGGAGCGTGACAAAGACACCGCTCCGCTCGCGATGATTATCAATCAAGCGCTCGCCCGTCGCGACTTTCCCAACGAAAACCCGATTGGCAAGAGAATCAACCTGGGTCCGACTGACGCTAGCGGACAACCCATCTGGTTTGAGATTGTGGGCGTCGCGGCGAACGTCAGAAGCCTTGAGTTGGGCGAGGAACCGGTGCCTGAGTTTTACCTCTCGTCGAAGCAGAACCAATTTGAAGATATGTCTGTTGTGATCCGGACGGCCGTTGAACCGGCTGATCTGATCTCCGAGGTCCGCCGTGCCGTAGCGGAAGTAGACAAGTCAGCACCCGTGTCGGACATCAAGACCATGGAACACATTGTGAGCGACGCGGTCACTCAGCCTCGCTTCAATCTGTTCCTCCTTGGCCTCTTCGGTGGCATCGCGCTGCTGCTGTCAGCCGCCGGGATCTATGGCGTCACCGCTTACAGCGTGACCCAGCGCACTCATGAATTTGGCATCCGCATGGCGCTCGGCGCACAGGTCGGCGATGTGTTGAAGATGATCCTCGGGCAGGGAATGCTGCTGATTTCTGCCGGCATCGTTATTGGAGTGCTGGCGTCGTTTGCCCTGACACGGTTGCTGAAGAGCTTACTTTTCGGCGTGAGCGTGACTGATCCGTTGACGTTCATCGCGATCACCCTGCTGCTAATGCTGGTTGCCTTGCTGGCTTGCTACATACCGGCAAGGCGCGCGACGAAGGTCGACCCATTAGTGGCGCTGCGGTACGAGTGAGAAACATTGCCAATTGCCAATTGCCGATTGCCGATTGGAGTGACTGCGGCCGAACCGCCTTAGATTGGCAATTGAAGGCAGTCAACGATAAGCAAAAGTGGGGTTCGGCGATCGGCAATTGGCAATTGGCAATCGGAATAATTCGCAATGTGAATAGGCGGCATCGGCAATAGGACACAACCATGGACACTCTCTACAAAGACATTCGCTACGCAATCCGCAGTCTCGCAAAGCGTCCAGGCTTCGCGGTGATTGCCGTGATCACCCTCGCACTCGGCATCGGCGCCAATACTGCCATATTTAGTTTGGTAAACACGGTCCTGCTGCGACCTCTCCCCGTGCCTCAGCCTGAGCAGATCGTCTCCGTGGCTTTGCGAGGAAAGTCAGACTCGATCCTGGCGTTCTCTTATCCCAACTACAAAGACTTTCGCGATCGCAATCAAGTCTTGTCGGGTTTGCTTGCCTACCGGTTTGTGCCGATGAGCTTGAGTCGCGACGGCGCGAATGAGCGCATCTGGGGCTACGAAGTTTCGGGTAACTACTTCGACATGCTCGGCGTTCAGGCCATTAAGGGTCGAACTTTTCTGCCGGAAGAAGACCGCACGCGCCTTTCGCATCCGGTAGTAGTGGTCAGTCACGGCGCGTGGCAACGGCGCTTTGCCGGCGATCCGGATCTGGTTGGCAAAGAGATCAGGCTCAACAATCACCCTTTCAAAATCATCGGTATTGCGCCCGAAGGATTCAATGGAACGGAGGTGGTTTATACGCCTGAGATTTGGGTGCCGATCAGCATGTTCGAATGGATCGAGCCGGGCGCCGGTTGGATTGACAACCGGAACGCCGGGAACCTCTTTGCGATCGGACGACTCAAGTCAGGTGTCGGCGTCGACGAGGCTGACGCGTCCTTAAACTTGCTCGCGCAACAACTTGCCAAAGAGTATCCCGATACCAATGAAGGCCAGATGGTCCAACTCACCCCGCCGGGCTTCATCATTCCTGATCTGCGCGGTTCCGTAGTTAGTTTCACCTGGATCTTGATGGCTGCTGTGGGTCTCGTGCTTTTGATCACCTGCATCAATCTCGCCGGTCTGCTCCTGGCGAGAGCCTCAGACCGTCGCAAAGAGATCGCCATCCGTTTAGCCTTGGGTGCGGGGCGGCGCCGGCTGATTCGCCAGTTGTTGACGGAAAGCATTTTGCTGTCGCTGGTTGGCGGGGTGGCTGGTTTTTGGTTGTCTCTTTGGATAATCAACCTCTTACTCGCTTTCAGACCCCCAATCGATTTCCCGCTCACTCTCGACGTGAGTGTCGACTGGCGCGTGATGCTCTTTTCACTCGGAATATCTCTGGTCGCCGGGGCAGTGTTTGGTCTGGCGCCCGCGCTACAGTCAACGCGACCAGTGCTCACCTCCGCTTTGAAAGACACGACCGCGCAGGCCGGCTATTCCAGCTCTCGCTTGCGTAGCGGACTGGTAGTCGCGCAACTCGCCTTGTCGTTGATGATCTTGATTGGCGCGGGATTGATGGTGCGCGCACTCCAACAACTACGAACTATGAGTCCAGGATTCGACCCGTCGAATGCCCTGACGGTGTCGTTCGACCTGGGACTGCAAGGCTACGATGAAGTTAAGGGCCAGCAGTTCTATCGCCAGGTCGTCGACCGCGTCGAGTCGCTGCCCGGAGTGAGTTCCGCTGCGCTGACTACCAACATTCCGCTCGGTCTTAATTACTCAAGCAATAACGTCTACGTGGAAGGGCAACCGCTTGAGCGTGGCACTAATCTACCCGTGGCCATGGTGGCCTCAGTTGGACCCCGGTATTTCGAGACCATGAGTACAGCGCTGTTGCATGGGCGCGAGTTTACTGATCAGGACCTGGAAACAACCGAGAAAGTTGCGATTGTAAATGAGACGTTTGTTCGTCGTCTCATTCCTGAAGGGCACACGGTTGAAACGGCCGTCGGGCGGCGCTTCAGTTTCAATAACAGCCAGGGGCCTTTCGTGCGGATAGTAGGCGTCGCAAGAGACGGCAAGTACTTCAACATTTCAGAAGAGCCGAGATCCTTTATTTGGAGCCCGCTCAGTCAGAGCTACAACAATAGCGCCAGCCTGGTGGTGCGCACTACGGGCGACTCGCAAGCTGCACTTGCCGCTGTACGAAACGCTGTGCGTGCGCTTGATCTCAATCTGCCACTCTACGACGTGAAGACGCTAACCGAGCATATGCGCCTGGCGCTTTTTCCGGGGCGGGTTGCCGCAACCGTGTTAGGGGCATTTGGTCTGGTGGCGCTAATCCTCTCCGCGATCGGGATTTATGGGGTTACTTCCTACGCCGTAGCGCAGCGCACGCGCGAAATAGGGATTCGCATGGCACTGGGTGCGAGGTTACGTGATGTGCTCATGCTTGTAGTTGGTAACGGCGTAAAACTGATGGCCATCGGAGTTGGGATCGGACTAGCCGGCGCATTTCTTCTGACACGGGCGCTAACAAGTCTGCTGAACGGCATCAGTCCCACCGATCCTGTGACCTTCATTTTCGTTTCCGTGTTATTGGTCACGGTGGCATTGCTTGCGACTTATATTCCCGCGCGGCGTGCAACCAAAGTCGATCCTTTGGTGGCGCTGCGGTACGAGTGAAAGAATGTCGGATTTCGGATTGCGGATTTCGAAGTTTGCTCTTGCACGGGTGAAGTCGACTTGGGTTCCTTGACCTTCGCTATCAAATTCGACGGTTGAAACGAGAAATTCGCAATCCGCAATCCGCAATCCGAAATTCGAACTGTTATCCGCCGCCGGAATTTATGGCGTCACTGCTTACTCGGTCACCCAGCGCACGCATGAGTTTGGAATTCGTATGGCGCTCGGCGCCCAGGTCGGACATGTTCTGAGAATGATCCTTGGGTAGGGAATGCGGCTGATTGGTGTCGGCATTGTGATTGGCCTGTTGTCCTCATTCGCTTTGACGCGGTTGCTGAAGAGCCTGCTCTTTGGCGTAAGCGTCACTGATCCGCTGACCTTTATCGCGATTACGTTGTTGCTGACATTTGTGGCGTTGCTGGCTTGCTACATTCCGGCACGACGCGCGAGGAAAGTCGATCCTTTGATAGCGCTACGGTACGAATGATTCTGATTTTTAATTTGCGACTTTTGATTTTGCGATTGGGATTGGTGTTGGGGATTGGAAATTTGGTGGTGTAGGGGTTTTCAATCGATTTTCAAATTTCAGATCTGAGATCTCAGATCTGAAATCTCAGATTGAAACTTATCGGAACTCGTAACGGAGAACTCTGTACTGAAACTCGGAACCAGGACCTCAACAGTCGAGAACTCAGAAATCGGCAATAGCAACGGAAATTGGAAGAATCGAAAATCAAAAATCACAAATCAAAAAGTTCCTTGGGGGCATGACATGATCAAAGACTTAAGTTTCGCTCTGCGAATGCTGCGGAAGAGTCCAGGTTTTACAGCGGTCGCCGTGCTCTCGCTGGCACTGGGCATCGGCGCGAACACGGCGATTTTTCATTTGCTCGACGCGGTTCGCTTGAAGTCGCTGCCGGTGAAAGCCCCGCAGGAATTGACCGAGGTACGCATTGGAGATCTGACTGGAGCGCGAGGAAGCTTCAGCACTCGCTACGCCAGCGTTACCAATCCGATTTGGGAGCAGTTGAGAGATCGGCAACAAGCGTTTTCCGGCCTGGCCGCGTGGGGTACAGACACCTTCAATCTCGCGCAGGGCGGCGAAACACGCCCGGCCAAAGCGCTCTGGGTGAGCGGCGATTTTTTCAGTGTGTTGGGAGTGCCACCCGTGCTCGGTCGGGTCTTCGCACCGAGCGACGACCAGCGAGGTTGCAACACGCCTGGGATGGTGATCAGCCACGCATTTTGGCAAAAGGAATACGGCGGCGCCGCGGGCGTGCTTGGCCGCAAAATTACCCTAGCCAACCAGCCGTTCGAAGTCATCGGTGTCACACCCGCGAGTTTCTTCGGTCTCGAAGTTGGGCGATCGTTTGACCTGGCACTACCCATCTGCGCCGATGCGATCGTCAGCGGTAGTAACAACAGCCTCGATAACGGCACCAGCTGGTGGCTAATGGTTACCGGCCGACTGAAAACGGGTTGGTCCCTGCAACAGGCCACGAGCAACTTACAAGCGATTTCGCCCGGTCTGTTTGAGTCGTCGCTACCGGCGAATTATCCAACCACCAACGTCAAAGACTATCTGGGGTTCAAGCTGGAAGCTGTTCCAGCTGCCTCTGGTTACTC
>Ga0136623_10000325_pt1 | contig 13658 bp, 14 predicted proteins | sample AntDrymUQ4492106_2_FD_104656 | JGI IMG/M metagenome (GOLD analysis project Ga0136623, IMG submission 104656) | Polar desert sand microbial communities from Dry Valleys, Antarctica - metaG UQ449 (21.06) | ecosystem: Environmental > Terrestrial > Soil > Desert | place: Antarctica: Dry Valley...
CACACGTAAGGCCGACGACGACGGCTGAGGCGGCCTCGGCGGAGTACAGGCCGGCGTAGACGAGGCCAACAGCGACGAGCGTCTCGATCGCGAGGCTCGCAGCGGTGGCTATGGCCAGCCGCTCCACCGGGTCGTCGATCTCCAGCAGCTCGGCGAGCGCGAGGCCGGGAACGAAGAGGAAGAAGGCGAGCACGAGCGCGACTCGAAGCGGCGACTGCCAGTCGGCCGCGACCGCCGCGAGCGCGGCGATCGCGGCGATCGCGATCGCCAGCAGCCGTGCTGCGTCGGCCGGGCTCAGCCGCGCGAGACCCTCATCGCGCAGCGCGGGAGGGCCCTCTACGTCGGAGGATCGGGCGGGATCCATCCGCGCATGATAGACGCGCCCGCCCGGGCACTGAACTGGTCAAAGGGCGGGCGAGCGGGGGCGACGCGGGCGCCGACGCTCGCGCACGTGCCACTCCACTGCGCCCGAAAGCATCCCCGTGAGGTAGACGGCGTGGCCCGCCGCGGTTCCCGGCGCGCGGGGCAGCGCGGCGAGTATCACCCTCACGCGCATGTGCACGTCGGCGCGCATGCGACGCAGTGTGTAGCGATCGGAGCGGCTCATGTGCTTGGCGTAGAAAGCGCCCTTGCCGCGGCCGTAGTGCCAGCGCATGCGGATTCGCTGGCGCAGCGTGCGCCACGCTCGATGCAGGACGATCGCTTCGGGCACGTGACGCACCTCGCAGCCGGCGTCGAGCAGGCGCAGGCCCATGTCGTTGTCGTCGGCCGACGCGAAGCGCCCGCCCGCGCCGAGCCGTTCGTCGTAGCCGCCGAGCCCCACCGCACCCACAGGATCGCCAGCCGCGCCGCCAGCACGACGCCGGGGACGCCGAGCGCGTCCGCGCGCCGCAGGCGCCCGCCGGTCAGCCCCATGTAGAGGATCCGCGTCGGGAACGGCAGCGACGCGCGCAAACCGTTGACGAGCGTCGTCTTGCCGGTGCCGTCTGGGCCGAGTACCGCGACGGCGACGCCGCGGGCGTCCCAGACCCGGCGCGCGCCGAGGGTCACGCCGCGTAGCCGCGCCGCGATCGACGGCCGCGTCGAGCCCCTGATCGGCAGGCGCTCGAGGCGCTCCCAGTCGCCGGCGCGCGCGAGCTCGAGCACGCACGCGGGATCCAGGCCGCCTCGCGTGGCGATCGTGGCGAGGGGCGCTGGAGCGGCCGGGTCCCCGAGCGCCGCGAGGCGCCGGATCTCCGGCCGGTGGCGCTCGGCGATTGCGCGCTTGTCGAGCAGGCCGTGCAGGAGCACGATCCACAGCAGCCAGTCGTCGGCGGGAGGCGGCAGGGGGTCGCGCTGCAGGGTCGCGAGGACTGCACGCGCCGGCACTTCGGCTCTACCGAGCCGGAGGGCCGGCTGGACGTGCAGCCACTGAAAGCGGTCCGAAGCGGCGTCGTAGTCGGCGGCGTGCAGCTCGTCCGGGCGGCCGATCGGCATCCCGACGAAGCCGTGCTCGTGCAGCACGCCTTGAGCGGCCGCGAGATCCTGCGGGCCCACGAGCACGTCGATGTCGCCGCGCGCACGCCCCAGCGCCGCGGGCGGGCGCAGCAACGACCAGCGCATTTCCGCCGCGTCGAGCGCCGCGAACAGATCCTGCAGCCGGGCTGGAGGCGCGGCCGCCGTGGCGAGCGCCGGTTCGCTCACCTCGCGGGACCTACCATGAGCGTCGCCGGGCGGCGCAGGCGCTGCTCGACGGACGACCGCTCGTCTTCACAGTTCGATGCTACCCCCCTTTCCGCCACCGCCACCGCCACCGGGGCTCGGACACGATCCGGCGATCAGCATCGTGATCACCAATCGCGACTACGCGGCGTATCTGCCGGCCGCGATCGGCAGCGCGCTCGGGCAGCGCGAAGCACGCGTCGAGGTGCTCGTCGTGGACGACGGGTCGACCGACGACTCGCGCGAGATCATCGCCTCCTACGGCGACGGCGTGCGGACGCTGCTGCTCGACGGCGCCGGCCAGAAGGCGGCGTTCAACGCCGCCCTGGAGGTCGTGACGGGCGACGTCGTGCTGTTTCTGGACGCCGACGACGCGCTGTACCCGGGCACGGCCGCCGCGGTCGCGGCCGCGTTCGCAGATCACCCGGGCGCCGCGCGCGCGGTGTTCCGGCTCGACGTCGTCGACGGCGACGGGCGGTCGTCGGGTGTCTGCGTCCCGCCGGCGGCGACGGCGCTGCCGCACGGCGATGTGCGACAGGAGGTGCTCACGCATCCCGACGACCTGCCGTGGCCGCCGACGTCGGGCAACGCCTTCGCGGCGTGGGCGCTGCGGCGGGTGCTGCCGATGCCCGACGACGGGCATCGCACCGGCGCCGACATGTGGCTGCACCCGCTCATCCCGTTGCTTGGACCGGTCGTGGCGCTCGACGAGCCGGGGGGGCTGTATCGCCTGCACGGCGCCAACGAACACGGCCGGGCGCAGCTCGACGTGGAGCGGTCGCGCGTCATCCTGCGCCGCGCGCGCATCGCGCACGGAGCACTCCACACGCTCGCTCGCGAGCTCGGCCTCGGGCCGGCGACGCCGCGCTCGATCACGATCGCCGTGCACCGGCTGCTGTCGCTGCGGCTCGCCGGAGCGGGTCATCCGGTCGCCGGCGACACGCTGCGCCGGGCCCTCGGCGCGGGCCTGCGCGCCGCTCACGCGCGCCGCGATGTCGGTCGCGCCCGGCGCGCGGCCTACGCGGGCTGGTTTTGCTCGCCGCGATCGCGCCGCCGGCCGCCCTGCGGGTGCTCGCCGACGCCTCGCTGCAGTCGCTGCGGCCGGGTCCGCTGCGCCGGCGATTGCGGCGGACATGAGGCTCCTCGGCGCGCTCCAGCGCCTCGCCAACGGGACCTCCCCGGGAAACGTCCTGCTCGGCGGGATGCTCGCGGCGCTCGTGGTGCGGCTCGTCCTGTCGCTCGCGCGCTCCGGGCCGGTGATCCAGGCTGACGAGGCCGGCTATCTCATGCACGCGCGCGTCCTCGCGGGCGGCATGCCCGCGGAGATGGGCTTCTCTCCGTTCTACCGCGGCGGCTACTCGCTGCTGCTCGCGCCCGTCCCGTCGCTCGGCGGCGATCCCGTATCGCGCATCACACGCCGCAGCGCCCAGGTCGCGAACGCGTCACCTACTGCCTCCGGCGCCGCGTGAAGGCCGCTTTCTGACCCTGTCCGTCGAGCAGTAGCGCGCGGACACGGGCGCCGTGGGCGGCGATGATCGCCCGCGACCCGTCGGTCGAGCCGTTGTCGACGACGATCACCTCGCTCGCCGCCCGCGCTGGTCGAGCGCGCTGTGGGCCCGCCCGCGACCCGACCTCGTGCTACTGCTCGATGCCGCTGGCACGACGATGCATGCTCGCAGCGGCGAGTACGACCCGCACAGCGGTTAGAAGAGCTGGCGCACGGCCTACCGGCGCCTGCGTGGGCGCGTGAGGGGTCTGGAGATGCTTGACGCCGAGCGCCCTGCCGACGCCGTACGGCGCGAGGCGCTGGCGCAGAGGGGCACCGTCGCGGCCATCGGAGAGACGTCATCGGGGTCAGGGATCAAGAGAGCCCTTCCCCGGGCGAACGGCGTGGCGCCCGCAGCCCGTAGAGCAATCCTGGTGCGACCGCGCTGAGGGCGCGGGAGTATTCAGCCGCCTGACGGCGGTCGCGGCGTAGCACGGCACTTGCGAGTCGGTGCCCCCGGGACGGCACGTACGCCGCGAGCATCCGTAGTGCGTACGGATCCCCGCAACGCAGCCATGAGCCGCAGAGCGCGCCGATGCCGTACCCGTACGACCATCTGGCGTCCAGACGCCGGCTCCAACTCTGCCAGTCGTGAGCCACGATCGCCGCTGGGTCGTAGCGAACGATGCCACCGGCCCGCAGAATCCGATAGATCAGGTCCGAGTCCTCTGCGGCACGTCCGGGAGACCCTACGCCGAGCCGCTGGTCCCAGCCGCCGAGGCGACGCAGGAGGGCCAGCGGAGCAGCGAAGTTCGCGCCGCTCCCGGCGCGCCAGGGCAGCATCCGGCCGACGTGATCGCGGAGGGTCGTCGAGGTGCGCAGCGATACGGGATGCATTCCCGGCGGCCTGTTGCCGAGTGACACGATCGATCCGGTCACCGCGGCCGGTCGCGGTTCGCGGGCGAAGGCGTCATCGAGCGCCTCGACCCAGCCCTGCTGCGGCACGCAGTCGTCGTCCGTCACCGCCAGCAGAGGGGTTGTCGCGGTGACGAGTGCAAGGTTGCGCGAGGCCGACAGGCCGAGTCGCTGCTGTTCGAGGTAGCGGACGCAAAGGCCGGACACCGTCAGCGCTGCGTGACGCGCCTCGGGGGTCGGGGACTGGTCGACGACGATGACCTCTGGCGGGAGCAGCGTGCCGGCCGCGAGCGCGGTCAGGCAACGGGCAAGCGCGTGCGGGCGTCCGCAAGTCGCGACTGCGACGGTGATGTCCGTGGCAGGTGCGTTCACGGCGGCGCCGACGAGCGCCAGCGCGCGGCGTAGCAGCGCCAGATCAAGGCTTTGGCGTCTCGAAGCACGGCGTCGGCCGACCGCTCGGCGTCGAGCACCTCCACGCGTCGCGAGCCGCGCAACCGACCGTAGGCCACACGCCAGGACTCGAGGATCTCCGGGTCGTAGCCGCCCTTGCGACGGTGCATCGACGCACCCGAGGCATCGAGTAGGAGGATGAGATCGGGACGCGGGCACGCGGCTGCCTGGAGACGCCGCGAGCCTCGGCCCAGCGGTCCCTGTCTCACGCCTGAGGGCACGGTGCCATCGAGGACGTAGCGATCGAAGAGCACGATCCGGCCGCGGAGCCGATGGTTGAGCCCCCTTGCGTAGCGGGTCCACACGATCACCAGTCGGGCCAAGAACACGACTCCCGGAAGCCTCAGCGCGTCGGCACTGCGGAGACGGCCTCCGGTCAGCCCCATGTAGAGGACGACGACGGGGAACGGCAGGGCGCCCTCTAACCCGTGGACGAGCGTCGTCTTTCCGGCACCGTCGGGACCGATGACGGCCACACCGACACCGCGACGACTCCACGCCAGGCGCACCCGCTCGCGCGCAGCCGCGAGACGTCCGCGCGACCCCCTGCCGGGCGGGCTCTCCCTGGGGGTGATGCGGAGTCGCTCCAGCTCTTCCCAGGCGCCGGCGACCAGCAGCGGGACGACGACTTCCGCGCGCAGCCCGCGGGCGGCCGCGATGCTCGCGAGCGCGCATTCACCGGCGTCCCGAGCGGCCGACTGCGCGAGGCGCGTGAGCCGGGGCCGGTGACGCTCAGCGATCGACCCCTTGTCGATCAGCCCGTGCAAGAGCAGCGTCCACATCATCCATGGGTCGGACAGGCGCGGCAGAGGATCGGTGACCACTGCCTCAAACAGTGTCGGCCCAGGGACGGTTTCCCCTCCCAGCCGCAACTCGGTCTGCACATGCAGCCAGAGGAAGCGGTCGGACGCAGGGTCGTAGTCGACGGCGTGCAGATCTCGCGGTGAGGGCACACGTGCGAAACCTTGCTTCATGGCGATGTCGCTCGCGCGCTCGAGGTCACAGACGTTCACCAGCAGATCGACGTCTCCCTCCCGCTCTGCGAGCGCCTCCGGCGGTCGCAACAGCGCCCAGTCCATTCGTTCCCGGTCGAAGGCACAGAACAGGTCGGCTAGTCGCGAGGGCGGCACGGGATCCACAGGTGGGCCGGACGACGAGAACAAGTCGGGCCCCGGCGTAATATCCGCGTCTTCGTCGCCCGCACGGCCATCCCCGCGTGGAAGTTCGTCCTGACGCACCATTTCTGATGCTACCCCCCTTCCCGCCCTCTTCGCCGTTGTCCGCTCCAGTCCGGCTCAGCGTCGTCATCACGAATCACAACTACGCCGCGTACTTGCCGGCCGCACTAGCCGGCGTGCTCGCACAGGCCGACGCCGGTGAGCGGGTCATCGTCGTCGACAGCGCTCGACGGACGACTCGCGCTCCGTGCTCGCCTGTTACGGCGCCCGGATTCAGGTCATACACCAGGAAAATAGGGGCCAAGGAGCCGCCTTCGACACCGGCTTCGAACCGGCGGACGGCGACGCCGCGCTCTCCTTGGACGCCGACGACGAACTGCGGCCGGGCACCACGGGAGCCGTGCAGGCGGCGAACGTTTGATCTACCGTTCGCTCATCGCGTCGATGCGCGCACCGCCCTGCGTGAGGAGCGGCGCATCCTCGCACTGGCGGACGGGGAGGTCGTCTTCACCCCGCGCGACCGGGCTCTGCCAGCGCGACACACCCGTCTCGGCACGGAGATTGCGACTATTCCCCTCGGTTGGAATGTGCCAGAGACGGCGTGCGATCCGGCGGGAGCGCACCCGCCGACCCTCCTTTGCGTTGCGAACTTCACCCACCCGCCGGACGTTGAGGCCGCGCTGAGACTGGAGCGTAGGATCTTTCCCGCCGTACAAGACGCGCACCCCGCGGTCGGGCTCGGGATCGTCGGAGCCGCGCCCCCTGGCGAACTGCTGAGTCTTGAGGAGACACGTCGCCAGACGGCCGAGCGCGCCCGAGCCTGGGCGCTGCGGGATCTGAGCTTCTCCAGCATGGCCGACCGCTACGAGGGGCTGTACGCAAGGTTGGAGCATCGTCGCGGAGCACAGGGCCGATGAGCGAGATCGATCCTCACGACATCATGCGAGAGCTGGGCTTCGCCGGTTCCTACTCCGCATTCGTGTTGACCGAGCATCGTGGTAAAGGCGTGTGGCGGATGGAGGGTGAGAGCGGAAGCTTCGCGCTTCGGATCTTGCGGCCTGACGAGCATGAAACCGCCGCCGCCGAGCAGCGCGCCATGGATTTCGCGCGGGCCGCCGGCACTCCTACTCCTCGGGTGCTGGCCACGGGTACGTGGCGCAGGCGCCCAGTGATGCTTCTGTCATGGTGCCGGGGTCAGACCTTGCGCGAGGCAATTCGCCGGCAACCTTGGACGGCCTTCCAACTTGGGATGGCCTGCGGTCGTGAGCAGGCGCGCATGCACCGGAATTCTGCGCCACCGGCACTTGCTTCGGCAGGTTGGATCACGCGGCTTGGACCTGTCGACCCTGAGCTCTCTCGACTATTGCAGTGCGTCGAGGCTGCACGTCCCAGGCTCCTTCATCTCGATTGCCATATGGACAATATCCTCATCGCCCGAGGTCAGGTCAGCGGCATCATCGATTGGACCAACGCCTGTGGGGGGGACCCTCGAGCGGATGTCGCTTGGACTTGGTCGCTACTCACCAGTCGATTCGGCGGGGGAGTACGTGCGCGAGCCATGGCGTTCTTGGGCAGCTTCGTAGCCGCCGGTTGGCACCGGGGCTATAAACAGGTCGCCGGAAGTCAACGCGACATGCTCCTCTTCCAAATCTGGGCTCTGACGGGCCTTCTGCATACTGCCCGGGCGGGACGCGAACGTTATGGAACCAGGTCCGATGACACGATGGTCGCCAGACGGCTTGCGAATATGCGAGAACAGGCGGGACTCTCTCCATCCCCGCCACTTTGATGCTGCGGCGGCTCAGAGCGCGGTTGGCGCGGCGTGGCGGTGCTCGTGTCAGTGCTCGCGGCGTCTAGCGCTCGCGATGACGCCGGCGTGGCTCGTCGGATGGCATACACGCTGTGGTTCGTGCTGGCGGATCTCGTTGCGCCGGGCGCGCTACGCCTGCTCGCCGACGTGTCGCTGCAGGCGCTGAGACCGAGTGCCCTGCGACGGCGGCTCAAGCAGCTCGATCGCCGACCGCGAACCGGGCGCGCGACGATCATCTGGCGCGACCCCGGCCGCGACCAGGCGCTCCGGCGAATCACCCCGCGATGACCGAGCGACGCTCAGCGGCGATGCCCGCGCCTGAAATTCTCGGCTTCGCGGTCGCCGTCGTGAGCTTCCAGACGCGCGACCTGCTCGAGCGCTGCCTGCTCAGCGTGCGGACCGCGCAGCCACTGGAGACCGTCGTCGCCGACAACGGCTCCACCGACGGCAGCATCGAGCTCGTGCGCGCGAAGTTTGCGGAGATGCGCCTGATCGTCGACGAGCGCAATCGCGGGTACGGCGCGGCCGCCAACCTCGCGATCGCGAGCTGCGCCGCGCCGGCGATCCTGCTGCTCAACAGCGACACCGAGATCGAGCCCGGAGCCGTGCCGGCGCTCGGGCGCTACCTCGCCGAACACCCGGCCGCCGCGATCGTCGGCCCGCGGATCGTCAACCCCGACGGCAGCCTACAGCCCTCGACGCTCGCCAACCCGTCGGCGGCCGACATGCTGATGGGCGACACCGGCCTGCACCTGCTGGTGCGCCGGCTGCCCGCGGTCCGCGAGCGCTTTCTGCGCACGTGGGCGCACGACCGCGCGCGCGCTGTGCCGTGGGTGACCGGCGCGGCGCTGGCGATCCGGCGCGACGCTTTCGAGGCGGTAGGCGGCTTCGACGAGCGCTACTTCATGTACTACGAGGAGGCGGACCTCTGCCGGCGCCTGGCGCACGCCGGATATGAGACGCACTTCGCGCCCGTCACGACCGTCGTCCACGCCCGGTCGGCGAGCACGCACCAGCAACCCGTCGCGATGCGCCGCGAGTGGCTCGTGAGCTACCGCCGCTACCTCGCGACGCACGGTACGCGGCGCTCCGGCCGCGCGCAGCTCGGGCTGCTGCGCGCGTTCGCGCTCGCGCGCACGCAGCGCGATCGCGTCCGGCTGCACCTCGAGCGCGGTCCCGAGCGCCGGCGGCAGCTGAGCATCGCCGTCGAAGGCTGGAGCGCGCTGCTGCGCGAGCGCGAGCTGTGGAAGCTGTGAGACGCAGGATCCTGCTCGTCGCGCCGTTCGCGCCCGCCGCCGCGGGGCGCCACGGCGGCGCGCGCGCGCTGCACGGCCTGATCGGCGAGCTCGCACGCCGCCACGACGTCGTCCTGCTGCACCTCGACGTGGGCGAGCTCGATCCCGCGCTCGCCGAGCGCTGCGCGGCCGTCCATGTCGTGCGGGTCGCCGACCCGGGGCGCTGGGGTGTGCGCGCACGCGGCGCGGTGGCCTTCGCACGCGGGGTGTCGCTGAAGGCCGCCGCGTCGGCCGTGCCGCTGCTGCGACGGCGCGTGAGCGAGCTGACGCGGACCGTCTCGCCCGGCGTCGTGCAGGTCGAGTTCGGCTATCTCGGCGACGCGCTCGGCGGTGTGCGCGGGCCGCTGCGCGTCGTGACGTTGCACGACCCGGCCGCGACGCTCGGCGAGAGCCTCGCGCTGCGTGACGACGGTCTGCCGTTCGTGCACCACGCCGACGCGCGCGTCGCGCTGCGCGAGGAGCGGCGCGTGCTCGCGCGGGCCGACGCCGCGGTCGTCTTCTCCGAGCGCGACCGCGAGGTGGTCGCGCGCACCGCGCCCGCGGGCGCCGAGCTCGTGACGATCCCGCTCGGCTGGGACGTGCCCGCCGCCGCATCCGATCCCGCCGGACACGACCCGCCGACGCTGCTGTTCGTCGGCAACTTTGTGCACCCGCCGAACGTCGACGCGGCGCTGACGCTCGCAACGCGGATCCTGCCGCTCGTCCGTGCCGAGCATCCGGACATCCGTCTAGAGGTCGTCGGCGCCAACCCGCCACCGGTGCTGCGGGCGCTGGCATCGGATCACATCGACGTCACGGGCGAGGTCGAAAGCGTCGCGCCGTATCTGGATCGGGCGGCGCTCGTCGTGGTCCCGATCGCGCTCGGCGGAGGGATGCGCGTCAAGCTGCTCGAGGCGCTCGGCGCCGGCAAGGCGGTCGTCGCCAGCACGCGCGCGGCCGAGGGCATCGCCACCGTCTCCGGGACGCATCTGGTCGTCACGGACGGCGACGCGCTGACAGCGGCGGCCGTGAGCCGGCTGCTGGCCAGCGGCGCCGCGCGACGCCGGCTCGGCGGGTCCGCGCGCGCCTGGGCCGTGCGCGAGCTGAGCTGGGCGACGATGGCCGACCGCTACGACGAGCTGTACGACCGACACGAACGGCGAGCATGAGGGCCGGTATCGTCCGCAGCGTGGCCAGTGGCACCCCGATGGCGCGTCTGCTCGACCGGCCGCCTGCGCGCCGCAAGCCTGCCTCGCTGCGCCTCGGCCCCGTGGTCGACGCACTGCGACGGCGCCGCGGACCCGTCTGGCTCGGTCGCTCGGCCGGCCGCCGACGTTCGGCGCCGACTGGGGCTATGACCGTGGCACGCCGGTCGACCGCTGGTACATCGAGCGGTTCATCGCCGCCCACCACGCCGACATCACCGGCCGCGTGCTCGAGGTCGAGGACAGCGGCTACACGGAGCGCTTCGGGCACGAATTGACCGAGCGTGCGGTGCTCGACGTCGATCCCGCCAACCCGCGGGCGACCTACGTCGCAGATCTCACCGTCTGCGCCCGCGCCGTGCGAGCCGAGTGACGATGCTGAGGCGGGGACGAGCGATGGCGGCTCGACAAGCGTGTCGGGCGTGACACCCAGCCGGCGCGGGCGGTCGAGCACGGCGTCGGCCGCCTCGCCGGTCGGGCTGTGCCAGTACTGCGACGCGCCGTAGACCATCGCCGCGCGCGGCCGGCTGCGCAGGATCGCGACCTGGCGCTCGTGCTTCTCGGGCCGGTAGACGTCGTCGGAGTCGAGGAACGCGATCAGCTCGCCGCGCGACGCCGCAATGCCGGCGTTGCGCGACGCGCTCATGCCGCGGTTGGCGTGTCCGTCGTGCTCGACGTAGCGCACCTGCCGGTCGCAGCTCGGCGTGGCGGCGTGCGATGCGCGTGCTGGCGTCGCTCGATCCGTCGTCGACGAGGACCAGCTCCCACGCCGCGTAGGTCTGCGACGGCACGCTGTCGATCCCGTCCTCGCTCCGCGTCGAGGAGATCATGATCACGGAGACGAGGGGCATCTAGGGTGCGGTGTCGGCGCTCGGCGAACCCCCCGCATTGTCGGCGTCGGGCACGTGCGTGAAGTAGCGTGAGCGGCCACTCCTCTATGCAAGTCAAGCCCTCAGCCCCACCCGAAACCGTCTTGCCGGACAAGCCCGAGCGCGAGCCGGCGGTCGGCCGTCAGCGCGGCGGCGGTCCCGTGCGCGAGGTCCCGCGCACCGCTTGGGTCGTCAACCGCGCACCGACCAAGCGCTGGCAGGGCGTCGACCTCGCGGAGGCGTGGCGCTACCGCGAGCTCGCGTACATGCTCGCCCTGCGGACGCTCAAGCTGCGCTATCGCCAGACGTTCTTCGGCGTTGCGTGGGCGCTGCTGCAACCGCTCGTCGCGCTGGCCATCTTCGCGGTGATCTTCGGCCGCTTCGCGAAGCTGCCGGCCGACGGCATCCCGTATGCCGTCTTCGTCTTTCCCGCGCTGTGCATCTGGACCTACGTGTCGACGGGCGTCAGCGCCGCGGCGCTCGAGCTCGTCTCACACCAGGAGCTGGTCACAAAGGTGTACTTCCCGCGCGTGCTCGCGCCGGTGTCGGCGTTGCTGCCGGGCGTCGTCGACCTCGTGATCTCGCTGGCGCTGGCCGGAATACTGATGGCCGCGACGGGCGTCACCCCCGGAGGGGCGATCCTGCTGCTGCCGATGTGGATCCTGTTGAGCTGCCTCGTCGCGCTGGGCTCGGGCCTGTGGCTGGCGGCGCTCAACGTCCGCTACCGCGATGTCCGCCACACGCTGCCCTTTTTGCTGCAAACCTGGTTCTTCGTCAGCCCCGTCGTCTACGCCAGCAGCCTGATCGAGGACGGCTGGCTGCACGTCCTGTTCTCGCTGAACCCGATGGCTGCCGTCATTGACGGCCTGCGCTGGTCGTTGCTCGACGCCCCCGCGCCGCCCGTCTACGACATCTTGTCGGTGGCGGTCACCCTGCTGCTGGTGGTGTCGGGCCTGGTCTACTTCAGGGCCTCCGAGCGCAAGTTCGCGGACGTCATCTGATGGCCGAGCTCGCCGTCGAGGTGACGGATCTCGGCAAGCGCTACCGCGTCGGGATCGGTGCCGACTACACGACATTGCGCGAGCACATGAACGCGATGTTCATGTCGCGTCGCGCCGTGCGCGACGACGACGAGCCGCGCGAGCTGTGGGCGCTGCGGGACGTCAGCTTCTCGATGCAGCAGGGCGACGTGCTGGGGATCATCGGCCGCAATGGCGCCGGCAAGAGCACGTTGCTGAAGATCCTCGCCAGGATCACCGAGCCGACAACCGGAGCAGCCGGCATCCACGGCAGGCTCGCGTCGCTGCTGGAGGTCGGTACCGGATTTCACGACGATCTGACCGGCAGGGAGAACGTCTTCCTCAACGGCGTCGTGCTCGGGATGAGCCGCCGCGAGGTGCAGTCGCGCTTCGACGAAATCGTCGAGTTCTCGGGCGTCAGCCGCTTTCTCGACATGCCGATCAAGCGTTACTCGTCGGGCATGAAGCTGCGCCTGGCGTTCGCGGTCGCCGCCCACCTGGACACCGAGGTCGTCGTCGTGGACGAGGTGCTGGCCGTCGGCGACAGCGAGTTCCAGCGCCGCTGCCTCGGCAAGATGTCCGACCTGCAGCGCTCCGGCCGGACGGTGCTGTTCGTCTCGCATGACCTCGGCACCGTCGCGCAGCTGTGCCCGCGGACGATCTGGCTGGCGGCGGGGAAGATCCACGCCGACGGGCCGACGGATCAGGTGGTCAGCGCCTACCAGGAGTCGTTCGGCGCGCCGGAGATCGCCGCGAGCCTCGAGCGCGCGAGCGGCGGGCCGGTGCGGTTGGACTCGGTGCGGCTCGTCGCACCTGACTGCGCGGCGCTCGAGCGGCTTCGCCGCGGCGATCCGTTCACGATCGAGCTGTGCTTCACGAACAGGGACACGGTGATGGGGCTCGACGTCGGGATCTACCTCGAGGACTCGCGCGGCGTCCGCGCCTTCGACGAGGGGCTCAGCGAGGTCCTGGGTCTCGACGCCGACCTCAGCGCGCCGGGCGCGCACAGGCTGCTGCTCGACGTGCCCGCACCGCTGGCGGCGAAGGAGTACGTTGTCGGAATCTGGCTCGGCACGCGGACGGAGGACTTCTTCAACGAGCCGGCGCTGCGCTTCGAGATCAAGCCCGCGCTCGAGGACAGCCGCGACGCGATCGTGAAGTCGCGCGTGCTGCACGGGACGGGGCGCTGGCGCGTGATGTCACCGTGAATGCGCCGGGCATCTCGGCGTGCGTGGTCTGCCGCAACGAGGCCGACCGCATTCGCCCCTGCCTGGAGTCGCGGCAGTGGGTCGACGAGGTGATCGTGATGGACCTCCACAGCAGCGACGACTCGGCGCAGATCGCGCGCGCCCACGGAGCGCTCGTGATCGGGCGCGAGCCGCTGCCGATCGTCGAGCCGCTGCGCAACGAGATCGCGGCGCGCGCGCGGCACGACTGGATCCTCGCGCTGGACCCCGACGAGCGCGTCACGCCGGGACTGGCGGCGGAGCTGCGCCGGCTGGCGGCGCGCGCGACGACATCGACGCCGTCGTGATCCCGCGCATGAACATCGATTTCGGCTACGCACCCAGCGGCCGCGTGCAGCGCTACGAGGGCCAGCTGCGGATGTACCGCCGCGATCGTGTCGTCTGGCCGCTGTTTCCCAACAGGCGGGGCGGAAGGCGATCCAGACCGACAGCTTGTGGTTGACGAGGATCGCGGCCCGCAGGGAGCCCGGGGGACGCCGTCGTTCCACGCGCGAGCTTCGAAGA
>Ga0136623_10000326_pt1 | contig 13655 bp, 17 predicted proteins | sample AntDrymUQ4492106_2_FD_104656 | JGI IMG/M metagenome (GOLD analysis project Ga0136623, IMG submission 104656) | Polar desert sand microbial communities from Dry Valleys, Antarctica - metaG UQ449 (21.06) | ecosystem: Environmental > Terrestrial > Soil > Desert | place: Antarctica: Dry Valley...
CTGACCGTGTCGGTCGCCTACGCGAAGGAGCGCTTCACGTTCGGCCGCGCGATCGGCTCCTACCAAGCGGTGAAGCACAGCCTCACCGAGGTCCTGCGCCTGCGCGAGAACACGTACGCGCTGTTGCTGTACGCCGGCTGGGCCTACGAGGACGGGCCCGGCGAGTTCGCGCTGGCGGCGAGCGCCGCGCGCACCGCCGGCGGGCACGCGCTGGACTACGCCAGCCGCGCGATGATCTCCGTCCACGGCGGGATCGGCGCGACGTGGGAGCACGACGCGCCGCTGTTCTTCCGCCGCGCGCAGCTGTCGCGGCGCCTGCTCGGGGGGATCGGCGACAGCGCCGACCGCGTGGCCGGCGAACTGCTGCGCACCGCATAGCGGCGGCTGCGGGGCCGATCGCGTGCCGTGGGTGCGCGCGATCGGCCTTCTACACTGCGGCGGGCACGGGGCCATAGCTCAGCTGGGAGAGCGCCTGCTTTGCAAGCAGGAGGTCGCCGGTTCGAGACCGGCTGGCTCCATCGTGGGAACGTGCTGGAAAACACTAGGTTTACGGATGGCTGCGAATGGCGTCCGTAGATCCCCAACTGGCTCGATGGCCTATTCGATGGCCTAAACCGCATCGCGAAGCATGATAACCGTGGCCCGGACGCCTCGGCCTCGTCTCTGCGGGGGACGGCATCAGCGCCGCCTGCTGGCTCATGAGAGTTTGAGCGCGATCCAGCCATCGCGCGATGCAGAGGCCATGCGCAGGGCGACGGGAGCGGTTCGAGTCGGACGCTGCTCCTAAGCTCTAAGCAGTTGCTCGCGGACGCGATCCTCGCGACGCTCGACCGGCGCGACGTGCTCGGCCAACCATCCCGTGAGCGTTTCGGCGTCCGTGACGCTGCACTCCCTGATCAGGCCGTCGAGCTCCACGCCCAGGTGCTTGGCGACAGTCGCGTCGTCACGCAGCTCGGCGACGGGCGCGCGCAGCTCGCGATCGGCTCTGGCCAGGATCATCGCGGCAAGTCAACCAGGCGCACGCTTCGCCGCTGACGAAGCGCCAAGCATGCAGCACGACGATCCCGCAACGTCCGAGGGAATCGGCCCGCCGACCCACGAAGCACAAGTCGACAAGAGCCCTCGGACTGGAGTTTCAACCCCCGCGTTCTGCTCTACTATGCGCTCTAGTAGATCATGAGAGGAGCCCGTGGTGGAAGCGTTGCTGGCGATAGCCGTGTTGGCCTGCCCGGTCGGGATGGGCTTGATGATGTGGTTCATGGCGCGGGGTATGCGCGGCGACCGCGAACCCTCGGACCCGTCCGTCGGAGACTTGCGAATCGAGCACGAGCGGCTTGGACGGCAGATCGAGGAGCTCGAGGACACCCCGGCGGCCCCGCCGGTCGAGGCGGCACGGTGACCGCGGCCTTCGTGATCGTGGTGTGTGTCGCGGCGCTGGCGTGTCCGCTGCTTGCGCTGAGGGCGCGTCATCGCGGCCGCAGGTCGTGCTGCTCGCCGGTTACGGCTCGCCGCGGCGCGGTGGCTCACAGGCAGCGACGACTCGCCGAGCGAGTGCGGGCGGCCGCGTCCGATCGCGTCGCACGACAGACGCAGGGATGAGTTCGAATTCGACTACAGGTGGCTTTCCGCCTGCGATGCATGAAGTCGAGCGCGAGATCATGGAGATCTGCTGGCGGCTTGGCACAGCTTCTGTGCGCGCGGTCTTGGAGGCGCTGAACCTCGGCGAGCGTCAGCGGGCGTATACGACGGTGATGACGACGATGGTGCGGTTGTGGGAGAAGGGCCTGCTGCATCGTGAGCGCCACGGGCGCGCGGATGTCTATGAGCCGGTGCTGAGCGCCGAGGGCTATCACCAGGCGCGTGCCGCGCGTGAGGTCGAGGCGCTGATCGGCGAGTACGGGGATCTCGCGCTGGCGCAGTTCGCGCGCCGTGTTGACGGCCTTGATGCGGCGCGGCTGGCCAAGCTGCGGGAGCTTGCCGATGAATAGCGCGCGACGGCTGTCGTGGCTGGGAATGGGTTTTGCTGCCCTGGCCGTCTTGGTACTGGGCCTGGCCAGTGCCATCGCGGTGGCGCGCGTGGACGTCTCGATGCCCGCGCCCGGACAGCTTGTCGCTGCATGCACGCAGTTGTTGCCCACGGCCTCTGCGGTAGCCGTGCTGGTGCTGCTCGCGCTCGCTGGCACGGTGCTGGCGCGCGGGCTCTGCTCGGGGCAGCGGGCGTGGCTGGCGACCCGTCGCCTGCGCCGGGGGCTGTGCGTCGTGCGCACGGCGCGGCTGGACGGGGTGGGGTTCTGTGTGATCGCGGGCGACTCACAGCAGGCCTTCTGCTGTGGACTGCTGGCGCCGCGCATCTACGTGAGCGAGGGTGCGGTGGGTGTGCTTGACGAACGGGAGTTGCGGGCCGTGCTCGCGCATGAGGAGCACCATCGTCGCAGGCGCGATCCGTTGCGTCTGACGATCGGTTCGGTGATTTCCGACGCGCTGTTCTTCGTTCCGGCGTTGGCGCGGCTGCACGAGCGCTATACGGTGATCGCTGAGCTGGCGGCCGATGAGGCGGCGGTGCGGCGCACCGACCGGTCGGCGCTGGCTTCGGCGTTGCTGCGCTTCACGGTGCCGCAGCCGTCAGGCGCGGTGGGCATCGCTCCCGAGCGCGTCGATCACCTGCTCGGCCAGCCGGCGACCTGGGACCTGCCGCTCCTGGCGGGCCTCGGCTCGCTGCTTGCGCTGGGGCTGCTGGCGACAGCCGGCGCCGCGGTCGCGGCCCAGGCGACGACCGTGAACATCGCGATGGCACTGATGGGTAGCTGCATGCTCGTCCTGACGCTCGCGGGGATCGGCGCGCTCGCCGGGATCGTCGCGGTCTGCCGGCGGCAGGCCTAGCGATGCGGCGCCCGCCGTGGGCCGCGCTCGTCGCCGGCACCGTCGGACTGCTGTTCGTTGGCCTGATCGCTTATGGCCTAGCGGCGCAGGCGCCGAACCTCAAGATCGACGCCACGCTCGCGCAGGGCCGCCCGGCGGGCGCCCGGCCGTTTGACCTGGCGGTGCTGCAGCGAGGCGACCTAGGTCCGCTGGCCGAGCGGCTGGGCGGTCCGCTCGCGGACGGACGCTTGTCGCTGGCGGAGCTGCGCGGCTCACCCGTCGTTGTGAACTTCTGGGCGTCGTGGTGTGCCGTGTCGCCGCGAAGCCCCGTTGCTGGAGGACCGTTGGCGCGCGGCCCGGACTGAAGGTGTCGTGTTCGTCGGGCTGAATATGCAGGACGCCCGCTCTGATACACGCGGGTTCTTGCGCGAGTTCGAAGTCAGCTACCCCAACGTCCGCGAGCCTGACGACGCCACCGCGCGCACGTGGGGCCTGACCGGGCTGCCCGAGACGTACTCCTGGCGTCCGACGGGAGCGTCGTCTCGCACGTCATCGGACTGATCCGCGAACCCAGATGCAGCCGGCCTACATGCGGCAACGGCGGGCCAGCCCGTTGCACCGGGCCGGGCCGGGGACCGGCGCAGCGTCCGATGACTGTCTACTATCGTGGCTCGTAGATGGCGGCTTCAGCCAACAGCAAGCAGCGCGCTCGCGAGCAGCGCGAGGAACGCGAACGACAGGCGACACGAGCCGAACGACGCAAACGACTGCGCACCCTCGGGGCCGGCGGGCTCCTCGCGGCCGTGGCCATCGGCGCATTGCTGGCCACAACGCTGGCCGGTGGCGGCGGCGACGAGCGCATCGGCGGTGGTGGTGGCGTTGTCACCGGCGGCGGCCATATCCACGGCCTCGGCGTCAATCCCGCCGACGGCAGCCTGTACATCGCGACGCACGGCGGGCTGTTTCGTTCCGCGAAGGGCTCAAGCCAAGCGCCGCGGGTGGGCAGCTCTGATCGTGATCTGATGGGGTTCTCGGTCGTCGGACGTGATCGTTTCGTCGCTTCGGGGCATCCCGGCAGCGAGCCGGGTTTGCCCCCCAACATTGGCCTGACGGAGTCCCGTGACGGCGGCGAGACCTGGGAGCCCGTATCGCTCACGGGCGAGGCTGACTTCCACGTCCTGAGAGCGTCGGGCTCGCGGATCTACGGGTATGACGGCGTCAACGGCCGTCTCATGGTCAGCGCCAACACGGGTCGCGAGTGGACCGAGCGGCAGGTGCCGAGCCCCTTGATAGATCTGGCGGTCGACCCACGTGATGCCGATCGGGTGATCGCGACGACCCAGTCGGGGCTCGTGCAATCACGCGACGCCGGCAGGTCGTGGCGGCAACTGTCTGATCAGGTCTCCCTGCTTGCCTGGCCGGCACGCGATCGTCTGGTGATGCTCGACGGTGCCGGACGGGTGTCCGTCAGCGCCGACGGCGGACGCTCCTCGAAGCCGGGGGGAAGTGTGCAGGGCCAAGCCGTCAGCTTCATGGCGAGCCCGGATTCCATTTACGTGGCGCTGTCGGACGGCAGCGTGCTTGAGTCCAGCGACGACGGCGCCTCCTTCACGGTTCGCGCCAAGGTCTGATGGCCCCGCAGCGCAAGCGTCTGTTGCTCGGCGCCGCGACCGGGCTGTTGGCGTTGTGGGCGATCGGGCTGATCGCCCTCGCCAACCGCGATGACCCCGCCCCCGTGGTTACGGCCGAGGGCGCCCGGACGCCGTTTCGCGGCGGCGCGCTGCCCGACGGCATCGCCGGCATCCCGGCGCCCCGCTTCGAGCTGGCCGACGCGCGCGGCGGGCGCGTCGACACCGCGCGGCTGGCGGGCCGCCCGTACGTCGTCACGTTCCTGTACGTCGACTGCGACGACGTCTGCCCGCTGATCGCTGCCGAGCTCAAGCAGGCACTCAAGCGGCTCGGGCCGCGCGCCGAGGAGGTCTCCGTGCTGGCCGTCAGCGCCGACCCCGACGGCGACACGCGCCCGGCGGTCCGCCGCTGGCTGACAAGGCTGCAACTGCCGGACAACTTCCACTACCTGATCGGCACCGCCAAGGACCTGCAGCCGGTGTGGCGCAGGCACTACGCCGCGCCACAGCCACGCGGCAACCCCAACAGCGCGCACTCGGCGAGCATCTGGCTGATCGACCGCCGCGGGCGCTGGCGCACGAAGTTCTCCGGTGGCGTGCCCGTCGCACCGACCGACATCGCGCACGACCTGCGGCTGCTGCTCGACGAACCCGCGGCGTGATCGAGACCCCGAGTGTCCTGCTGGCCTTCGCGGCGGGCGTCGTGTCGTTCGTCTCACCGTGCTGTCTGCCGCTCGTGCCCGGCTACCTCGCAGCGGTGACCGGCACCGCGCCCGGTGAGGCGGCCGACGGTGCCGAGCGCAGACGCCTGCTCGGACGCAGCCTGCTGTTCGTCTCGACGTTCTCGGCGATCTTCATCGCCTTTGGGCTCAGCGCCACGCTGCTCGGACAGCTGCTGTTTGACAACCAGCAGACGCTTGAGCTTGTCGCGGGAACGTTGATCGTCGCGATGGGGATCATGTTCGTCGCCGCCACCTTCCTGACCGGCGCCAACCGAGAGTGGCGTCCGCAGTGGCTTGCCCAACGCGCATCCAGCCGTGGCGGTCCGGCGCTCGCGGGTGCTGCGTTCGCGATCGCCTGGACGCCGTGCGTCGGACCGACGCTCGGCGCGATCCTCGGTCTAGCCGCCGCGCAGACAGGGGTCGGGCAGGGCGCCGCGCTGCTGACGATCTACTCCGCCGGGCTGGCGATCCCGTTCTTGATGTCCGCGCTGGCCTACAGCGCCGGGCGCCGACGGCTGGGTTGGATGCGCCGCCACCACACGGCGATCCAGATCACCTCCGGCGTGTTGTTGATCGCGATGGGCGTCCTCGTGCTCAGCGGCCAGCTGTTCTGGCTGAACATCCAGGCGCAGAAGCTGCTCGGCGGCTTCGGCCTGAACTTCTTTCAATCCCTGTGACCGCGCCGGCGTCCTCGCGCTCGCGCATCGCACCATGAGCGCGCAACCCTTGGGTTACAACGCCGCGGCCGCGTGGTATGACCGGCTCGTGGCGCCTGTGTGGGAGCACACGGCCGGCCGCACGGCACTGAAGCGCGTCCGGCACGAGGTCGGTCATCACATCCCTCTTGGCGCGCACGTACCCGATGTCGGAGCGGGCACCCGTCGAAGCACGCAGCTGATCCTTGACGAGGCCGACGCCGCCTCCGTGGTTGGCATCGACAACGCCGCCCTGATGCTCAAGAAGGCACATCAGCTCAGCGCCGTGTCGGCACCGCGCCAACGCAGCGATCTCGCATGGCCATGACCGCCCAGGCAATCGAGGCGGTCATCACCGTCGGCATCGATCCCGACATTCATCTCGGCCCGGTGACACTCGCGTGGCACGGCATCACGATCGCGCTCGGCATCGTGCTCGGCGCGGTCGTCGCCGGCCGAATCGTGCGTCAGCGCGGACTGGACCCCGAGCCGATGAACAACTTCGCGTTGCTCGCCGCCGTCGGCGGGATCGTCGGCGCGCGCGTCTTCTATCTCGTCGAGCACGACCCCGCAGGGCTGCTGGCACCCGACCGGCTGATCTCAGGCCGGGGCTTCACGCTGGACGGCGGTCTGATCCTCGCCGCGATCCTGATCGCCGTCTACGTGCACAGACGCGGGCTCAGCGGTCGCTACCTCGACGCCGGCGCAGTCGCCCTGCCGCTGGGGCTGGCCGTCGGGCGCATCGGCGACATCATCAACGGCGAGCACTACGGCGCCCAGAGCACCTTCCTGCTCGCGGTCCGCAACTCCTATCCCGACGCGCTGACCCCGAACCCGGCGCTGGCCTACCACAACGGCGGGCTGTACGAGTTCCTGCTCGGTCTCACCCTGTTCGCCGTTGTCTGGCCGCTGCGCCACCGGCTTTCGCGGCCCGGCGACCTGGCCTGGCTCGTCCTCGGCCTGCTGGCGGTCGGACGATTCTTCGAGTTCTTCCTGCGCTCAGACAGCCCCGATCTGGCGCTCGGCCTCGATAACGCGCAGTGGACCAGCGTGGCGCTGCTGGTGATCGTCCTCGCCGGCCGCACGCTGACGACCGGTTCGCTCGGCCGTAGGCGCTCAGCCGCGTCCGAAGCGCCGTAGTCGTAGCGAGTTTGAGACGACGCTGACCGAGCTGAACGCCATCGCGCCACCGGCGATGATCGGGCTGAGCACCCCGGTCGCAGCCAGCGGAATCGCGAGGATGTTGTACCGAAGGCCCAGCCGAGGTTCTGGTAGATGACCCGCAGCGTGCGGCGGGCGAGATCGATCGCGTCGACGACACCCTGTAGCTGTCCGGACAGCAGCGTGATGTCTGAGGACTCGATCGCGATGTCGGTGCCGGTGCCGATCGCGATCCCCAGGTCGGCCTGCACGAGCGCGGGTGCGTCGTTGATGCCGTCGCCGACCATCGCCACGCGCCGGCCCTCGCGCTGCAGTCGGCGGACCTCGTCGATCTAGTCTTCGGGCAGTACCTCCGCGAGGACTCGGTCGATGCCAAGCTCGGCGGCGATCACGCCAGCCGTTGCCTTGTTGTCACCGGTGATCATCGCGACCTGCAGGCCGTGGGCCTTTAGTGCGGTGATCGTCTGCGCGGCATCGGGTTTGACGGTGTCCGCGACGGCCAGCACGCCGCGCACGCGGCGCTCCCAGCCGACGAACACCACCGTGCGTCCCTCGGCCTCAAGCCGGGCGGCGGCCTCGTCGAGGTCGGTGCAGCCCATCAGCCGCTGCTCGGCGATCAGCGCACGGCGCCCGACCGTCACGCTGCGGCCGCCGACGGTGGCGATCGCTCCGTGGCCGGCAACCGCACGGAAGTCGGTCGCCTCGAGCACCTCGAGCTCGCGGTCATTGGCCGCACTGCTGATCGCACGCGCGATCGGATGCTCAGACAGCGCCTCGACCGCTGCCGCGCTCGCGAGCACGTCCTCATCGTCTTGGCCTTCGACGGCGACCGCGTCGACGAGCGTCATCTCACCGCGCGTCAGCGTTCCCGTCTTGTCAAAGAGGATCGTGTCGATTCGCCGCGAGGTCTCCAGCACCTCGCCGCCCTTGATCAGGACACCGCGCTGTGCGCCCTGGCCCGTGCCGACGAGGATCGCCGTCGGCGTCGCGAGCCCCAGCGCGCAGGGGCAGGCGATGATCAGCACCGCCACGCCGGCGGCAAGCCCCGCCAGCGGATCGGAAGCCAGCAGCGCCCATGCGGCGAACGTCACGCCGGCGATCGCCAGCACGATCGGGACGAACACGGCCGACACGCGATCGGCCAGCCGGGCGACCGGAGCCTTGGCGCCCTGCGCCTGCTGCACGAGACTGACGATCTGCGCAAGCGCCGTCTCGGCGCCGACGGCCGTCGCGCGGACGGTCAGGCTGCCAGCAGTGTTGATCGTCGCTCCCGCGACGTGGTCGCCCTGACGCTTGTCGACGGGCACCGACTCGCCGGTCAGGACCGACTCGTCGACCGCGGCGACCCCGTCGAGCACCTCGCCATCGACGGGAATCTTCTCACCCGGCCGAACACGTAGGACATCGCCGACTCGTACGTCAGCGACCGCGACTGTGCGCTCCTCACCATCGACGAGCAGCCGCGCGTCGCGTGCACCGAGCTCAAGTGCGGCCCTTCGCTCGCGCCTCGCGCCCGGGCTCATCGTCGATCTCGGCGAGCCCGTAGCCCGCGCGCTCGACCGCGGCCTGCAGCAACGCGACATCGACCTGCGCGGAATCGACGACGACCTCGGCGCGACCAGTCGCGTAGTTGACCCGCGCCTGCGTCACACCGGCCGCCCCGCCGGAGCGCTCGCTCCACGCGCGGCACACACGACGTACACGACATCCCTTCCACGTCAAACGCCAGCTCGGCTTGCTCGTCACGCTCGACAACCTCATCCACCGCGGCCATCACAACCGCCTCCTTTCGGCTATGCGGCCGCCGGCGCGTCGCCGGCCACCGGCGCATGCAGCGCAGCAGGCCCCGTCAGGGCCGCCGAGAACTTGACCGCGTCAACGAGCTCGGCGATCGCCGCTTCCCGATCGCCCGAATGCAGCAGCGCATCGCTGAAGCACGTCTCCAGATGGTTGCGCAGGATCACGCGATTGGCGCGCTCAAGCGACGCCTGCGCCGCCGACACCTGCTTCATCAGATCCACGCAATACACATCCGCGTCGATCATCCGCACGATCCCCTCCAGATGACCTCGCACCGTCTTCAGACGATTGGTCACATCCCTCGCATAGTGCTCCTGCATCCCACTCCAATCTCGATGGCTGGTCCACCCCCCGGGGGGTGGGGTAACACGATATTGGTTTGGCGCTGGAGGTGGCGGTAGATCGTGGGGCGACGCCGTCCACCAGGTGGCACACGCCTGACGTCCAGGGTCAGGCGTTCTCTTCGAGCCGTTCGTAGGCCGGCAGCGTCAGGAACTCGACGAACTCGTCCGCCAGCGCGACGCCCTCAAAGATCTCTCTCGACAGGCGCGGGCGGCCCTGCGTCTCGAACCATTCGTCGTCGCCGATCTGCTCGCGGATCTGCTCGAGCTCGGAGGTCTCCAGCTCGCGCACGAGCGCGGCGGTGATCGTGCGCCCGTCGTCGAGCTGCGCGCCGTGGCGGACCCACTGCCACACCTGGCTGCGCGCGATCTCGGCCGTGGCGGCGTCCTCCATCATCCCGTCGATGCCGGCCGCGCCGTTGCCGCGTAACCAGGAGGAGATGTACTGGATGGCGACGTTGACGTTGCTGCGCAGGCCCGCCTCCGTGATGTCGCCCGGGGTGGACGGCACGTCGAGCAGCTGCTCGACGCTGACCTGCACGTCGTCGCGCAGACGATCGAGCTGGTGGGGCCGGTCGCCCAGGACCCGGTCGAACTCCTCCATCGCCGCGGCGACCGAGTCGGGATGCGCGACCCAGGTGCCGTCAAAGCCGTCTGAGGCCTCGCGCTGCTTGTCCTTGCGCAGCGCGGCGAAGGCCGTCTTGTTGGCCTGCTCGTCAGTGCGGCTGGGGATCTGCGCCGCCATGCCGCCCATCGCGTGCGCGCCGCGCCGGTGGCACGTCCTCACGAGCAGGTCGGTGTAGGCGCGCATGAACGGCACGGTCATCGTGACGGCCTTGCGGTCCGGCGTGACGAACTGCGGGCGCGTGCGAAAGCGCTTGATCGCCGAGAAGATGTAGTCCCAGCGGCCCGCGTTGAGGCCCGCCGAGTGCTCGCGCAGCTCATAGAGGATCTCGTCCATCTCCAACGCGGCCGGGAGCGTCTCGATCAGGACCGTCGCCTTGATCGTGCCGTGGTCAAGCCCCAGGGCGTGTTCGGCTGCGGTGAAGACATCGTTCCAGAGGCGCGCCTCGCGGTGGGACTCCAGCTTGGGCAGATAGAAGTACGGGCCCGCGCCGCGCGCGAGCAGCTCGCGCGCGTTGTGGAAGCTGTACAGGCCGAAGTCGATGAGGCCGCCGGCGACGGGCGCGCCGTCGACGAGGAGGTTACGCTCGACGAGATGCCAGCCGCGCGGGCGGACCAGCAGCGTCGCGACCTCGTCGTCGAGCGTGTAATGGTTGCCCTTCTCCTCGTGCTCGATCGTGCCCCGGATCGCGTCGGTGAGGTTGACCTGGCCGCCGATCATGTTGTGCCACGTCGGCGAGTTGGAGTCCTCGAAGTCGGCCATGAAGCCGGTGGCCCCGGAGTTCAGGGCGTTGATGACCATCTTGCGGCTCGTCGGCCCGGTGATCTCCACGCGCCGGTTCTGCAGCGCGTCGGGCTCGGGCGCGATCGTCCAGTCGCCGTCGCGCACGTCCTGCGTGTCCGGGAGGAAGTCCAGCGTGCCGCCGGCGTCGAGCTCTGCCTGGCGCTGCCGGCGTAGGCCCAGCAGCTCGCGGCGCGTCGCGTCGAACGCGCGGTGCAGCCGCGCGATGAACTCGAGCGCGTCGGGGGTCAGCACCTCGTCGAAGCGCTCGCCGGTCGCGCCCCTGATCTCGACTCCGTCCACATCCATATGAGTCTTCATGCGACCAGCACTACCCCGCCCGGCGGCCGCGTCAACCGAGCCATAATCTGCGCACGGTGGGCCGCTGCATCATCGTCTGACGGCCCTCCCCGCGCCTCGAGGCCGTCGAGCTGACGCACCTGCACCGCGTCCCGGTCGACACCGAGCTCGCGCTCGCGCAGTGGCACGGGTAGGGGTACAGCCACCACACCGACGAGTTCACCGAGGCGGCCGACATCGACCACGGCTGGCGGCGCTCGCCGCCACGCTCGCGCGGATCAGCAGCTAGAACACAGGTCAGCGGGCCACGAAGTGGCTCTTGGAGATCCGCCCGTGCACGCCCTTCGTGCGGTCGACGACCTGGCTGACGACGTAGTCGGTCGCGGCGCTCATGTACGCATAGGCGACCGCGCGCGACATCCCGAACTCGCCGCTGAGAAAGGCGATGCCCTCGCGGACGGCCTGCTTCATCGCCTCGTCGAGGTCGGCGTTCAGGCCGACGGGCATCCAGAAGTCGGCGTTCTCGCCGAACGGCGCGTCGAGCGTTCCGCGGCCGCCGGGGATCGCCGGGCTGCCGTGCTTGAGGACCGTCAGGCGAAACGTCCCGCGCAGCGGCGCCTCGAGTGCTGTGAGCGCGACCTCGCCGTCGCCTTGCCGGTAGTGCGGGTCGCCGACGAAGAACTTCGCTCCCGGAACGAAGACCGGCAGGTAGAGCGTCGAGCCGACCGTCAGGTCGCGGATGTCGATGTTGCCGCCGGCCACGGTGGGCGGGATCGAGTTGACGCGCTCGGACGTGTCCAGCGCGACGCCGGTGATTCCCATGAACGGGTCGATCGCGAACTCCAGGCGATGGCGGCTGCCGCCGGGCAACACGGCGCGTTGCTTGCCGCGAATCTTGCGCACGGGGGTGAACACCGAGACGTTATGGAAGCGTTCCGGTTGCGCGGCGCTGGCGTCGGGCTCGGGCTTCGGCGTCTCGGGAAACTCGCCGGGCAGCGCTCCCTTGCCGTGGCGGTTTGAGATGACGCCGTAGGGCGCGCGCGGCACGAGCCCGACGACGTCGATGCGCAGCACGTCGCCCGGGCGGGCGCCGAGGACGTTGACCGGCCCGGTGACGATGTGCGGCCCGTCCTTGGCGAAGTCGTGCTCAAGCGCGGACCCCGCGATCGCGCGAGCGTCGTCGAGCACGTCGCGCTCGGCGACCCCCTTGCTTGAGAAATAGCGCACCGGATCACGCCCCTGGTCGTCGAGGATCCCCTCATGCGAGACGGTGTCGAAGGTCACCAGCGCGCCCGAACGGACGCTGGCACCGCCTTCGCGTCGCGGTTGGGCAGATGGCCCCAGCGCACCGCGTCGGGCGACGACGTGACGTAGTTGCCCGCCCGCGGCCCGCGGCCGCTCTGCAGGACGCGCGGGCCCGGGCCGTCGCCGGTCACTGCGGCCATCGCTTCGCCGGCGCCGGGCGACAGCGTCCAGGCGGGCGCGATCACGCCGGCCCCAATCGCCGCGGACGCGCGCAGTAGATCGCGCCGCCCGATCCCCTGCGAGAGCAGCTCGAATGCCTCCTCTGGCTCCTCCTGCGGGGTCATCTCCCACCGTCCTTTGTCCGTTGGCCCACCATGATCGGACCGTAAGGCACCCAACGGGCGCTCAGCGCCAGCCGAAACGTCACAGGGTTGGCACCGCGGTTTGGCCCGGGTGCGGGATAGTTCGGCGGTGCGCGCGCCGGGTACATGCAGGACGGTTTCACGGGGCGGGTCACGCCACCTAACTGATAGGTCGCTGCGTTGCAGCTGCCGGAAACTGATGTCGGTGCCCGTCGCCACTCTTCCCCCGGGCCACCGAGCTTCGGAGCCGGCCGACCTACCGGCACCCGCCGCGGGGGCGGCGACGACGCGAGCGCCTCACGCACCGCCCGCCGATGCACCCCATGGCGCTCCGCCAGCGCCCGAATCGACAGGCCTTCGCGATCCTGATGTCGCCTGATCTGCTCGAACTGCTCCACTCTTGAACCCACTCCCTGCCGACCCCCGCCCCGCGCTCGATGGGCACCGGACAGTCAGCCGACCATCGGACAAGGTGGGCCCACTTCAAGCCGGGCGGATTCCAGCGATCGTTGCAACGCCACGAGACGCGCGATCACGGTGCTGACGATCCATGGGCGGCGTCGGCAACCTACCTCGTCCGTCGAAGACGAGGCAACCAGGCGCTGCCCGCTCGAAGGCGGTAGCTGTCTGCGCGCTTCTGAACGCTTGCGTTTACACAAGGGGGGTCTCAACGAGCATTGATTTTGTGGTGCCAGGGAGGGCAATCCCGCCACGATGGACCAGATCCTCAAGAAGGTCATGCCCTTCATCAAGGGTTAGTCCGCTGTCGTCAGCAGCACGCGAATGGCTCGGCATCCGCTGGGCCTTTCGTCGTTGTGAGCGCCGGGATCGCGGCGTATGAGAAGACCATGAGGATCTCTCATACACGTGCGCGGCCGTGGGAGTCTTGCGGTGTCGGCACGGATGCTGGAACGGAGGCCACACCAGCCATGTGCTGGGCGCGACGAACGAGCATTTCTGACAGAGGGGCCCGGCTCACGCCGGGCCCTTCGTCTTTCTCGCCGCTGGTGGACCAAGCTCGCTCGCTGAGCCAGCCGCAGTTCGCGTTCCGCGAGCGTTCATCGGTGGGTGCTTGGGCTAAGCTCCGGGCCGCATGGCGAACCTGTTGATCGGCCCCATGCTGCGCTACGTCGACGA